>Ga0136589_1000021_pt1 | contig 86454 bp, 90 predicted proteins | sample AntRauMFilla3764_FD_104640 | JGI IMG/M metagenome (GOLD analysis project Ga0136589, IMG submission 104640) | Saline lake microbial communities from Rauer Islands, Antarctica - Metagenome Filla 3 #764 | ecosystem: Environmental > Aquatic > Non-marine Saline and Alkaline > Saline | place...
CGTCGAAAGGCGCGCCAGCGCCTTTCGGAAGTTGCAACGGTGGAGCGAAGCGAGAACGTTGCAACCCGAGCCGCGAACACGCGGTGAGTGGCACGCCGAGCGATGAGCGAGAGAGGCGCCGAGGGGGCCGTCTGGCGGCGGTTGCGACGACGACGCGACGTCGCGCTGTTGCAACCCCGGCGGCGCGTTCGGCGTGACGGGGTGGGAGAACGATGAGCGAGCCCGGCACCGCGCTCGTCACGGGCGCCTCGGCCGGCATCGGCGCGGCGCTGGCCCGGGAGTTCGCCGCCCACGGACACGACGTGGTGCTGGTGGCCCGGCGCGAGCAGCGCCTGGAGCGTCTCGCCGGAGAGCTGGAAGCCCAGGGCGTGACCGCCACGCCCATCGCGATGGACCTCGACGACGCGACGGCGGCGATGGCCCTCCACGAGGACGTGCTCGACCGGGGGCTCGATGTCGATATCCTCGTCAACAACGTCGGCGTCGGTACGTACGGCCCCTTCGCCGACAGCGACCTCGACGAAGAGCGGACCCAGCTCCGGCTCAACGTCGTCCTGCCGGTCGAGCTCACCAGACTGTTTCTCGACGACTGCCAGAAGGTGTTGAACGTGGGCTCGATGGCCGGGATGGCGCCCGGCCCCGGTCTCTCGACGTACTACGCGAGCAAGGCCTACGTCAACAGCTTCACCGAGGCCATCGCCGAGGAGCTGCGGGGCGAGGTCGACGTGACGCTGGTCTGTCCCGGGCCGGTCGACACGGAGTTCGCCGACCGGGCGGGGATGGGCGCGTCGTCGGTGGGGTCGGTCAGCTCGAACTCGCCCGAGAACGTCGCCGAGGCGGCGTACGCGGGGCTGATGGCCGGCGAGACAGTGGTCGTCCCGAGCCGGGCGATGCGCGCCGTCGACCTCCTGCGTCGGGTTGCGCCCCGCTCGGTCGTCCGGCGGGTGACCCAGTGGGTCAACAGCGGGCGGTAGGCCGGTGGTGGGCGGGAATGTCCGTGCCGGTCAGGCCCGCGGGTCCCTGTCTGGCCCCGGATACACGCCGCCCTCGACCAGCTCGTACAGCGCGTCGGCGTCGAAGAGGTTCGCGAAGGCGTCGGGCGTCCGGACGCTGACCTGCATATGTTCCTTGAGCGCCATCCCGGTCTTCGCGCTCCGCAGAGACTCGTCGTAGCTGAGCACGTGAGCGGCCTCGCCGCGGTAGGCCGAGGAAAGCGCCGGGTGGTCGCCCTCGGGGTGGTCGACCGGCTCGCGCTCGCGCTCGATTCGCTCGCGCCAGTCGGTCGCGAGGCCGTCGTCGCTCAGGGCGGCGATAACCGCCTCGGCGTCGGCAAGCAGCGCGTCGCTGGCCACGAGCGTGACCCAGGAGTGCCGGCGGACGTGGTCCAGCGCCGCTCGGGCCGGCCCACCACACAGCAGGTCCGCCGCGAGCACGTCGGCGTCGGCGACGACCCGGGCGGGCGAAGCCTCAGTCATTCTCGCTCCCGGCGCCGCTCGGCGAGCGTCTCCCGGACGGTCTCGACGCTGGTCTCGTGGTCGCTGGCGCGCTCGAAGAGGTCGACCCAGTCCATACGGGGGCTTGGAATCGGCGACAAAAAGCGGTGCCGTCTGCCATCCGTCTGACGGGAGTTTATATCCAGTCCCGCCATCGCTTCCGATACGGGCGCGCACTGGCAGCTACGTTCGCTACGTCTGTAGCACGTCCCATCCTCCTGTCACGCGCCCGGATACTTGCACCCCCTTTTGAAACACGCATCGGTGAGTTCCGGCTGTGTGAGCCGAGATGTAAACTGCCCCAAACCACCGATAGCAATGGTTGCCAGCAACACCGTGGATAGCCCGAAGGCTCTGCTAGCAACTGCCTACTATAGCACCGCCAACAGCCGGAAAGCCCCGCTTTCCCAATCACCGAGTCGTGACGGAGCCACTACCGTCTCGTCTCTGTAAACGCCATCAAGCCCAGGTTCAGGCTTCAGCTTTGAGCGCCGAGCGCACGTCGTCGATGCCGTCGTGGCTCGTCATCACGGCCAGGCTGTCGCCGGCCTCGATGGTGGTCTGGGGGAGCGGAATCGTCATCGACTCGTGGGCGCGGCCGTGGGCGTAGATGTGGGCGTCGCCGGGCAGCGTTACTTCGACGACGCGTTTGCCGATGACCGACGACCCATCGGGGACGTCGATAGAGGCGATCGAGAGCTGTTCGGTCAGGTCCGCGAGGACGTTGAAGTCCCCGCCCAGCAGCGCGGTCTTGGCGCCGGCGGCGCCGAGCCGTTCGGGGTAGATGATGTCGTCGACGTCGGCGGCGTACTTGTCGTAGATCTCCTCGCGGTAGTCGGCGTCGATGCGGAGGACGGTTCGACAGCCGTATTCCTTGGCGATCATACAGGCGGTGAAGTTGCTGTTGAGGTCGCCGGTGAGCGCGCCGATGGCGTCGGCCTCGTCGATGCCGGCCGCCTCCAGTGTCGACTCCTCGCTCCCGTCGCCGGCGACGACCTCGAAGCCGGCTTCGGTCGCCCGGTCGACTTTCGCCTGCTCCCGCTCGACGATGACGACCTCGTGACCCTCGCTCTGGAGAATGTGTGCGGTCCGGGTCCCGACGCGACCGTAGCCGACGATGACGAACTTCATGGGACCCGGTACGACAGCCAGCACCAAAAATGTGAACGTGTGTCAGGGACCCGGCGCGGTGTGAGTCCCACAGCGCACGGGTGTCTCGCGGCGGACCGAGAACAGAAAGAGAGGCCTCGCGACGGCCGGCCCGCGCGAGGTGGTCACCGAAGCGAGCGGTGTCTGCTCACCGCGTGGTCGGTGTCAGGGCGTCGAGGTGGGCGTCGCCGTCCCCTCCGCGGGGCCGGCCGGCGTCCCGGTCTCCTCTTCGGTCGGCGTCGCAGTGCCGTCCGCAGTCGGCGTGCCAGTCCCCTCCTCCGTCGGGGTGGCAGTGCCGTCCTCGGTCGGCGTCGCCGTCTCGTTCTCGTCGGTGTCCCCCTCTACCGTCACGGTCGCGTTGTCCGTGACCGGCGTGTCGTTGACGAGGACGGGCGGGTCGAGCAGGCTACCGGTCTCGACGAAGTCGAACATCGGTTCCTCGACCATCTCCGTCTGGTTGTCGGACTCCGTCGTCTGGTTTCCGGCCGGCGTCTCGGTTCCGGCCGGCGTCTCGGTCGGCGTCTCGTTGTCGGCCTCTAGGGTCTGCTCTGGGGAGTTCTCGATGTGGAGCATCGCGGTGAGTTCGACCGTCCCGCCCAGGCTCGGCTCGGAGTCGCCGGGCTCGGTCGTCTGGTCACCGTCCTCGGTGTAGTTCGCTCCCGGGACGTCGAACAGCGTGATGGTCACGTTGTTGTACTCACCGGCGGGCAGGTAGTCCGAGACGCCGATGACGCTATCGATCGTTTGGCCTTGAGCGAGGCTGCTATCGTGGATAGCGACGTAGCCGGACTGGTTCAGCGTCACGTTCGAGACCGTGACGGTCGTCCCGTTGGACTCCTGGTCGTCGAAGGTCAGCGACACGTTCGTCTCGGTGGTCTCGTTGTCCGCCGGCACGCCGACGCCGTCCTCGGGCGTCAGCGGCTCGTCTTCAGTCGGCGTCTCGTTCTCGGGCGTCAGTGGCCCGTCTTCAGTCGGCGTCTCGTTGTCGGCTGGCGTCTCGTTGTCGGCTGGCGTCCCAGCCTCGGTCGGCGTGCCGGTCTCCGTCGGCGACGGCGTCGGGCTCTCCGTCGGTGTCTCCTGCTGTGCTACCGGACCGGGTACGGCGCCGGCCTGTGCTGTGAGAGCCGCTGTCACGACCGCGACAGCGACGGCGACGAGTAACGTGGTCCGTTTCATGTTGTATTGCAAGCGAGGGCACAGGAGGTGGATGAATAAACTAAGCCGACCGTTCAGAGCCGTAGCCGGAGGCATCCGGTGAGTAACCACCGTACACCGCGAGACACGGGAGCGCCAGTCGGCCGGCTTTCGACACGGGTTTAGGCGGGGGCGGCCGACAACTGACAGTATGCGAGTGACGTTCCTCGGGACCAGCGGAGCCATCCCGACGACCCAGCGAAACACGAGCAGTATCTTCTGTAACCGGGACGGCGACTACTTGCTGTTCGACTGCGGCGAGGGCACCCAGCGCCAGATGATGCGCTACGGGACCGGCTTCGCCGTCGACCATCTCTTCGTGACCCACCTGCACGGCGACCACGTGCTCGGGATTCCGGGCCTCCTCCAGACGTTCGATTTCAACGACCGAGAGCGCCCCGTGGCCATCCACACGCCGACGGGCACCCGTGGCAACGTCAAACAGCTCATCGAGGCCAACGGGACCGTCCCCTCCTACCCGGTTCGCATCAACGAGATCTCCGCCGGCGACACGGTGCTCTCTCGCCCCGAGTACGAAGTGCGAGCCATCGCGACCGACCACCGCTGTGCCTCCGTGGGCTACGTCCTCGCCGAGGACGACCGCAAGGGGGAGTTCGACCGCGAGAAAGCCGAAGAGGTTCTGGGCATCCCGCCGGGGCCGAAGTACTCGAAACTCCACCGCGGCGAGGCCATCGAACACGACGGTCGGACGATAGAGCCCGGGGAAGTCGTCGGACCGCCACGGCCCGGCCGCACGTTCGTCTACACCGGCGACACCCTCCCGACGAACAGCGTCGTCGCGGCCAGCGAGGGCGCGGACCTGCTCGTCCACGACGCCACCTTCGCCGAGGACCGGCGCGACCGCGCCGAAGCGACGGCCCACTCCACGGCCAGAGAGGCCGCCGAGGTGGCCCGCGACGCCGGCGTCCGGACGCTCGCTCTCACCCACATCTCGACGCGCTACGCCGGCCAGGCCGACAAACTGGGCGCCGAGGCCCGCGAGGTGTTCGACGGCGAGGTCGTCGTCGCCGAGGACGGGATGGAGCGACACGTGCAGTTTCCATAGCGAGACGTCGACCAGCGGGAGACTCCTCCGAACCTGCGCTCGGGGAGCGAAGTGAGCCGTGAACAGTAGCGAGGAATCGCCTCGAAGCGAAGTGGGGAGCAGTAACCTCCGAACAACTCTATGCAATCGGTTGCTAGACGGAGGTGAGACACTGCCACAGGGTCGGTCCCGAAGCGGTCAGGAACAATAATGCATGACAGCGAGCGGATAGTGCGAGCTTTATGCCTCCACACGCATCGATATGTATGACTTACCGGATGGTACACGTCGGGCTCGGTGGCCAGGGGGAGACCTGGCTCACCGAGGCGATTCCACCGAACGTCGAGGCGAACCGAATCGAAGTCGTCGCTGCGGTCGACACCGACCCCGAGCGACACGAACTGGCCCAGGAGCACCTCGGCCTGCCCGCCGAGCGCTGTTACACCGACCTGGACGCGGCGCTGACCGACCACGACGCCGACTTCTGCTCGGTCGTCACACCGCCGGCGGCCCACGAGCCCGTCGTCGACATCGCCCTCGACCACGGCCTGGACATCCTCTCGGAGAAGCCCATCGCCGACACGCTGGAGGGCTCCGTGCGTATCGCGCGGGCGGTCGAGGCCGCCGGCGCGAAGATGGGACTGGCGATGACACACCGCTTCGACCAGGACAAGACGACGTTCCGGCGAGCCGTCGACGAGGCCAGCCCCGTGGACTATCTCACCGCCCGCTTTACCGGGAACGTCCGCGAGCGAGGCCACTACTCGCCGTACGTCCACGAGATGGAGAATATGCTCCTGCTGGACGGGGCGATTCACCACCTCGATATGCTGTCGGCCATGGTCGACGCCCCCTGTGAGCGGGTGTACGCCGAGACGTGGGTCCCGGAGGGCGCCGATTACCAGGGCGACTGTGCCGGGATGGTGACGCTTACGTTCGCCGACGGCACCCACGCCCAGTACGAGGGGAGTTACGCCAACGCGACCACGCTCAACGGCTGGGGCCACGAGCAGTTCCGCGCCGAGTGTGCCGACGAGACCGTCATCCTGGACAACCGGAACGTCGAGCGGTTCGGGCGCGACCCCGAGCGGGCCGGCGAGAGCGCGGGGCGGGACGACGGCGACCACGTCCCGCCGGTCGAGCGGGCGACGTGGACGAACGCCTGGCTCATCGAGCAGTTCTGCGAGTGGCTCGACGGCGGCGAGCCGATGCCGACCGACGTCGAGTCGACGCTGGAGTCGATGGCCATCGTCTTCGCCGCCATCGAGAGCAGCGAGACCGGCGAGGCCGTCGACGTCCCGGAGCTGCTGGACGAGGCCCGCATGGTCGCGCAGGTGCAGTAACCGGCGCCAGTTTCCTAGCGCCGCCGCCGCGCCACGGCGAGGGCGAGGCCCCAGATGGCGAACAGGCCGGTGACGAAGTACCCGAGGTGGCCGAGCCACAGCGGCCACGCGAGGATGTCGAGGGCCCACAGCGCCGTCATCGTCGGGAAGAAGGCCGCGGAGGCCATCCCGACGACGGCGATGGTGTTCGCGCCGGCCTCGTGGAAGATGGTGGTGTCGCGTTCGTCGAACATCACGGTGGGAGAGCGGTGCTGGAGAGCCGTCGCGGAGAGCGCCCCGAGCGCGAATGCGCCGACGCCGACTAGCGGGTAGCCGACGGAGATGAGGGCGGCAAAGAGCAGGCTACTCCCCATCCAGAGGCCGAAGTACGTACGTCGATAGGTCGTCGTGGTGGTAGCGGTCGTCGTCATGGGAACCAGTAAAGCAGCGGTCTGTAAAGCTCGCTTTACACGTAAAACGTACTTTACACAGAATCATAAAATTACCGCCCCAGTATCGCCACTGGCCCGAGCGTGACCGGCCGTAAGCACTGCTTACGCGTATCGTCAGTCGGTAACCGAATCATAGTTAACAGACGGACCGACGGAGCCACGGCGTATGCACGTCGCCGTCATCGGGTTCGGAAACGCCGGGGGAAAGATAGCCGACGCAATCCTGGAGTTCGAGGCCGACACCGGCCGCTCGCTGTGCAAGGACGTCCTGGCCGTCAACTCCGCCGAAATCGACCTCGCGAAACCGGACCGTATCCCCGAGGACCGGCGGCTACTCATCGGGCAGACCCACGAGCAGGTGAAAGGGCGCGGCGTCGGGGCCGACCCCGAGCTGGGCGCCGAGGTGGCCCGCCGGGACCTCGGGGAGATAGACCGGGCACTGGACACGGTGCCGGTGTACGAGGTCGACGCCTTCCTCGTCGTGGCCGGGCTCGGCGGCGGCACCGGCAGCGGCGGCGCGCCGGTCGTCAGCCGCCACCTCCGCGAGATGTACGCCGAGCCGGTGTACGGGCTCGGGGTCTTGCCGAGCACGGACGAGGGCGGGCGCGCGTCCCTGAACGCCGCCCGCTCGCTGCAGTCTTTCACCGACGCCACCGACAGCCTCGTGCTCTTCGACAACGACGCCTGGCGCCAGGCCGGCGAGTCGATGGCCAGCGGCTACGCCCACACGAACACGGAGCTTGCGCGCCGAATCACGACCCTGCTGGGCGCGGGTGCGCTGGACGACTCGGAGGTCTCCGAAACCGCGATGGACGCCAGCGACATCAACCGGACGCTGTCGACCGACGGGGTGAGCACCATCGCCTACGCGAGCGCCGAACTGGACCGCGAGACGAAGACCGGACTTCTCGACCAGTTCCGCGCGAACGGCCACGACGAGGGCGACACAGACTACGCCCAGAAGGTCCACGGGCTCGTCCGGCGGGCGGTGAAGGCCCGGTTGACCTGTCCCGCCGACGTCGAGTCGGCCGAACGGTCGCTCGTCGTCGTCTCCGGCCCACCCGAGGAGCTCTCGCGCAAGGGGCTCCAGCACGCCCGCCAGTGGCTCGAATCCCAGACCGACAGCGTCGAAGTGCTGGCCGGTGACGACCCCAGAGAGAACGCCGACTGCCTCTCGGCGGCCGTCCTCCTCTCGAACGTGACCGACGTCCCCCGCGTCGACGCGCTCCAGGAACGGGCCGTCGACGCACAGGAGCGAATCGAGGCCGAGGCGACCGCCCGCGACGACCAGGTTTCGGAGCTGATTACGGACGAGAACAACCAGCTCGACCCGCTCTGAGACAGTTCTGTCGTACGTTACTGATGGCCGTACACCGAAACCGGCTCGTACGGCTCTTCCAGATACGCCACGTCCGAGGCCGAGAGGTCCACGTCCAGCGCCTCGACAGCCGCTTCGAGATGCTCGATGCTCGACGTGCCGACGATTGGCGCGGTGACGTTGTCGTTCTGGAACTGCCAGGCGAGCGCTATCTGGGCCATCGTCACGCCGTAGTCGGCGGCCAGTTCCTGGACCCGCTCGTTGATTTCCGGGCTCCCCGGCCCCTCGGCGTAGGGGACCTCGGCGTTTTCGGTCTCGTGGACGCCTCGCTTCGTCGAGGTGAACTCCTCGTGGGGGCGGGTGAGATAGCCCGCGCCCAGCGGGCTCCACGGCATGACGCCGACGTCCTCGCGGTCACAGAGGGGGTACATCTCGCGTTCCTCCTCCCGATACGCGAGATGGTAGAGGTCCTGCATCGTCTCGAAGCGGGCCAGCCCCTCGCGGTCGCTCACGTGTAGCGCGCGCTGGAACTGGTGGGCCCACATCGAGGAGGCCCCGATGTGGCGCACTTGCCCCCGCTCCACGGCGTCGTCGAGCGCCCGCAGCGTCGTCTCGATGGGCGTCTCGTCGTCCCAGCGGTGAATCTGGTAGAGGTCGACGGTGTCCATTCCCAGCCTGTCGAGGGAGTTCGACAGCTCCTGCTCGATGGTCTTCCGGGAGAGTCCGCCGGCGTTCCGATGGTCGCTCGCGCCCGGGAAGTAGACCTTCGTCGCGACGACCTGCTCGTCGCGGTCGTAGTCAGCGAGCACGTCGCCCAGAATCGCCTCGCTCTCGCCCGCCGAGTAGACGTTCGCCGTGTCGAAGAAGTTCACTCCGAGTTCGATGGCCCGCTCGATGAGGTCGCGGCTCTCGGCCTCGTCTAGCATCCACTCGCGACCGCTACCGAAGCTCATACAGCCCAGACAGATCTTGCTGACTTCGATGCCGGTCGAACCGAGTGTGGTGTACTCCATAGAATACAACGCACGTTGTAAACACATATGCGTTCGGACCGGTACAGTCATTCCCCGGCCACCCACAACGACCGGTATGGAGCTTGCACACGTCGCCATCTGCGTCTCAGACCTCGACCGCGCGCTCGATTTCTACGGCGAGCTCGGCTTCGAGGAGACACACCGCTTCACGCTCTCGGGCGTCGAGAACGTCTATCTCTCCGCTGACGATGCCGATGGCGACCTGCAACTGCGCTACGACCCCGACAGAACCACACCCATCGCGCCCTCGCGGGCCGACACCGACCACGTCGCCTTCACCGTCGACGACGTCGAGGCGACGTTCGAGACAGCCATCGAGGCTGGAGGGGCAGCGGTGCTGGAACCCACCGAAATCGAACCGGCCGACGCCTACGCCGCCTTCGTCGAGGACCCCGAGGGGTACACGCTGGAGTTCTACCGCGGGCTGTAAGCCGAGGAGCTACCCCGGTGACGACCCTGCTGACAGTATGGTCACGGCCGGCGAACTGTACGTGCTCACGGCGACCGTGATGGCGCTGGTCGCGCTGGCGGCGGCGATTCCGGTGTTGCTCGACATCGTGCGCGACGGCCACGAGCGACTGCGGGAGGGGCCCGTGTCTCCGGTGGAGGGCACCGACGATGGTGACGGGGACGACGGCGTTCGGTGTCGCCACTGCGGGACGGTGAACGACGAGGTGTACGCGTACTGCGAGGAGTGTTCACGGCAGCTATAGCCAGAACCCAATCCCAGCCATTGCGGTATCGTAGCATACGGCGAGGGGAGCGGCCTGTGTTTTTCCCAAGTTTTTGCAACGGGGGAGTTCCCGCAGCGAGCGAAGCGAGCGAGGAAACCCCCCGCAGTAAAAAGTGGTACGCCAGGACTGGGATTTGAACAGATGGGAGACGTTCCGGGGTGCTCGCTTCGCTGCGCTCCCGGGGCTGCGACTCCCGTGCTCAAATCCCAGTCGGTGAGCGTTTCGCGACTGCTGGCTCGCTCGTCGCTGTCGCTCACGGGTCACCTCGTTCCCGTTCGCTTCGAGGGTTCGCGAGGCTCACCCTCGCTTCGCTCCTCACTCGCAGTCAGTCACAGAAAGCGCCAGGACTGGGATTTGAACCCAGAATCCCGAAAGGGAACACGCTTTCCAGGCGTGCGCCTTACCGTTCGGCCATCCTGGCTCATGGGAGAGTCCGACGGCGTTCGGTTAAGGGCTTTCGTTTCCGGGCAAGCGATTCTGGGCCGCGTAGGTGAGCGCCGTGGCACCGACCAGCACGGCCACGGTGACGCCGGCTTTCGCGGCGATGGTCACCCGCTGGCCGGAAAGCAGTTCGTACCCCTGAAGGAGCACGAGGAAGGCCAGCCCGCCGACGACGCCCCAGAGCAGACTGGACTTGGTTCGGGGGCGCATCAGCGGACGGCGACGGCCTCGATCTCGACGGCGACGCCCTTCGGGAGCGCGTCGACGCCGACGGCCGACCGGGCGGGCGGGTCGGCCTCGAAGAAGTCGGCGTAGGTGTCGTTCATCGCCTCGAAGTCCTCGATGTCGTCGAGGAAGACGGTGACTTTCAGCACGTCGTCCATGCCGGCGCCGGCCTCCTCGAGAACCGCCGCGATATTGTGCAGCGCCTGCTCGGTCTGTTCGGCGACGGGCGCGTCGGAAAGCAGGTCGCCGTCGGGCGTCAGCGGAATCTGGCCGGCGGTGAAGACGAGGTCGTCGGTCGTCGTCGCCTGGCTGTAGGCGCCGACGGCGGCGGGCGCGTCGTCGGTGTGGACTGTATCTTTCATACCTCTGAGGCGGCCCGCGAGCAGTATAAAAGCGCCGTCAGACGAGCACCTCGACGGGGTAGCCGTGCTCGCGCAGCGCGGCGAGCAGCTCGTCGACGTGGTCGGGGCCCCGGGTTTCGAGGTCGAGTTCGACCTCGGCGTCGTTCATCGCCACGTCCCGGTTGGTCCGGTCGTGCTCGATGGCGTAGATGTTGACCTGCTGGTCCGAGAGCACGCCCACGAGTTCCTCCAGAGCGCCGGGGCGGTCCTTGAGCACCGTCCTGATGCGGAGATAGCGTCCAGTCTCGACCAGCCCGCGGACGATGACGTTCGTCAGCGTGTTGAGGTCGATGTTCCCGCCACACAGTGCCGGGACGATTATCTCGTCGTCGTCGTAGTCGAACTTCTCCTCGATGACGGCGGCCAGCGCCACGGCGCCGGCGCCCTCCGCGAGGGTCTTCGAGCGCTCCAGGAGAGTGGTAAGCGCCACCGCTATCTCCGAGTCCGAGACGGTCACGACGCCGTCGACGCGTTCGCGGATGACCTCGAAGGTGCGCTCGCCCACCGTCCGGGTCGCGATACCGTCGGCGATAGTCTCGACGCTGTCGCGTTCGGTTCGCTCGCCTTTTCGCAGGGACTCGGCCACGCTCGAGGCCCCCTCGGCCTGAACGCCGACGACGCGAATCGACGGGTCCAGCCCCTTCAGCGCGGTGGCGATACCGCTGATGAGTCCGCCGCCGCCGATAGGGACCACGACCGTGTCGACCTCGGGCAGGTCGTCGTATATCTCCAGCCCGATGGTCCCCTGGCCGGCCATCACGTAGTCGTCGTCGAACGCGTGGACGTAGGTCCGGCCTTGCTGGCGCTCGATTTCGTGGGCGCGTTCGGCGGCCTCGCCGTAGTCTTCGCCGTACAGCACCACGTCGCCCCCGTAGCTCCGGGTCGCTTTCACCTTCGAGATGGGGGCGTGTTCGGGCATCACGATAGTCGAGTCGACGCCGATGCGCGTGGCCGCCAGCGCGACCCCCTGGGCGTGGTTGCCGGCGCTGGCCGTGACGACGCCCTTCTCGCGCTCGTCCTCGGAGAGCGTCGCGATTCGGTTGGTGGCGCCACGGAGCTTGAACGACCCGGTGCGCTGGAACAGTTCGAGTTTCAGATGGACCGCGGCGCCGGTCATCGCGGAGAAGGTGTGTGAGTACTCCAGCGGTGTCCGGCGGGTCGTCTCGGCGACCCGGTCCCGTGCCGCCTGCACGTCCTCGACAGATAGCATAGCACCGGCTACTGGTCGTGGCGTGTTATACTGTCGGGACGCGAAAACGGATAGGGAGAGCGTGTGACTGCACTCTATCTGAGTAGTCGGTGGTACTTAAACCCAGCCGAAGCGTGGTGAAAGTGTAATCGCAAGACTAGGAGGCTTTATCTACAGCTATCACCCCAGTGTCAGGACAGCAGATGTATATAAACAGCCGACGGTCAACTCGGGGGGCAGAACTGTTTTACGCGGCCTCGGCAACGTATGGGGTAGATGGATACGTGGCAGCGGCGGACGCTGATATACCTCGTCGGGCTGGCCGGCACCATTCTGGCCTTTGCGGTCGCCTACGACTACGGGATGTCGGCCTTCGAGGGCGAGCCGCGTGAGTTCCTCCACTCGCTGCAGGTCGTCGTCGAGACGTTCACCACGACCGGCTTCGGCTCCGACGCTCCCTGGGAGAGCACGGGGATGCGACTGCTGGTAATCACGATGGACATCACCGGCGTGGTTCTCATCTTCCTCGCCCTGCCCGTCCTCCTCTTTCCGCTGTTCGAGGAGGCGATAGAGACGAACGCGCCGACGACCGTCGAACGCGACCTCGAGGACCACGTCGTCATCTGTGAGTTCACGCCACGGGGCGAGACGCTCGTCGCCGAGCTGGCGTCGTGGGACGTCGACTACGTCGTCGTCGAACCCGACAGCGACCGCGCTGACGACCTCCACGACGAGGGGTACCACGTCATCCACGCCGACCCCCAGTCCGTCGAGGGGTTAGAGAAAGCCCGCCTCACCAGCGCCCGCGCGCTCGTGGCCGACGCCTCCGACCAGGTCAACACCAGTATCGTCCTCACCGCCCGCGAGGTCGACGAACACATCAGAACGGTGAGCGTCGTCGAGGAACCCGACCGCGCGAAGTACCACGACCTCGCCGGCGCCGACGCCGTCCTCTCGCCGCGCGGGCTGCTGGGCGAGAGCCTCGCGAGCAAGGTCACCACCGGCGTCTCGACGACGCTGGGCGACTCCATCGAGGTCGGCGAGGACTTCGACATCGCCGAACTCCCCATCCACCGCGGGAGCGACCTCGTCGGCACCACGCTGGCCGACAGCGGCATCCGCGAGGAGACCGGCGTCAACGTCATCGGCGCGTGGTTCCGCGGGCAGTTCGTCAGCCCGCCCTCGCCCGACGCCGAACTGGACGGCTCGACGGTGCTGCTGGCCTCCGGAACGGCCGACCAGCTCGAACGGCTGAAATCACGTACCCTCTCCAGCGTCCGGGGCTTTCGCCGCGGCGAGACCGTCATCGTCGGCTACGGCGAGGTCGGCCGGACCATCGCCGAGGACCTGCAGGCCGCGAACGTCCCCTACACCGTCCTCGACAAGGTCGAGAAAGACGGCGTCGACACCGTGGGCGACGCCATCGAACCCGCAGACCTGCGGGCCGCGGGCATCGAGGACGCCCGCACGGTCATCCTCGCGCTCTCGGAGGACACCGACACGGAGTTCGCCACGCTCGTCATCCGCGATTTGAACCCCGAGGTCGAGATCATCGCCCGCGCCGAGGAGACCGAGAACGTCACCAAGATGTACCGGGCCGGCGCCGACTACGTCCTCTCGCTGGCGACCGTCAGCGGCCGGATGCTCGCCTCCACGATTCTGGAGGACGAGAACGTCATCTCGATGGACCAGCAGGTCGAGATCATCCGGGTCGACGCCGGCGACCTCGCGGGGACGACACTGGGCGAGGCCGACGTCCGCTCGCGCACCGGCTGTACCGTCCTCGCGGTCGAGCGCAACGGGACGGTGCTGACGAACCTCGGACCGGACGTGCGCATCCAGTACGGCGACAGCATCGTCATCGCCGGGACGGACGCGGGCGTGAGTCGGTTTCAGCGCTTCTACTGAACCTTTTTCGTCGTCGGGTTTCCTCGGCCGACTCCGTCAGCCTGCGGGGAGAGCGTGGCGGCGCCGCCGCCACGTCGTTCGGTTGCGGGCCAGCGGCCCGCAACCGGCTCCTCGAAAAACGTTCGCGAAAAAGGCGCGAATCGCTCCGCGATTCGCGTGAAACCGCTCGCCAGCGGCGAGCGGTATGCTACTCGGGCCGGCCTGCCCTTCCCCGTGTTCGCGGCATAGTAACGGTGACGAAGAGATAACCCAGGACGAACAGATCGCCACCGTTGCGTCCGATGGGCAGACGGGCGAGGGAAGCACCTCGTTCGTTACGAGTGATTACGTCTCCAACGGGAACGGTGACTACACCGTCTACGTCGCCGAGGGGAGCGAGTACCCCTCGGCCGTTGGTGACTACGACGAATCGACGACGCTCACCATCGACGGCGACGTGCCGTCGGTTAGCGGGTACGAAATCACCAACGACGACCCGACGAGCGACTCGGGCGTCGAGGTGACCTTCGACTCCGACGAGCAACTCGACACCGTCGAGGCGACGGTGAGCGGGGCCGGGAACGCACCGCTCACTGACCAACAGTTCACTGAGACCCCGAACGACGATGGCTCGTACACCTACACGGCGACCTACACCGCCGAAACTGACGGCGAGTACACCGTCACACTCGATACGGCCGCGGACGCGCTCGGTAACGACGGTGCCAGCGGGCAGAGCGACACGGTGACCGTCGACACGACCGACCCGGAGGGCAGTATCCCGGTCCCGGCCGAGGAAGTAACGATCAGTGACCCGACCACGGAGACGCTCCAGGTCGGCTACGAGTACACCGACGAGTTCCCGGACATCGCCCAGATTCAGCTCGTCGACAGCGACGATGGCGCGACCTACACCTGGGGCATCCAGGATAGCGACTACGTCGACGACGGGACCAAGAAGACGGTCACGCTCGACCTGACCGACTTCGACAGCTCCAGCGAGGGCGCTGACGGCTCGGCGGTCGAAGACAGCACGTACGCGATTCAGGTCGTCGCGACCGACGAAGTGGGCAACACCAACACCATCAGTCAGGACGGCGAGAACGTCCGCGTCGACACGACGGAACCGGAGTTCTCGAGTTCGGAGCTCGACACGTCGAGTACGGAGTCGACGTTCAGCATCGACATCGACGACAACCCGGCGACCAGCGCGATCGCTGACGACACCACCGGCGTCGACGAGGACTCGGCCGAACTGACGGTCACCCACCTCCGCGACAGCGAGGAAAACGATGTTCTCCTGTCCAACGAGGGCATCGAAAGCGACGGTGTGAGCTGGGACGGTCAGAGCAACACGCTCACCTTCACCCCCGGCGATGCCGGTATCGAGTACCCCGAAGACGGTGACCTTGTCTTCGACGTGGAGGCAGCCGACAACCAGGGCAACCTGGGTGACACCAGCGTGCAGTTCACGGTCAACGGCGAGACGCCGTCGATGACCACCGAGACCGACGCGGCCGACGACACGGTCACCGTCACCTTCTCGGACCCGGTCGACGCCGCTGACGGCGACCTCAGCGCCGACGACTTCACCTACGAAGACGTCAGCGAGGGCGGCGCCTCGGCGGTCGACGCAGTGATCGACGAGACGTTCGTCGAGGATAGTGAGGGCGACCTTGCTACTGAGACGGCGACGCTCCGTCTGAACAACGACGTCGGGAGCAACGACCTCGGTAGCGACCTCATCGGTGCGCGCGAAGAGGCCATCGAAGACTCCGACGACGCAGGCACGTACGTCAGCGTCGCCGGCGTCCCGCTGGCGGACACCACTGACCCCGACGCACCGCTCATCACCGCTGGTGACGTCAACATCGAGAACGACGAGAGCTACCCGGTCGACCTCGGCCTGGGCACCGCCGAACCCGGCGAGGTCGACGTGACGCTCACCGGACCTGACGGCACGACGGCCTCACAGGACGGTGTCAACATCGGGGCGAGTGAGACCAGTGTCGACTTCGACACCGACAACCAGAACAGCTTCGACCTCAGCGACTTCGCCGACGGCGAGGTCACCATCGACGTGACCCGTACCGACGCGGGCGGGAACACGGTCGACACCTCGACCACGGTGACCAAGGACACCGAAGCGCCGTCCATCGACTCGGCGGAAGCCGACGCGGGGACGAACGACGTCTACGTCACCTTCGACGAGAACGTCGACTACTTCAACGAATTCGACATCGCGGTCACGGCCGGTAACGACACCGACATCACCGTCGACGAGGTCGAGGACCTGGGAGACAACGAGTACCGCCTCGAACTCGCCGACGACCTCACCGCCGCTGACTTCGACGATAGCGCGGCCAGCGTCTCGACGTCCGACGTCACCGACCTCGTCGGTAACGACGTCGACAACGAGGCGGACGTCACGGACCGGTCGACCATCGAGTTCACCGGTCTCGAAGCGGAGGCCGACTCGGACCAGGTCACGGTCGAGTTCGACGAAGCGGCGTTCGCGAACGCGGACGCGACCGGCGCGCTGGACGCGGCTGACTTCGAGTACGTCAACAACAGCGCCGGCGGCGCGTCCGCTATCGACAGCGTCGACCACACCGCCGGTGCCACGACGGCGACTATCACGCTCGATGCCGACGTCGCGAGCAACGAGCTCGGCAGCGACGAGATAGCCGTCCTCGCGGACGGCGCGTACGACGCCGTCGGTAACGACATCGCACGGACGTCCATCGCGCTGGGCGACAGTGTCGACCCCGAGGTCGACATGACCGTCGAGCGCGGCGACTCCGACTCGGTGCTGGACATCACCGTCGACTCCAGCGAACAGCTCAGCAGCCTGAGCCTCGATATCGACACGGAGAGCACGACCGCACCCGAGGGCATCTTCCTCGAGCCCGGCTTCGTCGAGGACGTCTTCCCCGGTGTCTCGGATAACTCGGAGACGGAGCTCACCATCGAGAACTTCTCCGCGACGGAGAACGACGACGGCTCCTACACCTACGAGGCGACCTACGACGCGCCGCGTGACGGGGAGTACGAGCTGTCCGCGAGCGCTCAGGACGGTGCCGGTAACTCCGGCTTCGACTTCGTCGACGTCGTCGTCGACGAGAAGGACCCGAACGTCACCGACGCGTACATCGTGAACGCGAACGGAGGAGGGACGGCCATCGCCGTCTCGTTCGACGAGCCCGTCGTCGACGCGTTCGGTGAGACGTCGACCTTCACCGTCGGCGGTACGGAAGCCGACGTCGTGAGGACCCAAGACAACGTCGTGGTGCTGCGAGCACCGGCGAACTTCCAGACCGGCGACAGTCCGGAAGTCAGCTACGAGTCCGGCGAACTCTTCGAGGCCCACGGTGACGGTGACACGCCACAGGGCACCACGGTGGTCCACACCACCAAGCTCGACCTCAACGCGGGCCAGAACTTCGTCTCCGTTCCCGCTGCCTCCGGCACGCTCGACGTGAGCGATCTGGAGAGTCAGGTCGGGTCGGACAACATCGAGGTCATCTGGACCTACGAGTCGGGTTCGTGGGAGTCCTACAACCCCGACAAGAGCGAGAACGACTTCACCGAACTCGAAGGCGGCCAGGGGTACATCGTGACCCTGAACTCCGGTGCCGTTGCTGACGTCACCGTCAACAACGTCCCGACCGGTGGTTCGGCCGAGGAAGCGACCCCCGGAGCACAGTCGCTCTCGGAGGGCTGGAACCTCGTCGGCCACTGGCAGGAAGGCGTACAGCCCCAGCCTGTCGCACTCGCCACGCTCGAGTCGCTGAGTCCCGCGACGGCCATCTACGCGCAGGAGGGGACTGGGTACCAGTACCAGACCCTCGACCGCGCCCCGTTCGTGCCCGGTGAGGCCTACTGGGTCTTCGTCGAGGACGACGAAGTCTACACCGAGGCCGAGCACCCGGACGAGCCGATAATCGGTGAACCGCCGCGCCGGCTCGACTAACCACCACCCAGATTCCAATTTTTAGCCACATCACTCATGCTACACAATAGTACGGAGAGACGGAGTTTGCGGTATCTGGTGGTCGTAGTCGTCGTGCTCACGGCGTTCGCGCCGGCAACTGCCACCGCAGTCCCGAGTCCACCACACGAGGTGTTCGGCACTGTCACGGACCAGAACGGCGACGCAGTCGGGGGCGCGACCGTCACTGTGACCGGCCCCGACGGCAACAGCTACACGGCGACGACTGACGCCAACGGCTACTACGAGATCTCGGTCCCGGCCGAGGAACAGGAGTCCGGCGACAGCCTGACCGTCTCGGTCGACGGCGCGTCGGAAACGACGGCCTTCGCGTCCGGGACGTCCGAACAGCTCGACTTCAGCGTGGACGCCGACACCGGCGGTGAGGACGGTAGCGACCCGTCCTCGCCGGACGACGACAATGACGCAGGCGGTGGCGGTAGCGTCGGTGGTGGCGACGACACCGATGACGTCGTCACGGTCACGACCAGAATCTCGGGGACCAACGCGACCGTCCCCATCGATGGCGAGAGCCTGAGCGAGGTCGGCTTCACCAGCCAGACTAACCTCAGCGCCACGGTCACAATCACCGAGCGAACCGGTCCGGTGGCCGAAGGCCCCGCGAACAGGACCTTCGCCACCGGTGCTGACATCGAGTTCATCTTCGGTAGCAGTGACGGCGTCGAGACTGTTCGGATCGGAGTCAAGCAGTCCCGACTCGACGGGCTCGGCGTCACGGCGGACCAGCTGTCGATCTACCACCTGGACGAGACCACCGGCGAGTGGTCGGAACTCGACACGACGGTGGTCAGACAGAACGACCTCCGAGTCGTACTGGAGGCACAGCCGGATGGCTTCTCCGAATACGCAGTCTTCGCGACGGACCCGGGGCAGATCGAACCGCCGGGAACGCCGACGCCGGGAACGCCGACACCGGACACGCCGGACGAGGACAGACCGACGTCGGACGGTGAGACGGCCAGCGAAGACACGCCGACCGACGGCGAACCGGAAGCCACGACGGACGGGAGCGGTCCCGGCTTCACCGTCGTGCTCGCGCTGCTCGCGCTCGTCGCGGCCGCGCTGCTGGCCGTCCGACGCGACGACTGACCGACTCGCGACCATTTTTTCCACCGGCGGCCGAAAGCGGTGTTACAGCCCGAAAGCGACCGCGCCGGCTACCGACACGGACTGTCGTAGGGGGCCACTGCTCGGAGGGACGACTACCACAACAACCCATATGACAGCTCCCCGCCGCTTCGTTCGCCGTTCCGTGTCGGAGATTTCGCTCGCTCAATCCCCGCGCTTTTCCACGGATCGAGGAATCTCCCTGCGGTCGATTCCTCGCGCTACTCGAACTTCTCTAACAGGCCAGCGTAGAAGCCGTCGCCGTCTTCCGCGAGCTTCTCGACGATGAGCTCCGGCGTCGAACGGGCCAGCTCCCCCTTCACCGGCGAGCGATTGACCCGCAACTCGCCGTCGACCAGCCCCTCGGCCCGGATGCCGTCGACGGAGAGGTCGGCCTCGGCGGCGTCGACGATGTCCTCGGCGAGGTGGGAGACGAAGACGCCGGCGGCCTCCCGCTCGGCCAGCGATTCGAGGATGCCGGCGATGATGGTCGCGGCCGCGCCGGGTTCGGTGATGGATTCGAGTTCGTCGACGAGCACGAGGACCGGGCGGTCGGCGGTCACGTCGGTGACTAGCTCACCGAAGTCCCGCAGCGTCGTCTCGAAGGCGCCCGCGTCCAGCGTCCCCTGGGTCTTGGCGTGGTAGTGGAGTTCCGAAATCCGCCCGACTCGGGCCGACTCGGCGGGGACGGGCAGCCCCATGTGCGCGAGTGTGGTCACCAGCGCCACGAGGTCCAGCGTCGAGGTCTTCCCCCCGCTGTTGACCCCCGAGAGGACGGTGACGCCGTCGACGCGGTAGTCGACGGGCTCGACGGCCTCGAAGGGGACGTCGAGCAGCGGCGACCGACCGCCCTCGATGTCGAATCCGGGCTCGTCGGTCAGCTCCGGCACCGTGGCGTCGAAGTCGGCGGCGAATCTGGCGACGGCGAGTTCGACGTCCAGCTCCAGTGCCGCGTCGACGAGCGCCTCGGCGGCGCCTCGCAAGGACGCCAGTTCGTCCGCGATGTCGCGCTTGCGCTGGGTCGCCCGGCGGTCCCGCGTCGCGGTCAGCTCCTCGCGCAGCCGCGAGACGACGCGGTCCTCGTGTTCGACCGGGTAGGTGGGCTCGTCGGGGAAGGCCCGGCGAGCCATCGACTCCGTGTCACGCAACTGGAGCGCGTCGACGAGGTGGTCCCGCGCTCGGTCGACCGCGGCGGCGTACTCGTCGGCCAGCTCGCGGTCGAGCAGCGAGTCCACGCCCGCGCCCCGCTCGACCAGCGACAGCAGGTCCGTCCCCTCGATGGTGACGTCTCGCTCCTCGATGGCCTCCCGCAGGTGGTCGTTGGCCACGCTCTCGGCGGCGCTCACGGCGGCGTCGAGGTCGTCGACCGCCGTCGAGAGCCGGTCGAGCTCCTCGTCGCCCCGGACGCTCCCGTCGTCGTCGAGCTGGGAAAGCGCCGCGTCGAGGGCGTCGAGGTCACAGGGGGCCTCGAGGTCGGCCTCGCGGTGGACCGCGACGGCAGCCCGCACCGCGTCGCGGTTCCGGGCGAAGAAGGTCAACACGCGCTCGGGGACGACCGACGCCGGCGCCTCCAGCGCGTTCGGTTCGACCCGCACGTCCCCCTCGACGTCGACGCCGGCGAAGGCCTCGTCGAGGACGACGACCGTCGCATAGGAGCGGGCCAGTTCCGCGAGCTGGCGGGCGTCGTCGACGAGCTCGACGCTCACCTCCGGAATCGCCGACTGGGCCGCGGCGTAGGTCTCGGCGTCACCGGTCGCCAGACAGCGGTCCCGGACGCGGACGTCACCGGGCTCACTGAGTGGTTCGACCCCCGACAGGGCCTCGCGGACCGCGGGCGTCGGCTCGCGCGCGAGCGCCCGCTCGGTGAACGCCCGCACCTCGTCGATGCGACTCGGCACGCCGCTGGGATACAGCGTCTCCAGGCGCTTGGCGCCGTAGTCGGTGACGGTGCGTTCCTGCAACAGCGAGAGGGCCGCCTCGGACAGCTCCCGGGCCCGCGGCGTGGCGGCGAAGCCGCCGGGGTCGTCGTGTTCGGCCCGAATCGCGCCGCGAGCGATGTGGGCGGCCCGCCCCTCGCTGATACCCGGGGCCCGCGCGAGCGCGGCCACGTCGCCCTCGCTCAGGGCCCGCTCGGGGTCGTCGAGTGCGCCCAGCGCCTCGGCCGTCTTCGCCCCGACGCCGGGTACCGATTCGAGCTCCATCTGTCGGTCCATTCGCGGCCGACGAGAAAAAACCCCCGTGACAGCCCCCGAGACCGCCTCGCGCCGGGGCTGGCCCGATAGTACCGCTGTTCGGGCGGATGGTTTAAGCCGCCGGCTGTCCGATACCGCCCATGACACGGCGACCGACGAGACGCGAGTACCTGCTGGCGCTGGGGGTCACCGGCGCGACGGGGCTCGCGGGCTGTAACACGACCGAGACCGGGACGCCGACGGGGACCGACGCCGGGACCGCCACGCCGTCGGAGACGGCGACGCCGACCGAGCCGCCGGAGGAGGAGCCGGAGCCCGAACCGGAACCGATAGACGTCGACTCGATAGGCGGGTGGCCGATGTTCGGTGCCAACCCCGCACGCACCCGAACGGCCCCCGAGGAGACGGGGCCTACCGAGAACGTCACCACGCGGTGGGAGTTCCAAGCCGACAACATCATCCGGACGTCGCCGGCGGTCGTCGACGACACGGTCTACGTCGGGAGCTACGACGGGAACGTCTACGCCGTCGACGCCGCCGCCGGCACCGAGCGGTGGCGCTTCGGCGCGGGCGACGTCGTCCAGTCCTCGCCGGCGGTCGTCGACGACACCGTCTACGTCGGCAGCGACGACGGGACCGTCTACGCTATCGACACCGCCGACGGGACCGAGCAGTGGGCCTTCGAGACAGGCGACGTCGTCCAGTCCTCGCCGGCGGTCGTCGACGGCACCGTCTACGTCGGCAGCGACGACAGGTACGTGTACGCGATAGACGCCGCCGACGGGACCGAGCAGTGGAACTTCCGGACCCGGGGACGCGTACAGGCCGCACCGGCGGTCGCCGACGGCACCGTCTACGTCGGCAGCCTCGACCGGCGGGCGTACGCGATAGACGCCACCGACGGGAGCGAACAGTGGCGCTTCGACACCGGTCGCTACGTGTTCAACGCACCGACGGTGGCGAACGGGCTCGTCTACGTCAGCACGACGGACCGGACCGAAGGGGCGCTGTATGCGCTGTCGACGACCGACGGCGCCGAACAGTGGCGCTACCAGAGCTTCACCCCCCGAGGGCCGACGGTCGCGGTCGCGGACGGCACCGCCTATCTGGGCACCACCCACGAGGACATCTTCGCGCTAGACGCCGCCACCGCCGCCGAGCAGTGGCGCTACCGGCCGGGCGACTGGCTGATGGCCGAACTCAGCGTCGTCGGCGACACCGTCTACGCCGGCTGTGGCGACGGGACGGTCCGCGCGCTGGACACCAGTGAGGGAACCGAGCGCTGGACCGTCGACACGGGCAATCTGATACAGGCACCGCCGACGGTCGTCGACGGTATCGTCTACGTCGGGAACTACAACGACACCGTGTTGGCCATCGCCGAAGAAGACCGCTAGTCGTCGCCGAGTGCCCCCTCGTCAGCGGGCGGGGCGTCCGCAGCGTCGACCGTGACCGCGAGCCGCTCGGCGATATCGCGGTAGGCGGCGGCGACGGCCGACGTCGGGGCCGTCTCGACGACCGGCTCGTCGCCGACGACCTCGGGCGCCTCGGAGACCGCACCGAGCAGCTCGGCCCCGACTTCGTCGGCGGCCGACGTCGCCGCGGCCGCGTCCGGGGTCCGCGTGACGACGACGCCCAGCACGTCGCCGTCGACTTTCCCGACCATCCGCTTGCTCTTTCTCGTATCCATCACCGCCATCTCGTCGGGCGTCGTCACGAGCACGACGTCGTCGGCCAGCCCGCAGGCGACCATCGCCTCGTGGTCCACGCCCGCACCGGTGTCGACGAGGACGACCTCGAAGGCCGTCTGGAGTCGTTTGATGACCTCTCCCAGCCCTGCCGGGTCGGCGTCACGGAAGCTGTCGATGGCGTCGGAGCCGGGCAGGACGGCGAAATCACCGCCGTTGTGTATCGCCTCTTCCAGAGCCGCATCACCGCCCAGCACGTCGTGTAGCGTCGGCTCGTGGTCGACGCCGACGACCCGTCCGAGGTTCGTCATCGCGAGGTCGGCGTCGACCACCACGACGTCGTGGCCTCGTGTGGCCAGCGCTGTGGCCGTGTTGACGGCCGTCGTCGTCTTCCCTACGCCGCCTTTCCCGCTTGCGACCGCATAACAGTGACCCCGCATCTAGCTTGTTTCTTTCAGGTCATACCGGTAAAAATCCCGAGTATGACGCGTGCAAGACACCTGGCAGCGAAGTGTGGGGTCCGACGCGAAGGCGTTTTGGCCGTCGGCCCGGTAGCGTGGCCTATGTCCGCTGTTGCCGAGACCGTCGCGGCCGTTCGCGAGGACCTCGCCGGGCGCGAGGGCGTCCTTATCGCTTTCTCCGGCGGCGTCGACTCCAGCGTGGTCGCGGCGCTGGCCCACGACGCCCTCGGCGACGACGCCGTCGCCTGTACCGCCAGGTCCGAGACCCTCCCCGCGGCGGAACTCGACGACGCGGTGCGGGTCGCCGAGGAGATCGGCATCCGCCACGAGCTCGTGGAGTTCTCCGAACTGGATAGCCCTGCGTTCGTCGAGAACGACGACCAACGCTGCTACCACTGCCGCTCGATGCGCCTGGGCGCGATGTTCGACCGCGCCCGCGAACTCGGCATCGACGTGGTGTGTGACGGCACCAACGCCTCCGACGCCGGCGAGGGCCACCGACCCGGCCTGCGCGCCGTCGAAGAGCTTGACGCCTACTCCCCGCTGCTGGAACACGGCATCGAGAAGGCCCAGGTCAGGGAGATCGCTCGCGAGTACGACCTCTCCGTCGCCGACAAACCCTCGATGGCCTGCCTCTCCTCGCGCATCCCCACGGGGCTGGACGTGACCGAGGAACGCCTCTCCCGCGTCGAGAAGGCCGAGCGACTGCTGCGAACGTGGGGCTTCGAGCAGTTCCGGGTGCGGGACCACGACGGGCTGGCCCGGATAGAGGTGGGCGAGAGCGAGCTGGAGGCCGCGCTCGACCCCGACTTCGTCCGGGCCGCCCGGGACCACATCGGGGACTGTGGCTTCGACCACGTGACGCTGGACCTGCACGGCTATCGGACCGGGAGCGTGAGTCCAGCGGACGAGGAGAGCGGCGAGGACGTGGTGAGCGACGTGTTCGGTCAGGAGTACCCCAGCGCAGAGGATTAGTCACGCCACGGCGTCGCGCCGAAGCGGACCAGTTCCGGTCCGCCGTCGAGCCGGACCTCGGTGACCGAGCAGTTCGGCGGCGAGCTCCGCGCCAGCGCTTCCCGTGAGTTCCGGTCGGACAGAAACGCCCGAACGAGCTTCAACACGCCGCCGTGCGTGACGACGACCGCCGTCTCGCCGTCGGCGACCGACTCGGTGAGCCCGCCCCAGGCGCGCTCGACGCGGTCGATAAAGGCCGCGACGGACTCTCCGTTCAGCGGGTCGACGTCGAGGGTGAGGAAGCTCTTCGAGCGGTCGTGGTCGGGGAACCGGTCGGCCATCTCCTCGGCCAGAAAGCCCTGGTAGACGCCGAACCCACGCTCGCGAAGCGACGGGTCGAACGAGGGAGCCGGCAGCCCGCCGGCCGCCTCGCGGACGGTCGCGGCGGTCGCTCGGGTCCGTTCGAGGTCCGAGGAGAGCACGCGGTCGACGGTGTGAGCCCCGCCGAGCCACGCGCCCAGGGCCCGGGCCTGCTCGCGGCCGCGGTCGGTCAGCCCCGTCGCGGCCCACCCCTGGACACGGCCCTCGCGGTTCCAGGGGGTCTCGCCGTGGCGCGCGAGCAGCAGCGTCGTCATTCCTCGCTGGCCTCACTCGCCCCGCGCCGGGCGACCAGCAGGCCGACCTCGAACACCACCAGCAGGGACACGGCGAGCCCGGCGGCGGCCGAGAGCGGCAGGCCGAACTGGTCGATCAGTCGGAACAGCGTCGGGTCCGGCGTCGAGAGGTAGCCGACGACGATGGCGACCGTCCAGACGGGCAGGCGAACCCGGCGGAGGCCGCGCCACAGTTTCGGGCTCCCGTAGTAGTTCTTGTTGAGGTAGGCCGTCAGCTCGAACAGGGCGATGATACCCCCGCCGACGACGATGGAGGGCGCGAAGCCGACGGCGGCAAGCGGCTCCGTGAGCGACCCCGGCAGGGCGCCGTAGTAACCCGTCGGCACCGGCAGCGGGCTGAGGACGTAGCCGACGAGCGCGAAGAGGAGATAGGCGTAGGGCCGGCGGTTGGCCAGGTCCTCGCCCGTCGGCACCGGCGAGCTGGTGCCGGTCCACTTCAGCAGGAGGAGCGTCCCCTCGAAGAGGCCGATCATCGTCACCGCGACCATCAGCGGCGCCATCCCGGTCGGGTCGGGGCTGAAGACGAACGCGATAGCGGCGAAGGCACCCCAGAAGTAGAGGCGGCGCTGGACGAGCCAGCGGCGGGTCGTGATGCCCATCATGATCGCGAGCATCACGAACAGCGGAATCTGGAAGACGATGGCGAAAAAGCCCAACATCAGAATGATGAGGTTGAACGTCTCGCTCAGGCCGAAGGCGAGGTCGGCGGCGCGGTCGGAGTAGGTGATGAAGTAGTCGAACATCGCCCGAAGAACGAGGAAGTACGCGAAGGCGACGCCGACGGCCGCGAGCACCAGACTCGTCGGCACCGCGGCCAGGTAGTAGCGGCGCTCGTTGGGGTACAGCCCCGGGCGCATGAACAGGTAGGTCTGGTAGACGAAGACGGGTAGTGCGATGATGAGGCCCACGAGTGAGGCGACTTTCAGCCGCGCGAGGATGAGCGCGAGCGGGCTGTAGACGTGGGGGCAGTCCGCGCCCGACGGACCGGCCGCCTGACCGCTCTGGGCGGCGTCGACGGCGACGCGGGCGCAGTTCTCCGCCGGCCCGTCGAGAAAGGAGTACCAGAGGAAGTTGATGAGCTCGTCCGAGTACGGCAGGCTGAGGACGGCGACCCCGGCCATCACCGCGAGGACGACGAACAGCCGCGTGGCCATCTCCTCGACGTGGTCGGCCAGGGGCATCTCCTCGTCGTCCGGCGCCCCCTCGAACTCCGATTCGGCCGTCGGCTCGGCGCCGGTCGGTTCCCGGACGGGCGGGTTCTCGGTCGCCGACGAGGCGCCGACGGTCGACCCGGCGTTGCCCGCCGGTGTCGGGGCCCCGGGCATCTCCAGGCTGGGGTAGACGTCGCTCTCGCGCCGTGGCACGTCCCAGTCCCGTTCGTCCCCGTCGGTCCGGTCGGCCATCTGTGACGGGCTTGGACGGAGGTCGTTGTAAACTTTCTTTTCGAGCGACCGAGCGCGCGGGCCATGAACAAATTGATAACAGTCAGTCGGCTACCACCGGACAGATGTCGAGCGCCATCGACGAGGACACCGTCCGGACCGTCCAGAGCGGTCGGGAGACGCTGGGCTCGATGCTCTCGGCCGCCCAGTCGAACCTCCAGAAGGTCTTTATCGTCTTCGTCGTCGGTATGATCGGAACAATCCTGGCGCTGCAGTACGGCGTCTGGGACCGCCTGCGGGCGGACCTGCTGTACTCCCAGATGGACCTGACGACGGCCCAGGCGACGAACATCGTCGCCGTCACCCCCTTCGACGTCATCCTGTTGCAGGTGAAAATCGGGGCCGTCATCGGGATTCTCATGTCCGTGCCGCTGCTGATTTTCTTCGGTCGGGACGGGCTGCGACAGCGGGGCTGGTGGCCCGCCGAACACATCCCCGCCTGGAAGGGTGCGCTGTTCGTTCTCAGCGCGCTGGGGCTGTTCGCCGTCGGCGTTGCCTACGCCTACGAGCTGTTCTTCCCCATCATGTTCAACTTCCTGGCTGGCAACGCGCTGGCCGCCGGCTTCACTCCGCAGTACTCCATCGTCAAGTGGTTCCAGTTCGTCTTCCTGCTGGCAGTTTCGTTCGGTCTGGCGGCCCAGCTCCCGCTCATGATGACGGTGCTCTCGTACACCGGTATCGTCCCCTACGAGACCTTCCGCGAGAAGTGGCGCTGGGCCGTCGTCGCCATCTTCGGCTTCGGGGCCCTGTTCTCCCCGCCGGACCCGTTCACCCAGATCATGTGGGCCCTGCCGCTGTGTGGCCTCTACGGCTTCAGCCTCGCGCTCTCGAAGCTCGCGGTGACCATCAAACGCTCCGGCGACCTCATCAGCACCCGCCGGGTCGCCAGAGAGGAGTGGAACACCGTCCTCGGCGGGTTCGTCCTCAGCGGCGGCGCGGTGTACCTGCTGCTGACCACGCCGGCCTTCGAGGCGCTCCGGGCCGTCGACGCCGCCGCAGCCCCCTACTCGGACAGCCTGAAGGGGAACCTCGCCCGCCCCGACCTCTTTGGCCTCTCGACGACCGAGACCGCCCTCGCCATCGGCGCCGTCGTCGGACTCGTGGGCGCGGCGGGCGTGCTGTACTACCACGTCCTGCAGGCGCTCTCCGAGAGCGCCGTCCCCGCCGGCCGGCGCCACGGCGACCCGACGGCCATCGACATCGGCGAGTTGGACGCCTCGGCGGTCAGGGTCGCGCCCGACGAGGCCTTCGAGGTCATGACCGAGGAGGCGGCGCTCGGCCACGCCGACCGGGCGCTCTCAGAGGACGACCAGGAGAAAGCCCAGGCCGTCCTCGACCGCTGGGACGCCGTCCACGAGGACGGCGGGCCGGACGGTGACACCGGCGGCGAGGGAGCGGCAACCCCGGCCGAGGGCCAGTCCGAGGACGACGACGGCGGCATCTTCACTTCGACCACCGCCGGGATGGCCGACGCCTTCACCGAGGAGGAGACCACCGAGGACGACATCGGCGGCTACTACTACGACATCCGCTTCATACTCGACTCGCTGCTGTCGAAGGCGTTCTGGATAATGGGCGTGTTCGGCGCCGTCCTCGCTGGGGTGTTCATCTTTCTGTACTCGGGCGGTATCGGGGCCATCCGGGAGGTGTTCGTCAGCCGCCTCCCGGAGGGGATGCGCGCCGGCGTGAACATCGTGACGCTGCACCCGGTCGAACACCTCGTCTTCATCGTGAAGTTCTCGACCATCATCGGCGCCGTCTCGGTGATTCCGCTCGTGGCCTACTTCGCGTGGCCGGCGCTGAAAGAGCGCGGGCTCGTCGTCGGCGACCGGAAGATTCTGCTGGTCTGGGGCGGCTCGCTCTTTGGCGCGCTCGTCGTCGGGAGCCTCATCGGCTTCCTCTACGTCGCCCCCGTCACGATTTCGGCCATCGCCCGCGACCAGCTGCAGGCCAACATGATAATCTCCTACCGCATCAGCAGCTTCGGCTGGCTCGTGTTCTTCCTCACGGTCGGTATCGGCCTGCTCGCGGAGATACCCATCACGATGTTCCTGTTCCACCGCGGGGGCATCGTCCCCTTTGCGCTGATGTACGGGCGCTGGCGCGAGGTCGTCATCGGCATCATCACCCTCTCGGCGATCCTCTCCCCGAAAGGTATCTTCACGATGTTCCTGGTCGGCATCCCCGTCTCGCTTGCGTACCTGTTCGGCCTGGCCATCCTGTGGGTGTACACACTGGGCGGCCGCCGAACCCCGAAGCGTCGGGGCGAACCGGCCGATTAAGGCCGATGCGACCGATTTAAGCCCGCGCAGGATATTCCCTGGATATGCCCAAGATAAGCGTCGAAGTGCCCGCCGAACTGCTGGCGGACCTGGACGACCACGTCGGCGAGGACGGCAAGTTCGTCAACCGCAGCGAGGCCATCCGGGCCTCCATCCGCAAGACGCTTGATATGCTCGACGACATCGACGAGCGACAGGGGCGGCTGGACGATGAGCAGTAGCGGCGAGGACCCGCTGCGAATCGGGCTGGTCGCCCTCTTTGTCACGTCGCTGGTGGTCGCCCAGGTCACCGCCTCGAAGCTGCTGGCCTTTTCGGTGCCCGTCTCGCTGCCGGTGGCCGGTGAGGCGCTGATTCTGCCCGGCGCGGCGCTGGCGTACGCGCTCACGTTCTTCGCGTCGGACTGCTATGCGGAACTGTACGGGCGACGGGCCGCGACGGTGGTCGTCAACGTCGGGTTCGTGATGAATTTCGTCCTGCTGGCGCTCGTGTGGAGTACTATCCTCGCGCCGGGACTGCCGGGCCAGGATATCGACCCCGGCGCCTTCCGTGCGGTGCTGGGCGCCAGCACTGCCATCGTCGTCGCCAGCCTCACCGCCTACGTCGTCAGCCAGAACCTCGACGTCGTCCTCTTTCACGCGCTGGGCGACGCGACGGGCGGCGACTATCTCTGGCTGCGCAACATCGGCTCGACGGCGACCAGCCAGCTTGTCGATACGGCCATCTTCATCGGTGTGGGGTTCGTGGCGCTGCAGGGACTCCCGCTCCCGGCGGCGCTATCGCTCGCCGTCGGGCAGTACCTGCTGAAACTCGTCATCGCGCTGGTCGATACGCCCTTCGTCTACGCCGTCGTCGCCTTCGCCCGCGGTCGGGAGCAGGCCGCTCGGCCATCACCCTGGTAGGTCGACGCATCCGGCACGAGAACCGAGCTATTCGGCCGGCTGGCCGAACGCAAAGCGCGGTTTCACGTCGTCGATGCGCACCTCGACCGTCTCGCCCTCCTCGACGCCGCTGACGAAGACGGTGAATCCGTCGACCTTCGCGATGCCGTCGCCCTCCTCGCCCATGTCGTCGATGGTCACCTCGACGACGTCGCCCTCGCGGACCGGCGCAGTGAGGCGGTGTTTCGCGACGAGGTACAGCTCCGAGGAGGAGTCACGGGACGCGTCGGGCCGGACCTCCCGGACGTACTCGAACTCCGGCTCGATGTCCGCTTTCAGGTCCTGGAGGTCCTGGCCGTCGAACACCTTCGCCGCGAAGTCCCCGCCCGAATCCAGCAGGTCGGTCGCGACATCGAACGCCTGGCGGACCAGATGCACCGAGCGGGCGTGGTCCAGGTCGTAGTCGCCGCTCATGTTCGGCGCCATGTCCGAGAGGACCACGTCGACCGGGCCGCCTCGGGCGTCGGTCCTGGCGCCGACGGCGTCGCGGACCTTCTGTTTCGTCGACTCCTCGGTCATGTCGCCGCGGACGTACTCCACGGTCGGCTCGGGGTCCTCGAGGTGCTCGATGCGCTGGCGGTCGACGCCGACGACGGTGCCGCGCTCGCCGACCCGCTCGGCGGCGACCTGCAGCCAGCCGCCGGGGGCCGCGCCGAGGTCGACGACGGTGCGCCCGTCGCCCAGCAGGCCGGCCGTCTCGTCCAGCTGCTGGAGCTTGTACGCCGACCGGGCGCGGTAGCCCTGCTGTTTGGCCTTGTTGTAGTACTCGTCTTTGCCGGACATCTCAGTGCACCTCTCGCTGTTCGTGCGGAGACTCGCTCATACACGTCGGGAGGGCGGGGACGCTGAAATGGGTGCCGACTCGCGGCCTCTGACGGTGAGCGAATCGCGAACGCGTCCGCTCAGGCTGGTTGGAGTCACACCACTACCCCCGAAGAAAGACCGTCTCGCTCCCGCGTCAGGCCAGCGAGAGGTCGCCGAGTGCCTGCGCTGCGAGGTCGGCGCTGGTCGTGACACCGGCGTCGACGACGAGGGTGATGTCGTCGCCAGCGCTGACGTTGAGGCCGTTGCTCGCCTCGGCCCCGACGAGGTCCGGCACCGACATCGCCGACAGTATTCCGTCGGTCGGTGCACTGGCGCCATCCTCACTGAGGCTGTACATGGCGCGGTGCTGGACGGTGACGCCGAAGGCGATATCGTCACCGGTCTCGGTCGTCGCGAGGTTGATCAGCAGCGTCCGTGGAATCTCGGAGTCGCCGGTCGTCACGTAGCCGACGTAGCTCCGCATCGTCGTCTGGTTCCCGAGGAACGTCACCGATCGCGAGGCGACCTCGGCCGGAGCGACCACCCACGAGAGGTTCGGGCCGAGCCCGGCGGCCTCGCGGATGCCCGACTCTTCGAGATACTCGGCGCCATCGGCAGTGACGAATTCGTTTTCGTCGACCTCCGAGAGGGGGTTCAGCGACCGCCCGCCGACCGACGCCGACGGCGTGGTGAACACCGCCACCGTCGTCTGGGTGTTCTCGGCCCAGCCGGTGTCGAGGGGGTTCCAGTATATCTGGGTGACACTGGGCAAATTCGTGATAGATGGAGTGTTGATTGTCGTCGACCCGATTGTGGGCCCGCCGCCGGTGTCGTCACTGACCCCCAGAACCGGATTGGGGGAGTTGCCAGACTCTTGGCGTGTGGTCTCGAGGAGCTCGAGTATTAAACTGCTGGGGGGAGCCGTCAGGAACAGCGGGCCCACACCGTGGCTCATTGGCCGTCCTCCGAGACGAACGCGAGTCCAGCCGGCGCGAACGACTCGCCCTCCGCGTACGGGACCGGCGGGTCGAACGTGACCTCGCCGTCGGACACTCTGTCGCCGAAGTCGACGTCGGCCATCGGCGTCGACGAGATGACGCGGTCCGGCTCGCCGTCGGTATCGGGGACCAGCAGGGTCGTCGACGCGGCGGGCATCGACTCGAACTGGTCGCCCTCGGCAGGCATGATGTCGCCGTCGAGGCCGTCCGAGCCGCGAACCGCGCGGATCGGCGTGCTGTCGGACCACTGGGAAAGCGTCGAGTCGCTCTCGGTCCAGCGTTCCTCCTCGGTCGGGTCGGGCGTCGACTCCTCGTTGGCGAACACCGTCAGCTTGCTCTCGGCGGTCACGGAGCCCGAGACGCCGAAGGCCTCCCGCTCGGCTTTGTTCGTGAACGTCTTCGTGTCGGTCTGTTCGAAGCCGAGTCCGGCCATCGTCTCACCCATCTCCACGTCGCTCGCGGTGATGGTCTGGTTCGTCAGGCCCCCACAGCCGGCCAGTCCGGCCGCGCCAGCGACACCAGCCGCCAGGAGGAGTTTTCGCCGAGTGAGTCTCGCTGTGGTATCAGTCAGTTCACGTTTACTATTCATGCAATATAAACGCTACAACGGTATTTAACGGTATGTATTGGGACATCAAACGGCTGCAGCGGTGCTATGGCGGCCGCGCGTGGCTGCTCGGGGGTCCGTCGCGGACTCCGAGGCACCGAGAGCCGCCGGGCCAGTCGGCCGATCACTCCCGGCGCCGTCCGAGCAACCACCCGCCGCCCAGCAGCCCCGCCAGCCCGCTCGCGACACCCAACCCCGGACCGGCGGCGCCGAGGCCGCCACCGCCGCCGTCCTGATTCTCGGGGTTCGGCGTGAAGTCCCGGCTCCGCAGCTGCGCGAGGTTGACACCAGTCTGTTCGAGGTAGATGCCGAGATAGCCGCTCTCGCACTGCTCGCGGTCGTTGATGATGAACAGCATCCCCGGCTCCACCCACTCGCCATTGTCGAGCCGGTCAGATACGAGCGGTGCCTGCATCTGCAACCGGTCCCGACCCGTCGCATCGGGGTTTCGTCGCGCCATCGCCGTCCGCGATTGGTCTCCCGCGCGCACGCGGATTCAATGAGGGACTTTTTAATGCATGGGGGCGTAGCCCGGTTCAAGATGTTCAACGCCATCGTGAGTGCGGACACGCTCAAGTCGGCTCTCGACTCAGTGAGCGTGCTGGTGGACGAGTGCAAGATCCACCTCGAAGACGACGGGCTGGAGATTCGAGCGGTCGACCCGGCCAACGTCGGCATGGTCGACCTGCGACTCGACGCGGCGGCCTTCGAGTCCTACGAGACCGACGGCGGCCTCATCGGCGTCAACCTCTCCCGGCTCGAGGATATCGCCGGGATGGCCGACTCGGGCCAGCTCGTCCACCTCGAACTCGACGAGGAGACGCGCAAGCTCCACATCGCCATCGACGGCCTCGAGTACACGCTCGCGCTCATCGACCCCGACTCCATCCGGCAGGAGCCCGACCTCCCCGACCTCGACCTCTCCTCCCATATCGTCATCGAGGGCAAGGATATCAACCGCGCCGTCACCGCCGCGGACATGGTCTCCGACCACATCGCGCTGGGCGTCACGGCGAGCGAGGAGCTGTTCTACGTCGACGCCGAGGGCGACACCGACGACGTCCACCTAGAACTCACACGGGAGGACCTCATCGACCTCACCGCCGGCGACGCTCACTCCCTGTTCTCGCTGGACTACCTGAAGAACATGAACAAGGCCATCCCGAAAGACGCCGAGGTCGAGATGGAACTGGGCGAGGAGTTCCCCGTCAAGATGCACTTCGACTTCGCCGAGGGGCAGGGCCGAGTCACCTACATGCTCGCGCCGCGCATCCAGAGCGACTAACCGTCGAGGGTGGCTTTTTTCCAGCCGTCCGAGACGATGGCGTATGGCCTCCGCCGAACCGATTGCCGGTGACTGGTCGACCGGCCCCGAGTTCCTCGACCGCCACGGCCGACGTCTCCCCGAGACCCCGCTCGAACGGGTCGACAGGGACCACCTGAGGACGCTCTGTCGGGCCGCGCCGCTGGCGCTCCGGGGTCCGACGCCCGTCTGACGTACCGTTTTGTGGGTCGGGGTACAACGACGTTTCATGGAGCACCTCGGAGACGCGTACGGTGGCCGCCGCTGGGAGGGGCGGGACCCGCGTCGCGTCTACGCCGGGGCCACAGTCTGCGGGCTGGGCGCGCTGGCGGTCGTGCTGGGTCTGCTGGTCGTGACGACGCCCGTCGGGGCGTGGCTTGGCGCGAGCGACCTCCGGGCCGCGGAGAAACTCGCCGGCACGCTGGGCGGGCTGGGAATCCCGGCGATGTTTCTGGGCGTCGTCGCCGTTCTGCCCTCCTCGCGTCGGGAGAACGTCGGCGTCGCCGTCGGCGCGGCGTTCTGTCTGGTCGGCGTCGCGCTCTTTCAGGTCGCCTACCCCGAGCGGTGGACGACCGGCGCGGAGACGCTCGCGTTCGAGACGTCGATGGCCTATTTCGTCGGGACCGGCCTCGCCTTCTGGTTCGTCTTCACCGCGATGGCCAGTTTCCGCACCCGGAACAACCCACAGGGGATGGTCCGACTGGAGCTGACCCGTCGGGGCGAGTCGAAGACGGTGACGGTCACCCGCGAGGAGTACCAGCGCTACGCGAAGGCCGTCCGCAGCGACGGCGGCGAGCAGACGCAGGTGATTCGAGAACTTGAGTCCCGCGCCGGGCTCCGGCCCGACCGCGACGACTGACGAGTCCTTTTTATCTCCCACGGCGAAACGGCTGGCAATGGCAAACTCGAACGCGAAGGGGGACCGCCGCGAGCGGGAGCTGGTCAACGCACTCGACGAGGCCGGCTTCGCGGTGATGCGGGCGCCCGCCAGCGGCAGCGCGACCGAGCGCGAACTCCCCGACGTGCTGACCGGCGACGGGGAGACGTTCTACGCCATCGAGGCCAAATCCAGCGCCGGCGACCCCATCTATCTCGACGGGGCGGAGATAGAGGCGCTGCTCTTTTTCGCGCGGAACTTCGGCGCGAAACCCCGCGTCGCCGCTCGCTTCGACCGCGAGGACTGGTACTTCTTCCACCCCGGTGATCTGTACACGACCGACGGCGGCAACTACCGCGTCAAGAAGGAGACCGCCATCGCCGAGGGGACCGACTTCGACGAGTTCGTCGGCAACACGCGGAAGGTCACCCTCGACGAGGTAGCCGACGACGGCGGTCCGGACCAGGCGGTACTGGATATCCTGTCGGCGTTCGAGCGGGGCGACCTCTCGAAGGACGAGGCCGCGGCGATGCTGGAATAGCGAGCGGGTTGTGAGAGTTTATCAGCGATACCGGGGGCAGATGGCATGCCGCCGTCGCGGGGAGGGTCAAACCGGCACGCCGTGCGTCGACACCGTCCTGGGGGCGTCGACGCACCGACGGCGGCAGTCACACGTGAAGCCACTGCGCCACGATTCGAGGGGCCTCACACGCTCGGCCCCTCGTTCATTCGACCAGTTGCTCGTCGGTCCGGTCGAGCCGTGACCGCGGGAAGGCGTATCGACGCGACCGACGGCGGGCGGCGGTCAGATACGTCGCCTCGACCACCCTGTCGTCGACCGGGTAGCCGTCGTTGCGCTCGTACTCGGCGACGGTACCCCCGGTCGCCGGGATGACGTGTTCGTCGGCCCGTTCGTCGAGGACGCGAGCGACGACGAGGCGCTTGCCCGTCTCGCGGTCCTGCACCACGTCGCCGGGGACGAGCCGACAGCGCCGGCAGCGGTGTGGCGGCGACTCGGCTTCGGGGACGAACGTGACGCTGCCACAGACGTCACAGCGCGCCCGCTCGCGGCCCGGCGGAGCGACTCTGCGGGCGGTTATCTCGATGGCGACCCGCCGCAGGTGTTTGCACTGCTCGCCGCGAATCCGGTGGTCGGGACAGCTGCAGCTGTGCTCGCGCAGGTCGACGCGGTAGGTGTGGCCGCTCTCGGTGGTGACGGCGTAGCTGTCGTCCTCCCGGCGGTCGACCAGCATCCGCTCGGTCCAGGCGCGACGCGAGCGGGCGTCGAGTCGCTCGGGGTCGGGTGCGAGTGCAATCGGCTCGGTGTCGTCCGAGGGGTATATCAGAGTCATAGCGGGCGGACACGGCTGTTTTTCTCGGTGTGTCCAGTGGAAACCTAGGGTCCGAACGGGCCTAAATCCGTCGGCGGTCAGGACGGGAGGTGGTGGAGGCGGAGAACACGTGAACAGCCGCAGTCGTCACTGAAACAGCAGCTGTCCCTAGAGCGGTTCGACACCCTTTTGCCCGCCCCGGGGATATCGCGGGACATGGAAATCGAGCGGGAGGCCATCGTGCAGGTCGTGATATCGGCCATCGCCCTCGTGACGTTCGTCGCAGCAACCGTCTACGTCGCCACGACCTACTCGGCCAACGGGGGGCTCACGCCGCAGGGCGGCACCGCACTGGTCGGCGCTATCGGACTGTTCGTCGTGTTGATGCTCGGGGCGGGCATCTGGCTCGAACGCCAGCAGTTCTAGGCCTCGGCCGGCTCGTCCTCGCCGTCCTCGGCGTTCTCGTCGCGCCAGTCCTCTAACTCGTCGTCTTCGGCATCGTCTATCTTCTTCTCGTAGTAAGCCATCGGGTGCGAGATGCGCTCACAGAGGTCGTCCATGTTCACGCAGTCGCCGTAGGACTGCATCGTCGAACACGCCGGCGTCGAGTACTCCGTCGGGCTAGTGTCGCCGCGGATGTGGTCGACCTGATACCGGGTCGCCTCCTCGCCGAAGCCGGGGTTGACGTTGAACAGGTCGACGATCTCGTCGGTCGTCATCCCGATGCTGGTGAGGAAGGCCGCGATGGCGAATCGGGAGTGGTGTTCGAGGTGTTCGCCCTTCTGGACCTGGTCCAGCAGCGCCTGCATACACGGCGGGAACAGTTCGGGGACGACGGTGTCTATCTCCCGGGTCAGGTCGAGCTCCGAGAGCACCTCGGTCAGGTGCTCGACCTCGTCGTCGAGTTCGTCAGCGATGGCGTCGGGCACCTGGAAGGGGAGCCCCTCGGCGACGCGGTGGCGGATGGCCTGTTTCAGCAGGACGTGCAGTTCCTCGGAGCCGATACGGACCTCGCCGTCGGCCAGCGGCCGGTTGACCAGCCGCCAGTGGTCGCCCCGCTGGTCGGCCGACAGGTCGAGGTAGGTCCCGACCTCGACCCAGTAGCCGTCGTCGGCGTCCCGCACAGTCGTCGCGAGTTCGAACTCGGCCAGTAGCTGGTCGAGGCTCACGCGTTCCGTGCTGGTGGATTTGAACTCCGTCGTCGCCGCGAACTCCTGAGCGAAGCGGTCCTGGGCCGTCTCGGCTTCGGCCTGGGCGTACTTGCGGGTACAGACGTGCGTATCGACCAGCGAGACGAGCACGCGAGCGACGGGATAGGAGAGCAACTCGACGCGGGTGCGCCGGTGTGGCTCACCCACGGTGCCGTCGGTGATGGCGTGTTCGACCCGCTCCACGGCCCGCTCGGTGACGGCCTCGTCGGTCGCGACGACCTCGCCCAGGTCGACCGCCGCGGTCTCGACGGCCTCGCGGGCGGCGGCCAGGAACGGGTAGCGCGCGTGGAGCGGCTGCATGGACACCGCTTGCGCGTGGGGCCGAATAAAATTGCCGTCCCGGGCCGCAGCTATCGGTACAGCGAGTCTGCTGTCGGGGCGCCGTCAGGACGGGCGCGCCCGCCTGTAGACCAGCCAGTACGAGAGCGGCAGCGTCACCGCCAGAATGACCAGTGTCCCGAGAATCTGTGAGTACGGGTCAGGCGGTGCGAGCTGTGCGGCGACGGCGAAGCCAACCATGATGAAGGCGGCTTCGGCTGCGAGAAACTCGACCAGCGGTTTTCCGACCATTGACATTTTCTACTGAACCCCAGTTTGTATCTATTCCGCTTCCGGCTCGCCTACGGTATTTTGCCCGTTCGACGACGCGGACGAAGTGAGCGTCGCCCGGTGCGCGTTTTGGCGGTGTTCGCGCGTGGCTCGAGCACCTACGTCCTCCGCGGGTCGCTACGCTCCCCGCTCCGGTACGAGGCCTCCCTGCGGTCGGCTTCGCTATGTCTCGCGGCTCCCAGTGGTCGCCGCTCGACTGTTCGGAGGAACTTCGCTGCGCTCAGTTCCTCCTACGTCCCGTGCTGCCAGGAATCCATATACTCCGCTTGCGTCTCCGTCAGCGCGTCGAACTCGACGCCCTCCGCGTCCAGTTTAATCTCCGCGACTTCCCTGTCCAGCCTGTCGGGCACGTCGTGGACGCCCGGCCCGTACGCATCGCTGTTTTCGACCAGCTCGCGCACACAGACAGCCTGGACGCCGAAGCTCTGGTCCATCACCTCGACCGGGTGACCCAGCGCGATGGGGGTCGCGAGGTTGACGAGTCGCCCCTCCGCGAGCACGTTCAGGCGGCGACCGTCGGCCATCTCGTAGGCCTGAACGCCGTCCCGTGCTTCGTACGTATCGACCGCGAGGTCCGCGAGGGCGTCGAGGTCGATCTCCACGTCGAAGTGGCCGGCGTTGGCCAGCAGGACGCCGTCCTGCATCCGTTCGAAGTGCTCCTCGACGATGACGTCGCGGTTGCCCGTCGTCGTGATGAACACGTCGCCCTCGGCGGCGGCCTCTGCCATCGGGAGTACGTCGTACCCCTCCATGTGGGCCTCCAGGGCACGGCGGGGTTCGACCTCGGTGACGACCACGTCGGCGTTCTGGCCGCTGGCTTTCTTCGCGACGCCTTTGCCACAGTGGCCGTAGCCGGCGACCACGACGGTTTTGCCGGCCCACGAGAGGTTCGTGGTCATCGCGATGGAGGCCAGCGAGGACTCGCCGGTGCCGTGGACGTTGTCGAAGAGCCGTTTCATCGGCGTGTCGTTGACCGCGAAGACGGGGTAGTTCAGCTGGCCGTCCTCGTCCATCGCGCGCAGGCGGTGGACGCCCGTGGTCGTCTCCTCCGCACCACCGACGATGGTGTCGATGAGCTCGGGGTAGTCCTCGTGGATCGCGGCGACGAGGTCCATCCCGTCGTCGACGGTGATGGTCGGCTCGTGGTCGATGACGGCCTCGATAGCGGCGTAGTACGCCTCGTCGTCGACGCCGCGCTCGGCGTAGGAGGTGACGCCGTCGACGGCGTCCAGCGCGGCGCTGACGTCGTCGTGCGTCGAGAGCGGGTTACAGCCGGTGATGGCGACCTCCGCACCGCCAGCGGCCAGAATCTCGGCCAGGATGGCGGTCTTCGCTTCGACGTGCATCGCCATGCCGATGCGTTCGCCCTCGAAGGGCTGGTCGGCCTCGAACTCCGAGGCGAGTGCGTCACAGATGGGCATGTGCTGGGCTGCCCAGTCCATCTTCCGGCGACCCGACTCCCGGGCCGCGTCGACGTCTTCCAGTCGCTCCGAAATGGGCGCTGTCATGCCCGACGAAAAGCACAGAGTTCGTAAAACGCTACCGAAGCCGGTCGTACGGACTGGTGGCCTCCCGGACCGGTATCGCTGGTCCCGGGACCGGTGCTGGACGGACGGGCCGTCTCAGTTCCCGTTGCCGTTACCGCGGGCGTGCTCCGGTGGTCCACCGCTGTCGTCCGCGTCGTCGCTGTCGTCCGCGTCGTCGCTATCGTCCTCGGTCTCGTTCGTATCCTCGGTTTCCACCCCGTCGTCGGTCTCGTTCAGGTCGTCGCTATCGTCGGACGGACCGGCGTGCTCGGGCGGGCCACGTCGGTCGTCGTCGGTCTCGTTGTCGTCAGTCTCGTCGTCGTCCTGCCCGGCGTGCGCGGGCGGACCTCGCTCACCGTCTTCGGGCGGGCCGGCCCACTCCGGCGCGTTGCCGGGGTTGTTCTCGGTCACGAACTCGGCGACCTGCGGACCGATAGCGGTCGAGTTGTCAGAGACCAGCGACTGGACGAACGCGGAGACGCGGTCGCCGAAGCTGTCAGTCTCGTTTTCCCCCGACACGGTCAGGTCGGCGGTCGTCGAGCCGGTCGCGTTGCCGGCGGTCGCCGTCACCTCGACGGAGACGTTCTCCTCGGGCTCGGGCAGCGCCACCGTTCCGTCCGCGTCGGTCGTGTAGTTCTCGCCGACTGCCTCGTACGTGCCGTTGTCGAGCGCTTCGACGGTCACAGTGGCGTTCTCGACGGCGGTGTCGTCGTCGGTCACCGTCACGATCGGGCCGGCGTTGCCGGCCTGGTCGACCGACACGTCGAGCCCGTCGTTGCCGGCGCTGTCGGCCGCGACGGTCGCTGCTCCCGGACCCAGCGCGAACAGGACCAACCCGACTGTAGCCATAACTGCGAACAATCTGGTGTGTATCACACATCCACCCTGGCGAGATATCTGATTAAACCCCCCATCCCGTTCAGTTCGTTCACCCGCGTGCCACTGGCGATACTACGGGCGCAGAGATTGTTGGAGCGTTTATAACAATTTCTGAGCGTTTAATTCTCACTCGGCCGCGCGGTCGACGAGCGCCGCGGCGTGCTCGCCCGCCCGCTCGCGGACCGCCGCCTCGTCGACGACGGTGACCTCGCGGTCCCGCATGAGCACCTCGCCGTCACACACCGTGTGGCGGACGTCGCTCCCGCGGACGGCGTAGGCCAGATGCGAGACGAGGTCGTGGGCCGGCGTCAGATGCGTGGCCGCGAGGTCTATGATGGCGAGGTCGGCGTTCGCACCCGGTTCGACGCGGCCGGAGTCGAAGCCCAGCAGGTCGGCCCCGTTCGCGGTCGCCAGTTCGACGGCCGTCTCGGCGGGGACGGCGCTCGCGTCGTCGGCGGCGAGTTTCCCGACCATCGCGGCGTCGCGCAGCTCGTCGAACATATCGAGGTCGTTGTTCGAGGCCGCCCCGTCCGTCCCCAGCCCCACGGTGACGCCGGCGTCGAGCAGCTTCTGGACCGGCGCCATCCCGCTGGCGAGTTTCATGTTCGAGGCCGGGCAGTGGACCGCGCCGGTGCCGGTCGCCGCGAGCAGGTCGACCTCGGTCTCGTCGACGTGGACGCAGTGTGCGAGAAAGGTGTCCGCGCCCAGCAACCCCACGTCCTCGGCGTATTCGAGCGGCCACATCCCCTGCTCGTCGACGATGGGGGCGACCTCGTCGGTCGTCTCGTTGGCGTGCAGATGGATGGGCAGGCCAGCCTCGACGGCCTCGGGGACGAACTCCCGCAGGTATTCCTCACCCACCGTGGTGAGGCTGTGGGGCTGGAACGTCGTCCGGATGCGTCCGTCGGCCGCCCCGTCCAGTTCCAGCGCCGTATCGAGACTGGCCTGCATATCCGCTCGCGCGCCCTCGTCGTCCTTGGCGACGGTGACGGCGGTGTGGCCCAGCACGGCCCGCAACCCCGCGTCCTCGACGGCCGCGGCTATCTCGTCGACGTGGAAGTACATATCCGAGAGGGCCGTCGTCCCCGACCGAATCATCTCGACGAGGCCGAGTTCGGCGCCGACACGGACGTCCTCGGGGGTGAGTTCGGCCTCGACGGGCCAGATGTCCTCCCGGAGCCAGTCGTCGAGTGGCTTGTCGTCGGCGTAGCCTCTGAGAAGCGTCATCGCGACGTGCGTGTGGGCGTTGACGAGTCCGGGGACGACGAGGCCGTCGCTGGCGTCGAGTTCGTCGTCGCCGCTCAGTTCGCCGGGGTCGTCGACGGCGAGGATGTCGCCGCTGTCCTGGTCGACGAGCACGTCCGCGCGCTCGACCGTCATATCCGGTCGCAGTACATGGCCGCCGGCAACGAGGAGGTCGGTCATGGGAGGGATTTTCGGCTCCCGGTGCCTCAATCTGCCGGGTTCGGGTCGTCGGTCGCTGACGGTGAAGCCCCATCGGCCATCGCACGGAGGCGTGACAGCCGCTGTGCGAGCGGTGGTTGTGAGAGGAGCACCGTCCAGAGTCGACCGTGAGTACGGTCCTCGCCGGAGAACTCCAGCCACCACTCGTAGTGCTCCAGTAGCATCCGAGCACCGACTCGGTCCGCAGTTGCGCTATCGGCGCGGTAGACGTACACTCTGAGCCGCCACAGCGAGGCGGCGGCGACGAGACAGACACCCGCCAGGAGGAGCAGCCGGACGCCGGAGGAAGCCGGGGCCAGCGGCGAGAGAAGCCAGACAGCGGCGAGCGCGCTCCCAGCGAGGACAGCTGTCCGTCCCGCGACGAACGGCGTCCGAGAGATGGAATCGACTCCCGTCGCGAGAACCCGCAGCCGCTCGTCGTCGACGGCCGAGAGAACGTGCTCGGGGACGACGACCATCTCGGGGTTCACCAGTCCGAGATAGCCCATATCTATCAGCTCGTCGGCGTCCATCGAGAGAACCCGGAGACGCCGGGGGTCCAGTTCGAGCGCCGCAAACGCCCTGTCCAGCCGTTCCCGTTCCGCTGCTGACGGGGGCCGCCTCGGTTTACGCAGCAGAAAATACTCCACGTAAAACAGGAGATACAGCGCAACCGCCGCGGTCAGGGCGGCCGGATAGTCGAACAGTCCGAGTGTCGGTGACAGTGCGACAGTGACGGGAAAAAACGACATAATCCCGACGAGAAGTACGGTTAGGGCGGCCTTTCTCAGCAACGTCTCGACGGTTTCGTCCGTATCGAGAGCGGTGACTTTTGCGACAGCGAGCGGGAGATACCACATCGCAGCGTTCACTGCAACGACAACGACGAACACAGCCGCCCCAACGAGGGTCGCGGGGAAACTCGCCGCGCTGAACGTCGAGACGGACGCGGCGGACTCGCGGACGGCGGCTGGCATACCGAACCAGTCGAGAGTGATAGAAACGCCGAGGATACTGTACACCTTTCCGACGGTTACCGCCCTATCCAGTTTCGCTACGGCACGCTCGCCATCGTACCGCTGTACCCACCAGCCATAGAGCGACGAAGACACGACTGCGAGGGCCGTCAAAACGGCGAACGCCCACGCGCCGGGCGCGAAGAGTTCGATCGGGGCCACGTGAGGGTATAGACCACGTCGTTCGGGATTAATTTTACTTTCAATCGTCTCAGACGGCCGGGGAGCCCGCTTCTCGGACGACGAGACCCAACCACCATCGCTTCCGTCAGCGTCTTTCCGCTCGACCACCACCGTCCGGTATCCGATGGGTGTCACCGACCGATTCCGGGGCGCCGTCAGCGACTCGCGGGCCGGGAATCCCTACCGCCTGCTCGCGGCGGTCGCGGCGGGCTGGTTCCTCGTGCTGGGGATGCGATTCGTCGTCCCGGCCGTCCTGCCGACCATCCGCGCGGAGTTTGGCATCTCGAACACGCGGGCCGGCATCGCCGTCACCGTCCTCTGGCTCACCTACGCGGCGATGCAGTTCCCCACCGGGGTGTACATCGACCGCGTCGGCGAGCGTGCGTTGCTGGTCGGCTCCGTGCTGCTGTCGGGCGTCGGCCTGCTGGGCTATCTCGTCGCGCCGACCTACGCGCTGTTCGTCCTCGCCACCGCAGGCTTCGGCCTCGGAACCGGGTTGTATGGCCCGCCCCGCGGGACCCTGCTCTCGCGGACCTTCGACGCCCGCGAGGGGGTCGCCTTCGGGTCGGTGATGGCCGCCGGCTCCATCGGCTCGGCCGTGTTGCCGCTCGTGGCCGCCGTCGTCACCACCCGCTACGGCTGGCGCGTCGGGCTCGCGGCCGTCGCACCCCTCTTCTTGCTCGTCGCCGTCGCGCTCTGGCTCAGCATCTCCGACCGCGAGACGGCCACCGACGACCGGTCGCTGCGGGCCGACCTCCGGGCGGTCGCCGCCGGCCTCCGTGACCACCGGCTCGCGCTCGCAGTACTGGGCGCGATGGTGATGTTGCTGGTCTTCCAGGCCGTGACGGCGTTCCTGACGACGTATCTCGTCACCACGCGAGAGATTACGCAGGGGACCGCCGGCGCCATCCTCTCCGGGCTGTTCGTCGGCGGCGCCGTCTCCCAGGCCGTCACTGGCCAGCTGGCCGACCGCTATGGCACCCCGAAGGTGCTCGTCGGGGTCTGCGTGGTCAGCGCCGTCCCGCTCGCGCTCCTGCCGATGCTTTCGGGACGGCTCCCCCTGGGACTGGGCGCGGCCGCCATCGGCTTTCGGATGAGTTCGGGGCCCCTGACGAACGCCTACATCGTCGACCTGCTCCCCGACGCCGTCGAGGGGACCGGCTGGGGACTGCTCAGAACGGGCTTTTTCTCCGTCGGCGCGATGGGGTCGACGCTCGTCGGTATCTTCGCCGACCGCGGGCTGTTCGACCTCTCGTTCTACCTGATGGCCGGGCTGACGCTCGTCGCTGGTGTGTTGTTCCTGGCGTTGCCCCGTCGCGGCGCCCGTTCTGGGTGACCCCGTCCACGGTCGACGTTCCCGGAGGTGGTTGGTCATCAAACAGCAGTCGACGCGGGCGACGGGGCTGACCGACGAAGCCGTCACCGACGCCGTCTCGGATATCCGTGCCGCGACCGAGTCCCCGGAGGCGGTCGTCACCAGCGGCGACCGAGACGGGTTGGGGTAGCTGTGTCCCGGTGCGTGTGCGGTCCGAGGGTCGACGATACCGGTCGTGGCTCGGGTCAGGACGGCGTCGAGGCTTCGAGGCTGTCGACCAGCCGCGACTGGAGCGCGCCGTTTATCGGGAGCAACAGCAGCCAACAGCCCATGGCGAGCGCGGCGTCGACCTGTGCGACGACCGCCGCGAGGACGAACACGAGCGGCGAGGCCAGAAACCGGAGCGCCTGGATACCGACGGTCCGCGAGGTGAGTCCCGCTTCGAGGAGGTCCCGCCGGGAGACGTACAGCCACAGCCCCGTCAGCGAGAACCCGGTCAGCGCCAGCACCCCCGAGAGGAACGCGACGCCGAACCGGTTCGGATAGGTCGTGAAGACGCTGGTCGCATACGGGACGAACGCGATCGCGAGCAACACGAGGAGGTTGAGATACAGGACACCCCGGTCGTGGCGCTCGACATGGACGAATATCCGTCGGTGGAGCACCCAGTAGAACCCGATGACGAGGAAGCTCAACGCGAAGGCGAGAAACTCCGCCCACTGTCCGGCGACGAGCCTCGGTAACACCGCGGTCGGCGTGCCGGAGGCGGCCCTCGGAACGGTGATGTCGAGCACGAGAAGCGTGATGACGATAGCGATGACGCCGTCGCTCAGCGCCAGCAGCCGGTCCGTCTCCTCGGACTCGCTCCGGTATGGGGACACCATACGTGCCATACGTGTCGGCAGGGGATAATTTTCGCCTGGCGGCCACGGCCCCGTCCACTGGCCGGCCCGAACGGCGCTGTCGGAGAGGGAAAGACAGTAGGCCCGCCACCGCGACCACCCAGTATGCGAATCGCCGTCCCCAACAAGGGTCGCTTGCACGAGCCGGCCGAGGAGTTGCTCGAACGGGCCGGCCTCCACATCGTCGACGGAGCCGACCGCCAACTGTACGCCGACACCGTCGACCCCGAGGTGACGGTGCTGTACGCCCGCGCCGCGGACATCCCCGAGTACGTCTCCGACGGTGCGGCCGACATCGGCATCACCGGGCTGGACCAGGTCAGAGAGTCCGAGGTCAGTAACCTGGCTGAGCTGCTCGACCTGGAGTTCGGGAGCTGTCGGCTGGTGCTGGCCGCCCCCGAAGAAGGTGACATCGAGACGGTGTACGACTTAGATGGGGGGACCGTCGCCACGGAGTTCCCGAACATCGCCCGCAGCTACTTCGCCGACCTCGACGTCGAAGTCGATATCGCCGAGGTCTCGGGCGCGACGGAACTGACCCCCCACGTCGACATCGCCGACGGCATCATCGACATCACCTCGACGGGGACGACACTGCGGATGAACAGGTTGGGAATTATCGACGAGGTGCTCGCCTCCTCGGTGCGACTCTTTGCCCGCGAAGACGTGTCCGATGACGAGAAAGTCCAGCAGGTGCAGATGGCGCTGCACTCGGTGCTGTCGGCCGAGGGGAAACGCTACCTGATGATGAACGTCCCCGAGTCGTCGCTCGATGACGTCAAAGACGTCCTCCCGGGGATGGGCGGCCCCACGGTGATGGACATCGCCGGCAGCGACGACGTCGCCGTCCACGCCGTCGTCGACGACAGCCACGTCTTCGAGACCATCAACGACCTCAAGCAGGTGGGCGCGAGCGACGTGCTCGTGACCGAAATAGAGCGGCTCGTCGAATAGTACCTTTTTACTGCGGGGGGTGTCCTCGCTCGCGCTGCTCGCTGCGGGCACCCCCGTTGCAAAAATCTACGCTAAAAACTCCCTTCTCGCTCCCTCCGGTCGCGAGAAGTGAAACCGCTCGCCCGTGGCGAGCGGTATGCTCCATCTGACAGCCTGCCTTTCCCCGTCGGCGTTCACGGGCGGCACAGCCACCCGCGAGCTCGAGAGACCAGTGGTCTCCCGGTGCCGCACGGAGGCGGCTCCCGGCCGTGCGGTCGGTGTCCGACCGACCACCGGCGTAACACTCTTTATTGCATATATTCAGATATACGACATGGTCAAGACGATTCGTGTCTCCGAGGAGTACCACGAGTGGCTCGCCGCCCACAAGCAGGACGGTGAGACGATGGAGGAGACACTCCGCCGGATGACAGGGGGACCACACCCCGAAGACGTCGCCGGCCTGCTCTCGGACGCCGAGGCGGACGAAGCAAAGGCGGCAGTCGAGGCGCTTCGAGGGCGCGATGGCGACCGATTCGAGGACGCCCGAGCGGCCTTCGACGACGAATGATTATCGACGCGTCGTATCTGTTCGACCTGATGGCGGAGCGACCGGACGCCTTCGCTAAAGGGACGGAGCTCGTCGAACGGGGCGAGATGCAGTGGTTGCCGACGCCTGTCGTCGCCGAGGTGTACTACGGCGTCGCGACGGCTCGAAGCGACACGACCGAGGCCGAAGTCCGGAATCGGCTGCTCGCGTATCCGCGGGTCGAAGTCGACGAAGAAATCGCTCGGACGGCTGGAGAGCTACTGGCGAGCGCCGACGATGCCGTCGGGGGCGACGCCGGTGTCGGGGCGAACGACGCGTACATCGCCGCGATGGCCGAGGTGCTGGACGACGCGGTGCTCACGGACAACGTCGACGACTTCCGGTCGCTGGGCGTTCCCGTGGAATCGTACTGACTGAGTCAACGGTACGCTTATTCCGCGCGCCTGTCAGCGAAACGTATGGTCGACGCCGCCCTCCTCCGTCGCATCGACATCTTTCTCCTTCTGTTTGGGAGCTGGGCCTTCCTGAGTCTCGTCGTGGCCAGCATCGCCGCAATGGCACTGAACGTACTGGTTGGGGTGCTCTCGCTCACCGTGGTCGTCCTCGTAGCCGTCGTCGGGAGCGTATCGTATCTCCGGGCGGAGCGGTAAGTCACGCCTCGCCACCCACTCGCCACAGCGCCAGCGCGACGCCGAGGCCGAGGACGGGGAAGAGTGCGAGGCCCAGAAAGGTCCCCTCGACGCCGACAACTGACAGCAGATAGCCCGAGATGGCCGCGCCGGCCGCACCGATGCCGAACGAACAGAGGTAGGTGTAGCCATAGGAGAGCCCGCGGTCGCCCGGCGGGCTGTACTCGGCGATGGTGGCCTGGTAGAGCGGCTGCAGCGTGAACAGGAGGAAACCCAGCGCGGCGCTGACCGCCAGCAGCGGCCCCACGCCGGCCTGTGCGGCGGGGACGAAGAGCACGGCGACCACCGCGAGGCCGGCGAAGCCCGCCGCCAGCCCCGGTGGCGTCTCGATGCGGTCGGTGAGTTTGCCGCCGACGTACTGGCCGCCGATGCCGACGGTCAGCAGGCCGGCATAGAGGTAGAACGCGAGGTCGAACTCCGCGGCGAGCGGGCTGTCGGCAAAGAGGCCGAACACGTCACCGACCGGTGGGAGAAAGCCCCCGAGCACGTCCGGGAGGAAGGTGAGCACGCCGCGATAGAACAGTCCGTTGGCCATCACCACCAGCATCGCGAGGGTGAAGCCGACGGTAAAGAGCGCGCGGCTGTCGGCGAGGAACTCCCCCAGCGATGCGGGCGGGCCGTCCCTCGTCGAGCCGCCGCCGTCACTCGCGGTGTCCGAGCGCTGGTCGACGGCGGCCGTCTCGTCGAACTCGGCGGTGCGGGCGTAGGCGACGGCGGCCACCGCGGGCAGGACCAGCGCGGCGGCGACGACGCGCCAGTCCGCGACGAGCAGGAGCAGGGCGGTGACGAGCGGGCCCAGCGCGATACCGGCGTTGCCGGCCATCCCGTGGTAGGCGAAGCCGGTGCCCCGCGCCGCGACGCCTTTCGAGATGAGCGCAAGCCCGGCGGGGTGGTAGACGCTGGCCGAGAGGCCCCAGAGGCCGAGCGCGACGGCGATGACGGGGATAGAGGGCGCGACAGAGAGCAACAGGAAGGAGGCACCCATCCCGACGAGACAGGCCGTGACGAGCGTGTTCGAGCCGTAGCGGTCGGTGAGGACGCCGCCGGGCAGGGCGCCGGCGCCGAAGAGGCCGTAGCCGACGGCGACGACGGTCCCCAGGAGCGCGGTCGTCACGGGGAACTCGGTGAGCCAGACGACGACGAAGATGGGGATAGAGAGCTCGTAGGTGTGGACCAGCGCGTGGGCCAGCCCGGTAAAGGAGACGATGGCGCGGTCGTTGGCCTCCATCTACACGAGGCCGAAGATGTTGTTCAGCGCGAAGCCAAGCACCGCGGCGAAGGCCAGATGGAGCGCCACGAGCGGCGCCGTCGAACTCGTCGAAAGCCGGTAGGAGAGGCTGATAGCGATGCCGTCGGCGACGAGCGTGGCCACGACGACGACGAGGACGCCGACGCTGGGCGAGACCAGTCCCGACGAGACGCCCCACTGCTGGAGCAACATCGAGACGATGGCTGGGACGATGGCGGCCTTGGCCGCCAGCTGTGTCGGCGTCTCACCGATGAAAAAGGTCGCCGCCAGATGGAGGGTGACGGCGTAGAACAGCCACGTCAACAGGAGCGTGACGATGACTGCGAGGACGCCGCCGCCCGTCAGACTCGGCGTGCCGGCCTGGAGCATACCCGACAGTTGGGCGTGCCAGCGTTTGTGCGTTGTGCTACGCGGTGCGGTCGCTCGGCCGCTACCGAACGGCGTGTGACGTCAGTCCAGCAGGCCGAGTTCTTCGAGCCGGGAGACGATCTTGTCGACGGCCTCCTTGGCGTCGTCGGGCTTTTTCCCGCCGGTGATGACCAGCTTCCCGGACCCGAACAGCAGCGCCACCACGTCCGGCTCGTCGAGCCGGTAGACCAGTCCGGGGAACTGCTCGGGCTCGTACTCGATGTTCTCCAGTCCCAGCCCGATGGCGATGGCGTTGAGGTTCAGGTTCCGACCGAGGTCCGCGCTCGTGACGATGTTCTGGACGACGATTTCGGGGTCGTCGTCGACCTGAATGTTCAGCTCGCGGAGCTTGTCGAAGACGATGCGGAGGCTCTGATGGACGTCGTCTGTCGACTTCGCGCCGGTACAGACGATCTTGCCCGAACGGAAGATCAGCGCCGCGGACTTGGGGTCCTGCGTGCGGTAGACGAGTCCGGGGAACTGCTCAGGGTCGTAGTCGGCACCCTCGAGGTCCATCGCCACGCTCTGCAGGTCGAGCTCCTGGCCGATACCGGTCGAGGCGACGACGTTTTCGATGTTGATGGTCTCCTTGGGGTCAACCATATCTCGACTTAAAACACGTATTTAACCTTTATAAAGGTTCATGGCATGGACTGACAGTCAGCGGCCGGAAACTATCACAATCTCGACTATAAATCGTTTTAAATGCGGCGAGTCGGCCGCGCCAGCGGCCGGTCGACCCCCGGCGGACGGTCGCGGCGCGGACCAGACCGTCCGGCTCCCGTCGGCGGGTTCGCCGCCGAGCGCGGGTGGACCGGCACGCTGATACCGCCGTGGGGACAGTCCCCGGGTGTGTACGTCCTCGAACTCGGCGGCCAGGACGACCCCTTCGCGCGCCGCGAGGCCGCGAGCGCCGCGAGCGACGTGACCCGCCTCGCGCCCGGTCTCGCCACCGCGCGCGGTGTCACCGACCGGGCGCGCCACCTCGCCTACACGCATCGGGCCTGCGAGCTCGTCGGCACCGGCGACCCCGACGTCGAGAGCGCGCGGAGCGTCCTCGACGCGGCCGCGCTCGACCGCGCGGGCAGCGTCGCGGTCCGGGCCGTCGACGTGCGGGCGAGTACTGGTATCGACACCCAGCGAGCCGAGCGGGCGCTGGGCGGCGTGCTCACCGACCGCGGCTTCGCCGTCGACCTCGACGCCCCCGACCACACGCTGTACGCGTACTTCGCCGACCCCGCGGGCGACGAGGAGACCGACGGCGGGAGCGAGCCCTGCTGTGCGCTGGGCTGGGGAGTCGTCGAGAGCCTGCGGGATTTCGGCAATCGGACGCCCACCGACCGCCCCTTCTTCCAGCCCGGCAGCATGGCCCCGCTGGAAGCGCGGGCCCTGGTCAACATCGCCGGCGCGGCCCCCGACACCACCGTCGTCGACCCGATGTGTGGCACCGGGGGCCTCCTGCTGGAGGCCGGCCTCGTCGGGGCCGACGTGGTCGGCGGCGACGCACAGAAAAAGATGATTCGGGGCACCCGCCGGAACCTCCGGCACGTCCTCGACGGCGACGGCCATCCCGACCGGGACCAGTACCCAGCGGCGGGCGACTGGGGGCTGTTCCGGGCCGACGCCGCACGTCTCCCGCTCGCCGACGGGGCCGCCGACGCCGTCGTGTTCGACGCGCCCTACGGCCGCCAGTCCCGTATCGAGGGCGAACTCGCCCCCCTCGTTTCCGGTGCGCTCGAAGAATCGCGACGAATCGCCTCCCGCTGTGTGCTGGTCGCCGACCGCGACTGGTCCGCCCTCGCCCGGGAGGCCGGCTGGACCGTCACCGACCGGTTCGAACGACGCGTCCACCGGTCTCTGGTCAGGCACGTCCACGTGCTGACGTGACTGGACGCAGGCAGACACGCCCACGCGCTGACGTGACTGGACGCAGGCAGGCACGTCCGCGCCCCGGAGTGACCGTTCGTCCAGTTTAGTGGACGAACGTCCACCGTTGCGGAGTGGTAACAACGTTTAAGCTCCCGGGATGTGCAGGTATGCACAACTATGCCACGGTGGTCAGACCCCGCCCCCTGCGACGACGAAGAGCGGCTCTTCGAATGCCCCGACTGCGGTAAACGGCTCTGTAGTGACCTGTCGACGGTGAGCTGTGACAGGTGCGGCGTCGAGATGCAGAACCTCTCGGTCCCTCGGCCGCAGTAACCGGATTCGTTCTCGGGTGCGCGATGCCCGCTGTAGGCACCCCGCTGTCTCCTTGCTGGCTGTCTACGTCCGCTGGGACTCGTTATCCAGCCCGCTCGATCACGTCGAAAACCGCATCAGTGTCGCCGCTCATCCGTTCGAGAATCGACCGGACACGGTCCCGAACAGCCGCGTCGGGCGTCACGAGCACCATCCCCTCGTCGGGCTGGCCGTAGACGACGCTGGCCGTCTCCGAGACCAGCAACACGACGGGCAGCGCGGCCAGGTCCTCCTCGCCCTCGACGTCGAGTAGCGTCGTCGCGTCACTGTCGAGCCCCGCACACATCGCGTCGAGCAGCTCGCGGGTGATGGTCCCGGCCGGGTTCTCGATTTCGACAGTCCGGTCGAAGCCCGTAATCGCGTCGGCCACCGCGTCGTCGACGGCCGACCGCTTCGTCTGCTCGTCGACAAGCGCGAGGGCGGGGACCCGACCCGCTCCCAGGAGATGATACGTCACCATGTCGCCCACGGCGACGAGCGGCTCGCCGGCGTCGGCGAGCAGCGCCGCTGGGTCGGTGTAGATGTCGCCCATCGGCGCCTTGAGTTCGCTGCGGAGCGCGGCGGGGAGGGTCAGCAGAACGTCGGCCACGTTAGCGGACTTTCAGCGCGTACTGGCCCGGTTTGGTCACTTCCATCTCGGCGGCGATGTCGGACTCCTCGGGGTGGGCGATGACGACGTAGCCCGCCCAGTCCTCCGTCAGCGAGGTGCCGCCACAGGCCTCGCACTGGCTCTCGATTTCGGCGCCCTGGACGCGGTGACAGTCGCGACAGACCAGTCTATCGGCCATCAGCTATCACCGGCTTCCGGCGCGCCCTCTCGTTTCTTGCGCTCCTCCTTGAGCCAGCCGTGCTTGCCCAGGCCGACCTGCTTTGCGGTGAGGCCGATCTTGGAGTCGCGGGGGTTGCGCTCGTCGATGCTCTTGGTGACGATGCGGGCCCGAACCGGGTCGCCGACACCGAGCGTGCGGTTCGACTCGCGGGAGGCGAGCTGCTGGTTCTCCTCGTCGTAGGCCAGATACTCGTCGGATATCTGGGAGACGTGGAGCAGCCCGTCGACCGGCCCGATGCCGATGAAGGCCCCGAAGTTGACGACCTCGACGACCTCCCCGTCGACGACCTCCTGCATCTGCGGGTCGAAGGTGAGCGCGTCGAACTCGGCCTCGTAGTAGACACCCGGCTTGTTCGGGAGGACGGCCCCGTCACCGATGTCGTGGACCTCGATGACGGAGACGACGCTGCCGACGTCCTCGTCCATCCGGCCCTCCAGTTTGTCCTGCAGGAGCTTCTTGACCATCCCCGGACTGACGTCCGCGAGGTGGCGCGGCGGCACTTCGACTGTATCGCGTAGGCGTACCCGTTTGTACATATTATGGTTGAGTGATACCCAGTTTGTTCCGGCCCCTTAAACTAATTACTGGAATCCCCGCGTCGAGCAGGCGGCGTTTGAGGGGGTTATCGTTCGTTACGGCGTGTGTCACGTCGTCGCGCTGTGCGAGTTCGAGGACGGCGTCGTCGGCGTAGTCGGCCTCGGTCGCGGCGAGCGTACACCGCTCCAGGAGATCCAGACCCACGGCGGCCGCGGTCGCCTCCTTGCCGGCGCCGTCGGCCAGTTTCTCGAGTTCCGCCCGGACCGTTTCGGGGGCGACGTACGCCCCGGCGTCGGGGAGCAATCGCTCTATCTCCTCGAAGAGGCGGACCTCGCATTCGACCGGCATCATGAGTGCGTTCGTGTCAAGCACTATCATTCACGCAGTGTGCCGACGCCGATGAGTCGCCATCGAGTGCCGACACGGCGGTTGATAGCTATCTTCGCGCCGGCCTCGGCACACACCGGCCGTTTGAGCGCGACTTCGCACTCGCCCCCGCGGGCGCTGGTGACCGAGCCCACGGTGGTGGCGGTGCCGATGGTGAGCATCAGCGGTTCGCCGGTCGATATCTCCTCGACCTCGCCGCCGTCGTCGCCCACGATGCGTTCAAGCAGGTCGACGTCCATGACGAACTGCTCGTGGGTCGGGGGCAGGCTACCGGGCGGGCCGGCGACCTGCCCGGCCAGCGCGTCGCCCTTCGTGATCGAGGGGTCCAGACCGGTGCCGACGCCGAGCAGGCCACCGGGCGTGACCTCGTCGACGAAGTCGCCGCCGGACTGCAGCGAGCGCACGTCGGTCTCGACCGGGCGCCACTCCGTCTTGCCGCCCTCGTCGACCTCACGGCCGGGGCGGAGTTCGAGTTCGTCCTCGACCTCGAGTTCGCCCGCGACGAGCGAGCCACCGAGGACGCCACCCAGCAGGTCCTCGTAGGTGGTGCCGGGCCGGTTGATGTCGAACGAGCGAGCGACCATCATGCGGGCGTCCGCGTCGGGGTCCCGTTCGGGCGTGGGAATCTCCCGCTCGATAGCGTCGATGAGCAGGTCGATGTTGGCCTCCTGGCCCGCGCTGATGGGGACGACCGGCGCGCCCTCGGCGACGGTGCCCTCGACGAACTCCTGTATCTGCTCGTAGTTGGCCATCGCCCGCTCCTCGTCGACGAGGTCGACCTTGTTCTGGGCGATGACGATGTTGTCGATGCCGATGATGTCGAGCGCCGAGAGGTGCTCCTCGGTCTGGGCCTGCGGGACAGGTTCGGTCGCCGACACGACGAGGACGGCGCCGTCCATGATGGCCGCGCCCGACAGCATCGTCGCCATCAGCGTCTCGTGACCGGGGGCGTCGACGAACGACACCGTCCGGAGGTGGTCGGTGTCGACGTCGTGGTCCTCGCAGTGTTCGTCGACGGTGAACGCCTCGGGTTCGTCCTCCTCGGGACAGCGACGGAAGGTGGCGTCGGCGTAGCCGAGCCGGATAGAGATTCCGCGCTTCATCTCCTCGGAGTGCTGGTCGGTCCATTCGCCGGACAGCGCCTGTACCAGGGTGGTCTTCCCGTGGTCGACGTGGCCGACGAGTCCGATGTTCACCTCCGGTTGGTTGTTTGATGTCATCTCGGGAGTAATCTTGGTGGAGATTCGCCACGTGCGACTGATAAACCTACTGTTTCGACCCGCGGTCGGCCCTACATCTCGAGTTGCTCGTGGACCAGCGTCGCCAGACGGCGGTACTGCTCGTGTCGGGCGCCTTTCGGGAGGTAGGCGCCGCCGCGGTCCGCGGTGGCGATGGCCATCTCCTCGTCGCGACGCTGGGTGAACAGGACGAAGGGCGTGTCGGTCTCGTCCCGGTCGACCAGCGCCAGTCCGTCGAGTTCGGGCATCTCGTAGTCCGTGACGAGACAGTCGACGGAGCCCCGGCGCAGCCGTGTCAGTGCCTCCCGCGGCTCGGTAGTGTAGGCGGTCCGAAGGTCGCTATCGACGTGTTCCAGCGACTCCGCGACGACCGCCGCCAGCGCCTGGTCGTCGTCGACGACCAGTACGTGATACGGCTCCCCAGCGGCCGAACCTCCAGATTCCACGCTTGCACTCCCCATTCGGACAGTACTCTGCACTATCGGAAGATAAACCGTCGTTAGCGTGTTCAGACGCTGAAAACACGGCCCGACACGGTCTAGCATACGTCCAGTGAACGCACCGTTTTTCTCTGTTCCGCCCGTCTCACTGGCCGTGCGTGAGTTCGGGTTCGAGCTGGCGTTGTGTGCGACCCTCGAGGGCGGCGAGCGACTGGTGAGCCGGCAACTGGGCGGCCACGTCCACGGGCGGCGCATCCTCGACACCGTCCTCGTCGAGGGCGATATCCCGGCGCGGGCGGCCATCACGCCCGAGCGCATCCCGACGGCGGCCATCGACTCCGACGTGGGGACGGGCCGGGCCCGCTACTGGAAAGACGCCTTCGACTGCCATCCCGACCGGGCCGAGCGGGCCGTCGAACTCGCCGTCGACCGGGGTTTCTTCGAGCGCGAACGCCGGGGCGGCCGGACGTACGTCCGCCAGACGGCGCGCTATCCGGACTGGGTCGAGCGCGTCACGGCCATCGAGAACAAACCCGATCTCGACCGGCCGGGCGACCTCGAAGCCCAGCTCCGGACCGACGTCTCGCTGGCGCTGGTCGACGAAGTCGTGCTGGCGACGGCCGACTACGTCACGCGCGCCCACCTCAACCGCATCCCCGAGGCGGTCGGCGTCTGGCGGTTCGACCCCGACAGCGGCGAGCGCGAGGTGATCCGGGAGCCGTCGCCGCTCCCGACCGACGGGCCGGGCATCGAACGAATCGAGGGCCACCCCGGTCGGACTGACGTGGGGCCGGTGACGGCGGCGGAGAAAGCGAGTGCCCGGACCCGGCTGGCCGAGCGGGCCTACGCGAAAGGGTGGCGAACGTTCGACTACCCCGGGTGTGGACAGTGTTCGCCCGACGACGACGGCCTCCCCTACTGTGCGTGGAAGGACCGACCCGTCCGGGCGAGCGAGGAGTGTGGGCCGGCGTGTGGCGGCTACCAGTCGGCAGAGGCGCCGTCAGTCGACGTCGAGACGCTCAGAGCCGAGCGCTCGCCGTGGGAGCCCGACCCCGACGGGTTCCGGCGCCGGCAGTCGGGGCTGGACCGCTTTCGGTAGCTACTCTGACTCGCGGTCGCTCTCGTCTTCGAGCCCTTCGGTCCCGCCGTCACCGGCTTTGATCGGCGTGTAGTTCTCGAAGTTGTCGGCGGTGACCTCGGGCGCCTGCGTCTTGACCGCGTCGGCGTGCCCGGTGCGGGCCCGGTAGTTGGCCGCCGCGGCGATGGCGACGCCGGCGGCGAGGCCGACGACGAGAACCCAGTCGACGTAGCCGACGACCTGCCACAGCGTTCCGATGGCGAGCACGCCGCTGCCGAGCGCCGCACCGCCTGCCTCCGCGATTCCGCGCCGTTCCATGTACTCCGTTTCGCAGTCTTCGTACATAGGTGTCCGGGGCACCTCAGTTGGTGAGACGGGCCCTCACAGCGAGAAGCGTTCGCCGTCGACGGCGATGTCGTCGGCGAAGGCCCGGTCGGCCGGGACGTAGTGGGCGGTGTGGACGAGCCGGTAGTCGTCGGGCGCGATGTCGGCGACGAAGTCCCGGGCGCCCGACAGGGTCATGTGTTTGGTGCCGAACGTTCGGGGGACGCCGTCCTCGTCGTGGTGGGCACCGCCTTTCGGGTGGTACTCACAGGCCTCGGCGTGGACCAGCCCCTCGACCAGCGCCAGGTCGGCGCCAGATAGCACGTCCCGCGAGCGCTCGGGCACCTCGTAGCAGGTGTCGCCCGAGATGGCCAGTACGGCGCCGCTCTCGGGCTCCTCGATGCGCAGCCCGTAACACAGAAGCGGCGGGTGTGTCACGGGGACGAGCGTCACCTCGAAGCCGGCCACCTCGAAGGGCTCGTACGGCGTCCGGGGGTGGACGGAGACGGTGTCGAGGTAGTCGTAGCGGCTCCTGACACCTTCGGCGACGCTCTCGCCGGTGACGGGGTCGGTCTCGTCGGCCGCGGACACCGGCAGGTCGTCGAACAGCCGGTAGGCGTTGCCCAGCCCGTCGAGGTGGTCGAAGTGGACGTGGGTGACGATGGCAGCGTCGGGGAGGGCGACCCCCTCGCGCAGAAACTGGTGGCGGAAGTCGGGGCTGACGTCGACGAGCAGCGACTCGCCGGTCTCGCTCTCGACGTAGACCGAGAATCGCGACCGCTCGACGCCGTCGGCCGCGTCCACGCCGCGCTCGGCCAGGCGCTCGCGCAGCTCCGGGTCGGGGTCGCGAGCGCGCTCGCAGGTGTCACAGTCACAGCCGATGGTCGGTGTCCCCGTCGTGTCGCCGGTGCCCAGCAGCGTGACCTCCATCGGCCGACACTCCATCGGCGAGGCCCCTAAGTCCCGCGTTTTCGCGGCGTTACTCCACGCCTCGCTTCGCTCGCCGTTCCGTCGAGGCGTTCACGCCTCGCTATCCTCGCCGAGGTCGGTCGGCTCGACGCCCTGCTTTCGGGCGGCATCGGCGAGGAGGTCGCGGGCGCGGCCCTCGCTCAGGTCCGTGACGAGACAGTCGAGAAAGCCCGCGAGCAGCGCCGGCCTGATGCGGAGGTCGACGAACTCCACCCGGCCGCCGGCGACGACCACGTCGACGTCCCACTCGCCCGCGTCGGGGTCGGTCATACGCACGTCTACCCACCCGTCGGTGGCGTCGTCGGTTTCGGTGAACACGTCGTCTGTCATAGTTGTACATCGACGGCAGAGAAGATAACTGGCGATTGAGGCGAGCGCACAGTCGGCACACCACGAGTCGAGAGATATATCCGGGTCGTCGCTCTGGAACCTCGTATGACGTTCGTCGTTCCGTTCGACGGGGCCCAGCGTACCGTCACGGCCCTGGAACGCGCCCGCGAGTTCGCCGACGCACTCGACGAGGACCTGCTCGTCGTGAGCGTCGTCCCGCAGCGCAACGCCGCCTACGCTCGCGAGCGTGGTTGGCTGCCCGCCGGGGAACCGTTCGATATGAAGACAATCGTCACGACGCTGCGCGAGCAGGTCCGCGATATCGCGCCCGAAGCCGCCTTCGAGTTCGAGCAGTGCAGTCGCAGCGTCACGGGCAACCGTATCGCAAAGCCCGTCCGGAAGGTCGCCAAGCGACACGACGCCGACATGGTCTTCGTCGGCTCGGACGACGCCGGCCGCCTCGTCACCACCGCCTCCAGCGTCGGCAGCCGCATCGCCACTGACGGCTCCTACGACGTGGTGCTCGTCAGAAGCAAGTAGGGCCGCTCGCGTTCGTGGGTCTCACGGGTCGTTTCTCCCCGCTCGCTTTCTCGTGGTTCTCGCCAGCGCCGCCGGCGAGAACCGCGCTAGTCGTGGTCGTGTGCGTGGTCGTGGCCACCGTCGGAGGCCGCGTCCGCGCTGTCGCCGTCGGTGAAGTCCCCGCCGGCGACGAGGGCGTCGTGGTCGCCGTCTATCATGTCCATGTTCTTGAGGTTGTCACGCTCCTCGAAGTCCTTGATAGCGTCTTCGAGGTCGTCCTGCGTGAGCGTCGTGCGCTCCTCAGTCAGGGCCTCCAGCACCGCCTCCCGCAGCACCATCCGGAGGTCGCTCCCGGTCAGGCCCTCGGTGAGGTCGGCCAGCGTGTCCGGGTCGAAGTCGGTGATCTCCATCTGTCGCGTGACGATGCGGAGGATGTCCGAACGCATCCCGCGGTCGGGCTTGGGGAAGTTGACGATCTCGTCGAAGCGGCGCCACGCCGCGGCGTCGAGCTGGTCGGGGTGGTTCGTCGCACCGATGAGCAGGACCTCGTCCTGAATCAGCGATATCTCGTCGATGCTCTTCAGCAGGGTGTTGACCGCGCGCTTGATGGCGGCGTGTTCGTCCGAGGAGCGGGTCTTGGCGACGAAGTCGAACTCGTCCATAAAGAGGATACAGGGGGAGAGCCGTTTCGCCACCTCGAACACTTTCTCGACGTTCTTGGCCGTCTCGCCGAGATACTGGCTCGTAATCATCGACAGCTTCACCTCGACGAACGGGAGGTCGAGGTCGTGGGCCAGCGCGCGGGCGACGGAGGTCTTTCCGGTGCCCGGCGGGCCGACGAACAGCAGCTTGCCGATCTCGCGCAGCCCGATGCGGGCGAGGTAGTCGCGGTGTTCGATGGCCTTGACTATCTTCTGAATCTCGCCCTCCTGGTCGGGCGTCAGGACGAGGTCGTTGAGCGTCGTCTCGACCTCGCTGGGCGCGCGGACGTCGACGAGGTCGAGCATCTCTTCGTCGTCCTCGTCCTCGCTGTCGAAGGCCTCCTCCAGCATCGCGTCGATGAACGCGCGGTCGGCCCGTGCCGGCCGGTTCCCCTCGCGGGCGGCGTCGTAGTCGACGTCGTACTCGTCTCCGTACTCGGCCGCCAGCACCGGGTTCGCCTCGACGGTTCTGGCGTCGGCCCGCTCGAAGAACCACTCCTCGGCGAGGTCCTGGTCGGTAAAGGAGATAGTGCCCGAAAAGTCGTCCCGGTCGGTGAACATCAGCCCGGAGACGGCCGCCCACGGCCGCTCGACGCCGGTGGCCTCCCGCGCCGTCGACGTGGTCGCCGACAGCGGGCGCTCGATGTCGCCGTCGCTCCAGAACACCGTCCGGTAGGCCGGCGGCAGGTCGTCGGGGTCGAGGTCGCGGCGCTCGCTGTAGATCGTCGTCGTCAGCAAGAACTCCACGACGTCCAGTTCCGGATTGCTCATTCCCACGCAGTTTGCCACGGGACGGGCATAAGTGACTCGAAGCTGTCCGAACCGGAGTACAGCCGCCCGAGCCGGCTACCGTGATACGTGCAGACACGACAGCAAGCAAATATATATGCTAGATGTGTGTGCTTATACCTATGGCATCTGATGGATTACTTACAAGGTGGTATCAGGGTCGTATCGGGACGCCGACGACGGACGACGAGGTGTACGGCTACTGGCTGTTCGTGGCCGGCATCTGTCTCAGCGTGCTGGGACTGATACTGTTCTACGGCGCCGCCTCGCGGTCGATGCTGCGCGAGTTCGGCTACGTCTTCGCCGCTATCGGGGTCATCGGGCTGTTCGTCGGGCCGACGATGCGGCTCCCGCTCTCGCGGAAAGCGCTGTTCGTCTCGTACGCGGCCGCGCTGGTCTGTCTGGCCGCGACGCTGTGGTTCGCGCTCATCTACCCGGCCCGCTGGACCGGCCCCGAAGGGAACCCGGCGGTCACGCTGTACATGGCCGGGCTGGCGCTCGCGGCGGTCGGTGCCGTCGTCGCGCCTCTGCTGACCGGGCGCCAGGAAGCGTACGAACGCGCACAGGAGACGGCCGCCGAGGCCACCGCTGCGGCCGAACAGGCCAGTGAGACGGCTGAGAAAGCTAGCGCCGAGCGGTCGGAGCTGGCCGAGGACCTGGTCACCAGCGAGTCGGCCCGCGAGGACCTCTCGGAACTGCTCTCGGCCACCGAGGGGGAACTCGACGCCGCACAGGCGGCAATCGCCGCCGCGATGGAGAGCAAGGCCACCTTCGAGATGTACGCCGACAGGGGCGGCAAATACCGCTGGCGGCTCCGCCACCGCAACGGCAACGTCATCGCCGACAGCGCACAGGGGTACTCGTCCCGGCAGAAGGCGATGCAGGGACTGCGCAGCGTCCAGAGCAACGCCGCCGGCGGCGCCGTCGTCCTGCTGGAGGACGCCACCGAGGACGACACCGTCGAGGACGTCCCCGAGGTGCCCGCAGCCGACAGCCAGGGCACCTTCGAGCTGTTCGAGGACAAGGGCGGTGAGTTCCGCTGGCGGCTGCGCCACGACAACGGCAACGTGCTGGCGGACGGCAGCGAGGGGTACGCCTCGAAGTCGAACGTCCGGCGAGCGCTCGGGAGCGTGCGCGCCTACGTCCCCGGGGCGGCATACCTCAAAGTCGACCCGGTCGCCTTCGAGGTGTACGCCGACCGAGCCGGCCGGTACCGCTGGCGCCTGCTCCACAGGAACGGCGAGATTCTGGGCGACGGCGGCGAGGGGTACGACACGCGGGCCACAGCCCGCCGGGCCGCCGACGAGGTCCGCTCGCTCGCCCCCGACGCCACCGTCGACGACGGGTTCGAGGTGTACGAGGACAAAGGCGGGGAGTTCCGCTGGCGGCTGCGCAACGACGAGGGTATCATCGCCGACAGCGGCGAGGGGTACACCGAGCGCAACAAGGCCGTGAAAGCCGTCGAACGCGTGCAGAAGTACGCCGCCGACGCGGACCTGCTGGCTATCGGTAGCGCTGCGTTCGAGGTGTACGAAGACAAGGGCGGGAAGTGGCGCTGGCGGCTGCGCCACCGCAACGGGCAGATTATCGCCGACGGCGGCCAGGGCTTCCCGAAGCGAAGCGCCGCCGTCGAGAGCATCGAACGCGTCAAGCGCCACGGGCCCGGCGCCGACCAGTCCGAGTAAGCCGGACCCGGCATCGCGGCCCAGCTCCCACCGCCCGGGAATCGCCGAACCACTTATTCGCCGCTCGGCCGAACTATTAGATTCATGACAGTTGACGAGATACAGCTCACGGAGATGGGCGACGACGCCATCCGGGCGTTCCTGGCGAACCGGAAGATGGGAGTGCTGGGGCTCCCGACCGACGACATCCCGTATCTGCTCCCGATGTCCTTTGGCTACGACGACGAGTCGGCGCTGTATTTCACGTTCGTCGGCGGGCCCGAGAGCCGCAAGCGCAGGCTCATAGAGCAGGCCGACGGGGCCGGCTTTCTGGCGTACACCGCCGAGAGCCCCTTTAGCTGGGAGAGCGTCCTGCTTTCCGGCACGGTCGAGGCCGTCCCGGACGACGAGTGGGCGGATATCGTCCCGGTTCTGGAGGCCGCCTGGCGGCCGGACGTCATCGAGGCCGCCATGGAGACCGAGGCGGTGACCGTCTACCGGTTCAGCGTCGAGGAGTGGACCGGCTACAAACACACCGGCCTCCCGCCCGGGTTCGAGAGCGTCTGATACTGGTGGCTGTAAGTTCGTAAAGATATTCGCCACCCCGAGGTGGCGAATTACTTCAGTTTGTTACAGCCGCCAGTATGAGCGAAGCGGACCGACAACCCCTCTCCCGTGGCCCGGAGTTTGTGAGGGTTTAACACGACCGCGGTCCTTGTGGCGGCCATGCCAACACCCGTTATCGTCGGCGCCGTCCGCACGCCCCAGGGCAAGGAAGACGGGGCGCTCGCGGGCGTCCGCAGCGAGGACCTCTCGATTCCGCTCGTGAACGAACTGCTCTCTCGGACGGACGTCGACCCCGACGCGGTCGACGACCTGCTGTGGGGGTGTGCCCAGCAGCGGGGCGAGCAGGGCAACAACGTGGCCCGCGTCGTCTCCTTGCTGTCGGAGCTGGGCGAGGACGTCCCCGGCTCGACCATCAACCGCTGGTGTGCCTCCTCGGCGGAGGCGCTGATGCGGGCCGCCGACGCTATCGCGGCGGGCCAGCGCGAGGTGCTTATCGCCGGCGGCGTCGAGTCGATGTCGCGTGTCCCGATGGGCGAGAACACCCACAACGTCCACCCGCGTCTCGCGGAGCACTACAACATCGGCGAACTCCAGATGGGGATGACCGCCGAGAAAGTCGCCGAGGAACACGCGGTCGACCGGGAGACACAGGACGAGTACGCATTGGGCAGCCACGAACGGGCCGCCGACGCGACGGACTCGGGCCGGTTCGACGACGAAGTCGTCCCCATCGAGACGGAGGAGGGGACCGTCACCGAGGACGAGGGCATCCGGCGCGACACCTCACTCGAAACGCTCGCGGGCCTCCCGACGGTGTTCAAATCCGACGGGACGGTGACGCCGGGCAACGCCTCGCAGGTCTCGGACGGCGCGGCCGGACTGCTGGTCACGAACCGCGAGTTCGCCGACGCAAACGGGCTGGACGTGTTGGCCGAAATCGGCGCCCACGAGGTCGTCGGCGTCGACCCGACGGTGATGGGTATCGGGCCGGTGCCGGCGGTCCGCCAGCTCACCGAGCGGACCGGCCGGGCCACCGACGACTACGACCTCGTGGAACTCAACGAGGCCTTCGCCGCACAAACCATCTACTGCCAGCGCGAACTGGGCTTCGACGACGACGCGTTCAACGTCAACGGCGGCGCCATCGCCATCGGCCACCCGCTCGGTGCGTCGGGCGCTCGGCTGCCGGTGACGCTCGTCCACGAGATGAACCGTCGGGATGCGGAGTTAGGACTCGCGACCGAATGTGTCGGCTTCGGTCAGGGTGCCGCCATCGAGTTCCACCGCGGCTGAACGGTTGGAGTGGGACCGAGCGCGGGCGAAGCGAGCGGTCGGCCTTTTTCACCACCGAAAGACTCGCTCCGCTCGTCTTTCGAGCCTTCGTTCGCTGCGCTCACGAAGACCACGTTTTTCGAGGAGTGGGTCGCGAGCAGAGCGAGCGACCCCGACGCCGAAAAAGGTGGCAGCGGCGCCGCCATCGAGTTCCACCGGGAGTGAGACCGCGGGCAGTCGGTCAGACCCCGAGCCACTCGTCGTTCCGGACCTCGTACCCGTTCTCCCGGCAGAACTCCGCCGCCTCCCGGCGGACCGACCGCGAACCCGGGGGCTGGGCGTTCTCGTGGGTCCGCTCGACAATCCAGTTAGTGATGACCGTGATACCCTCGTCATCGTCGTCGGCGTCGATGGATTTGAGCGCCCGCAGGGTCTTCTCGTAGGCCTCGCGCTGTGAGACGCCGAGCGGGTCCTGTGTCGCCTCGGCGTTGGCTTCCACGACCCGTTTCATCGCAGCGGCGATAGTCGGTCGCTGGACCCGCAGCCGAACGTCGTCCGGGGACTCGTAGGCCTCCGTGTCCGTCTCCGGAACGAGCGCGTCGACGGTCGCCGGCCCCGCCTCGGCGGGGAGTTCCACGTCGCCGACCGCCGCGACGATTTCGGCCCCCGTGGCCGGGAACTCGATCGCGTCGAGTTCCGATTCGAGCGATTCGAGACCGGTCTCCGGGACCGGTGGTTCCATCTCCTCGCCCCGCTCTAGCTGTGCGAGCACGTCCCGTTCGCGCTGTCGCCGGTCGGCGTCGCGAGCCTGTTTCTCCCGGCCTCGTTTGTCGTCTGGCATCAGAAAATGTAAACATCCCAATGGGATAACGCTGTGGTCACGACACTGTCGGCTCGGGGCGGTGTCGAGTGCGACGCGAGCGACTATCGCTTGGTGACCAGCTTCATCCCGTCGCGCACGGACTCCTTGCGGCCCAGCAGCGTGATCATGTCGCCCTCCTGCAGGACGTAGTCGGCGGTGGGGACCTCGGCCTCCTCGTGGTTCCCGCCGCTGACCAGCGCGATGAGACAGGCCTCGGGCAGCATCGGCCCGACCTCGCTGACGGGCTTGCCGATGAGCGTCTCGTTCAGCACCTCGACCTCCTGGACGTCGCCGGTCCGGCCCACGTCGGTCATCCAGTGGGCGATGGCGGGGCGCTCTATCTGGTTGTCGATGGCCCACGCCGTCGCCATCCCCGAAGAGATGGTCCGGACGCCCAGGTCTTCGAAGGCCTCGACGTTGTCGGGGTTGTTCGCCCGGGCGATGATATTGTCGACGTCGAACTTCGAGCTCGCCAGCTGGGCGACCAGCAGGTTCGCGTCGTCGTCGCCGGTCGCCGCCACGACGGTCTTTGCGTTCTCGGCCCCGGCCGACCGGAGCACGTCCGTGTCAGTTCCGTTGCCCGCCTTTACGCTGAACCCGGCGTTTCGGGTCTGTTCGACGATCTGTTCGTCCTGCTCGATGATGACGACGTTCTCGCCCCGGTCTTCGAGGCGCGTGGCGAGCGATCGGCCCACCTGTCCGCCGCCGACGATGATGACTCGCATTGGTATCACGTCCAGTTTTTCCGCGATGTGTCGGGCGAGACCGCCCTCGAAGACCGCCGTCAGCAAGATAGTGAGAAACACCACGCCGAGCAGGATGCTCGCCTGCTCGGCCAGCACGGGGTTGTTCAGCTCTTCGGCGGCGATTCGGAGTTCGACCGCGAACAGCGTCGCGACGGAGGCCGGAATGATACCTCGCGGGCCGACGAAGCTCATGAACACGCGCTCCTCCCGGGTGAAGCGGTTGCCCATCGTCGAGATGAACACAAGGATCGGTCGGAGGACCAGCGCGACGACGGCCACGACGGCCAGCCCCGGGAGCCCCAGACCGAGGAGCACGTCTATCTCTAGCAGCGCTGCCAGGGCGATGAAGACAAAGGACAGCACGAGCAAGGTTATGTCGCCCTTGAAGTCCTCGATATCGGCCTCGTAGGGGATATCTGCGTTCCCCAGCAGGAACCCGGCCACGGCGACGGCGGCGACGCCGGCCTCGGTGGCCTGCCAGTTCGCGACGGCGTAGGCCACCAGCGCGCCCGCAAGCACCAGCAGTCTGGCGTTTCGGGGCGCGCTGTCGGGCGAGAGGTCGATGTAGCGGATGAGATAGTAGAGGGTAGCAGCGACGATGATCCCCACGAGCAGTCCGGTCCCGAGCCGTCTGAAAAACGCGTTCAGGAACCCTTCCGCGACGGCCTCGGGGTTGACCGTCTTGAAGAAGACGATGGCGAGAATCGCCGCGGTGACGTCGTTGACGATACCCTCGGTCTCCAGTGCGGCCGCGACACGGTCCCTGACCGGCACGACGTCCAGAATCGGCGTGACGACGGTCGGACCGGTCGCGACCAGCAACGCGCCGATAGTCAGTGAGAGGTTCCACGGGACGCCGAAGGCGTATTTGACGGCGGCAGCGGTCCCCGCAAGCGCGATGAGCGCGCCGATAGTCACCAGGCGAACCGCGGCCTGTGGCGCCTCCTTGATTCGCTCTATCTTGAGGTGGAACGCCCCCTCGAAGACGATGATAGCGACGGCGATACCGACGATGGTCTGGAGGCCGCTCCCGAACGTCTCGGCGGTCAACAGCTCCAGCCCGGGCTCACCCAGCGCGAGCCCGGCAGCGATGTAGAAGATGATACTGGGGACCTGAAGCCGGCTCGAGAGCAACTGCGCGATGACGCCGATAGCGATGATACCCGCGACGAGCAACAGTAGCTGGGTAGCGGCCATCTACACCGCTGGCAACGGTATTCCGACGTATAAAACCCGTCATACGGCGTGTCGGCGTGACAGTGTCTTCAGTCGGCCCGGTCCAGCATCACGAGTACGCCACGGACGTTCAGCGCGACCTCCTCGCGGGCCTTGTGCTCGCCCCAGACGTCGGGGGTCTCGACCGTCTCGGCGAAATGCTGGACGACGGCGTCGTCGTCCTCGAGTTCGGCCCGTTTCTCCCGGACGGCGGTGACCCACGCGTCCAGTTTCTCGGCGTACTCGTCGAGGCGGTTACCCGCCGGTTCGGTGCCGAAGTGAGCGTACAGCAGCGTCTCCGGGTCGAGCTCCCGAATCGTCTCGACGTCGGCGAGGGCCTGGTCGAGGTCGAAGTTCACCGGCGGGCTGGTGACGTTGACCTCGTCGGTCGAAGGGGTAAACAGCCCGGCGGCGTCGGCCGTGAACACCCCGTCGATGGCGGCGTCGTGGAAGACGACCTGATGTGGCGCGTGGCCCGGCGCGTGGTGGGCTTCGAGGGAGTGGTCCCCGAGGTCGACGACGTCGCCGTCGGTGAGTTCGACGATGCGCTCATCGGGGACCGGCTTCGGCTCGGCGTAGTACTGCACCTGGTCACCGACGGCCTGCTTGGTCCCCTCCCAGAGCCGCGTCGGGTCCGCCAGGTGGGACGCGCCGATCTCGTGGACGTAGACGGTCGCGTTGGGGCACTCCTCGACGAGATAGCCGACGCCGCCGGCGTGGTCGAGATGGACGTGCGTGATGGCGATGACTTCGAGGTCCTCGGGTTCGACGCCGACCTCGGCCATCGCCTCGAGGACGTTCTCGTAGCGGGCGCCGATGCCCGTATCGACGAGTGCCGGCCGCTCGGCGTCGACGACGTAGACGGAACCGTACTCGGCCACGTCGTACATCCCCGTGTCGACGTAGTGGACGTCCGCACAATCTTCGGCGTCGTACACGTCGCCAATTGCCATACTAGAGCCTGACTGTCGGCGTGGAAAACCGTTGTGCTAGGCGGGGACCGCGGGACCGGTGGAGGGTGGGTAGCCATCCGTGGCTGGCGAACCGGTCGAGTCGGCCGCTCGCTGACATGGAGCCCGTGAGAAGCGCTTCGGTCGACATCGGCGTAGAGCCAGGATTCTACCGTTCTGAATCTTGTGACGGGGTTACAACCCGTTTCCCGAGGGAGCCGCCAGCGAGCAGGTCCTGCTGTGCCTGGGTGGCGTCTTCCAGCGCGTACGTGTCGGCGACGACTGGGGTCAACGCGTCCTGCTCGATGAGACGCACGAGCCGTTCCAGCGTCGGGCGCCGTACCGGACGGTTGTCCATCTTGAGCGGCTGCACGGTCACCTCCGTGTCGTAGAACGGGCGCGCGTTCGTCGCGGGGATTTGGCCCATGGTACTGATAATCTGCCCGCCCGCCGTGACGACCTCAAGGTCCAGATCGAGATACTCTTCGAGGCGATGGTCGAGTATCGTCTCGACACCCGCACCGTCAGTCGCCGCCAGTATGTCCTCGGCCAGCGAGTCGCTCTCGTAGTCCAGCGCGACACTGGCGCCGAGCGCTTCGAGCCGGCGCCGAGCAGTCTCGGTCCCGGCCGTGGTGATGACCTGTGCGCCGCTGTGTGCGGCAATCTGGACGGCAGCGTGTCCGACACCGCCGGAGCCACCGTGGACGAGCACGCGGTCACCGGCCTGGACGCCGGCGAGTCCTTCCAGCGCCGTCCACGCGGTGGCGCCGACGTTACCGATGGCGCCGCCGGCCGTCCACGACAGGTCTTCGGGCAGCCGCGCGAGTTTCGCCGCCGGAATCGTTGCGTACTCGGCGAAGGTCCCGCCCGCCGCACGGTCCATCCCGGACGCGACGACTCGGTCGCCCACCGCGAAGGCCGCGACGTCCTCACCGACCGCAGCGACGACGCCCGCGCCGTCGCCGCCGGGAATCGTCGGGAGCGGCAGGTCGCCGTACCGGCCGGAGCGGAACAGCACGTCGACGCGGTTGACGCTGGCGGCTCGTATCTCCACCAGCACCTCGTCGCGGTCGGGCGTCGGACGGTCGACCTCGTCGACCTGCAGCACGTCCGCGTCGCCGTGGTCGTGGTACCGAACGGCCCTCATCGGTCGGTCACCCCCGGTCCGGTCGCAAGGCTGGTCGTCAATCGGGCGATACGCCGTCGAACGCGGTTCGTAGTCGGGCGCTGTGACATCACAGCCGAGACATACAGAGCATCCGGAGTAGCGATTGTGTGGGGTATACTCCAGGGGTTTATCACAAGGTGCCCGGACGAGGTGTATCCGGCGCCGTACCGGTCGCGTCGATGCGTTGAATTTAGTCGTGTGGCCGTCTCAGTTGGCCATCGCTAGCAGCCATGAAACACATCCGGATTACAGTCCGGCCGGACCGCGACCGAGCGCCGCCGTTTCTGCGGTACCTGCTTGACGGGGACGCCGTCGACGAAGCGCGGGCACTCGACTGGAACCGTGGCGATTCGGACCGATCGACGCACCTCTACGCCATCGACGGCGACGGAGCGACGTTCGCCGAACTGGCACGGGAACGGACCGGCGTCGAGTCGGCCGAACTCGCGGCAACCGACACGCGAGTGTCGTACGCGCTCCTCGAACTGCGGGACGCAGCGGTCCCGATATTCGGCGCCGCCGCGACGGCCATCGACCGCGCCGGGTTGGTGGTGCGGCGACCGCTCGTCTATCGCGACGGCCGTATCTATGGCCACATCGTCGGCGACCCGGCGACACTGCAGTCGACGCTCGACGAACTCCCCGGGTCGGTTCCCGTCCGGATCGACGCCATCGAACGGTTCCCGAGTGCGGACGTGAACCCGGCGACCACGCTGAGCGAGCGCCAGCGAGAGGCCCTTCGGGCGGCCCTGGAGCTGGGCTACTACGATACGCCCCGCGAGGCGACACACGCCGACGTCGCCGCGGAACTCGACTGTGCGCCTAACACGGCGAGTGAACACCTCCAGAAAGGCGAGGCCAAACTCGTCAGCGCCGGGCTCGAGGCGTTCTCGTCACTGTGACGCCCCGCGCCACCCGCGGTGAGGCGGCCACGACGATGACACGCCCTCGTGGTCGGGCCACCCATCAGGACCGACACGCCTAATTTCCGGCCCCGAGAACCGCCGACCATGTTATCGAGACAGTTCGTCCGGGAGAACCCCGAGACGGTCCGGGACGCCATCGAGCGCAAGGGCGTCACGGGCGTCGACCTCGACGAGATTCTGGCTATCGACGAGGAGTGGCGCGAGCTGAAGGCCGAGGGCGACGGACTCCGTCAGGAGCGCAACGAGGTCTCCTCGAAGATTGGGAAACTCAAGCAGGAAGGGAAAGAGGAGCAAGCGCAGGAAGCCATCGAACGCTCCAGCGAACTCAAAGCGGAGCTGCAGGACGTCGAGGAACGGGCCGACGAACTGGAGTCCCAGCTGGAGGAGGCGCTGCTGGAGATTCCCAACGTCCCCCACGAGTCCGTGCCGACGGGCGAGGACGAGAGCGACAACGTCGAACACTATCGCGAGGGATTCGAGGACATCCGGGACCTGCCCGACGACGTCGTCCCCCACTACGACCTCGGCGAGGAACTGGACATCCTGGACTTCGAGCGCGGCGCGAAGGTTTCGGGTGGCGGCTTCCAGTTCGTCAAGGGCGAGGGCGCCCGGTTAGAGCACGCGCTGGTGCAGTTCATGCTCGACGTCCACCGCGAACAGGGGTACTCGGACGTGCTGCCGCCCATCCCCGTCAACTCCGCGTCGATGGAGGGCACCGGACAGCTCCCCAAATTCGACGAGGACGCCTACCGCGTGGGCAAGCGCCAGGACGACGACATCGACGAGGACGACCTGTGGCTGCTGCCGACGGCGGAGGTCCCGGTCACCAATATGTACCGCGATGAGATTCTGCTGGACGACGACCTCCCGGTGAAACACCAGGCGTTCTCGCCGAACTTCCGTCGCGAGGCGGGCGAACACGGCACCGAGACCCGCGGGTACGTCCGGGTCCATCAGTTCCACAAGGTCGAACTCGTCAACTTCGTCCGGCCCGAGGAGAGCTACGAACGGCTCGACTCGCTGCTCGAGGAAGCGGCCGCCGTGCTGGACGAACTGGAACTGCCCTACCGCGTGCTGGATATGTGTACCGGCGACATGGGCTTCACCCAGGCCAAGAAGTACGACATCGAGGTGTGGGCACCCGGCGACGACATGGACGACGGCCCCGACGTGGGCGGTCGCTGGCTGGAGGTCTCCTCGGTCTCGAACTTCGGGGATTTCCAGGCCCGCCGCGCGGGCCTGCGCTACCGACCCGAGCGCCACGAGTCGGCCGACTACCTCCACACGCTCAACGGCTCCGGGCTCGCAGTGCCCCGCGTGATGGTCGCCATCCTCGAGTACTACCAGAACGACGACGGGACGGTCACCGTCCCCGAAGCGCTCCGGCCCTACATGGGCGGGCAGGAAGTCATCGAGGGGTCGGCGCCCATCGGCGAGAGCGCCGTCGGCGCCGGCGAGCGCGAGTAAGCGCGAGTCCGACCAGCTAGTCGTCGGCCGGCGCGGCGCCGACGCGCCCCTGACAGAGATAGCGGACCTGCGGGAGCGTCGCCGGCGGGAGCTCGCCGGGCGCGACCCACTGGGCCTCGAAGACCCCCTCGCGGGGGTTGGGCACCGGTTCGGTGAGCAGGTCACAGTCGAAGACGGTGTACACCGACACCGACGCCGCCAGGCTGTCGTGAGCGTACCAGAACGTCGAGACGGGGTCGTCGATTCGCGCGCGACAGCCGAGTTCCTCGGCCAGTTCCCGGCGCAGCCCCGCCGTGGGGGCCTCGTGGTCACAGACGCCGCCGCCGGGGAGCGTCCAGAACGGCGTGCCGTCGCTGTGGCGCTCCCTGACGAGCAGTACCGCGCGGTCGCTGGTCACGAGCGCTTTCGCCCCGGAGCGGGGCTCGAACCGACCGGTAAGCGTCTCCGTCGTTGCCTCCTGTCGCGAGGCGAACCCGTTCACCATGGACACATCACTCCGGTCTGTGGGGCATTGCTACTTGGTTCCTACCCGGCGGTCGGGTCGGTCGCCCGGTCGTGGTATGGTGACGATACACATGATATGCAGTACCTACTGTCGCTGACGGCCCGATATATGTCTTGTCCCGTCACCGAGTGTACGTCTCGATGCGGGTGATGCGCCCGTCACTGAACTCGAAGACGTCGACGAACGCCACGATCTGCGTACCGTCGGCGTCGAGGAGGCGCCCGCGCACCGCGACGCTGCCGTCGGACTGCTGGTCCGACGAGGGTCGCAGTCCGCTGGACTGCTCGCTACCGTCGGCCTCGAAGACAGTGTCTACGGGGTGGGTCGTGTCGGTCTGGGGGCGCTCCTCGCGCATGAACCGGACGAACCGCTCCCGACCCTCGGTTGTCCGGTCGGGCCGGTCGTGGACGAACCCATCGGCGAGCAGGGCCGCGAGCAGCTCGTAGTCGCCCTCGTCCAGCGCCCGGTAGTACGCCCGCGCCTGCTCGACCGGCGCCGTCGGCGGCTCACTCATCCGAACCTGACTCCCCGTCGGACTCGCCCGTCGACGGCGGGCCGTCGGCGTCGATGGGGTCGGGGTCCGGTTCGGCCAGTTCGAGCTGCAGCTCCGGCCCGTCGTCCGTCTCGTCGTCCTCGCTCTCGACAGCGTCTGCTTCGTCGTCTTCGCCCTCGCTCTCCGTCCCACCGCGCTCGTCGCCAGCGACCCCGTCACTGCCGTCGGTCGCCATCTCCGGTGTCGAGTCGGCAGCCGCCCCGTCGGGCACGTCGTCGGTCGTCCCGTCACCGTCGCCCGACGCATCGGCCGGCACGTCGTCCGCCGTGTCGCCGGAGCGGTCGGGGGCGTCGCCGGCTCGCTCGTCGACTGGTTCGACCGCGTCGGTGCGCTGGGTCGTCGCGTCCGGGTCGCTCTCGTCCATCGACGGCGGGTCGACGATGGCTGTCGACTCCTCGGGGACGCCGTCGACGGCCGCCGCCCCGTCGGCCCCGCCGTCCGACGCACCCATCGGCGGCGCGTCGACGATGGACGTCGATTCCTCGGTCAGCTCCTCGACCGAGGGCTCTGACTCGGGGTTGTTGGCGGCGAGTTCGGCCTGAATCTCGGCCAGTTCGTCGTCGTCGATATCGTCGTCAGCCGCCGGTTCCGGGTCGGCCCCGTCGCCGTCGTCCGCCGCTCGCTCCGCGGGGTCTGCGGACTCCTCGGCGTCCGGAGCCGCGTCGGTCGCCTCGTCGCCTGTCTCCGTATCCACCTCGTCGCCTGTCTCCGGGTCCGCCTGGTCGTCTGAGTCGGTGTCCGCCTCGTCGATGTCGATCTCCAGGGCGGCGGCCTCGACGTCGGGCTCCGTCGGCAGGATGCTGTGGTCGTCGGATTCGGCCTGCTCCAGGTTCTCCATCTCGGGTGGCCACTCGGCGTCGGGGCCCGGGGGTTCGCGGTACTCCCGGACCGTCGAGAGCGGAATCTCGGCGTCGTCGCGCAGCTCCTGGCCCTCGGTGCCGCTGCCACTGGAGTAGGCGCTTGCCGACCGGACCAGCCAGTCGGCGGCCTGCCACAGGGCGGTGGCCTTCTCGTTTGCCCCCTCGTAGATGGGGGCCAGCGACTCGTCGTCGACGAAACGGAGGGCGGTGTCGAAGCGGTCGGCGGCCTCCTCGAACTCCTCGCGGGCCTGCTGGAAGTCCTGCTGGGACATCACCCACTCAGTGTTCCGGAAGCTCTCCATGGCCGACGTGAAGGCCCGGCGGCCCTCGGTGTAGTGGGCGTGACCGACCCGGTAGCGGGCGAATGCGGTGTCGTCGCCGCCCGTCTCGGCCAGCGCGTCCTTTATCTCCTCGACGCGGGGGAGCTCGGTCATGTCGTCGGTGCTCCAGCTGTAGGTGACGGTGCCATCGTGGTCGACGACGGCGACGGCCCGCTCTACGAGCCGCTGGCCGATGTCGTCGACGAGGTCGATGTCGTAGCGCTCGGCGACCTCGCCGTCCGTGTCGGAAAGCAGCGGAACCTTGAGGTCGTACCGCTCGGCGAACGCCCGGTGGCTGTACACCGAATCCGGGCTGACACCGAGGATGGTCACGTCCTTCTGCATCGTAAAGAGGTCGAGTTCGTCCAGGTCACAGGACTCGTCGTCGCAGGCGGGGTTGAAGTCAGCGGGGTAAAAAGCGAGAATGACGACGTCGTCGCCGAGATACTCGTCCAGGGCGACGCGTCGCTTCTCGCCATCTACCAGCGCCGGTAGCTCGAACCCCGGAGCGTCTGCCCCCTCGGAAAGCACACGCCGGTAATCGAACTGTCGGTACTTAAGCGTGGGTGCGAAATCGAGTCGAGAGCGCAGTTGCGGCGCTGCTGGCCGGTCCGGGACGGTGTACCGAGCGGCTTTTGCCCGCCGCCGCGGTACGGCCACTGTGGAACTGCACGTTCGCTACGAGGGGGACGACGACCCCGAGAAGTGTAGCGCCCGGAAGCTCGCCCGGTTCGACCTGGCCGAGCTCCACCGAGCGACCCGCTCGACGCCGCCGGGTATCGTCTGCAACCCCTTCGCAGAGCAGGCGCTCTCGCCCGCCGACGCGCCGACGGCCGGCGACGGTGCCCGCCACGGCCGGCTGGTCGCGCTCGACTGCTCCTGGGAGACCGCCGAGCGGGAGGCGTTCGACCTCCAGGGAGTCCACCGGTCGCTCCCCTTCCTCGTCGCGGGCAACCCCGTCAACTACGGCACGCCGTTCCAGCTCAACACCGTGGAGGCTTTCGCCGGCGCGCTCTGTATCCTGGGCGAGCGTGACCACGCAGAACGAATCCTCTCGAAGTTCTCCTGGGGCCACACCTTCCTCGAACTCAACGAGGAGCCCCTCGACCGGTACGCCGACTGCGCGGACTCGACCGAAGTCGTCGAGGTACAGGACGACTACCTCGTCGAGGAGTGATAGTGAGTCTTGCAGACTATTTCCGGACCGCGCCGACCCCCGGGGTTGGCGCTACCGGTAAATCGCGACAAGAAGCACTAGAGGCGGCTGGCCCTACCGGCCGTCGGTTCGAGCAACCCGGCGTCACAGTGGGGACACGCGTGGCGGGCGTGGGCCTCGAGTTCGTCCGCTATCTTCGTGCCGCAGGCTGGACAGTACATACGTGACAGTACCACGCCGCCGCTAATGTAAACAAACCTTCACATTTCAGGGCCGAAGCCGGTGCCGATGCCCCGCGGAGCGGCCGGCGGCGCCAGCGGACTAGACGGCAACCCCGCGCCCGCCTCGGGGTCGTTGTACCCGCCCGGCGCGACGTCGTTGGGCGAGTCCGGATAACAGAGCGAGGCAAGCGCCTGGATGTGGTCCCGACCGACGCCGAGTTCGAACTGGCCGCCGCCGTACAGCTGGATGTCCTCGCGCTCGCAGTACGCGATGGTGTCGAGCACCGACTCGACGGTGCCACACCGGGACGGTTTCATGTTGAGCCAGTCGGGCTCGAAGGGGAGCGCCTCGATGCTCTCGACGCCGGTGATGAGGGCGTCCCAGGTGACCCGCTCCTCGCGCCCCTCGAACACGGGACGGGTCTCCTCGGTGAGCTTCGGGTCCTCCAGCATGGCGTCGGGCAGGGCGTCGGCGACCCGGCGGTAGAAGTCGGCGTCCGCCTCGACGTCGACCTCGGTGCCCTCGTACAGCCCCTTCAGGTCCAGTACCCGGATGTCGTAGTCGGCCAGCGAGGAAAGCAGGGCGGCGTCCCAGTCCGGCGTCGGGTCCAGCTTGAAGTCCAGGTCGGCGTGAATCCGTAGGAGGTCGTCCAGGCGTTCGGTTGTCGCCGGCTCGTCGTCCTGTGGGTCCGAGAGCCGCGTCGAGACGACAAAGTCGACGGGGTCGTACGCCCGGTCCAGCGCCGCGCCCAGCGAGCTGTCGGCCTGTTTCAGCGCCAGGTCCAGCGCCGCGCTCTCGAACCCCCAGCGGCGGTAGTGGCGGAAGCGCTCCTCGTCCGGCGGGTCGGGCCAGAGTGTGGCGTCGTCGAGGACGTCGGAGAACTCCTCGAACGTGTACTCGCCCGCGAGGTCGGCCTCGTGGTCGACCAGCGCGTGGTGGGCCTCGTTCGTGTAGGTCACGTCCTCGCCCCGCCCCGTCTCGTCGGTGCCCGAGAGCGTGATGGTGGTCGTCGCCCGGTCGAACCCGCTGGAGGTGGCTCGTTCGCGCAGCTCGAACGTACAGTCCTCGACGGTGAGTGGGAGGTCCGCGACGCGGTCGTACATACCTGAACCAGGTGGGCCAGCCTGAAAAAGCGACGGTGGGAAAACTCAAAGCTTAAACGCCCAGACAGGGAACCGAGACGCATGGCCAGCTTCGAGAAAGCGTCAGACCGGATTCTGAACAAGCAGATCTGCATGCGATGTAACGCCCGCAACCCACAGCGCGCAAAGCAGTGCCGGAAGTGCGGCTACGGCAACCTCCGCCCGAAGGCCAAAGAGACCCGCAGCGCGTAATTTTCCGGCACTCGCGGTCTCTCGCTGCACGGCTCACGCCGTTCCGCCTCGAGGAATCCCCCGCCGGTCGATTCCTCGCTACTGTACTGGCTGCTGAGCGGCGAGTCTGTCCAGCCGGACCGTCGCGTGAGCCACGACGAGTTCCAGCAGCTTCCGGTCGCGCTCGTCGGTGGCGGACCCGCTCGTCTCGATCGCGACCACGACCGTGGTGGTCTCGCCGCGCTCGGTGACGACGGCCGTCAGCACGTCGCTGACCGTCTCGCCGAGCGCGACCGGCGGGGCCCGCTCGTGGGCGACCACGTCGCCCCGGGGTTCGTCACGGACCGCCCGGGCGAGTTCGGCCACCCGCTGTGTGTCCGCCGTCCGAACCGTGTTCGAGAGCAGTTCCGCCTCGTCGTCACGCACCCGCAGGACCGCGGTTTCGTCGATGCCGGTCAGCGAGCTGATGGCCTCGGTGATGTAGGCGGCGATGGCGTCGTCGCTACCCGCCGTGGCGATGGCCCGGCCGTAGTTGTTCACGTCGGCTGCCTTCCGACCGAACGCCTCGACCCGGTCGCGCTCGGTCTCGAGTTCCTGTAGCCGCTGGCGGCTCTGGGCGTCGTACAGGCCCACGAGGACGCCGGTGAGCGCGCCGACGGTGACGACGTCGACGGTGAGGAAGGCGGCCCGGTCGAGCGACCCCATCGTGACCTGCTGGCTGAACAACAAGAGCGCCGCGACGGCGGCGAAGGCGACCGTCGCGCCGGCGCCCCAGACGACCACCCGCGTCGCCGTCGCCTCGAAGGCGTCGTCGCGGGCCAACCAGTAGCCCGCGTAGACCAGCGCCAGCCCCATCGCGGCGAAGGGAGTAGCGTCGACCGCGATGGCGACCGGGATATCAGTCTGCTGTATGGCGTGGGTGAGCTGGATGCCGGCCAGAACGAGTCCGGCGGCGCCCAGACCCGACCCGGCGAGTGTCCGCCGATTCATACGTCGACATCAGTGGCATCCGATTAAGCCGTTTCCCGCCGACTGTCAGTCTTGATACTTGGGTTCGCGCCGCTCGGCCCGCTCCAGCGCTTTCTCGACGATACCCCGCACGTCGCCGTGGAAGACGCCGCCGTGGCCCGAGTACATCCCCTCGACGCCGTCGGGCATCCGGTCGAGGAGCCGGCGGATGCTCTCTATCTCCTGTTCGCGGGACTGGCCGGGCCGGTCGGTCCGACCGAACGAGCCGCCCGTGAAGGCGCCGTCGTCGTGGACGACCACGTCGCCCGAGAAGAGCGACTGCTCGGAGACCAGCGAGACGTGATCGTCGGCGTGGCCCGGCGTGTAGACGACCTCGCAGCTCTCGTCGCCGACCGGCACCTCGTCGCCGTCTTCGAGAGCGTGGTCCCGGCGGCGATGCTCGCCGTAGGCGTACAGCTCCGCGTCGAAGGCGTCGAGAACGCGGCCGAGCTCCTGGACGTGGTCGCCGTGCTGGTGGGTCAGGACGACCGCGTCGACGGTGTCGGTGTGTTCGCGGACGGCGTCGACGACGCCCTCCCACCCGCCCGCGTCGACCAGCGTGGGCCGCTCGCCCAGCGCGAGGTACGCGTTACACGTGAACGTCTCTGCGTCGGCGGTGACGTTGTGGACCTCCATGTCTACCGCCAGTGGCGGGACGCGCTTGAGTGTCTAGCATCAACCAGCGTCAGCCTGAACAGCGACACGAGCCAGAAAGCCCTCGACTGCTCGCGGGCGCTGTGACGGATACCTCGCTGCGCTCGGTAGTGCCGACACAGCGCCCGCGACCCGCCTCGCCCTTTCAGTCCGCCAGGGACAGCACCGCTGGCCAGCCCTCCCCCGGGTCGTGCGACAGAGCGCACTCCCGGCCGCGAAGCCGTTTCATCGGCTGAGTCGGGGAAGGGCAGGCTGACCGCGGAGGCCCTGGCGGACTGGAAGGGCGAACGCGGTCGGCGCGGCTGCGCGGGCCCTATCCGAGCGGAGCGAGGATATCCCGCACAGCCGCGTCGAGCGGGTGAGGGCTTCCCAGTTCCGCCGAAGAGTAGCGTTGTCACAGACTGTTGCTAGCCGCGTCGAGCGGGTGAGGGCTTCCGAGGGTACAAAATAAGCAGTGGTGAGAAGAGCAGTTGCTAGCTGCGTCGAGCGGGTGAGAGCCTCCGAGTATCACGAAAAAGTACAGTCGCTGTCGGTAACTGTAGTTCGAACGGGTGAGGACTGCCGAGCGCCGCGGAAACGTACAGCAGCCGTCAGCACAGTCGGACGCGAACGCTACCTTTAGCCACGTCCCCACCGAAGCACGCCCATGCCATCAGTTACGGTCTGGAACGAGTACATCCACGAGCGCGAGGACGACGCCGTCGCCGAGGTCTACCCCGACGGCATCCACGCGACCATCGCAGACGCACTGGCCGAACGGGGCCACGAGACGCGAACGGCGACGCTCGAGGAACCCGATCACGGGCTCACCGAGTCGGTCCTCGACGACACCGACGTGCTGGTCTGGTGGGGCCACGCCGCCCACGATGCAGTCGACGACGCTATCGTCGACCGGGTCGTTTCCCGCGTCCAGGCGGGGATGGGACTGCTCGTCCTCCACTCGGCCCACGCCTCGAAACCCTTCACCCGTCTCCTGGGGACGCCGTGTGACCTTACCTGGCGCGAGGGCGACGAGCGCGAGCGCCTGTGGATCACCGACCCCGGCCACCCTATCGTCGACGGGCTGGGCGACGCTATCGTCATCGACGAGACCGAAACCTACGGCGAGCCCTTCGGCATTCCGGAGCCCGAACGGCTGGTCTTCACCTCGTGGTTCGAGGGCGGCGAGGTGTTCCGAAGCGGGTGTACGTACCGTCGCGGCCGCGGGAAACTGTTTTACTTCCGACCGGGCCACGAGACCTACCCCATCTACCACCGCGAGGATATCCAGACGGTGCTTGCCAACGCCGTCCGCTGGGCCGCGCCGGGCGAGGGCGCCGACGCCCACGGCGACAACCGGAACGTCGAGGCCCCGGAGTCGCGGTAGGCCGGCAAACGTCGACGCGCGACGCGGTAGGCCGATGTTACCGCACTTGCGCGCGTGCCTCGTGCGCGCACACGCGGATTCCGTCTGTCGAATTCGGCGAGTGATTTTTGACCCTGAACTGCATAGTTGTTCATGCAATGGGGTTCGGGAGCTACGACGAGTCGGAACAAGAGAACCAGGAGTACGACACGGATTTCGACGATGACGATGGGCTCGACACGGAGGGGGACGCCCATCAGGGGGACGTCGAATTCGAGTTCACCGCGTCGAACGACGAACTGCTCGACCGGCTGAAAGACATGAAAGAGGAGACAAACAAGAACACGTGAAACCGGGGCGACGCGCACTGGGCATCGCTGCGTCGGACCGCGACCGACTGAGCCATCTCGCCGGCGCCGTCGTCCGCGCGGACCGGGTGGTAGACGGGTTCGTTTTCGGCACCTGCACCGTCGGCGGGCGCGACGCGACGGCCGCCGTCTGCGAGATGTTCGACCGACTCGACCGCGAGGACCTCGGGTATCTCTTCCTGGCCGGTATCGCGCCGGCGTGGTTCAACCTGCTCGACCTCCACGCCGTCCGCGACCACACCGGCCTGCCGACGCTGTCGATATCCTTCGAGGCCTCGCCGGGGCTGGAGGAGGCCATCCGCGATGCCCTGGACGACGAGACAGCTATCGAAGACCGCCTATCGACCTACCGCGCCCAGCCCGACCGGCGCGAGCTGTCGGTCGACGACGAGACGGTGTTCGTCCGCAGCGTCGGGCTCGACCCCGACGAAGCGGCCGACGTCGTTCGCGCGTACACGCCCACCGGCGGTCGGCCGGAGCCGCTACGTGTCGCACGGCTCGCGGCGCGGGCCGTCGCCGAGCGGGAGACACGAAGCGCCGCGAACAGCGAGCGATGAGTGACGAGCGGCTGTGCTGCCCGACTGCCGGGGACGGTCCGCTATCGCTGGTCGGCCACACCACTGCTCTGCGGTTCCCTTCGGTCACCGCTTCGCTTCGAGGCCTCCCTTCGGTCGGCCTCGCAACCCTTGATACACTCGCGCCCAAACCACCGTCCATGGGAACCATGGACGGGCTCACCGTGACCGAATGTCGGCGCTGCGAGGCGCTGTGTGGGTCGCGCTCGCAGATCGTCAACGGCGTCGGTCCGGCGGACGCGGACCTGCTGTTCGTCGGCGAGGCGCCGGGCGCCAACGAGGACGAACAGGGCGAGCCGTTCGTCGGCCGCAGCGGCGACGTCCTGGACGAGACGCTGCGCGAAGTCGGACTGGACCGCGGCGACGTCCGCATCACCAACTGCGTGCGCTGTCGCCCGCCGGAGAACCGCGACCCGCACAAGGAAGAGCGGGCGAACTGCCGGGGCTATCTGGAGACCGAAATCGACCGCGTCGACCCCGAACTCGTCGTCACGCTCGGGAAGGTCCCCGGCGAACACCTGCTGGAGCGGGACGTGGCCGTCACGGGCGAGGCCGGCGACGTGACGGATATGACCGTCGACGGCGGTCCACAGCCGGTGATGATCTGCGTGCATCCGGCCGCGACGCTGTACGACCCCAGCCAGAAGGAGACGTTCAAATCGACGCTGGAGAAGGCTGCGGAATTCACCGACGGCGAGAGCGGGCAGAAGCGACTGGGAGATTTTTAGATTTAGCAGCCTCAGTGTTCGGTAACGCTCCTGTTCACGGTGGCGTTCCGTTTCGTTGCCAGCGGGCCTTTCCACCTCTCAGAAGCAATTGCCATACCTGGAACACATCCAATGACGACTAGCCGCAAGACCTGTCCGAAGGGGAAGCCACTTAGCCGGCCTTGGCATAGCCGTGTGCATGAACGCCAGACAGACCACCGCAGAGGTGGTCGTCGTCGACTACGGGCTCGGGAACCTCCGGAGCGTGACCCGCGGCCTCGAACGGGCCGGCGCCGAGGTGACGCTCTCGGCGGAGCCGGCGGAGTTTGGCAGCGCCGACGGCATCGTCCTGCCCGGCGTCGGGGCCTTCTCCGAGGGGATGGAGAACGCCGGCCCCTTCCGCGAGGCGCTGGAAGACGAGGCCGAGGCCGGCACGCCGCTGTTCGGTATCTGCCTGGGGATGCAGATGCTGTTGACCACGAGCGAGGAGGCCGACCACGCCGGTCAGGGCGACGCCGAGGGGCTGGACCTCATCCCCGGCGAGAACGTCCGGTTCAGTCGCGACCAGACGGTGCCACACATGGGCTGGAACGAACTCGACGTGCAACGGGACCACCCGCTGGTCGAGGGTGTCGACGGGGACTACGCCTACTTCGTCCACTCCTACTACGCCGTCCCCGAGGACGACGACGCAATCGTCGCCACCACCGACTACGGGACGGACTTCGCCTCCATCGTCGCCTCAGAGGCCGGCAACGTCTTCGGGACCCAGTTCCACCCCGAGAAGTCCGGCGAGACCGGGCTGCAGATTCTCCGGAACTACGTCGACTACTGCGTCGAACAGCGGTAGGGGACCGCGCCGAAGGCGCGGTTTCACGGCCGGCCACCGCAGCAGGGTTCTTCTATCGAGCGAGCGTCAGTTACTAGCATGGCCTCCCAGACCGACACCCGCGACCGGCCGTCTGGCGCCGACAACAGCGGGGGACGAGAGACAGCTGCCACAGGCGACACCGTGGTCCTCTCGACGGGCCAGACGGTGACGCTGCCCCTGGAAACCGAGGCGACCATAACGGGACTCGTGCTCCCCGCCGACAGCCGGGCCATCGCCGACCAGCTTCCCGACGGCCTCGAACCCGTTCGCGCCACCCCGAACCGGGGTGTGGTCACCGTCATGGCCGTCGAGTACCACCGCATCGGCGACGACGCCCTGGCGCCCTACGACGAACTCGCCGTCGTGCTGGCGGCGACGCCGCAGCCGTCGCCCCGGCCGCTGGTCCCGCTCGCGAGCGGCGACTACGGCGGCTACGTCCACTCGCTGCCGGTGACCACGGCGCCGGCCCGTGCGCTGGGCGCGGAGGTGTGGGGGTTCCCGAAGACCGTCGCCCGCATCAGCCACCACGACGAGGCGGGTCGGCACACGACCAGCGTCGTCGAGGACGGCGACCACGTCGTCACCGTCGATATCGCCCGCCCGCGGACCTGGCCGGCCAGCCACGAGACGACCAGCTACGCCGTTCGGGATGGACAGCTCGAACAGCTCGACGTCGAGATGGCTGGTCGCTTTGGCGTCAGACCGCTCTCGACGGACTTCGAGGTGATGAGCGGCTACCACGACCGCTCTGCGACGCTTCGGGACCTCGGTTTCGGCGACCGCGCGCTCGCGCAGTTCGCCTTCGAGGGCGAGGTGACCTACGGGGCCGGGCGGCCGGTGGCGTGAGGAGGCCGAGAGTGGTCGGCAGTCGCTGTGGCCGTGACGCGCGTTTCACCGCGCGAAGACGCCGTCAGCGCGGCGCTGACGAGCCACTCGTTCGCTCCGCTCACGAGGACGGGGGAGGGCAGGCCTGCAGTCGGGCATACCGCTCGCCGACGGCGAGCGGTTTCTCCGGAATCGAACGCAGTGAGATTCCGGCCTTTTTAGCGTAGATTTTTGCGCCGAGTGGTTCCCACAGCGCGCTCGGAGAGCGCGCGAGGAAACCCGAGGCGGAAAAAGGTACTATAGGAAGTCCCGGACGTCCGAGTACCACATATCGTGGTGGTCGACGGCGTCGATGGCGTGGGCGATGCGCACCGCGATGGCGTGCCAGCAGAGCTGTTCGGGGTCGTCACGGTCGAGGTTGTACTCGGCGTCGGCACAGCCACACTGGCCGTCCTCGACGATGTACTCGTCCTCGTAGCCGACGACGACCACGAAATCGCGGTACCCCTTCACCCGGCTCTCCCCGACGGCCTCGATGGCCCGTCGGCCCCGCTCGCCGTGGACGTCGACGATAGCCGTCACTAACTCGGGGGTCAGCTCCCCGGCGTCGGCTAATCGGGCCACCCACTCCTCGACCGCGGTCACACGCTGGCTACGGCTAGCCCCGACAAAACAGCGTCGGCTCTCGGAAACGCGGGAGGTACTGTTAATGATGGGCCAGCGTCGAGAGATTACAGCCAGAAAGCCCACCCGTAGCCGGTCGGTCAAACAGCGCTGGGTGGGACTGAAAGGGGCCTCGCTCTGGACGAACCCCGACGACGTAAGCACTGGAGCGACGAACGCAGTGAGGAGCGAAGCGCACAGCGAGTCGCGGGAGTCCAGAGCGCGGGGGCTTTCTGGCTGTCCTCGTTCGTCCGACTGTTTTCACTCCTGATTGCGAGCCCGGAAGGGTAAACAGTCGAGAGCACGTGGACGTATCATGGCCGACGTCCCGTGGGTGGCGCTGGGGTCGTTCGCGTCGGGTGTCGGGTCGCTGTACTTGCTGGCACAGCTCCGCGAGCACTGGGAGAAGCCGGGTGCGAAGTGGTTCGTGGCGACCCTCGGGACCATCACCGTCTGGTCGGCGACCTACGGCGTGGCGCTGCTGGTCGCCGAACCGTCGATACGGCTCGTACTGGAGGCGATAACGTGGGGGTGTCTGCTGTGGCTGGGCTACGTCTTCGTCGGGTTCGCGCTGGGGTACACCGGGCGGCGGGCGACACTGGAGAGCTCGCTGTTCCGGGGGCTGGCGCTCGTCCCGGCGGCGGTGACGGTGCTGGCGCTTTCGAACGGGCGGGCGGGGCTGCTGTGGAGCGACACCGTGGTGACGACGACCGGCGTGGGAACGGTCGTCGGCTACACCATCCAGCCGCTGGGCTATCTGTCGGTTTTCGCGGCGATGCTGTTCGTCGTGTTCGGGACGATGCTGGTCTTCGACACCGTCCTCAGCTACGGCCCGCTGTACCGGCGGGAGGCCATCGCCGTGGGGTTGAGTCCCATCCCGCCGGGACTGGCCATCCTGGCGTGGGCGCTGGACATCGGGCCGGCGGTGAACCTGACGACGCTCGCCTTCCTGCCGCATCTGGCGCTGGACGCCTACGCCTTCCTCGGCAGCGATATGTTCGAGTTCCACCCCGCGACCCGACGGGCGGGCGAGCGGGCGGCCATCGACGACATCGCGACGCCGGTGGCCATCGTCGACGTGGCGGGTCGCATCGTGAACTGCAACCCCGCCGCCGAGGCGATGCTCGCCGTGGAAAAGCGGGCGGTGCTGACCGAGCCACTGGACGACCGCATCGACGGTGACGAGTTCACTCCGGGCGTGGACGACGACCGCTTCGGGGTCGAGAACGGCGGCCGTCGCCGCGAGTACAAGCTCCAGCAAACAGAGCTGACCGACGGCGGCGGCAGTCGACTGGGCTACACCGTCGTCTTCCAGGACATCACCGACGAGATTCGTCGCGAGCGCCGGCTGGAGGTACTCAATCGGTTCCTCCGACACAACGTCCGCAACGAGAGCGTCGTCATCCAGGCCCGCGCGGAGCTGCTGGCGGCGACGCTCGAGGGCGAGGAGGCCGACCACGCGGCGACCATCGAGCGGGCCGTCGACCGGCTCGTCGCCTCGGGCGACAAGGCCCGCACCCTCTCGGAGGCGGGCACCGACGACGCCGACCTCGAAGCCGTCGACCTGTGCGACCTGGTCGCGGACACCGTCGACCCGCTGGCGGCCGAGTACGACGGGACGGTGACGGTCGAGGTCCCCGAAGAGCTGACGGTCCGGAGCCAGCCGGTGTTGCTCGGCGTCGTCGTCGAGAACCTCGTCGAGAACGCCCTCCAGCACGGTGACGGTCAGGTGACGGTGCGGGCGGCGGCCGACGGCGAGGCGGTGGCCCTCTCCGTGGCCGACGACGGCCCCGGGATTCCCGACCACGAACTCGGCGTGCTGGACCGCGGCGAGGAGACGCCGCTCTCTCACGGCAGCGGGATGGGGCTCTGGCTGGTGAGCTGGGCGACGACGACACTTGGCGCCGACCTCGACTTCGACACGAGCGACGGGACCAGGGTGACGGTTCGGTTGCCCGTGGCCAGTGACACGGCCGTCGGTGCTGTCGAAAGTGACTAGCGGCGTTCGACAGCAGGCACACTGCTCGTAGCCCGCTCTCCAACCGACTGGGTGGGACTGAAAGGGGCCGCTCGACGTTCGAGGTCGTTCGAAAGGCGTTTTGCACCTTTCGTGATGACGAGAGAGCAAAGCTCTCTCGAACCACGAAGTAAGCACCACAGGGAACGAAGTGACCGAGGAGCACAGCGAGCCGCAGTAGTCGAGCGGTCGGGGCTTTCTGGCAGTCATCGTCGCCGTTTGCTGCCCCAGCCACAGACCTAACCACCCCTAGCGCACCTTCGAACGACTTAACGGGGCCCGTGAGCACGCTCAGGTATGCGCGTGAGTGAAGGGCAAGTGACGGTCACAGTGCCGGAACAGCCCGACGCGGGGAAAGGCGCCGACGTGTTCTTCAATCCCGTCCAGGAGCTGAACCGCGACCTGACCGTGGCGGCGTTGCGGGCCTACCGGGAGCGGACGCCCCGTGTCGGGACGTATCTCGACGCGACCGCGGCCAGCGGCATCCGCGGGGTCCGGGCGGCGGCCGACGGCTGGGAGACGAGCCTGTGTGACGTCGACGACGACGCCGTGGCGCTCTGCCGGGAGAACATGGACGCGAACGACCTCGAGGGAGTGGTCCACCACGAGAACGCCAACGTCCTCATGCACTCCGAGGCCTTCGACGTGGTCGACCTGGACCCTTTCGGAACGCCCATCCCCTTCGCCGACGCGGCCATCCAGGGCACCAGACACCTGCTCTGTGTCACGGCGACCGACACCGCACCGCTGTGTGGCGCCCACTTCGAGAGCGGCGTCCGGAGTTACGGCGCCGTCCCGCGGAACACGGAGTTCCACGCGGAGATGGGACTCAGAGTGCTACTGTCGGCGATGGTTCGGACCGCCGCCCGCTACGACATCGCGGCCCGGCCCATCCTCTCCCACGCCACCAGCCACTACGTCCGCACCTACCTGGAGTTCGACCACGGCGCGAAGGTCGCCAACGACTGCATCGACGAGCTGGGCTACGTCTACTACTGCCAGCGCTGTCTCTGGCGCGAGTCTGAACGCACCCTCATCGCCGACGCGCCCGACGCCTGCCCCCACTGCGACGAGCACGTCCAGACCGCCGGCCCCATCTGGCTGGCCCGGAGCTGCGAGCCCGAGTTCGTCCACAGTGTCAGCGACCACGTCACCGACGAGATGGGGACCGCGGAGAAGGCCCGGGAACTGTGTGCCACGCTCGCGGGCGAACTCGACACCCCGACCCACTACGACCAGCACCGCCTCTGCAAGCGCTGGGGTCGCGGTGCCGAAGCCATGGACAGCTTCATCGAGACGCTACACGACGCGGGCTACGAGGCATCGCGGACGCATTACAGTGGCACATCGTTCAAAACCGACGCCGACGTGGCCGAGATACGCGAGGCGACGGCGGAGTAGCCAGTCGTTCTCAGCGCTCGGTCGGCCCGCGACTCCGCTCGTGAACCGCCTCGACGAGCGAGTACGCAAGCAGGTACACCGGCCGGAGGAAGTAGTTCAGCATCCCGACCAGGCCGACGAGACCGCCCAGCGCCTGGAGTTCCTCGGCCGATGCGGCCGGCTCCAGGACGAGCGGGAGCGCCGCCAGCACCGGCGCCAGCCACAGGGCCGACAGCAGGCCGTCGACGTCGACGCCCAGCACCGTGCCCGCATCGGCGTCGGTCCGGGTGTAGTACAGCCCGGCCGCCAGCGCGAGCAGGAAGACGAGCAGCCCCAGCGAGGCCGGAATCCCGGCGACACCGACTGCGAGCAGTATCCCGGCGGCGACGAGACACAGCACCGTCACCTGCATCGTCCCCGTCCGTATCGCCGTCTCCATGCGCCGAGGTCGGGGTGGCAGAACAAAAAGCCCTGTGTGAGCGGAACCCGCACACGTCAGGGGCGTCGCGGAGATATATGTGCCGGCCGTTCGACAACCAACTGTGAACCGGAACCGCACCGTCACCGTCGGTCGGGACCTCGTCAGTGCCGTCCGGACCCAGCAGGTCTCCTTTCTCTCGGCCAGCATCGCCTACTACATGTTCATCTCGGTGTTGCCGCTCCTCCTGCTCGGACTCGCGGTCGCCACCTTCCTGGGCGGGGACGCCTTCGCCGACGAGGTCGTCGTAGCCGTCGGCGAGGCGCTGACGCCGCAGGCGGCGAACTTGCTCGGGAACGCACTGCGTAACGCCAGCGGCCGAGGCGGGGCGACTGTCGTCAGTCTCGTCGTCATGGTCTGGGGGTCGCTGAAGGTGTTTCGCGGCGTCGATACGGCCTTCTCGCGCATCTACGACACACACGAGGTCGGGGGCTTTCTCGACAGCCTCGTCGACGCGGGCGCGGCGCTGGGCGGCATCGGGCTCGCACTCGTTGGGTTTGCGGTCGTCGGCTCGCTGGGGGCCGTCTTCGGTATCACCGTCGCCTTCGGCGGACTGATGCTGATTCCGATCCTCGTCGTCGCGTTCTTTCCGCTGTACTACCTCTTTCCCGACACGCCGCTTACGGCCCGGGAGGTGCTCCCGGGGACCCTGTTCGCCGCCGTCGGCTGGACGGTGCTGGCGACCGTCTTCAGCCTCTATGCCTCCGTCGCCGGCAGTTTTCAGCTCTACGGCGTCATCGGCGGCGTCCTCCTGCTCGTGACGTGGTTCTACTTCGCCGGCCAGCTCCTGTTGCTGGGGGCGGTGCTCAACGCCGTGTTGAGCGGCGCCACGGACCGGCAATTACAACACGAATCCCTTCGACGGTCCAACAAAGCGATGAGCGAGGATGCCGACAGCGAGACACCCCCGCCCACCGAGACCGGGGCTGTCGACGACCTGACCGAC
>Ga0136589_1000022_pt1 | contig 86273 bp, 93 predicted proteins | sample AntRauMFilla3764_FD_104640 | JGI IMG/M metagenome (GOLD analysis project Ga0136589, IMG submission 104640) | Saline lake microbial communities from Rauer Islands, Antarctica - Metagenome Filla 3 #764 | ecosystem: Environmental > Aquatic > Non-marine Saline and Alkaline > Saline | place...
ATCGGTGTCACGCTCGACGTGCCCGCTATCGGCGTCGCGAAGAACTTGCTGTGTGGCCGGCCCCGTGAGTCCCTGGACCGCAAGCTCCCCGAGAGCGCCCGCGTCGCCATCGAGGCCGACGCCGAGGTCGAGACCGTGTCGGCGACCCAGCGGGCAAACGGCGACTCCGTCGACGCCGACGCGGGGACCGTCATCGGCTACGCCGTCCAGAGCCGTCAGTACGACTCCGACAACCAGTACATCAACCCGCTCGTCGTCAGCCCGGGCCACCGGGTGAGCGCCGAGACGGCCGCCGACCTCGTGCTGGCGACTGCGGCGGGCTACAAGCTCCCCGAACCCACGCGGCTCGCCGACGCCTACGCCGACTCGGTGAAAGGCGAGGTCTGAGTCGGCGTCTGGTCGCTGTCGCCTGACTGTGAGCCGACCCGGTACCGGGCGACGACCGTCTCTGAACCGGTCTCCACCGCACGTATCGTCTCGCCGCCCCCGACGATACCGATATCCGTCCCGAAACCGGCCAGCTGCGCCGTCTGTGTCGTCCCCTCGGAGCGGCTTAGTGTCGCCAGCTCCGTCCAGTTCGGGCTGATTTCGAAGCGGAGTCTCTCGGTGTCCTCGAACCGGACCCTGACGCGGACGGCGAAGCTGTCCTCGCCCGTCCGCTCCTCGGTCCACCGAACGCTCGCCTCGGTCGGCGTGGCCCCGTCCGATGACGTCTCCCCACCTGTCTCCGAACAGCCAGCGAGTGTAGCCGCGGCTCCGGCCGCGGTAACTCGCTTCAGGTACGTCCGCCGGTTCACGAGTTCACCTCCCGAGCGACGCGAACAGCCGACCGGCGTTCGTCGGCGGGGACAGGTTCCCAGCGCATAATTGTGCAGTCGCTTCGGTCGACAATAAACTCCGCCCATCGCGGACAGGCTACCCAGTCCCGGTCCATCTCTGGACGCTCGGGACCGACTGTCGCGGCGCCAAACGGGGGAAGCTTAATTGTCCGGGGTGAGACGACCACGATATGGCCAAAACGGTGCTGATAACCGGTGCCTCCTCGGGCATCGGTCGCGCGACAGCCGAGGTGTTTCTGGACGACGACTGGCAGGTCTGGGCGACCGCCCGCGACGCGGACGACGTCGCGGACCTCAAGGAGGCCGGCTGTGAGATCCGCCAACTCGACGTGACCGACGCCGACCAGTGTGAACGCGTGGTGGCGGACGTCGTCGAGTCGGCCGGGCGTATCGACTGTCTGGTGAACAACGCCGGCTACGCCCAGTTCGGCGCCGTCGAGGACGTCTCGACCCGCGCACTGGCCGGGTCAGGCCAGCAGTTCGACGTGAACGTCTACGGGCCACATCGTCTCATCAGACAGGTCATGCCACATATGCGCGCCCGAGAGAACGGGACCATAATCAACGTCTCTAGCGTCGCCGGCCGACTCGCCCTCCCCGGACAGGGCGCCTACGCCGCCTCGAAGTTCGCCCTCGAGGGGCTGAGCGACGCGCTCCGCGTGGAGGCCAGCGAGTACGATATCGACGTGGTGCTGGTCCAGCCCGGTCCGGTCGAGACGAACTTCTACGACCGCGCCCAGGAGGAGGAAGACGACCTGGAGACGACCGGCGCCTACGACTGGCTCTACACCGCCCGCGAGGACTCCCGGCTGGCCGGGATTCAGGACGGTCTCTCGGTCACGCCGGAGACTGTCGCGCTGACGATTCGGGACGCCGCCAGCGCGAGCGACCCCGACCCCCGCTACCCCGTCGGCGAGGGTGCGAAGCTCATCCTCATGGCCCGTCACCTGCCGGCCCGCTGGCGGGACGCGGCGCTGGGCGTGATTCGGAAGCTGACCAACTGACTGCGCTGCCCGCTCGTCAGTCGAGACAGGCCGCGACGACCGACAGCAGGCGTTCGCCGTGGACCTCGTCGGCGAACAGCGGGACCCGCTTGACGTCGTGGCCCCGGAAGAGGTCCTGGGCGCGAGCGATAGCGTCCTGCTGGACCTCCCAGCGCCGAGCGCAGAACTCACAGTGGTCGACGTTCGGGCCGGGGATGTCGACCTCGCGACCCAGCACCTCGCTTGGGTCCTGCATCACCCGGTTGACGACGACAGTGCTGACCGGAATCTCGAAGTCGGTGAGCTGAGCGAGCAGCCGCTCGGACTCCATCACCGACAGGGTCTCGGGCACCATCACGATGCGGAAGTCGGTCCGCGTCGGGTCACAGAGAATAGCCCGCAGGCGCTCGATGCGCTCGGAGAGTTCCTCTAAGTCCTGGATGCCGGACTCCGTGTCGACGTCGTCGCCGCCGAACATCCCTTTCATCGAATCCATCATCCCCGAAAAGCGCTCGCGGAGCTTCAGAATCGTGCCGACCATCGAGTCCATGGTCTCGGGGAGTTCCAGCAGCCGGAGGGTGTGGCCGGTCGGTGCGGTGTCGATGACGACGCGGTCGAACCGGTCGTCGTCGGTGTAGTCGAGCAGGAGCCGCATGGCTGCGGCCTCGTCCGCGCCGGGCATCGAACCGCCCAGCAGGCCGTCCTCCCCGCCGATGGGGTCTTCGGCGCCCGCCTCACCCGCTGCTCCGCCCGCACCCATGGGCCCGCCAGCGTCCCCGCCCATCGGCCCCCCGCCGCCCAGCATCCCACCGAGCCCGCCGAGGGCGTCGTCTTCCATCCCCAGCGGGCCCTCGCCCATCGCGGCTTCGGGGTCGATTTCGGCGGCGTACAGCGGGATATCCTCGCGGATGCGCGTCGGCTCCGCGGGGATGTCCGCCTCCAGGGTGTCCGACAGCGAGTGGGCCGGGTCCGTCGAGACGACGAGCGTCGCCGTGTCGTCGCGGGCCGACGCCAGCGCCGTCGCGGCGGCACACGTCGTCTTCCCGACGCCGCCTTTCCCCCCGTACAGCACGTATTCGGGCGCGTCGACGCCGGTCGGTGCGTCGATGTCGTCGACTGCCTCCACGTCGAGATTGCTCATACCCGAGGCTGCGCCTCCGGCCTTGAGTAGTTCCCGAAAAAGAGCGCGACAGTGACCCGGGCTGTCGCGCGCGGTTCGGGCCGCCCTGTCAGACGACCGGGCGGCGTGAACCCTACTGTCGCGACGAACGCGCTTCGCGGACTTCGGCGCCGTCACGGAGTTTGTCCTCGCAGTTCGGGCAGACTCTCGGTCCGTGTGCTTCGGAGGCTTCCGGTGTAAACACCCGTACGTACTGCTCAGTTACGAATTCGCCGCAGTTCTGACACTCGGGCATCCCTTGTAACACTCTAATAATGATGTAAATGCTTTTTGTTTACGGCCAACGAGGGGAGTTACAAACCGCGTTCAGGCGACCAACCGCCCGTTATCCGTGCTTTCGCCAGAACGACTCCAGCTGGGGGGCGAGAAAGTCGGGTGTCATCCGCGTGAACTCCTCGCGCTCGCCCTCGGGGAGAAATCCGTAGACGGAGTGGCGGCCGTCGGGGGTGTAGCGCCGACCGACGAACGCGCGGACGCCCACCTCGTCGGCCCCGCGGATGACCCGGCCAATGGCCTGGCGCGCCCGTCGCACCGCGGGCACCGTCAGGGCGTACTCGAAGGCGTTGTCCTCGCCGAACGTGTCGCCGTAGGCCCGCTGGACGGCGCGGATTCGGGGCGAGCCGATATTGACGAGCGGGACGCCGACGACGGCGCAGGTCGACAGCTTCGCCCCGTCGTAGTCGACGCCCTCGGTGAGGGTGCCCCGCGTCGACGTGACCAGCACCTTCCCCTCGCCCGCGAAGAAGGACTGCTTGGTCCGGTCGGTCTCCTCGTTGCTGGAGGACTCGTCCACCAGGACCGCCTTCTCGACGGCCTCCTGCAGGTACGCACCCGCCCACCGCGCCTCCCGGTAGTTCGGCATGGCTATCATGACGTTGCCCGGCGAGCGACCCAGCGCCCGCAGCGCCTGGGCGTACTCGTCCCGGGTCGGGTTCCAGTTCTCGCCCAGCGGTTGCATCTCCTCGGGGTTCCCCCGGTTGCGCGCGGTGAACGGGCGCGCGTCGACGAGATAGGAGGCGCGGTTCTCGGGCGGGAACGGGAGGTCGTAGGTCACCGAGCGCACGGGTCTGGTCGGCGAGTCGTCGTCCGAATCGTCGATAGTCTGCTCGGCCAGCCCGTCGAAGCCGGCCACTCTGGTAAAGACGTCCAGTGGCTCCAGCGTCGCGCTCATCACGACGCCCCCGCCCAGTTCGTCGAAGACGTCCCGCAGCGCCATCGCGGGCATACAGTTGTAACAGAGCAGTCCCGGCGTGTAGACGGCCTCGTAGTCGGCGTCGGTGGCCCGTCGCTCGTCGGGGGAGTGCTCCAGCTCTATCTCCCGCAGGAACGTCGAGTGGTCCCGTTCCCACCAGTGGCCACAGATGGCGCCGACGGCGGCACAGACGGGCTGGCGGGTCAGCCCGAGCTGGTCGATGGCATCCTCGACGGCGGCGCCGATCACCCCGAGCGAGCGCCACAGTTGGCCGTCGTACCCCTTGCTCTCGGCCCACTCGGTCAGCTCGTCGCGCTCGACGGTGTCGGGGTCTCTGAGGGGTATCTCGCGGTCGTGTTCCGGAAGCATCTCGGGGTTCGCGCGCCACCCTTCGTGTTCGCTGTCGAGAAACGTCTCGACGCGGTCGTCGACCCAGCGTTCGAGATCGGCGTAGAACTTTCTGGCCCTGTCGACCGCTTCCAGCGGGACTTCCCTGGTCTGGAGGACCTCACGGACCTGCTCTTTGTGGTCGGCGGTCTGCTGGGCGCGCTGGACCAGCAGGTCACAGTCGTTGCGTGCCTGCGTGATGGTCTGTTTGCCCAGCCGGTCAGAGAGCAGGTCCCGGACGCGCTCTTCCAGTCGGTGGGCCTCGTCGACGACGACGAAGGTCTGCTCGTCGAGAACCGCCGACAGTAGCGGCCGGGAGTTCGGGTCGAACAGGTGGTTGTAGTTGCCGACGACGACGTCTGCCTCTTCGAGCATGACGCTCATCACGCGGTGGGGGCAGGTGCCCCGCTCCATAGCAGCGGGCAGGTAGTCGTCGATGGTGACGACGTTGTTCGGCCCGGCCGAGAAGTCCACGGGCGACCCCTTGTTCCGGGCGTACCAGTCGGCCTCGAACGGACAATAGAGGGGTTCGTCGCCCTCGGCCATCGAGTCGGGGGCGGTGGGCTGGCTGGGACGATAGGGGGAGGCCGCCCCCGCCGTCGCGAGCGTGTCCTCGCCGAGTTTCGTCTGGGAGACGGCGTCGGGGCGGGCCGCCGCGGCGAGCTTGCTGCCTAACTGGGGGTCCCACCACTGCTCGTCCTCGTCGACCTCGTTCTCGATGGCGGTGTCGGCCACGGCCGCTCCATCACTGCGGCCGTCGTCCTCGACGAGCCTCGCCGTGGCTTCCCGCAGGTCCTCACACCGGTCGTGGGTGCTCGCGTCGGCGGGGAACTTCCCTTCGCGGCCGTAGGGACAGAGGTCGCGCTTGCCCACCAGTGAGATGCCGTCGAAGGGCTCCTCGACGCCGGCGTTGAGCGTCCGCAGGTCGTCGACGAACTGCTGGAGCTGCTGTTTGACCGGCGTCACGACGACGATGCGGTCGTAGAGGTCGGTGTCCCGCACGAGGTGGGCCCCGGCGGTCAGGGCGGCCATGGTCTTGCCGGTGCCACAGGGTCCCTCCATCGCGAGAAAGCCCCGCGATTTCCCGGCCTCGATGACCCGCTCGATGGCGTCGGCCTGGTTCGCGTACGGCTCGTCGAACCCGAAGTACGGCCGCCACCCCTCCGACCCTGACGCCTGTTCCCGCATTGTGCCGGGGTTGGGCGTCCCCGTATTTGAACCGCCGGGTTCGGCCGCGCGTTCGTGTATCCAGTACTGTTAATACAACTGTTCGACATCTTGTGACAACGTGACCGGTCGTCACCAGGAAACCTACGGCGAGCGCTCGCCCGACCTCGCGGCGCCGTTCCCGAACCCCGCCGCCGACCTCGGGCTCTCCACGCCCGTCGGCGTCGTTCAGGACCACCTCGGGCGGGTCTGGGTCGCCGACGCCGGCAACAGCCGCCTGCTCGTCTTCGACCGAGCGCTGGAGCGGGTACTGGGACAGGTCGGCTCGTTCGGGACCGCGCCCGGCGAGTTCGACCTCCCATTCCGACTCGCTCACCACCCGAGCGAGCCACGGATCTTCGTCACCGACCTCGGCAACGCCAGAGTGCAGGAACTGGCCTACGGCGAGGCCGACGAGAGCGGCGTTCCGGTGACCGTCGAGCGGACGTTCGCCCCCGCGACCGACGAGTTCCATCCCAACGGCATCGCACTCGCCGAGGACGGCGACGGACTGACCGTCTTCGTCGCCGACGAGTTCTACCACGAGGAGCCGACGGACACCCGGAGCCGCATCGTCGTCTTCGACGGCGAGGGCCGCCAGACCGGGGCGTTCCGCGCCGTCAGCCGCGAGTACGGCGACCCCGTCGGGCTCTACTGGCCACAGGGCCTCGATACGGACCCCGACGGGAACTTGCTCGTCGCCAACACCGGCTACGGCCAGCAGGCGAGCGAGTTCGGCCGCCCGCCCTACTACGCCAACGTGGTCCGCTGTGACCGGACGGGTGACGGGGTTCCGTTCCCGGCCACCGGTGAACCCGTCCTGGACGACGAGTTCGCCATCCCCAGAGCCGTGAGTTATCTGCCCGACGACGAGCGTATCGTCGTCCCCGACATCGGCGGGGGGCATCTCTACGCCTACTCGCTCGACGGCGACCGGCGCGGGGAGGTGCCGTCGGTCATCGCGCCCGACATCGAGCAACGGCGGTTCGCCGCGCCGATGGCCGTCACCGGCTACGACCCCGGCGACGCCGACCCGACCGGCGCCACCCGCGGGCGGGTGCTGGTGACCGAGGCGCTTTCCCACGCCGTCTCGGCCTATCGGCTCCGCTTTGTCGCCGAGCGCAAGACGCGGCTGGCGACCGTCGACGGCTGTCGGCGCCAGCCGGGCCAGTTCGACTACGCCTCGGGGTCGGCAATCCAGGGTCCCGACGAGCCGATTCTGTGGGTCGGCGACGGCGGCAACGAACGGGCCCAGCACACCGCCCCCGGGCTCGAAGGCCCCGTATCGCCCGAAGCGCTCACGGCAAACCGGTTCCCCGCGACGCTGGCGACGTGGCACCCCGGCGACGAGACCTATCTCTTCGCCGCCGACTACACCGCCGACGCCGAGGCGTTCGACGACGACCGCCAGCTCCACTGCTACCGTCTGGTCGACTACGAGGCCGAACACGTCACCGGCTTCGGCGGCTGGGGCTACTTCGGCGGGGACGTGCGCCTCCCCCGCGGGATGGCCGTCGAACCGCTCGATAGCGACCGCTGCCGGCTCCACGTCGCCGACTCGCTCAACGGCCGGCTCGCCTCGTGGGTCGTCGACCGTCGGACCGAGACCGTCGAGGACCACGAGACCCGGGGGAACTTCGGCCACGACGCCGGCGAGTTCTGGCTCCCCTCCGACGTGGCGGCCGGGCCCGAGGCCATCTACGTCGCCGACCGCAGCAACGACCGGCTCCAGTACGACGCCGGCGACGGCTGGAACGTCGTCGGACGGGCGGGCTACGGCGACGGTTCCGGACGGTTCCTGCTCCCGACAAGCCTGGCGCTGGCCGACGGTTACCTCTTCGTCGTGGACCTCGTCAACCGCGCCGTCAAGGTGTTCGAGACGCTTCCGGGGGGTGGGATTCCCGACGAACCGGTCGACTCCTTTGGCACCTTCGGCGGGCAGCGAGCGACCGGGGACCTCTGGTTCCCGGCGATGGTCAGCGCCGTGGCTCACGACGCCGGGGTGACCGTGTTGCTGCCCGACAGCGTGTTGAACGTGGTGTATCGGTACGAGTGGACACCGCCCTGAGACAGGTTATCGCCCCGAGACGGTGATATCCGGACCACAGCGACGACCAGTCGCATGACTGTCGCGTCTCGGGTGTGCGCTCCAGAAATGGTTAGTTCTACTATATATTTATGTAGCCAGAAACCGATGTGTCTCCATGAAGATAGACGAGCTACAGGCGTTCCTCGAAGACGAACTCTCGTACTCGGTCTCACACGAGTCCGTGCTTTCGCAGGTCGGGTCGGCCGAGATTGAGGCCCCCGACGAGGACGAGACCGAGACGATTTCCACCATCATCGGCGCCGTCGGGCAGGAGTCCTACGGGTCGGCCGAGGAACTGTTCGCGACCGTCCTCGGGAACGTCAGCGACGACTACATCGGACGCAAGTTCTACGACGACCGCGGTGGTAATCCCGCCGACACGCCAGCGGGGCCGCGAGACGAAACCGATATTTCGTTTTAATCACTGACGGAATCTCTCCGCGCAGTTAATCGTCCCTTACGGCGAATTCACGACTGTCGCCTCGACGGCCGGGAACGCATTGTTTCTGCATATCCGGCGAGAAAGTATTTATACTGACATCTGAAAGCGTTGTCGTGGACAGAACGTTCCTGTTCCTGACGGTCGCGCTCTGTGTCTCGGTCTCGCTCGTCGGGGCGCCAGTCACGATGGCCGACTGGGGTGAGCGGGCACATTTCGACACAGAACGCGTCGAGAAGTCCGAGCTCAGGGACGGGACCCCGGTTCTCTCGTACGAAGCCCTCCCGAAACCGGCCCGGGATGCTGTTCGGGCAACCATCGAATCCCCCGACGGGTCCCACACTGTCTACGGGACGGAGGACTGGCCGGACCGATTCTACTACAGCGATTCCATCGGCCCCGGGACCGGGCTGTACGCTATCGTGTACGAGGGCCAGCTCTACGAGCTCACGACGTACGCCAGCGGTGCGTTTCCGTACATCTTCTGGCTGTACGAACTCCCGTTTATCGTGTATGGACTGCTCGTCGGGTGGGTAACACACCGGGTGTCGCGGGGGCACCCCGTCACTCGCGTCGGGGCAGTCGCCACCGCCACGGGGGCAGCGTTCCACCCGCTGGGCCCGGAGCTCGACTTTCCGCTGCTCGCCCCGATGCAGTTCGTCGCGCTCGGCACGGTCGCAAGTGTCGCCCTCTTCGGATTGCTGTGCTGGCAATCGCCGGCGGCGACCACTGGGCAAGCGCTGGACTAGTCGCCGTACCCCGTCTGCAGCACCGCTAGTCGTCGCTCTCGGCGACCTCGCGACTCCCGTCCGCACTGCGCTCCCCGAGCAGCTCCGACCGGTGCTCGTCCAGCAGCGGTGCCCGGCCCCGCGGTTCGGGCATCGTCTCGGTCATCTTGATGGGGCTGCCGGCGACGGTCATCTCGCCGTCAGCACCCGGCTGCGAGACGTCGGCGAGCATCTCGCGGTCGTGGACGTGGGGGTCTGTGAAGATGTCGGCGGTGTTCTGAACCGGTGCGGCGGGGACGCGCCCGTCGAGCAGCTCCAGTATGGCTGCCGACTCGTTTGCCTCGGTCCAGTCGGCGATTTCGGTGCGCAGCTCCTCGCGATTCGCTCGCCGGCTCCCCGCGCCGGGATACTCGGCGGCCAGGTCGGGCCGCTCCATCGCTTCACAGAGTGTCGCCCAGTGGCCGTCCGAAAAGGCCGCGATGACGACGTAACCGTCACTCGCTTCGAAGGCGTCGTAGGGGAACAGCGTCGGGTGGGAGTTGCCCTGTCGCGTCGGGGATTCGCCGTCACAGGAGTACTGATACACCGCGCGTTCGGCCAGCGACACCATGCAGTCGTACATCGCGGTGTCGACGTACTGGCCCTCGCCGGTCCGGTCGCGGTGGTGGACCGCCGCGAGGATGCCGACGGCGTTCAGAGCGGCGGTGAAGAGGTCACCGACGCCGGGCCCGACCTTCGTCGGCGGCCCGCCTTCCTGTCCGGTGATCTCCATCACCCCACCGAGGGCCTGTGCGATGAGGTCGAAGGAGGGCTGGCCCTGACGCTCCGTTTCCCCCGTACGCGGGTCGCCAAAGCCCCGGATGGAGGAGTAGATTAGCTGGGGATTGCGCTCCCGCAGCGTCTCGTAGCCACAGTCGAATTTCTCCATCGTCCCGGCCTTGAAGTTCTCGACGACGACGTCGGCCCGTTCGACCAGCGAGAGGAACGCCTCCCGGTCGCTCTCAGTACGGAGGTCGAGCTCCAGCGAGCGCTTGCCGCGGTTCACACTCTGGAAGTAGCCGCCGTAGGCCTCCGCCTCGGCGTCCTCGACGTACGGTGGATTATCCCGGATGAGGTCGCCGCCGGGGCGCTCGACCTTTACGACGTCCGCGCCCATGTCCGCGAGCAACATCGTGCAGTACGGCCCGGCCAGCACCTGTGTGAGGTCGAGCACCCGCAGGTCGGCAAGCGCGCTCATGGAGGAACCGATAGACGGCACGATGATAAACCTTGGTGATAAATCATTATAAATTCCTTTAGGGGATATTATCATGAAAGACCATTAAGTTTATACTCGCCCCGGAACCACGACAGAGCACATGCCCCGTACCGTCATCCTCGGCGTGATCGGCTCCGACGCACACGTCGTCGGTATCACGATTCTCGAGCAGGCGCTGTCGGCCGCTGGCTTCGAGGTCGTCAACCTCGGCGTCCAGACCGCACAGGCCGACTTCGTCGGCGCCGCCAAATCCCACGACGCCGAGGCGGTACTGGTATCGTCCCTGTACGGGCACGCCCGGCAGGACTGCGAGGGGTTCCACGCCCGCCTGGCGGAGGCCGGCGTCGACGTGCCCACCTACGTCGGCGGGAACCTCGCCGTGGGACAGGACGACTTCGAGAGCACGCGCGAGCAGTTCCGTGAGATGGGCTTCGACCGGGTCTTCGACGCCGAGACGGACCCGGAGGAGGCCATCGCCGCCCTGCGCCGCGACCTCAAGATAACGACCACAGAGGGCGAGCAGATCAGGGTCGACGGCTGACCATGCCCTGCGACAAGAAGCTGCCCGCCGACGAGCTACAGCGGGCCGCAAACGAGCTGCGCGACGACTGGCACACCGGCCGCGCCGTCGACTTCGAGGAGGCCGTCGCCTTCCACGAGTCCCTGCCGAAATCGAAGCGGTTCGCGCCGGTGCTGGAGTCGGCCGACACACCACTGCTGCAGCCCCGTGCCGGCGTCCCCTGTCTGGAGGCCCAGATAGACCTGCTGCGGTACCTCCAGAACGAGGGCGGTGCGGACCTGCTGCCGACGACCATCGACTCCTACACGCGGGACAACCAGTACGAGAAAGCGGAGGAGGGGCTGGCCGCGTCCAGAAACAGCGACAGCGACGAGCTCAACGGCTTTCCCGCGGTCAACCACGGCGTCGAGGACTGCCGACGGCTCGTCCGGGCGCTCGACGCCCCCATCGAGGTCCGCCACGGCACCCCCGACGCGCGCCTGCTGGCGATGGTCACGCTCGCCGGCGGGTTCCAGTCCTTCGAGGGCGGCCCCATCTCCTACAACATCCCCTACACCAAACGCCACGACCTCGCGACGACCATCGAACACTGGCAGTTCGTCGACCGGCTCTGTGGCGCCTACACCGAGCGGGGGGTCACGATAAATCGCGAACCGTTCGGGCCCCTCACTGGCACCCTCGTCCCGCCCTGTATCGCCATCGCGGTGATGCTCGTCGAGGGACAGCTCGCGGCCACGCAGGGCGTGCGGTCGGTGACGCTGGGCTACGGACAGGTCGGCAACCTCGTCCAGGACGTGGCCGCCCTGCGTGCACTGCGGAAACTGGGCGAGCAGTATCTCCCCGACAGCGTGACCGTGACGACCGTCTTCCACGAGTGGATGGGCGGCTTTCCGCCGGACGAGGCCCGCGCCAACGGCGTCATCAGCCTCGGCGGCGCCACGGCGGCGGTCGCGAAACCTGATAAGGTCATCACCAAGTCCGCACAGGAGTTCCAGGGCGTGCCCACCAAGGAGGCCAACGCCGCTGGACTCCGCACCACGAAACAGCTTATCGACATGATGATAGAGCAAGACATCGACCTCGGCGGTATCGACGACGAACAGCGGCTCATCGAGCGGGCGACGATGGCCCTCATCGAGGCCATCGAACACGCCGGCGACGGCGACGTGGCCCGGGGCGTCATCGAGGCCTTCGACAGCGGCGAGATGGACGTCCCCTTCGCTCCCTCCGACGCGGCGGCGGGGGCGGTGCTGCCGGCCCGCGACGACGACGGTCGCGTGCGCATCTTCAACTTCGCCGACCTGGCGCTGCCCGACGACATCAAGGAGATACACAAGGCCAAGCTGGGCGAGCGCGCACAGACGGAGGGCCGGGACCAGTCGTTCCGGATGGTCGCCGACGACGTCGACGCCATCAGCGACGGCAAGCTCATCGGGCGGCCCAGCGGCTACCGCGGAGGTGTCTCCGATGCGGATTGAATCGGTTCGGGCGATACCGGGGCTCTCTGGCTTCTTCTTCGACGACCAGCGGGCCATCAAAGCGGGGGCTACCCAGCGCGGGTTCGCCTACGACGGCCCGCCACAGACCGGGGGCTTCGACCGGGTCCGCGAGGCCGGCGAGTGTCTCATCGTCGAGCTCGAACTCGCGGACGGGAGCGTAGTGACGGGCGACTGCGCCGCGGTGCAGTACTCCGGCGCTGGCGGTCGTGACCCCCTCTTCCGGGCGAGCGAGTACCGCCCCGTCGTCGAGGGGACGGTGGCCGACGCGCTCCGGGGTCGGGACGCGACGCTGTTCCGAGAGAACACTGAGACGGTCGAGACGCTTGCCTCGCCGACCGGCGACGGCAGCCAGCTCCACACCGCCGTCCGCTATGGCGTCTCACAGGCCCTGCTGAACGCCGCGGCGCGGGCACGCGGCTGTACGCCGACGGACGTGCTCGCAGCGGCCTACGACACCGACCCCGCGACGGCACCGGTCCCCGTCTTCGGCCAGTCCGGCGACGAGCGCCGGACCAACGCCGAGAAGATGCTCATCAAGGGCGTCCCCGTCCTCCCCCACGGCCTGTTCAACAGCGTCGAGAAAGTCGGTGCAAACGGCGAAGGGCTGCGCGGGTACGTCGCGTGGCTGGCCGACCGGGCCGATGCGCTCGGCCCCGACGGCTACACCCCACGGTTCCACGTCGACGTCTACGGCATCCTCGGCGAGATATTCGGCCCGCCGTACGACAGGAGCGAGGTCACCGACTACTTCGAGCGTCTGCGCGAGGCCGCCGGGCCCTACCCGCTCCAGGTCGAGGGGCCGATGGACGCCGGGAACCGGCAATCGCAGATAACACAGATGGCCGAACTCCGCGAGGGACTCGCCGGCGCTGGCGTGGCCGTCGACATCGTCGCCGACGAGTGGTGCAACACCTTCGAGGACGTCCGGGCGTTCGTCGACGCCGGCGCCGCCGACGTGGTCCAGATAAAGACGCCCGACCTGGGCGGTGTCCAGCGCTCCGCCGAAGCCGTGCGCTACTGCGACGGCACCGACACCCGTGCGTATCTCGGCGGCACCTGCAACGAGACGGTCACCTCCGCGCGGGCCTGTGCCCACGTCGCGTTGGCGACTGACGCCGCCCAGGTGCTCGCAAAGCCCGGGATGGGGTTCGACGAGGGGTTCATGGTCGTCACGAACGAGATGCGGCGGGCGACCCGCGTGACCGCCGCGACCGAAGGGAGCGCGGTCACGGAACGGCCGAGCGGCGATAGCCGCGAGGCGCGGTCGACGGGGGGTAGTGACGATGATTAGTCGTTCGACCGGAGGGAGCGCGGTCGCACAAGGGCCCAGTAGCGCGGAACGAAGTTCCGCGGACCATTCGAGCGGGCAGAGTCCGCGAGAAGACGGCGAGAGCCGCGAGGCGCGGTCTGCCGGAGGTGAGACAGGTGACTGACTGGTCGGCCCCCGACGCCATCGACTGCGCTGACGAGACCGTCTTCCGGACGCTGCTGGACCGCGTCGAGACCCGCGAGAAGGGCCACTACTTCGAGTTCTTCGCCGAAGGCGACGAGATCCACCACGACCCCGGCCTCCGACTCAGCCAGCACGGCAACGAGGAGTGGATGGGCCAGACGCTGAACCACGACCCGGCCTACTGGCGGCCCGACGACGCCCGCGAACGCGGGTTCGCGGAGCCACCGGCCCACCCCGACTACCTGCTGGCCTGTGTGATGGGCGTCACCGTCGAGGACCTCTCGGAGAAGGGGGGCTACTTCCTCGGGCGCACGAACGTCGAGTTCCATCGGACGGCCTACCCCGGAACCGAGCTGGACGTGACCTCGACGGTGGTCGACACCCGGACCTCCTCGTCGCGGCCCAGCTACGGCATCGTGACGTGGGAGTCGGTGGGTCGGAACCGCGAGACCGGCGAGACGCTCGTCTCCTACGAGCGGACGAACATGATTCCGCGGCGGGAACCCGTAGCGTCGGATGGGAGTGGTGCCGTCGCGGACGACCAGTCCTCGGGCGCCGACAGCACTGGGCCCGATATCCCGTCGACGCTCGTCACGCCCGACGGCGGTACGTTCGAGGACTTTCGCGTCGCTCTGGACCGGGCCCGGGAGCACGGCGCCGCCGTAGCCTACCGCCACGAACGGGGCCGGACGATGGACGAACGACTCGTCGCCGGCCTCCCGCTTTCGACGCTCAACACCGCTCGCCAGCACCACAACCGCGACGTGATGGGCGACTCGCCGTCGGGCGACATCGTCGCCTACGGGGACGTGACCCGCTCCATCGCGCTGGCCCACGCCCGCTCTGACGAGGCGACCTACCGCGAACGCCGCTTCGAGGCCGAGCGGTTCCACGACTTCGTGACGGTGGGCGACACCATCTACGGCTTCACTCGCGTCCTCGACTGCGACGGCGACGCGGGCCCCGACCACGCCGGCGCCGTGACCTTCGAACACGTCGCCTTCAACCAGGAACACAGCCCGGTCTACAGCGGCCGGCGCACCGCACTAGTTACCCGACAATGACACGACTCTGCCGAACCTTCCAGACAGCACCCGCCGCGGTCCCCCGCGAGAACAGCGCGAAGTTCCTCGACTCCGGCCTGACGAGCGGGGGCTTCTCGACCCCCGACTGGCTCGTCCCGGACATCGAGGACGGGACCGCCCCGTCGATGAAAGCCGAGGCAGTCGACAACATCGTTTCTCGGCTGCCCGACCACGCCCCCGACTTCGCTGGCGAGATTCTGCCCCGCGTCGAGTGGGCCTACGACGACGCCGAGTTCCGCGAACGCGGTACCGGGCAGGTCCGCCGGCTCGCGAGGGAGGTGGGCACACATCTCGACGGCATCGTCTTCCCGAAGGTCGGCCGCGTCGGCGACGTGCGAGCGGCTGCCGGTGTCCTGGCCGACGCCGAACGCGAGGCCGGACTCGACGACGGCACGCTCGACATGGCTATCATCCTCGAAACCGCGGCCGCCCGTTCTGACCTCCGAGAGATCTGCCAGTTCGCCGCCGACTCGCGGCTCTCCGGGCTGGTCTTCGGCCCGGTCGACTACACGGCGGAACTGGGCGGCCGCGCGCTCCACGGCGAACGACCCCGCTGGGACGGGCTGCTCGAAGCGCTCTCGAACGAGACCAGCGCCGCCGGCGTCGTCGCCATCGGTGGCCCCTTCGACCAGCTCTTTCACGAACGGGCCGGCGTCACCTACTACAACGCCGAGGGGTACGCCGACCAGGTCGAACACGAGGCCACCATCGGCATCGACGGCTCGTGGTCGCTCCACCCCAAACAGACCGCCCAGGCCAACCGCATCCACATGCCCAGCACCGAGGAGTTGGACCGCGACCTCACCAAGATAGAGGCGTTCAACGACGCCAAGCGCGAGGGGACCGGCGCCGTCGTCGTCGGCGGCCAGATGGTCGACGAGGCCACCTACAAGAACTTCGCCAACACGGTCCTGCAGGTGCGGGCCATCGACGACGCCCACCCCGCACAGACGGGCGAGTTCTACGACGCCGACCTGCTGGAGCGAGCCCTGTCGGTCGAGCTGGTGTTCAACTGAGGGCCGGTCGGCCCCCTCTTCTCGACGGAGTACGTAAGTATCACGAGTGTCAATTAGCCAACGCTATGGAAGAAATCGAACTCGGTAAAGCGACAATCGTCTACGAGGGCGCCGACGGCGAGACCGTCGAGGAGACCCTCGACAACGAGGAGATCGTGTACGCTCGCGACCACTGGCACGTCCGCACCGGCACCGACGAGGACGGCAACGACCTGATGACACAGATTCCGAAAGAGCGCGTCCACCGGGTCGACCGGACCGTCGAGAAGTTCGAAGACCAGGCCGGGACCGTCCGTCGGCGGGTCGAATCGCTGGCCAGCGACCTCCGCGAGCGGATTCCGGTCGACGTCGGTAACGGCGGCCGGCGGGAGACGATGCGACCCGAGAGCGGGCAAGAGGAGGAGGCGCGGACGATTCCCGTCGACGAGGGTAGCGGCGGTGGCAGCGGCCGCGAGCAAGGCGCCGCCGAGGCCCAATCGGACACCGAATCTGAGGACGGAGCCGACGAGGAGAGGCCGTAGGGCGACCCCCGAACCGACACTGCCGGCCCAACGGCTGGCGGTTTTCGCCACCCGCCTTGTGCGTACTCACTGCGGGCAAAACGAACCGTGCCGATATTTTCGACTGTCTGGTCACCTGAGTGGGTCGAAAAAATCCACCTCTGTCGAGTCTGCGGAGATACCGACATCTGCGCCGCTCGTGGGGAGAACGCGGACCAGCCCGCGCAGTTCAGAGGTTATCACCCGGTCCTCTCCGAACGAATCTTCGTCGTCGTCCAGCACGCCCTCCTCCAGTGTATCCCGGCCGTCGAGAAGATACCCGATTTCAGTCTCCTGCGTGACCCGTCCCAGCGACCTCCTAAAAGTAATCGTCTCCTGTCTAACGTCCGACTCTCGCGTCGTCACGCCGATTACACCGAGGTTGTTGTCGGCAGGTCCTTCCGCGTCTTGCCCCAGTACTTTTCTGAAGTCCCAGAAACCCCAGTCGGTCCTGTATAGCTCCTCCTCGACGTCGTACTCGTCCAGTGGGCCATCCACTTCGACCAGTCCACCGACGATTTCGTAGGTGACTGTCTCTGACTGCCCGAGCGTGGTGAAGTCCACGTCGAATTCGAGTTCGGCCTCCAGGACCCTCTCCCCTCCCGTCTGTTTTACCGACGTGGACAGCGTGATATTGCTAACTTCTACCATGGTTTATTTTTACATCTGTGACTATTTATTATTTCCTAAAGACATATAAGATGAATGCGTCGTCTTCGATACACCGTCTTTGTCGTCCGCAAACGCTATCAAACCGACCCGGGGCCACCAGCACGCCCGGCGCGCCGGTTCCGGCAGACACAATACCCTCCGCTCATCCGAAGTACTCGACCAGTCGTTCAGCCGCCGTCTCGACTCGTGGCGTCGTCAGCGAGAACCGCAGGTCGTCGGCCCGCGCCTCGCCGAAGGCCGCACCGGGCATCCCCGCGACGCCGGCGTCGTCGACGAGCACCTCGGCGTTCTCGAACGTGCCCGGGAAGTCGGGAAAGCGAGCCAGCACGTAGAAGCCGCCGTCGGGGCGGGTGTAAGTCGCCCCCGCCGCGTCGAGTGCGTCACAGAACGTCTCGATGCGGGCCCGGAGCCTGTCGCGAGCGCCCTCGTAGTAGCTCGGCTCGGTCGTCTCCATCGCCCGCTCGACGGCGTGCTGGGCCGGTCGCGAGCCGCTGACGTTCGTCAGCATATGCCGCGTCGTCGCCCGGTCGACGAGGTCGCCGGTCGGTCCGTCCGTCGGCGGGAAGACGGCGTACCCCACCCGGAAGCCGGTGATGGCCATCGACTTCGAGAACGCGTTCGTGGCGACGACGTTCGGCGAGTCTACGTCGAGCGCCGAGGCGAACCGGCCCGAGTAGTCGAACCGGTCGTACACCTCGTCGGCGACGAGCAGGGCGTCGTTTTCCTCGGCGACGGCGGCGAACGCGGCCATCGCGTCGGCGTCGTACACCGCGCCAGTGGGATTGTTGGGCGAGTTGACGACGACGACGGCCGTCTCAGAACTCGCTGCGGCCCGGACCGCGTCGGGGTCGAGCCGGCCCTCGGCGCCGACCGGGACGAACGTCGTCTCGGCGTCGAGGAAGTTCGCCCGGCCGGCGTAGTACGGATACACCGGGTCGGCGAGCAGTATCTCCCCGCCGTCGAAGTGGTCGAGGCCGCAGGTCATCGCGAGATGGTTGGCCTCGCCCGCGCCGTTCGTGACGACGATTCGGTCCGTGTCGACGCCGTGCCGGGCGGCGATTTGCTCCCGGAGTCCCCGGAGGCCCCTGCTGGGGGCGTACTGGAAGTCTGCCGCGTCGGCGTCGGCGTATTCCCGGAGTCCGTCCCGGACGCCCGCCGGGGGGTTCCAGTCCGGGCTGCCCGAGACCATATCGACGACGTCCCGGTCGGCCCGGGCGGCGTACTGCATGACCCGATAGAACTGCGGGGTCTCGTAGTCCATACCGGGTCTGGGCGGGCCGACGGGTTTTGCTTTTCCGTGTGCTACTGTCGGATGTACAGCGTCACCAGCCCGACGACAAGGAGCAGTATCCCCCAGAAGAGGTCCGTTCCCGGCAGAAAGCCCAGTAGCAGTGTGACGATACCCGATGAGACGAGCGACCAGCCGACCGTCGTCTGATAGGCCATATGACACGTTTGGGGGCGACACTGAAAGCTCCCGGGACGGTGTGTCGGGCAGTGGTTAGTTCCGAGAGAGAGACTGCGAACAGCCGGAAAGTCCCGGCCCGCTACACTCGGGGGCTTTCGGGCTCTCTGAACTGCTTCCTGTTAAATCAAACACGGCCATGTGAGGGCGCTGCCACGCAAAAAAGGCCGCGAGCCGAACTGCTGTACCGCTGATTCAGTCGTCCGCGACGGCGCTGGGTTCGACCTGGTTGACGTCCAGCGAGCCGACGACTTCGGTGTGCGGGTACGGGAACCCGATGTCCGCCTCGTCGAAGCGGTCCATGACCGTCTCTGTGAACTTGTGCTTGACGCCGCCAGCACCGGTCTCCTGTGGGTTGATCCACATACGGGCGTTGAAGACGATGGCGGAGTCACCGAGCGTGGTCAGCGGCGCGGCCGGTGCCGGGTCCTCGAGCACACCGTCGATGGCCGCGGCCTCTTCGAGGAGTATCTCTCTTGCCTTGTCGACGTCGGAGCCGTAGTCGACGCCGATATCGACCGTGACGCGACGGGTCTCGTGGGCCTGCGTGTTCTTCACGACCGCGTTCGCGAGCTCGCCGTTGGGAACCGTCAGCTGCTCGTTGTCCCACGTGTCGAGCTTCGAGACGCGGAGGTCGATCTCGCGGACGATACCGCCGTTACCGTTCCACTCGATGTAATCGCCGACCTCGAACGGCTTGTCCTTCAGGATGAAGATACCGGCGACGAAGTTCTCGATGATATCGCCAGCGGCAAAGGCCACGCCGAGGGCGAGGGCCCCGGCGATAGTCGCGAAGGCGCCCAGAATCACCGGGAAGCCCGCGACGACCGCCGCGATCGCCACGGCCCCGAACAGCGCGATGGCGCCGGCGATACTCGAACCGAGACTGACGACCGCCGGGGAGAACTCACGCTGGTTGAGTGCCTTCCGCGTCATTTCGGTCAGCAGCCGCTTCCCGACGAGATACAGCACGGCGAACGCGATGACGAACGTGAGCAGCGTGACGGCGAAACCGCCGACGCCGGCGATGATATCGAGTATTGCCGATACGATAAATCCGCCTGGGTCTTGCAGGATTGGATGTTGTTGTTGCAGTAGTATCGATGTCACAATCATTCCATAATGTTCCAGCTACTTACCTGTGGGGCGTTACTATGTTGGAGGGTCTTCATCTCGCCATCCGCGTGCGTGTTCCGACGGACGTTCCAGACCCGGAGAACGAACAGAGAGTGTGACTGGCGACTGTCCGCTCGTACAGCTACACACTGTCGTGTCTTCTGTCAGTCTGTTACAGCCGCCAGCACGCGCCGGGGAGGTTCTGCAGCAAAAGCCAGACAACTAAAATATCCTACTGTTTTGCCAGCTCCCGGCCGCTGGGTTACATCCTTATCCGCTGGCCGTCCCTACGGGGTCACATGACAGATGACGACCCCATCGAGCGGCGCGTCGGCGCGGCGCTGCGCGAGCGCGGCGAGACACTCGCGGTCGCGGAGTCCTGCACTGGCGGCCTGGTCGGCTCGCTCCTGACCGACGTGTCGGGTTCGTCTGCCTACTTCGACCGCTCGCTGGTGACCTACTCCTACGCGGCCAAACAGGAACTGCTCGCCGTCTCCCGGGAGGCGCTGGACGACCACGGTGCGGTCTCAGGGCCGGTCGCCGACGAGATGGCCCGCGGCGTCAGGGACACCGCCGGCACCGACTGGGGTGTCGCGACGACGGGTGTGGCCGGGCCGACCGGTGGCAGCCCGGAGACGCCCGTCGGGACGGTGTACATCGCCGTCGCCCACGCGGCGCCCTGGGAGACCGGCGAGTCGGGCTGTTCGGTCGCAAACTACGAGTTCGACGGTTCGAGAACCGAAGTCAAAGCCAAAATCGCCCGGCAAGCACTCGCAGACCTGCTGGCGAGCGTCCGGTCACAGTAGCAAGACCTTTCGGTCGGCGAGTCGTCCGGTCGCCTGAATGAACAAGCGCGGTCACGTTCTGAACGCGGTCCTGCTGAGTATCGGGCTGGGCTACGTCCTCGACCCGTCCGGCGACGTGTCGACGTTCGCGACTATCGCCGAGGTGTTTCTCCCGGTCGTCCTCGGGGCCCTGTTCCCGGACGTGGACACCGCCTTCGGCAAGCACCGCAAGACGCTCCACAACCTGCCGGTGTTGCTAATCTTCCTCGCTCACCCGATATACCACGGCGGCAACCTCCAGTGGGTGTGGCTCGGCGTCCTGACCCACTACATCCTCGATATGGTCGGATCGAAACGGGGTATCGCGCTCTTCTACCCGATATCGAGCACCGAGTATGGCTTCCCGACCGGCGTCACGACCTCCTCGGAGCACGCCGAGGTCGTCACCGTCGCTATCACGATACTCGAACTGGCAGCCGTCGGCGCGTTAGTCTACGTCCTCCCGACGTATCTCCCGCCGGGGGCGACCGAGTTGCTGACCAACGCGTTCGGGTCGGTCGCCTAGTACACTTTCACGTCGTCGAACTTCCCGCCGTAGGCGACGTGGTCGGGGTGGGTCGGCGCGGTGCCCTGCAGCATGACCCGGTCGAACTTCTCCCAGCTGTTCTCGTAGCCCAGATGCGCGAACTCCAGTCCGCGACGGAGCGTGTGGAGCGGGCCGTCCCGGTGACACACCTGTCGTGGTGCGTCCTCCCGCAGCGCCGCGGTCAACGCCGCCTCGTCGGCGACCGGCTCGTCGAAGGTCACCCAGGCCTCGCCGATGGTCCCCGGCAGGTGGGCGTACGACGAGGCGAACGTCGACAGGCCGGTCGTCCCCGCGAACCGCTTCGCGCGGCTTGCGTGGTGTGGCAGGTACTTGGGGTTGTACACCTCGATGGCGTCGACGGTCTCCCGGTAGGTCCGCAGCTCCTCCAGCCCGAGGCTCACCGAGAGAAAGCCCGGATGGGGGACCAGTACCGCCGCCCCCTGCCGGCGAAGTTCGGCCATCGTCCCGTCGAGCGTACAAAAGTCGGGCACCTGCTCGTCTAAACCGACGGCCAGTACGTGGCGCCGTCGCTGCCAGGTCCCCGTGAACAGCTCCCGGCCGGGGTAGACGGTGAGTTCCTCGTCGGAGAACCGTCGCGCGCTGGCCCGGATGTCCGGTAGTCGGGTGAAGTGGGGTGCATACACCAGCGCGTCGAGGCCGCGCGCCTTCGCTCGTTCGACGACCTGCTCGTCTAACACCTTCACGTGCAGGTCGACCGTGAACCCCTCGCTCGTCACGGCTGGGGCTACCCCTGTCGCCCCATTAGGGGTTTCTATTCACCGAAGTGTCGACTCGCCGTGGCGAACGCTTTTATCGGCGGGGTGCCTGCCTCACAGCAATGCCACGCTGGGAGTGTGCCATCGAGGGCGACGACAGCCAGTTCGACCGCGTCGAGGAGCTCATCGTCCACCAGTCGACCGACCACGATCGCATCACCTGCAAGGTCTGCGGGACGGTCGTCCCCGACGGCTACTTCGCTATCAAGCACGCCTTCGACGAACACTCCCGCGCCGAGTACGTCCGCGCCTACGACGCCTCCGCCGCCGAGGTCCGCCGTCGGGAGAACATCAAAGAGTCCATAGAATCCGAGGCGGACATGAACGAAGTTATCGACCGGCTCGAAGGCTAGACTCGGCGGTCAGGGCCGCGACCGGAGATAGCCACCCAGACCGATGCCGACCGTCCCGAGCAGGACCGACCCCAGCCGAAGGAGCGTCCCGCTATCAGTCACTGGCGGTGTCCCCTGCCGGACGGTCACGAGGTCGTAGCGCCCGACCGCTGCCCGGCGCTGTTCGAGGCGCTGCTGTCGGGCCGACTCGCTAGCACTGGTCGCCGTCTCACCACCGCTCGCTGCCGCTTGCTCCGGTTCCGGTGGCTCGGCTCTGATGCGGTCGACCGGCTCGTGGGGCGGTGGTAGGTCGGCGTCCTCAGGCCGTTCGATGACGATACTGGTGCGTCGCTGGCGCTCCTCGTACCCCTCCCTATCGTTCGCTTCGTCCATATCGTCCGCTCCATCGTACGGGAACTCCGGCGCACCCTGGTCGGCCGGCACTGTGTACGACCGGTCCGGGGAGCGCAAGGTGGCGACGTATATGTCCTGGCCTCGCTCGGAGAGGTTCTCGTACTCGACGACAGTGTACCCCCGTGCTTCGAGTTCGGTGCCGTTCATCGTCGTCCCGACCCCGGTGTCGTGATAGAGCACCTGCTGGACCGGGAACAGGGCCGGCGCCAGCAGCGCGACGACGCCGACGACGAGCAGGACGGCCGTCGCGGTGTCGACTATGCCGTCGTCCATCAGAGGTCAGCCCCCTCGAACCGCCAGTAGCCCAGTGCCAGTGGCACTGCCAGCCAGACGGCGAAGACCAGCAGTGAGACCTCGTCGCCGAGATACGCCGGCAGCACATCGCCTTCACTCGCTCGCTGGAGCACCCGGCGCTCGAACTGTGCCGGGACCACGAGGTTCATCGCCTTCCGGTAGGCGATGAGCGGGCTGGTGTACAGTACGGCGTTGTAGAGGTCGACGTTCGGTTCGAACCCGAGTAGTGTCTGGTGGACGAACCTGACCACCAGGGCGACACTGACGCCGGGGATGACGTACAGCATCACTAGCACGAAGTACGACCCCACCGCGGCGGCGATGGCCCGGCTCCGCTGGGCGACGATGGCCGACAGCGCCACGGCGACGGCGACGAAGACCGCCGTATAGAGCAGCGAGACGGCGAACAGCCCCGCGACGACTCCCAGCGGCAGCGCGCCGTTGCGAGCCACAGCCATCACCGTGGCGGTAGTGAACATGAACGCGACCCCGACGGTGACGACGCCCAGCCGGCTCGCCAGCTTCCCGAGGAAGACGTCCCGGCGGCTGTTTGGCAGCCCGAGCAGGAACTTCACGCCGCCGCTCTCGCGCTCGCCGGCGATTGCCATGTAGCTTGCCACCAGCGCGACGATAGGCAAGAGCAGTCCAAACATCCCCCCCATGGTCCTGAATATCGCTATCACCGTCTCTGCCGGGCCGAGCCGATACCCAGAGAAACCGAATGCGATGAGTGTCGTCAGCAACCCGAGCAACGTCATAACGGCCCACAGCCCCCGTGACCGGCGCGCCGCGGTGAAATCCTTGCGAGCGACGTCGCGTAGCGTCACTGCGGGACCTCCTCGGGGGCGCGAGCGTCGTCCCGCCCGCCCCCGGTGAGGTCGTTGAAAAGCGCCTCCAGCGACACCGTCTCCGAGCGGATGTCCTCGACGGTCGCCCGCTCGGCGACGTGGGTCACGACGTCGACTTTCGCCGCCGGCTCGGTGCAGTCGACGACGAGCGTCCGGTCCTCGATGCTCGTCCCCGCGACACCGGCGAGCGCGTCGACGCCCATGTCCCCCGGTGGCGTCGCACAGTCGAGGTGGAGTGTGGCGTGCCCGCCCGCGCTCTCGCGGAGCCCTTCGATGGTGTCGACGGCGACCAGTTCGCCTTCGTTCATCACGCCGACCCGGTCGCTGACCGCCTCGACCTCCGAGAGGATGTGACTGGAGAAGAAGACGGTCGTCCCCTGGTCGGCACGCTGACGGACGATATCCCGGAGTTGCTGGATACCGTTGGGGTCCAGCCCCGTCGAGGGCTCGTCCAGAATCAGCAGGTCGGGGTCGTCCACCAGCGCGATGGCGAAGGCCAGGCGCTGTTGCATTCCCTTCGAGTAGTCGCCGGCAAGCCGGTCAGCGGCGTCGGTCAGCCCCACCAGCTCCAGCAACTCCTCCGCGTCGTCGTCGGCGCGTTTCGTCCGTATCGCCCACGACAGATACTCTCTGCCGGTCAGCGGGTCGTCGAAGCCGTACCCCTCCGGGAGGACGCCGACTCGCTCGCGTATCGCCTCTGGGTTCGTCTGTGCGTCCCGGCCGAGCACCTCGACGCTCCCCTCGGTGGGCCGGATAAAATCCAGCAGGAGATTGATGGTCGTCGACTTCCCTGCGCCGTTGGGGCCCAGAAAGCCGAAGACCTCACCCTCCTCGATGGTGAGGTCGAGGTCGTCGACGGCGACGACGTCGCCAAACCGCTTCGTCAACCCGTTTGTTCGAATAGCTCCCATCTTGTAACCGGACAATCACGAGTTACTGGTGTAAACGTTCCGGACGGTTAAACGAAAATTGCACCGACTGCTCCGGGATTGTATCGGCTACTATCAGGTGTTACAGGGTCCACAACACAGCAAATATATCAGTGCTCACATACCGTCCGACTCCACGGATGGCCCCACGTGAGCGTGCTCGCAACCGCCGATGCCAGCGGCTACTCTCTGTTCGAACGACTGCGGGACGGCTCCTCGAAAAACGTGGTCTTGCTGAGCGAAGCGAAAAAAGGCTCGTCAGAGTCGTCCGAAAATCTCCGATTTTCGTGATCACGAGAGAGCGAAGCTCTCTCGGACGACTTGCTCTGACGGTGGCGAAAAAGGCTGAACCGCGCTCGCTACACTCGCGCGGATTCCTTACCGCTCTTCCGAATCGAGAACTCGAATCTGGTCGCCCCGCACCGTCACCGGAATCGGAACCGTCGCTTCCTACCGCTCCACCTTTTTCTGCGTCGGGTGCGCTCACTGTGTTCGCGCACCACTCCTCGAAAAACGTGGGCGAAAAAGGCGACCACTCGCTACGCTCGTGGTCGTGAACCGGCGACTACGTCGCCGGATGCTCTTCTACCGTTCCTCGGAGTCGAGCACTCGAATCTGGTCGCCCCGCACCGTCACCGGAATCGGAACCGTCGCCTCGTACAGCTCGACAGTGACCTGGTCCTTGCCCTCGTCGATGCGCTGGACCTGAGCTTTCTCGCCCTTGAACGGGCCGGCGATGAGTTCGACGATGTCGCCCTCGGCGATACCCTCCACGTCGGGTTTCGGCGAGAGGAAGTGCTCGACTTCCGCCATCGAGGATTCCCCCTGAACGACGCCGTTGGCGTGTGGAATCTCGTCTAAGATGCGCTCGAAGACGGAGTGGTCGTCGGCCTCGACCATCACGTAGCTCGTCAGCGAGTCCGGCGCCAGCGCCGCGTGGATGTCGGGTTCCTCCCGGTTGATTATCATGTCCGCGACGGTCCGCTCCTGGCTCGCCGTGGTTTTGACTGCGTAGATACCCATCTGCTTACACCGGCTTGCTGCCCGGGACGAACGTCATCAGGGCGAAGATGATGAAGCCGATGAGTCCCACGAGCAGGATACCGGCACCGGCAATCTTTGCAATCTGGGAGAACTCCTCCCAGTCGGGCGTACTCGCCAGTTTGAGCACGCGAACGTAGGAGGTGAGATCGTACGGAACGTTCATATCGGGACTTTTCGCCCACGGGCTTTTCTATATTGTGGTCGGCGGTTGCCCGGTCAGCGCCGCCGGCGTGTCCCGACCACCAGTGCGAGCAGCCCAGCACACAGCGCGGCGAGTACGCCGAATCCGGGGCCGTCGGCCGCCGTGGTCGCAGTGCCGGCAGGTGTCCCGGTATGCGTGTCCGTCGCCGACGGTGCTGTCGCTGTCTCGCCCTCGCTGGGTGTCGCCGACGGCTCCGTGGTCGTCTCGTTCGGCGCGGACGACTTGTCCGCACTCACCGTGGTGACGTTGACTGCTACCCTAGCCGGCGGCCCGTCGAGCAGGAACGCGTTATCGTAACTGACGTTCCCGGGGTCGATGCTCTCGTCCCGTGCCGGCACGACGACGAGGGACTCGTCGGGACCGACGTCGGAGATGGAGAGCGATACGGTGACGTTGTAGTAGTCTTGCTCCTGGAATTCAGCGCTTCGCCCGACGACGCTCCCGTCGAGGCCGACGACGTGGATGTACGCGTCGTCCGGGTAGCCGCCGTCCGAGAGCCGGACGGAGGGGAGCTCTAACGCCCCGTCGGCAATGGACTGATTGGACGGGACGGACAGCACCGTCCGGTCTGAGACCGTCTCGATGGCGGTCCCGTCGTGCAGGACAGTCAGATTCGTCCTGTCGGCCTGTCGAACACCGTCCGCGGCGAGGGCCACGTTGAATCGTCTGTCGGGGCCGACCGTCGCCGACGCCGAACTGACGGCGGTGCCGTCGGCGGTGAGGCGAACGACAACGTCCCACCCGGGCGCGAGATTCGTCTCCCCCGGACGGTGGCGGTGTCAGCGTCGTGGGCGTCGCGTGCGTCTGTCAGCAACTCCGCCTCCGAGTCGTCGATATCGAACGCCTCCTCGGTGTCGACCCGCGTCTCGCCGTCGATAGTAAACAGCACTCCCAGCTCGTCACCCTCAGCTATCCGGTCGTTGGTTTCCGTGGTCACGCCCGCGTCGGCCGTGTTCACCACGACGTGGTAGGTGTCGTTCTTGGTGTCGGCGACGACGGCGTCGATGTTCGTCTCGTTCAGGCTGACTTTCGGCGACGGCCGACAGAAGCCTCTTCCCTCGATTCGGAGCGACGTGTTCGTCCGGGCCAGCATCGCGGTGCAGCGGGCGGTGTCGTTCGCACCCTGAGCGGTCGCCAGGGCACCTTCGAGCCCGTCGACCTCGAGGCTGAGCACGACCGTATCGCCGCTCACCATCGAGTCCGTTACGGTGCCCAACTGGCCCCTGGCTCGTGCCCGTTCGAGGTCCTGTTCAGAGACAGGCGTATCTCTCCATCACCCGACGTGTCTGTCATCGTCACCTGCCGCCGGTACTCAAGGTCGCCGGTCGCCTCGACGAGGACCGTCGCGGTGCCGTTCTCGGGAACCGACACTGTCAGTTCGACCACATCGCCGAGCGTCTCGTCCGTCGGACCGTCCTCGATAGCAACCTGGGAATCTGCCGCGCCGACGCCGGCGACCAGACTCAGGGCGACGAGACAGCAGAACGCCGCTACCAGTCGCATGGAGGGGGTGCGGAGGGCCATAGCCACTACTGTTAGTCAGGCTGAAAGCTAATAATATGCACACGACGGGCCGAAAGATAGCCCGAGATTCAGTCCACGTAGTCGATGTCTTCGCTGGCCTGCTGGGCGGCCCGTTCCTGTTCGGCCTCGCTCTGGCCGTAGATCTGTGGGCTCTCGACGCCGGTGACGACGATCATCGTCTCCATCTTCCCCTCGAAGTCGTTGTTGACAGACGCCCCCCAGATGATGCGGGCGTCGGGGTCGATGCGGTCGTAGATCTCCTCGACGACGCCCTCGGCCTCCTCGATGCTCATGTCGGGGCCGCCGACGACGTTGACGAGCGCGCTGTTGGCGCCGTCGAACTCCACGTCAAGCAGCGGCGAGCGTAGCGCAGACCTGATGGAGTCCTGGGCCTTGTTCTCGGAGTCGGACTCGCCGAGACCGATCATCGCGACGCCGCCGTTCTCCATGATGGTGCGAACGTCGGCGAAGTCCACGTTGACTAGCCCGGGCTTCGTAATTAGCTCGGTCATCCCCTTGACCGAGCGCATCAGCACGCGGTCACAGATCTTGAACGCGTCCTGCAGGGGCATACTGGGCGCGTAGTCCAGCAGGCGGTCGTTCGGGACGACGATGACGGTGTCGGAGACCGAGCGCAGGCGTTCGAGGCCGGCGTCGGCGTTGGCCCGGCGCCGTTCACCCTCCGCAGTAAAGGGAATCGTGACGATGGAGATGGTGAGTGCCCCTTCCTCCTGGGCGGCCTGTGCGACGACCGGGGCCGACCCCGTCCCCGTCCCGCCACCCAGCCCTGCGGTGACGAACACCATGTCCGACCCCGAGATGGACTGCTGGATGTCCTCGATGTCTTCCTGAGCGGCCTCCTCGCCGATCTTGGGGACCGAGCCCGCACCGCGACCACCGGTGCGCTTGCGGCCCATCAGAATCTTCGTGTCGGCCTCGACCTCGTCGGCGAGGTGCTGGGCGTCCGTGTTCGCGGCGACCAGCTTCGCGCCGTGGATGCCCTCTTCCATCATCCGGGTGACCGTGTTGCCGCCGGCGCCGCCACAGCCGACCACGGTAATCTTTGTCTCGAGGTCCTTGACGACGCTGGCGAGCTCGTCGTCGGTCATCGTTCCCGACGTCGAGACGTCCTCCCGGTCGGGGGTCGATTCGTGCTGGCTGTTGGCCTCGGGGTCGGCGCTTTCCTCGCGCTCCCCTTCGGCCTCGTCGATGGCGTCGTCGATAATCGAGTCCATATTTAAATCCCCGTTGCAGACGAACACTCATTAGTTTTCCCCCTGTGTCAGACGGGTGACCGACGGCTACACTGCCGGGTTCTTACAACGTAAAGCGACGTATACGCTCACTATGGACCGTCTCCGGGCCGATTTCTCGGCCGCCGACCTCGACGGACTGTCCGGCCGAAAGCTGACCGTACTTCGGCCCTTCGGGGATGCCGAGAGTCGCCGCGAGGTCGGGGTCGAAGCGCTGTTCGCGGGCACGCAGTTCGTCGCCGTCGCGTTCGACGCTGTCGTAGCGCTCCCGGAGGACGTCGGCCAGCGCGTCGACGACGGCCGACCGCTCGGTCCCCCCGAGGACGGCCGGTCCGGTGACAACGGTGCCCTGCTGTTCGGTTCCAAAGGCGAGCGTGTTCCGTTCGAACCACACACGCACGGCCTCGGCGTCGATACCGGTCGCCTCGGCGAGCAGTTCCTCGGGGAGGTCGCAGACGCGCCAGGACTCGCCGGGGTCGGCAGCCGGCGCACCGAAGCGCAGTCCCGCACTGACCGGTGTGACCGCCGCTTCCACCGCGTCGACGAACTCGAGGGGGACGCCCGTCGTCTCACGGAGGTATCGCTCGTCGACGACGCGGTAGCCCAGTGATTCGATACACGCGACGAGGTCGGGGTGGTCGCCGGTAACCAGGGCGTACTCGGCGCCGCTTTCGGCGAACGCACGCTCGACGACGGCCTCGTATCGGGTCTCGTCCGCTCCCCATTCGTCGAGGGCGTCCAGACACCAGTCGGCGCCGATGTGACCGACCGCCCAGTCGGTCTCGCGGACGACCCGTTCGAACCGTGGGACGTAATGGCCCCCACCGAACCCGACGAGCTGTCGACGGTGGCCGTCCTCGGCGACTGTGTCGGCAGACACGTCCCGGCAGTCGAGTATCGCCCGGGCGACCGCCCGCGCCGCCGCGGGGTCGCGCCACTGGGGCTCGGCGCTGCCGACCTCGACGAACATCGAGGGAACGCCCACCTCGGTCGGCCCGTGGTGGGTACACTCCATGCCCACGTCGTAGGTTTCGGGCGCGTGCTCGGCCAGCGCGTCGATTACGGCCCGGTGGGCCTGTGGCGCCGCCCGGGCGAAGTGGCCGCTCTCGCCGCCGTATTCGGCCTCGCCGAAGTTCCCGGTGTGGTGAGCGGTCAGCAGCTCCCCGGTCTCGCCGGCGTGTTTGGAAGCAAAGAGGAGCAAGTCGGGGTCGCCGAAGGCGTCGGCCGCCCGTTCCAGTTCCAGGTGGCGCTCCTCGAACTCCCTGAGTTGTGCGCCGTCGGTCCGGTAGACGGTGCCGCCGCCGTCGGCGTCGGAGCGGCTGTCGTCGACTGATTCGGTCCACTCGGCGACCGCCAGCAACTGCTCGCCGATGTGGACGCTGGCCTCGTCCGCACGCGAGACGACGATAGCGAGCATCAGTCTGCCAGTTCCTCGTGGACGGGCTCCCGACCCAGCGCGGTCCGGATGGCGTCACCAGCTAACCCGAACAGCCGGGCGAGGGCCCGCCGCCGGACGGCGAACAGCGCCGTCCCGATGACCATGTACACCACGGCGTAGCCGACGAGCAGTTCGTAGCTATCGAACGGTAGGACCACCAGGTCGCGGATGAGCGCGAACTCGATGACCACCTGCGAAATAAAGAGGCCGAAGAGGACGATGGCCTCCCGAATCGTTATCTCGAAGTTGACCAGGATAGCCAGCGCGAAATATGACTGGGCGGCGGTAATCCAGATTTCGGCGGCCTGCTTCTGGTCGAACGGCAGCGTTCCCAGCCCGCCCAGCGCGATGGAGTAGACGACGGCGATGGTCCCGATGAGCAGCGTCCACTGGTTCAGCTTCGAGGAGATGAGCGCGTTGAAGCCGGCCGTCGAGCGGGCCTTGTTCACGAGGACTGCAACGACGATGAGCTCGGGCGATTCGCTCGCCAGCGGCGCGACCCACTGAATCATGAAGAACTCGGGGATGCCGTTCTGGAGGCCTATCTCTTCGAGCCCGTGGGCGAACGGCTCGACGGCGGTGAAGATGAGGATGCCGGAGTACCCAAACAGCGTGAGGACCACCAGCGGTCGCCACGGCATCGACCACTTCTGGAAATACTTGGGGACGCCGACGGTGTGGTCCGAGGTCTCGATGTCGGATTTCAGCACCAGCCCGATGTAGGTGACGTAGAGCCCGACCAGGAACAGCGTGTCGAGCAGGCCGATACCGCCCCCGAGGGGCACCATGAACGCCCAGCCGGTCGCCGCGAAGAGGAAGGCGATCTCGGTCGCGATATCGCGGTCCAGCGTCACCGCGTCGTTGAACAGTCCCTCGCGCTTCTCGACGGCCGGGTCGCGGGTATGGGTGGCCCGCCAGACGGTGAAGACGGCGATGCCGGCCCAGCCGATGCCGATGAGGATGCGGTTCGCGCCGGTCATGTTCGCGATGGCCAGGTTCGCGTCGTGACAGCCACGAGCGAGGGTCGTCTGGCTCGCCTGTATCTGGGCCGACGACAGCTGCGCACAGGCCTCGGCCGTCGCGCCGCCCGCCCCGGCGTTCCAGGCGTACAGCGCGTCGACGGCGTACTCGGGCGCGACCGCGAGCACCGCGAGCACCGCGATAGCGAACGCTCTCGGCACGTCCTTCTCGGCAGTCTCGGCGCCCCACGCCAGCAGGAACGAGGCGCCCAGGACCGCGAGCCCAGAGATGCCGACGGTCGCCAGGACGCCGAGGTCGACGCCGAGGAGCAACACGGCGACCCAGCCGACTGTCAACAGGGCCGCACCCCCGACCTGCACGAGCGGATGACTCAGGCGGCTCACTAGGAGACCACAGCAGTGGTCCGGTGGAAAAGGTTGCGAATCGAAGGGCTAGGAGTAGTTGTGTATTTTGTTGTCTTCTATAGGACGACGCAGAACAGCCAGAAAGCCCCCCGAGTTTAGCACACCAGGGCTTTCTGGCTGTTTGCAGTTCCGCAATCAGTCGTTGCTAACGGGGCTTTTTGTCTTTCCAGAATCCTGCTAGCGGTCACAGAGGGCCCACTCACAGTTCAAACTAGGAGCGTGGCGTTCAAGAGGGCCGGCCGCGCCCACGCGAGTATGCAAGTCTACGGCCTCATCGGGAATCCGGTGGGACACTCGCTGTCGCCGCCGATGCACGAGGCGGGCTACGAGGCGCTGGACATCGACGCCAAATACGTCACCTTCGAGCCGCCGGCCGACGAGGGGGCGGCGGCCGTCGAGGCCGCAGACCGGCTCGGCGTGGCGGGGCTGAACGTCACCATCCCGTTCAAGCGGGACGTCCTCGACGCCGTCGAGACCGACCCGCTGGCCGAGCGCATCGGCGCGGTCAACACCATCGACTTCTCGGGCGAGACACCACGAGGATACAACACTGACGCGGTGGGGGCGGTCCGCGCGCTGGCCCACCACGACGTGTCGCTCTCGGGCACGGCGGTGGTCGTCGGCGCCGGCGGGGCCGGCCGCGCTGTCGCCTTCGGCCTGGCCGACGAGGGGATGACCGTCGAGATAGCCAACCGCACCGTCTCGACGGCCGAGGACCTGGCGAGCGAGGTTCCCGGCGCGAGCGGGCACGGCCTCGACGCGCTCGGGGACCTGCTGGCCGACGCCGACGTGCTGGTCAACTGCACCAGTGTCGGGATGGAGGAAGACGAGACGCCGGTGCCGGCCGACGAGCTGCACGGCGACCTCGCCGTGCTCGACGCCGTCTACTCCCCCATCGAGACCCGGCTGCTGCGAGACGCGAGGGGGGCCGGCGCGACCACCGTCGACGGCGCGTGGATGCTGCTGTTCCAGGGCGTCGAGGCGTTCGAGCGCTGGACCGGCGAATCGGCGCCGGTCGACGCGATGAACGAGGCGCTCCGGGCCGGGCTCTGAGACGCCCGGCCGTATCGTTTCGGCGCAGTCGGGCCCAGTGTGCCGAATCTCGGTCCGAACCGACAGCCGGCAGTCTGCGGAACCCTTACCAGCAAAAGATTAGTGTAGGGGCACAGAACAGGGGCGTATGGGTTTGCTTCAGAAGCTGAAATCTGCACTCGGGCTCGACGGGACCGGGTCGTCGGAGTCGGGTCGGTCCGGCGACGTGGACGTCACCGTCGAACGCGAGCCTTCTACGGAGGACGAGGACGCTGTCAAAGGCACAGAGACGGCGAGTAGCGGGGCGGCTGCCGAATCCGAGGACACGGACGGCGACGACGCCGAGGGCGAGACCCCGTCGGCCGACGAGTTCGAGACGCTGGCCGACGAGGACGAGGCGGCCGACGCGGAAGCGGCGGCGGAGGAAGCGGACGAGGCGGCCGACGCGGAGACGGAAGCGGCAGCCGACGCGGAGACGGCAGCGGCAGCCGACGCGGAGACGGCAGCGGCAGCCGACGCGGAGCCAGAGACGGAACCAGAGGAAGCGGCCACTGACGCCGAAGCCGCACCGCCGACCGAACCCGAAGACGAGACCGCTGCGGCGGAGCCGGACGCCGGGGACGCTGCGGCGGTCGAGGGGAGCGACGACCCGGTCACGGAGCTGAACGGTATCGGGCCCGCCTACGGCGACCGTCTCGCCGGCGCGGGCATCGAGACCGTGGGCGAACTGGCCGCGGCCGACGCCGCCGAACTGGCCGACCGGATAGCGCTCGGCGAGAGCCGCGTCGCCGGCTGGATCGAGCAAGCGACCGACTACTGATTCTGCAGCGGCGCTCGCGAGCCGCCGTCGGCCGGTCGACTCGCCGACTGGATACTGCCCGAACCGCAAGCGAATTACCCGCCCGGCTGCTTGCCATCGGTAATGCCACGGGTCGAGACGAGCCGGGACGCCTTCGCGGGCCTCGCGGCGGACGCGCCGCCGTCGGCCAGGATTCCCGTCACCGTCACCGTCACCGTCGACGACCCCTTCACCGCCTACCGGCGGGCCCGCGACCCGACCGGCGGCGTCTATCTGGGCACGACCGGTGGGCAATCTGGCTGGGGCTATTTCGCGACGACGCCCGCTGCGTTCACCGAAGTCGGTCCCGACGACGGCCCGGCGCTGTCGGCCCTGACCGACGTGCTGGCCGGCGACCGACTCGTCCGGGGAGGCTGCGAGGTCCCGTACCCCTGCGGCGCCGTCGGCTGGCTCTCCTACGACGTCGTCCGCGATCTGGAGCGCCTGCCCGAGAGCGCCGTCGAGGACCGCGCGCTCCCCCGTCTCCAGCTCGCGACCTACGACCGCGTCGCGGCGTGGGAAGAGCCCCGCGGCGACGGCCCCGTCGAACTCACGATTACCGCGTGTCCGCGTCTCGACGAGTACGACTCCGTCGGGGTGGCCTACGAGTTCGCCTGCCAGCACGCGCTGGAACTGGCCCGCGAGGTGACCGAGGGCGACCCCGCGGTCGGTGACCCGCCGGTGGCGGCCGACAGCGCCGCCTTCGAGAGCGACTGCACGCGCGACTCGTTCGCCGAGCGAGTGCGGACGGTAAAGGAGTACATCCGCGACGGCGACACCTTCCAGGCGAACATCTCACAACGACTGTCGGCCCCCGCCGCCGTCCATCCGGTCGAGGCCTTCGACGCCCTGCGACGGGTGAACCCCGCGCCCTACTCGGCGCTCGTGGAGTTCCCCGGCGTCGACCTCGTGAGTGCGAGCCCGGAACTGCTCCTCCATCGGGACGGCGACGACCTGGTGACCGAACCCATCGCCGGCACCCGACCGCGGGGGGCGACGCCCGAAGACGACGAACGCCTGGCCGAAGACCTCAGAACCGACGAGAAAGAGCGGGCCGAACACGCGATGCTCGTCGACCTGGAGCGCAACGACCTCGGGAAGGTGAGCCAGTTCGGGAGCGTCGACGTGACCGACTACCGCCGCATCGACCGCTACTCCGAGGTGATGCACCTCGTCAGCGAAGTCCGGGGCCGGCTTCGCTCGCGAGCCACCCTGGAGGACGCTATCGCGGCGGTGTTCCCGGGCGGTACCATCACTGGCGCCCCGAAGCCCCGGACGATGGAGATTATCGACGAGGTCGAACGGACCCGCCGTGGTCCCTACACCGGCTCCATCGGCATCTTCGGCTTCGACGGCCGGGCGACGTGCAACATCGTCATCCGCACGCTCGTGCGCTACGCCGAGGAGTACCACCTCCGTGTCGGCGCCGGCATCGTCCACGACTCCGAGCCCGACCGCGAGTACGAGGAGACGCTGGACAAGGGCCGGGCGCTCGTTACGGCGGTCGACGAGGCGCTGGGCAAGCGTGCGGACCTCTCCGTGGAGGGCGCGAAATGAGCGACGCACTCGGCGACCGGTCGACCGAGGGCGCTGGCTCGCCGACAGATTCGCTCGCGCCAACTATCCTCGTCGTCGACAACTACGACTCCTTCGCCTACAACCTCGTCCAGTACGTCGGCGAAGTCGTCCTGCGTCTGGGCGGGGGCGAGTCGGACGTGGTCGTCCGGCGCAACGACGCCATCGCGGTCGCGGACATCCACGAGCTCGACCCCGACGGCATCGTCGTCTCGCCGGGGCCCGGCACACCACAGGACGCGGGTATCTCGATGCCGACCTTCGCCGAACTCGACTATCCCACGCTGGGAGTCTGTCTGGGCCACCAGGCGCTGTGTGCCGTCAACGGGAGCGAGGTGGGCCACGCCGACGCGGTGGTCCACGGCAAGTCCTCGCTGGTGACCCACGACGGCGCCGGCGTCTTCGAGGGCGTCCCGGACCCGGTCGAAGTGGGCCGGTACCACTCGCTGGCGGTTCGGCGTGAGGACCTGCCCGACGTACTGGAAGAGACGGCCCACACCGTCGCCGAGGACGAGGCCGACATCGTGATGGCGGTCCGTCACCGCGAGGCCCCCCACGTCGGCGTCCAGTTCCACCCCGAAAGCATCCTCACTGACCACGGGAAGACGATGGTCGAGAACTTCTGTCTCTCATGCAATACCACGTAGACGGCCGCCTCGTCCTCGACGACGAGGCCACGGTGTCGGTGCTCGACCGCGGGTTCATGTACGGCGATGCGGCCTTCGAGACGCTCAGAGTGTACGGCGGCGACCCCTTCGAGTGGGACGACCACCGCGAGCGACTGGGCCACACCGCCGAGACGCTGGGCTTTGACGACGCCGTCCCGGACGACCTGCGCGAGCGGGTCGAGGAGACGCTCGCGGCGAACGACCTCGCGGACGCCTACTGCAAGGTTTCAGTCTCTCGCGGCGTCCAGCCCGGCACGCTCGACCCCCAACCGGAGGTCGACCCGACCGTCGTGGTCGTCGTCAAACCGCTCCCGCGTGGCGGCCGCGACGGCGAGCGCGTCTGGGACGGGCCCGCGACGGTCCAGACCGTCCGGACCCGGCGGATTCCGAGCGCGGCACTGCCCGCCGACATCAAGAGCCACAACTACCTGAACGGGATTCTCGGCCGGCTGGAACTACGCAAATTCGCGGGCGATGGCGACCCCGCCGACGAGTGTTTGCTGCGCGATATCGACGGGAACCTCGCCGAGGGCGCGACGAGCAACCTCTTTTTCGTGACCGAGAACGGGCTCCGAACCCCGAGTGCGGAACTGGACTTACTGCCGGGCGTGACCCGCGATATCGTGATGGACCTCGCCCGCGAGGAGGGGTTCCCGGTCGAGACCGGCGCCTACTCGCTCGACGCCCTGCGAAACGCCGACGAGGCCTTCCTGACCAACTCGACGTGGGAGATTCGCCCCATCGAGACGGTCGACGGCATCGACGTCGGTGCGGGCCCGATGACGAAGCTGTTGCAGCGGCTCTACGACGAGCGGGTCGAAGCGGCGCATTACTGATTGGCGCTCTCACACCACGTCCTCGCGCTCGACGCCCTCGACGTCCAGAATCAGGTCCGGGCCGTACGCCCCGGCGGGCGTCTGGTATCCCGCCGGCGCGTCGCCGTCGATGGCCCGCCTCGCCGTCGCCAGTGCCGTCTCGACGGTCAGCGCGTAGGTGTGGGGGCCGCGTAGTCGGGAGACGGCGCGCTCGCCGTCGGTCGTGCTGGCTTCGCCCCAGACGTAGCTCTCGCCGCTTGCGCGCTCGTCGGCATCGGGGCCCTCGGTGGTCTGCTCGATGAGCCACTGGAGACCGGTTCTGACCGGCGGCAAGGAGAGCAGCGGCGTGAGAAGTCCCGCCAGCCGCTGCATCCGGACGGCGCGCTCGGGCATCGCCATGTAGGTCGTGACGTTCGGGATGCCGGTCGTGTGGTAGGCCGTCGCCACGTCGCCCCAGGGAATCGCGGCGGCGTGCTGGCCGTCCAGCCCCCAGCCGAACTCCACGGTGCGGCTCTCGTGGGCGAACGGCACGTCCTCGATGCGACCACCGCGGCGGACCGCGCCGCCGCCGTCCAGGTGTTCGACCATCGTCTTGGCCGTCCCCCGGGAGACGCCGTTCTCGGCCCGGAACGCCAGTTCGAGCCGGTCGGCGTCGGGCAGGCGCTCGGCGAGGTGAGCCGCGATGCAGTCGGTGGGAACCACGTCGAAGCCGACGCCGGGCAGCAACATGACGCCCGCGTCTGTGGCCCGGTCGTCTTGCTCGTAGATAGCCTCGAAGACGGTGAGTTCGCCGGTGATGTCGAGGTAGTGGGTTCCGGTGTGCAGGCAGGCCTCGACCATCGGCTCCCAGGTCCGCGAGAACGGCCCCGCGCAGTTGAGTACGGCACTGGCGTCCTCAACCACCATATCCAGCACCTTCGGCTCCTCGAGGCTCGCGACCTCGAACTCGCAGTTCAGTCTGGCGGCCTGTGACTCGAGGGTTCGACGCTCGCGGCCCGCGAGCACCGGGTCCAGACCGCGTTCGACAGCCGCTTCGGCGATGAGGTTACCCGTGTAGCCGTAGGAGCCGTAGATGAGGAGGCCGCTCATAGCCGGAGTAGGGGGGCCGTCTGCAAAACGATTGGGCGCAAAAGGTGTCGGTAACCGGGACGTTGAAACCGCCCACGGCCCTACCCCAGCCAACGATGGACGAGGACAGTCGCATCGCGGCGGTCGAGGACGTCCCCGAGGACGGCAGCTTCCTCTTTACCGTCCGCGAGGGGTTCGACACGTCGGAGGCGATTCTCGTGGCGCTTTCCGACGGCGTCGTCGCCTTCGAGAACTACTGCCCTCACTGGCGGGACGTCCGTCTGGACAAGGGCAGCGGGGCGACCCTGCGGGAGGACGAACTGGTGTGTGAGAAACACGGCGCGACCTTCGAGCGCGATTCGGGCTCGTGTACCTTCGGCCCCTGCGAGGGCGCCGTGCTGGAGGAGGTCGAGACCACCGTCGAGGACGACGAGGTCTACCTGACCGACGACCGTTACGAGTTCGAGAACCAGGGTCCGTCGGGCGACCACGACCTCTCGTCGGGCGGCCGCATCGGCTTTTCCGGCCAGTAACTGTGGCCGCTCGCGATAAGTTGACTGCTGGTGACCGGGGTACGCGTAAGTAACAGACACAGTTATGACACTATACGTGTTATCTGGTAACATGACGCGTGAAAACCGAACACGGTCAGCGGTCTGCCCCGAGTGTGACAACAACCCCGTGGTCATGGAACACGGCGGCTACTTCTGTGACTGCTGTAACGAGGAGTTCACTCGCGGGGAACTCGTACGGCTCAACTGAACGTCGGAGTGACCCGGGCAGCGGGGTCACGCAATCGGGTCAGGTGGTCCCCTTCTTCGGTCCGATCATCCAATCGTATACGCCGGCTCGGCGACGCTCTCGGCCTTGCACTCGGGACAGCGACTGGGTCGGTTGGTCAGGTCGTCGAAGTCGGTGAAGCCACACTCGTTGCACTCCGGTGGGGCGACGAGCAGTTCCTCGTCGGTCGTATCGAGCGACTTCGCGATGTGTTCGACGTGTGTGAGCGCGGCGCTGGTCGGGATTTCGAAATCGTTGGCTATACTGCCCGCGGCCATGGGCTCATCGCGCAAACGGTCGGCGATGCGCTGGCGCGTCGTGCGACTTGCCTCGCGCATGGTCTGGCTAGGGCAGCGCGGATAATAGGTTTTGTCGCCGCCCCCTGTCGTCAGTCGTCGTCGGCCGCCGCTTCCGCTTCGTCCTCCTCGACCGGCCGCGGGCCCGCCGCGTGGCCCTCGTGCTGGAGTGCCGTCGCGAACAGTTCCGGCGAGATAGCGGGTACCTCGACGTCATCGACGGCGCCCTCGGCTTCGATATCCTCCAGCGACCGCGGGTACTTCCGGAGGTCTTTGTGGATGGCGATGCCCGCGTCGGCGCCCTCGCCCATCGCGACGGGAATCTGGTTGTGGCCCGGCGTCAGGTCGCCGACGGCGTACACTCCGGGGACGCTCGTCTCGCCGTGGTCGTCGACGGCGACGGTGCCGTCGTCGTTGCGCCCGACGCCGAGTTCGTCGGCCAGTTCGGCGTGGTAATCGGAGCCCAGCATCGGGAAGCCACCTCTGTACTCCCGAACCTCGCCATCTTCGAACTCGTAGGCCTCTAGCCAGCCGTCGTCGTCGGTGCGTTTACCCGAGAGCTCCGTGTCGATGATTTCGACCGGGTGGTTATCGAGCATTTTCTGGGTCTCCTCGCTCCACTCGGGCTCTTCGCCGCGGGTCAGGATGTCCACGTCGTCGGTGTAGTTCAGCATGATCATCGCGACGTAGGCCGCCGAGGTGCCTGTGCCCATCACGAAGACGGGCTCGCCGACGAACATGAACGCGTCACAGTGGAGACACCAGTGCAGCCCCTTCCCGGTCCGGGGCAGCGGCGGGTCGGGCCGTCCGTCGGAGAAGCCCGTGGCCAGGACGACGCGCTTGACGGCCAGTTCCTCCTCGCCGGTATCGACGGTGAACCCGTCGGTGTCCGCGAGCGGTTCGACCGACTCGACGAACCCTCGCTGGTAAGTCCCGCCGTAGTCCTCGACCTGTTCGCGGGCCGTCTGCAGGAACTCGTTGCCGCTCACGTCCTCGGTGACGCCGATGACGTTGTGCGTGTCCGTCATCATCGCCGCACGCCCGCCGCCGCGGTTGACGACGACGGTGTCCATGCCGAGTCTGGTCGTGTACAGTGCGCTCGTCAATCCGGCGGGCCCCCCGCCGACGACTGCGACGTCGTAATCGAACTGCTCGTCGGTGTACATTGGGAGTCTGTACGGGTTCGACCGATAAAAACGGCCGACATTCGCCCGTCGACGAGACACAACCGCATCCGCCACCGTTTAAGTCTCCGGGTCGACAGGTCCGGATATGACTCGACGCCGACGTCGCCAGTGGGGGTCCCGGAGGCACCGATGGTAGATATCGCGTTCGCGCTCGGGCGACTCCTCGTCGCCTTCGTCCTGGTCGTGTTGAACGGCTTCTTCGTCGCGACGGAGTTCGCGTTCGTCCGGATTCGCTCGACCGCCGTCGACGAGCTGGCCGCGGAGGGCCGAGCCGGCGCGGAGACGCTGCAGGACGTGATGGATAACCTCGACGACTACCTCGCTGTCACCCAGCTCGGTATCACGCTGGCCTCGCTGGGGCTCGGGTGGGCCGGTGAGCCCGCTGTCGCGTCGCTCATCGAGCCGCTACTGGGTCAGCTGCTGCCGGCCAACCTGCTCCATCTCGTCGCCTTCGCTATCGGCTTCTCATTTATAACCTTCCTCCACGTGGTCTTCGGGGAACTCGCGCCCAAGACCATCGCCATCGCCCGCGCAGAGCGGCTCTCCTTGCTCGTCGCGCCGCCGATGAAGCTGTTCTACTACGTCTTCTACCCCGGGCTGGTCGTGTTCAACGGGACGGCCAACGCCTTCACCCGGCTCATCGGTATCCCGCCGGCCTCCGAGACCGAGGAGACCCTCGAGGAACGCGAAATCCGGCGCGTGCTGGCCCGCTCCAGTGAACAGGGCCACGTCGACACGGCCGAGGTCGAGATGATAGAGCGCGTCTTCGACCTCGACGACACGACCGTCCGGACCGTGATGGTTCCGCGACCCGACGTGGTGACCATCCCCGCCGACGCCTCGCTGGCCGAGATTCGCGAGACGGCACTCGCCGCCGGCCACACCCGCTACCCGGTCGTCGGGAGTGACGACCAGGACGAGGTCGTCGGCTTCATCGACGTCAAGGACGTGTTGCGCGCTATCGAAACGGAGGCGGAGACGACGGCGGCGGAACTGTCGCGCAGCCTCCTCATGGTCCCGGAGACCGCGACCGCAGACGACATTCTGCTACAGTTCCGTGAGGAGCACCAGCAGATGGCCGCCGTCATCGACGAGTGGGGCGCATTCGAGGGTATCGTCACCATCGAGGACGTCGTCGAGGCCGTCGTCGGCGATCTGCGGGACGGCTTCGACGTCGAGGAGCGCGAACACTCGGTCCGAGAGCTCGGCGACGGCCGGTACGACATCGACGGGAGCGTCCCACTGACACTCGTCAACGAGGAGCTGGGCGCGACTTTCGAGAGCGACGGCGTCGAGACCATCGGCGGGCTCGTGCTCGCGCGCCTCGGACAGATTCCCGAGCCGGGCGACAGCGTCGAGACCGACGGCTACCGCATCGAAGTCGCGACCGTCGACGGCGCCCGCATCTCGACCGTGCTGGTCGAGCCCCTGGGGACGACCCCGGAGTGACAGCGCCCGGCTCCGGCGGTATCGGTGGAAAAACCAAGCTTCTTGCCCCCACTGGGTAATGTGCGGATAATGGCTGATTCACACGGTCCGTCGGGGTCTGCAGGCGACGAGTCTGGGGAGGAAGTCCCCGTCGCGGGCGAGGTCGTGCCCGACAAGTTCTCCTCCGACGAGGTTTTCCAGCGCATCGTCGCCGACGCCGACCACGAGATAACCTCCGGCGCCCGCGAGCTCTTTTTCAGCGCGCTGGCCGGCGGCTTCGCTATCACTATCACGCTGCTCGTCTACGCGTCGATGTACCCCAAGACCGACAGCGCCATTCTCGCGGCGCTGCTGTACCCTATCGGCTTCATCTACATCATCATCGGCGGCTACCAGCTCTACACCGAGAACACGCTCCCGCCGGTCGCGCTCACCCTCGAACGGCTGGCGTCGATTCCGGCGCTGTTGCGCCACTGGGGTATCGTCGCCGCGGGCAACTTCGCCGGCGGGGCCATCGGCGCCGTCGTGCTCGCCTACGGCGGGGTTTTCAGCCCTGAGGCCGCCACCGTCGCGGCCGACCTCGCCGCCGAGGGGGTCTACGAGACGTCCAACATAGAGCTGTTCTTCAAGGGCGCGTTCGCCGGGCTCATCGTCGCCGGCGTCGTCTGGATGAACTTCGCCGCCCGGGACACGATAACCCGGCTCGCGGTCGTCTATCTGGCGTTCCTCTGTATCCCGCTGGCGAACCTCTTCCACGTGGTCGTCTCCTTCACCGAGGCGGTGTATCTGATGCTCGTCGGTGACCTGGGGCTCCTGCTGGCGATGACCGACTTCGTGATTCCCGTCATGCTTGGCAACACCGTCGGCGGTGTCGTGCTGGTCACCATCGTCAACTACTACCAGACGACGGAGGACCGGCTCGCGACGGCCCGGTTCGAACACGTCCGGCGGCTCTCGGTTCGCGAGTGGCTGCTGGGCAATCTCGCCGGCCGGTCGTACGTCCCGCTCGTCGACACCGTCGAGGAGTTCGTCCGGGACCCCGAGTCCTACCGCGTGCTGGTCCCTATCGCCAACCCCCGAACCGAGTCCGGGCTGGTCGAACTGGCCTGTACGCTCGCGAGCACCCGGGAGAAAGGGACCGTCCACGTCGCCCACGTCGTCCAGGCACCGAAACAGAGCAAACCGGCCGACGACCGCCGGCAGCGAGACCGAATCGTCGAGGAGTCCTCGCGCCAACTGGAGGGTATCGAGCGCATCGGCGAGCAGCACGACGTCGACTTCGAGACCTCGACTATCGTCTCGCACCGCTCGTTCGAAGAGGTGTTCGACCGGGCGAACCGCACCCGCCCCGATCTGGTTCTGATGAACTGGGAGAAACACGGCCTGTGGGCCAGCGCCCGCGCAGAACGACCGATCGCCGAACTCACGAACCAGCTCCCCGCGGACTTCCTCGTGGTCAAGGACCGCGGCGGTGACTGTTCCCGGATGCTCGTCCCCACGGCCGGCGGGCCGGCGTCGGACCTGAGCGCCGAGATCGCCCGGGGGCTGCGCGAGGCCACCGGTGGGGAGATCACGCTCCTGCACGTCGCCGACCCCGGCGAGCAAGAAGCGGGCGAGGCGTTCCTCGCGGACTGGGCCGACGGCCACGACCTCGGCGACGCCGACCGTGTCGTCGACGATTCGGGCGATATCGAGGGGGTCATCGAACGCGAGGCCGCCGACCACACGATGGTGATGCTCGGCGCGACCGAGCAGGGCATCCTCGCGCGACTGGTCACCGACTCGCTCCATCTGAACGTCGTCGACGACGTCGACGGGACCGTCCTGCTCACCGAGCGCGAGACCGACCGGTCGCTCACCCAGCGGTTGTTCGGAGCCGGACGGCGGAATAACTGACCGGCTATCGTTGGTGTGGAGATATCTTCTTTAGCCTCGATTACCGACAGTCAAACAGCCCTGCCTATAGCCGGTTAGCCAGCCACCATGGGTGGGACTGAAAGGGGCGGCGGGCTGAACGAAGGCGGACGACGTAAGCACGCGAGCAGAGCGAGCGCGCGCAGCGAGTCCCCCGAGTTCAGCCCGCCGGGGCTTTCTGGCTGTTCACGGGCTTCGTAACGGTGATCTCACGAAAGACTGCGTTTCCTAGCCGAAGTTCTCGACCTTGGCGGCCTCGGTGTCCACACCGGTCGCTTCCAGCGCCGCGGTCGCGTCGTCGAGGAAGTCGGCGAAGCCGTAGATGAACACCTGGCCGCCCTCGGCGGTCGCCTCGGCCACCGCGTCGGTCAGGTCGGCGTCGCTGTCGAGCACGTAGACGAGTACGCCCTGGTCCCGGAGCGCGTCGAGGCGGTCCTCGTGGATTGGCGCGTCGTCCTGGTAGACGAGGGCTGCGTCGTTGCCGTCGGCGAGGGCGCGCTCGGCGATGCCGATGGCCGGGCCGATGCCGGGACCGCCGGCGAGCAGGACCGCCCGCGCCTCGCCCTCGTAGTAGTCCGAGCCGAACGGGCCCGAGATGCGGACCGAGTCGCCGGCCTCGAGCTCGGCCAGGTGGGGCGCGACCTCGCCGTCGGGGTCGATACCGACCGTCACCTCGAACTCGTCGTCGACGTCGGGCGAGGAGATGGTGTAGAAGCGAGATTCGTCCTCGCCGTCGACGGAGAGCGTGAGCTTGACGAACTGGCCGGGCTCTGCCGCGAAGTCCTCGGGGGTCTCGACGTCGATAGCGATGGCGTCGGGGCCGACTGTTCGAACAGCGGCCACGGTGAGTGAACGTTCGTCCATATCAGGGCCGTTGGAGCACGGAGACAAGGGAATTTCGGTCGTCTCCTGACGGAGGACGTAGCACGCGCGCGCCCGCACACAGAAGCCTTTTCACCGCCCACAGGCTATCCGTTCGGTAGTATGCCAGACGACCTCAACTGGGCCATCGGCGGCGAAGCCGGCGATGGAATCGACTCTACCGGGAAAATCTTCGCGCAGGCTCTCTCCCGGGCGGGTCGACACGTCTTCACCTCCAAGGACTTCGCATCGAGGATACGTGGGGGGTACACCGCCTCCAAGATCCGCACCTCGGTCGACCGCGTCGAGAGCGTCGTCGACCGACTGGACATCCTCATCGCCCTCACGGAGCGCACCGTCCACGAGAACGAGGACGAGCTCCACGAGGACAGCGTCGTCATCTACGACGGCGAGCGCTCGACGATGCAGGACGTCGAGGTCCCCCACGGCGCGACCGCCCTGGAAGTCCCGCTCAAGCGGCTGGCCGAGGACGCCGGCGGCGCCATCATGCTCAACGTCGTCGCACTGGGCGCGGCGTGTGCGGTGACGAACTTCCCCATCGAGAACTTAGACGAGAGTCTCCAGAAGCGGTTCGGTGACAAGGGTGAAGCTATCGTCGAGAACAACAAGCAAGCCGCACGGAAGGGCCAGGAGTACGTCCGCGAAGAGTACGACCACGAGTTCCCCTACGACGTCGAGACGACCGACGAGGACTACGTCCTGCTCAACGGCGACGAGGCCATCGGGATGGGCGCTATCGCAGCCGGCTGCCGGTTCTACGCCGGCTACCCCATCACACCGGCGACGGACGTGATGGAGTATCTCACCGGTCGTATCGACCAGTTCGGCGGCAAGGTCGTCCAGGCCGAAGACGAGCTGTCGGCCATCAACATGGCGCTGGGTGCGGCACGGGCCGGCGCGCGCTCGATGACAGCCACCTCGGGGCCGGGTATCGACCTGATGACCGAGACGTTCGGTCTGGTCGCGACCAGCGAGACGCCGCTGGTCATCTGTGACGTGATGCGCTCGGGTCCCTCGACGGGGATGCCGACGAAACAGGAACAGGGCGACCTCAACATGACGCTGTACGGCGGCCACGGCGAGATACCTCGGTTCGTCGTCGCCCCAACCACGATTTCGGAGTGTTTCTGGAAGACCGTCGAGGCGTTCAACCTCGCCGAGAAGTACCAGACCCCGGTCTTTCTCGTCTCTGACCTCGCGATGGCCGTCACCGAGCAGACGTTCTCGCCGGAGACGTTCGACATGGACCAGGTCGAGGTCGACCGCGGCAAGGTCGTCGACGAGAACGACATCGACGCGTGGCTCGACGACAAGGGCCGGTTCCAGGCCCACTTCCCCGCCGCCGACGGCGTCTCGCCGCGGGCGTTCCCCGGCACGACCGACGGCGCACACATGACCACCGGCCTCGAACACGACGAACTCGGTCGCCGGACCGAGGATACGGAGGTCCGGGTCGAGCAGGTCGACAAGCGCAACCGGAAGGTCGAGACCGCCAGGGAACAGGAGGAGTTCGACTACCGCGAGTTCGGCGACCCCGAGGCCGACACGCTCGTCATCTCGTGGGGCTCGAACGAGGGCGCGATGCGGGAGGGCATGGACTTGCTCGCCGAGGAAGACGTCCACGTGCGGTTCATCTCGGTCCCCTACATCTTCCCGCGGCCGGACCTCACCGAGGAAGTGGAGGCCGCCGAGACGACCATCGTCGTCGAGTGTAACGCGACCGGACAGTTCGCAGACGTTATCGAACACGACGTCCTACAGCGAGTCGAACGCATCAACAAGTACACCGGCGTCCGCTTCGACGCCGACGAACTCGCCGAGGAAGTGAAATCGACGATCGCCGGTGCGGCCGGCACACAGGAGGTACAAGCAGAATGAGCTCAGACATCAGATTCACGGACTTCAAGTCCGACAAGCAACCGACGTGGTGTCCCGGCTGTGGCGACTTCGGGACGATGAACGGCATGATGAAAGCGCTGGCCGAGACCGGCAACGACCCCGACAACACCTTTATCGTCGCGGGTATCGGCTGCTCGGGCAAGATCGGGACGTATATGCACAGCTACGCGCTGCACGGCGTCCACGGCCGCGCGCTCCCGGTGGGTATCGGCGTCAAAATGGCCAACCCCGACCTCGAAGTGATGGTCTCGGGCGGCGACGGCGACGGCTACTCCATCGGTGCCGGCCACTTCATCCACGCGGTGCGGCGCAACGTCGACATGAGCTACGTCGTCATGGACAACCGCATCTACGGCCTCACCAAGGGCCAGGCCTCGCCCACCTCGCGCGAGGACTTCGAGACTGCCACGACGCCCGACGGCCCCAACCAGCCGCCGGTCAACCCCAAGGCGCTCGCGCTGGCCTCCGGTGCGACCTTCATCGCCCAGACGTTCTCCTCGAACTCTCAACGGCACGCCGAGATCGTCCAGGAGGCCATCGAACACGACGGCTTCGGCTTCGTCAACGTCTACTCGCCGTGTGTCACCTTCAACGACGTCGACACTTACGACTACTTCCGGGACACCATCGAGGACGTCGCGGAGACGGACCACGACCGACACGACCGCGAACAGGCCAAAGACAAGATTCTGGAGAGCGACAAGGAGTACATGGGCGTCCTCTACCAGGACGAGAACTCGGTGCCCTTCGAGGAACGCGAGGGCGTGGAGGGCTCCATGGCCGAGATTCCGGACGGTGCCCCCGAGGGCGCGATGGACCTGGTCAGAGAGTTCTACTGAACCTTTTTGCTGCGGGGGGTTCGCGGTGCGAACCCCCGCTTGCAAAAACGTTCGTGAAAAAGGCCGGAATCGCGGCGTGGCCGCGATTCCGGTGAACCGGCTCGCTTCGCTCGCCGAATGTTCACACTGGACAGCCTGCTCTTCCCCGGGGCGCGGCACAGGGGCCGCGCTCCACGGTTCACTCCGTTCACCGTTCCGCGTCAAGGCCCCTCCTTTCAGTCGGCGCCTCGCTCCCCCGGCCACCGCACCGCTCGGCTACTGCGACTCCGGTGCCTGTAGCTGTTCTTCCTCGTCTTCCTCTTCCTCTTCCTCACCGCCCTCTCCGCCTTCTTCGTCGTCTCCGCCTTCACCGCCACCGCCTTCTTCCTCTTCGTCCTCGCCACCACCGCCGGGAATCCCACAGCCGGCGAGACCGGCCGTGCCGATTGCGACACCAGTGCCGAGCAGGAAGCGCCGTCGCGAGGCTCCGTCGTCTGTCATATCCGTTCTGTCGGCGGTGTGGCATCTAAAGCTATCCCCGGCGACGGAAGGGTTGTTTAGCCGGCGGTCGGACGGGATGTTATGGATATCGACCGACGCTACGAGTGGCAATACGTCGTCGTCGGTGCCGCGGGGCTGGCGACGACGGCCGCCGTGACTGGGCCGGGCGAGCACAGCGTGTCGGTCGGCCCGGTCGGGTTCGACCCGTTCTATCTCTTCATAGGCTGTTTCGGGTTCGTCTCCTGCTTGTCGGTCGCCGCGCTGTGGCAGTCACGGCGCGAGGAGTGAACTGGCTGCCTTCCCCGCCACACGCTCACACACACAACTGAGTTGGGGCCCAAGTCATACCCGTCGCTCACATACCGCGACCATGCACGTTTTCTGGCACCAGCGGGACCTTCGCCTGCGGGACAATCGCGGGCTCGTAGCGGCCGCGGCCGACGACACCGTCGTCCCGGTGTTCGTCGTCGACCCGGAGGTCCGCCGCACGGTCGGGGACCGACAGTGGGCCTTCTGGCTGGCCGGGGTCCACGCGCTCAGAACGCAGTACCGCGAGCGCGGCAGCGACCTGCTCGTCCGCGTCGGCGATCCGGCGACGACGCTTTCGGCTGTCGCCGACGAACACGACGCCGACCGAGTCTTCTACAACGAACACTACCGACCGGTTCGCCGAGAGCGCCAGCGGACCGTCGACGAGGCCGTCGACACTACCGCCGTCACGGACGTCGTGCTCGTCGATCCGGCCGACCTCGAAGCGCGCTACGAGAACCACAGCCGTTTCTACGACGACTGGCAGACCCGCGAGAAACCGGCCCCGGAACCCGCGCCCGCCGCCGATTCGCTGGCCGACCTGTCGGACCCCCAGGGTATCACTGGCGCCGAGGTCGATATCGGGCTGCCGGCTGCGGGCTACGACGCCGCCCGCGAGCGCTGGGAGCGCTTTCTCGCCGACGGCATCGAATCGTACAGCGACACGCGCGACGATATGCGGGCAGCCGTGGCGCACCCGGTCGGCGCGGTCTCGCGCATCTCGCCGTATCTCGCCGCCGGGATGATCGGCATCCGGGAGCTGTGGGCCGACGCGACCGAGCGGTCCCGGGCGGTCGACGGTGACACCCGGCGCAACGTCGAGAAGTACCGCTACGAGCTCTCCTGGCGCGAGCAGAACTACACGCTCCTCTATCACCACCCCTCGCTCCCGACGGAGAACTACAAAGCCATCCCGAACGCCATCGCCTGGGAGAACGACCCCGAGGCCCTCGACGCGTGGAAACGCGGCGAGACCGGCTATCCGCTCGTCGACGCGGGGATGCGACAGCTCAACGAGGAAGGATATCTCCACAACCGCCCGCGCCAGAACGTCGCCTCCTTTCTCACCAAGCACCTGCTGGTCGACTGGCGCGAGGGAGCGGCTTACTTCGAGGACCAACTCATCGACCACGACCCCGCGAACAACGCCGCCAACTGGCAGTGGACCGCCTCGACGGGGACGGACTCCGTCGACGTGCGCATCTTCGACCCCGTCGCCCAGATGAGCAAGTACGACGACGGCGCCGACTACGTCACCGAGTACGTGCCGGAACTGCGCGGTATCGACCCGGAGACGCTCGTCGACTGGCCGACGCTCCCGAGCGACGAGCGGGCGACGTTGGCCCCGGAGTACCCCGACCCTATCGTCGACCGGAACGAGGCCTACGAGCGGGCCCAGCGGGTCTTCGAGAGCGCACTGGGCAAGCGGTAGCCGGGCCGGTGTGTCCCGTCGACACCGACACTGAAACCGGCAGACGAGATGGGAAAGTTGACGGTAGGTTCCCCAAAAGACCAATACCGTTGACCGACCAATCCAGTGCAATGGGCGAGGCGAGTGGCGACCGTGTCTACTACGTCATCAGTGACCTCCACATCGGCGGCGACGAGCAACTGGAGGAGGTCGAGTTCCTCGACGAGTTACTCGACTTCCTGGAGCGGCTGGCCGAGACCGACGAGGACGCCGAACTGGTGATAAACGGCGACGCCTTCGGGCTCTGGGAGTTCACGAAAGTCGACGGGCTGGGGAAGTTCGAGGTCCTCGTCGACACCTATCCGGAGCTGTTCGAACAACTGCACAGGACCGGGTCGAACGTCGATATCACCCTGCTGCCGGGCAACCACGACCACGAACTGGCGGCCTACGACGACTACGTCGACCGGTTCGCCGAGTACAACGTCGACCTCGTCCAGGGGCAGTCACTCACGCGTGTCGTGGGTGAGAAGGTCGTCCACTTCGAACACGGCCACCAGCACGACCCCAACAACAGCATCGAGGCCTGGGGGGACCCCAACGCGACGCCGCTTGGCTACTACTACAACACGCTCGTCACGAGCCGGGCCGGCCAGCTCTCCGACCGCGGCCGGTACAACTGGCTGAAGGACGTCCAGGCGGTGACCCCGACCGAGCGGATGCCGGTGTGGCTGCTCTCGAAGTACTTCTACCGGGAGATGAATCCCGTACTGCGGTACGCGCTGGTCCCTTTCCTCCTGCTGTTCAACGTCAGTGCCGTCCTCGCCGTGGTCGCTGGGCTCGACCTCCTCGGCATCTGGTCGACGCCCGTGACCGTCGCGACGGCGTTTCTCGGACAGTTCGGCCCGGCCGGAACCGCCGTCTGGTTTCTGCTCGCGGCCAACGTCGCCATCACCGGCCTCCTGTTGCTCGTCGCCATCCCGCTGTACTTCCTCCGGCGTGACGTCCGACAGACGATAAACCGCTTTGGCATCTTCGAGACCGGCCTCACCGTCGACGCCGAGGCGCCCTACGAGGCGGCCGCCGAGGAGCTATTCGCCGAGGAGCCACAGACGTCCGTCTACTGCTACGGCCACACGCACCGCCCGACGATGCAGGCCGTCGACGGCGGTCTCATGGTCAACACCGGGACGTGGCTCAAGCGGCTCCACCGCCGCGACGGCGTCATCGGCATCCTCCCGCCGGTGTTCTATCCGTCCTACCAGCTCTCGGCGGTCCGCATCGCACAGGCGCCCGAGGGCGTGGCCGTCGAGTTCGAGCCAATCCAGAAACCCAGCCCGAGCCCGGAGGAGCTCACGCTCACCGAGCGCCTGCTCACGCTGGGCCGGAAACCCGACACCGACCTCCCCGACCGCGCGGTCGTGGCCGGCGAGGAGACGGTCGAAACCGTCGAAGCCGAGTGAAAGGGGCGACGCACACCCCGTACCGTGGCGCTCTCGCTTGGCCGATTTCGCTCACCGGCCCGCTGCAAACCGTTCGTGAAAAATGCCGCTCAGCGGTGGCCGGGCAACACGTCGGGCTCACCGGAGCGGTAGATGTACTCCACGGCCACCCCAGTCAGCGGCGAATCGGCGGCTGTAGCGTACTCTTTTGCCAGGTCGAGATACTGCTCGGTGATGTCGACGACGTGGTGGTAGGCGGCCCGGTCGTCCGGTCGCAGGAGGTACTCCGCGGTGACCGGGGTCAGTTGCCCCTCCGCCCGGTCGTCGGCGTAGTCGTCCACGTCGTCTAACCATACTTGCGCGCCGATGATGGCCAGCACGATGGCCTTCGCGAAGTCGTCGTCGATGTCCAGCCCCGCGAGCCGGTAGAGGTCGAGCATACCGTCGTAGATGACGCCCACGCGGGCGTACTGGGTCTTGCTGTAGGGCAAGGCCTGCTCATCGGCCGACAGGGTGGCCGGGGGCTCGTCGTAGTCGGCGTACTTGTACGCCTCGCGGATGGCCTCGAGGGCGTCGCCGTCGCCGGCCTCGGCGTCTTCCATCAGCTCGCGGAAGTAGTCGTCGCGGTCCTGATGCGCTTCCGAGTAATCGACAGCCCACTGGTAGGCCTCGCCGACCGACTCGGGGAGGTCCTCGAGCAAGCCATCGAGGTGGGACTGCAGCGTGGCCTGTGCGACTTCGGCGACACGGCGGCGGTCTGCGCTCCCGCTCCACGGCTCGCCTTGCTCACCGTTCCGCCTCGAGGGCTCGCTCTGGTCGCCCTCGCCTGCGTCGAAATCGACCTCGAAGTCCTCGAACTCGGCGTCGTTGATAGCGTCGCGCATATCGCCGTCGACCAGCGCCTCGATGGAGAGGCGGGTCATCTGCTCGGCGCGGACGACCTGCTCGCGGGGGGACAACTCGCCGTCGAGGGCGGCGTCCTCGACCGGCGGGACGCCGGTGGCGATGTCGTCGCCGACGGGGTCCGTGTCTGCCTGCTTGCGGGCCGCCCGGTAGACGTAGCCCAGCGTCAGCCGCGCCGGGAGGATGAGCTTCGTGTCGTAGGAAAAGTCGACGGGCCGGCCGAACTCTTCGGCGAGGGCGTCCTCGATGCGGTCGTAGACGTCCTCGAGCATCCGCTCGGTCCGGTCGTCGATCTCGGATTTCAGCGAGAGACTGCCGTAGTCGAACACGCCCGTGTCGGCGTAGTAGCCAAGCACCGACCGGAGCGCTGTCGGCAGTCTGCGTCTGTTTGCGAGCGCCGCCGCACCTGTTTTGAGAACCATCTGTCGTGACCCGGTATGAACACTGCTGTGACTGGTGGCTTCTTTACCCTTTCGAGAGACGGACCCGGCAGCCAATAAAGCAAGACTGATTAGATAGACGACGTTCCCTTGAACCATGCGCGACCGCTTTGACGTGGTGATTGCCGGGGCTGGTCCCGCCGGCGGCCAGTGCGCCCGTGACTTGGCCGAGCGGAACTACGACGTGCTGGTGCTCGAGACCGAGCCCGAAGAGGAGTTCCCACGTCCGAGCAACAAATCGACGGCCGGCACATTCCCGTCGGCGATGACCGCCTTCGCCATCCCCGACGACGTCGTGATGCAGTACACCGACAAGGTGGTGCTTGAGTCCCCGAACGACCACTACACCCGGACTCAGACCGGCGCGGTTCTGGAGTTCGCGGACTTCAAACGCTTCCTCGTCGAGGACAGCCGTGAGAAGGGCGCCACCTACCGCTTCGACTCGCGGGTGTCGGCACCCATCATGGAGGACGGCGAGATCGTAGGTGTCCGATACGACGGGGACGAAGAGGTCTACGCCGACATCGTCATCGACGCCACCGGCCCGGCCGCGCCGCTGGCGAAGAAACTCGACGTCTGCAACCTCGAACGCGAACACCAGGCTATCGGCATCGAGTACGAGTTCGAGAACGTCGCCGTGAACCACGACGACTACGCCGACCTCCGGGACGCGATGATGCTCCGGCTGGACCACGACCTCGCGCCCGGCGGCTACTCCTGGATATTCCACACCGGCGACGATACGGCGAAAGTCGGCCTCTGTTACATCCAGAACGGCTCCCACCACCAGTACGCCAAGGAGGGAATGGGCATCGACGACTACCTCGAGTACTGGCTGGAATCGGACCCCCGATTCGCCGACGCCGAGAAGATCGAGGGGACCCAGGCCCACCGCGGGTCGGCTCATATCCAGAAACCCCAGTCGATGAGCACGGACCGGTTCATGGCCATCGGCGACACCGTCCCTACCATCGACCCGCTGTGGGGCGAGGGCATCCACAAGGGGATGAAATCCGCGCGGGCCGCCGCCGCCACCGTCGACGCGGCGCTGACCCCCGACGAACCACAGATCGACGCCGACACCCTCTCCGTCTACGACCAGCTCTGGCACCGCGACGTGGCCCCAAAACACGACGCCCGGCTGATGATGACAGAGCTGCTGTATCTCGCCCCCAACGACCGCTACGACGAGCTGATGGACGACCTCCGGCGGACCGACAGCAACACGCTCGAACAGATAAACCGGGGCGACCGCCGTGCGATACTGGAACTCACCCACCTCTCCGATATCTCCCTGCTCGGGAAGTACGCCAGACGACGGCTGAACCGTTAGGGCCCGTCTCGGCCGCGCAGCCGGACGAACCCGAGCACCAGCGCGACCACGAGTCCGACGACCGCGAGTGGCACGGGTGACAGCGAGGAGGGCTCCACGGACTCCCCACCGGTGTCACCGGACGAAACTGCGGTGTCGCTCGCGGTCGCCGAGTCGTCGGTCCCAGCCGCCACGGTGGTCGGCTGGCCTCCCACCCCGGTCGCCGGTGCAGCTGTCGTCGGCGTCCCCTGACTGGACTGGCTATCGGGTGTCGTTTCGCGCCCCCCAGTATCGCCGCCGTCGCCGTCACCGCTATCGTCGACAGTGGTGTCACTGCTCGCGCTGTCGCTGCTCCCAGCGCCAGCCGACCCGCCGTTGCTCTCCTCGCCAGCGGGACCACCGCCCTCCTCGCTATCGGTGCTCTCGCCGTTTCCGTCGTCGAGGTCGGGCTCGATGCCGCTCCCGTCGTCGGCGTCGAACTGACGGGGCTCGACTGCGAGGTCGAGGGCATCGGGGTCGGCGTTCTCGACGGTCACGGTCGCCAGCCGAATCCCGGTTGCGCCGGGCTGGACGGCGTCGTGCAGGTCGACGGCTTCGAGCGTCACGCGCTCCCCGCCATCGCTGTATTCGGGGGCAGAGGTCAGGCCGAACTTAGCCGGGTAGCTGGCGTCGACAATCCGTCCCTCGTCTGGCGAGTCGACGGAGAGGTCGAAACAGTAGCCCGCGAGGCCGTCGGGGGCCGACGTGAGAACGACTCCCACAGTCGCGTTCCCGTCGGTGAGACGAACCGTCGGATGGTCGCTCGTTGCGGTCGCGGCGCCGACGCTGCCCACGGCTCCGAAGATAACCAGCGTGGCACAAACGGCTCCGACGAGCCCGACCACGCCGGCTCCCGTGGCCGGCGACAAAGGCACTCCCTCCAGCTGTCGAATCCAGTCCCTCATCTGGACGCACAGACCAGCACCGTGGTAATTCAGGTTTATAATATTACTATATACCACTGGTGGCCCGGAACGTTCGGTCGAGTGACAACCGTTGGTCAGGGAATCCGGCTATCTGCTGTGGACGCGTTCCAGACTCCGAGATGGGCGTGGCCTCCGTGTCCCAGACCCGTCTGCAGTATAGTAGCAATTGAAACGATTCACACACCGACTGCACTGCAGTCGTGCGGTCGGGTGTACATCAATGGCTACTATAGCTGTAGACGAACCAACTCGTCCCTCTGGCGCGAGTGCGGCAACTTTTTCTCTGACCGGCGGGGAGTCGCTGACAATGAGCGACAGCGCCGTGGGCGTGGTGGGTGACCCGGCGGTGGCCGCCCGACTCCGCGAGTCGGGCGCCGCAGTGGTCGAGGGCACCGCCGACAGCGTCCCGACGACGGAGCGGGTCGTCTCCGTCGGCCAGCCGGCCGTACGCGCCGTCGCGGCCGCCGACTCCGACCCGCTGGTGCTCCCGGTCGCCGCCGGTCGGGGGGTTCGGTCGGTGGCTCGCGACGCCGTACCCGCCGCCGTCGCGGGGCTTTCCGACGCAGTTACGGAGCGCCATCCGCTGTTCGCGGTTGCCGTGGCCGGCGAGGAGGTGGCGACGGTGACGTTCGATGCGACGGCGGTCACCGCGGAGGCGGCGCGCATCTCCGAGTACGCCGTCGAGACGACCACCGACAGCGTCGGCCAGTTCCGCGCCGACGGGGTGACCCTGGCGACGCCTGCCGGGTCGCCGGGCTACGCACGACGCGTCGGTGGGCCGGTGCTTTCGCCCGCCGACTCGGTCGGTGTGGTCGCACCCATCGCCCCGTTCCAGACGAACCCGGACCACTGGGTGGTCTCGATGGACGGGTTGTCGGTCGGCGTCGAACGCGACGAGGCGACCGTCGCGCTGTACGCCGACGGCGACGAGGTGGCCACCGTGGCCTGCGGGGAGACGGTGTGGCTCCGGCGGGACGGCACACTGCGGGTCGCCGTCGTCGACGAGAGCTGTTCTCGCTTCCACTGACCTGCGGAAATTGGAAAGACACTAATGGGCGTCGTACAGAGTTGCAGGTATGCAGCCAGACGTCATCCTCTTCGGGCCGCTGGACACCATCTTCGGGAGCGAGGGACCCGGCGGCGTGCTCCTCATCGAGTACGTCCTGCTGGTGCTCGTCCTCGCGAACTTCGGGACGCGCCTGCTGGCCCACCGACGACACGAGTCTCAGTACGAGGAGAGCGGTGCGGAGGCCATCGCCCGCCATCCGGCACACGTCGCAACGAACGTCCTGCTGATCGTCACGGCCTTTTTCTATATGACCATCGCCCACCACGGCGGGATGGTCATGTCGGTGCTCGTCCTCGGCGCGGTCATCACCGACTTCTTCGAGTTCGAGTCCCGCAAGGTCGAAGCGCGTCGCGACATCCCCCTCGAACGGCCCAAGGGCGCCATCGTCGCCGTTCTCCTCGTCGCGATGTACGCCAGCTACCAGGCGCTGTTCTGGCTCATCAAGGACCCCTGGTCCGCCGTCATCTGACTCACCGGTCGTGGCCTGACGCCTCGGCGTCGCTCACTGTGTCGCTCTGTGCGCTCGTGGCCTCCTCGAACGTGAGCACCGCGACGGTTCCCCGCGGCTCGTTCGTCTCGAAGTGGACGTGCCCGCCGTACTCCTCCATCATCACCTTCACGAAGTAGAGCCCGAAGCCGATAGTGCCGCTCTCGCCCGAGGTGACCCCCGGCGAGAACACGTCGCCCCGGAACTTCGCCGGAATGCCCGGGCCGTCGTCGGCGACGCGGACGACGACTGCGCCGTCCGCCGCTCGCGCTGTGACCCGGACCCACGGCGCGTCGATGTCGTTGTGTTCGAGCGCGTTCAACACGACGTTGTCGACGACCTCGCCCACGAGCTCGTCGGCAGCCACGCGGAGCCCGTCCGGAATATCCGTTTCGACGGTGGCCCGGTCGTGGCTCTCGGCGACCTTGTGGACCCGCTCTTCGAGGACGGCCGAGAGGTCCACCGCTTCGCGTTCGCGGTCACGTCCCTCGCCCGTGATGGCGTCGGTAAGCGAGCTGACCGTCTCGATGAGACTCGTCATATCGCCGACCCACGCCGACACCGTCTCCAGATGCGAGCGCCCCGCGTCAGTGACGTGCTCGGAGAGGAACTCCAGGTTGGCGTCGATGACCATCACCGCGTTCCGCAGGTCGTGGCGCAGGGCGCTGTTGAAAAACTGGAGCTGTTCGGTGCGCTGTTCGACCGCCTGTCGGCTGGCCTCGAGTTCCTGCTCGCGTTTGTGCCGGTCCAGCGCCGTCTCGGTCGAATCCGCCAGCGTGCGGGCGAACCGGCGGTCCTCGTCGCTGAAGGCGCCCTCCTCGGCCCGGCGGCCGATACCGAAGACGCCGTGTTCCCCGAGGGGGAACAGCGCGGCCGTCACCACCGGTTCGCCGTCGTCGGCGTCGACCCGGACGGGGACCTCGTATCTGGGCTCGTCGTCCTCGTACACCTGCCACAGCGCGCCCTCGCGGGCGAACCAGGCCGCGGGATACCCCTCGTCGTTCAGTTCCAGGTCGCTCTGCTCGACGAGCGTCGCCAGTTCGTCGGTCAGCGCTATCGGTCGGAGCCGCGCCGCGTCGTCGTCGTATCGGAGGACGCCCGAGTACGGGCAGTCGAGCGCGCGCTGGGCCGTCTCGGTCGCGATCTCCGCGACCGTCTCCGGATCGGACGCGTCGAGGAACCGCTCGGTCGCGGACCTGAGTGCCTCTAGCGTCCGCTCGCGGGTCTGCTGGAGCGTCACGTCGCGGAGGACGACGAGCTGGCCCCGATAGACGTTGTGATGGTCGTACAGCGGCGTGCTCTGTGGCTGGTAGTACCGCCGCGGGCCGTCCGCCGCCGGGACGAGTCCGACCGTTCCGTTCCGCTCCAGCGCGTTACGGAGTCCCGGGAGGACGGTGTCGACGGGGTCGCCCGTCGCCGTGTCGTCGCAGCCGACGAGGGCGGCCAGCGCCGGGTTGTAGTCGGCGACGCTGTCGTCGTCGTCCAGCACGACGACGGCGTCGGCCATCTGGTCGACGATGGTGTCGGCCGTCAGCGGGACCACGTCGAGGAAGTCGAACCGGAACAGCGCCCAGGCGACGACGAGGCTCTGGCCGGCGTAGGCCGCCGGCACCAGGCTGAGGTCGCTGTAGGGCAAGAGCCCGGCGTAGAACGCGATGCCCGTCCCCAGGCCGAACAGCCGCGCGCCGATTATCGCCCCGACCTGGCGGCTGTAGGGGGCTCGGGACCGGTACATGAACTGCCCGAGCAGTCCGAAGGCGACGATATCCAGCAGAAAGACCAGCACGAGCAGGAGCGCGCCGAGGTCCGTGAACGTCCACGGGACCACGCTCAGCCCCTCCACCGTTTTCGCCGGGCCGTCGGTGACGAGTATCGACTGCGCCGGCGGGTAAAACACCGTGAGAACCACCGCGCCGGGCAGCGACCACAGCGCGAGCAGCGCCGGGTGGCGTATCCACGCCGACCGCCCGGTGTACGCGAGGACGAACGCGAACCAGACGAAGATGAGCGAGAAGACGAAGACGTTGTTGACGTGCCAGATGTAGCCGGCGCCGGGGACCCCGAGCCGGGCCAGCACGGCTGTGCCACACCAGCCGGCGACGGTGACGTTCAGCAGTGCGAACTCGGTGGCTGCCGGCTGGTCACGGCGCCGGGAGGCGACGAGGGCCAGCCCCGACGCCACGACCGCACCGACACACGTCGCGATGAGATAGAACAGTGCAAACGGAGAGAGCTGACCCCACACGACAGTAGAGAAGCTGAGTAACTAGTTATATTCTTTGGCAGACTGTCCGGTGAAACCGTATAGACGCCCAGAATCGCTGTGTTCCGCTCAGGCCGACCGCTCGTCGAGATAGTCGCGCAGCTCGCTGAACAACGGAATCGCGACCCAGAACGTCAGACAGCCGAAGACGGCGAACCAGAAGAAGGCGTCCATCAACAACAGCGCCGCCGTGTCGAACACCGTCAGGGATTCCGCCGGCGGTAGCTCGCCGATGAGCTGTGCCCCCTCGAAGCTCGGCGTCCGGTACCAGCCCGCGATGGTCATCCAGCCCAGCCCGCCGACCATCAGCGCCGCGAACCCTTTCATGAACTCGTCAGCCATTATCTGTTGGTTCGTCAGCGTCGTCTTTAGACTTTCCCATCTCTTCGGTGCGAAAGCGCGTCGAAAACGCGTACACCACGGTGCCGGCGAGGATGAGGCCGATGCCGAGGATGGCTATCGGGATGTCGATTTCGGAGGCCGGCGCCGACGCCCGCTCGGTCGCCACGTCGACGAAGATGAACCCCCCGACGACGCTCAGTATCGCAAACAGCGTCGAGAACACGGTGACGGTCTTGTACAGCCGTAGCGGCACGACGACCTCCCGCTGTTTGCCCTCGCCGCTACTGGTTATCTGGGGCGGGTCCTCGACTTCGTCCTCGCTCATTGGCGTCTCTAGGGACGGCAGCTACTTGACTGCGGCGAGATGGGCTAGCTACAACGACCGCGACGAATTCCGGGGGACACTCTCGCAGACAGCCAGTCTCAACTCACCGTACACAGCGAGCCACGAAAACAGCGAAAACGAGATCGTTATTTAGGTGGTCGGAGCCGGTAGTAGCGACGGTTGAGCGTGAACATGTAGCCTTCACGCATGGTCTTCAGCACCGCGTAGGTGATGGTCGCGCTGACGATGGGAACCAGGAACGTCAGGTCGAACAGGAGGTTCGAGTCCATCGGGATGAGGTTCTTGATCGAGAGCGCGGCGATGGTCAGGCTGAAGACGACGCCGGACATCCCGACGGCGGCCCAGAACGGCTGCTCGACGGGGCGTCGTGCGGACCCTTTGTTGAGGAAGGGGACGATGGCGACGAAGCCGACGACGACCACGTTAGCCAGCACACCGTAGGTTCGGTCGGCCATGATCTTCGACCCGCCCAGTATCGCGAGGTCCGGGTTCAGCGGGCCGAGTTTCAGCAGGCCAAAGGACCAGTAGAGATACCAGTCGGGCAGGATGATAGCCGGCGTGACACCCGAGTTCGCCGGGTTGGGCATCTCCGGTGGCAGGGCCGCCGAGACGAACAGTATCATCCCGACGAAGAAGCTCGTCAGGGCGAGGTTGCGCATCATCTCGTGGGGCCAGGCCGGGAACGCCAGCACGTCGCGTTCGACGTAGTCGCTCTGCTGGCGGAGGTCCTGGTCCTCCCGGCGGCCGCGTTCGAAGTACTCGTAGGTGAGCCGGGAGAGGCCCTGCGTGCGCTGCTTGCGCTCGGACCAGGATGGGGTCTCGTCGTCCGGGGCGACGATACCCGAGCCCGAGCCGTCCGTGCGAACGTCGTCGTCTGATTCGTTGTCGCTCATTGTCTTAGTGTGGCTCCGCGATGCCCTGCATCCAGACGATGCCGATGTGCAGAGCGATAACGGCGGTCGTGATGAACGGCAGGAAGAACACGTGCAGGATATACATCCGTTGCAACGTGGCCTGTGACAGGGTGAACCCGCCGAACATCAGCTGTGCGACCCACTCGCCGATGAGCGGGATGGAGAGTGACATCTCGACGCCGATCTGGCCCGCCCAGTAGGAGAGCTGGCTCCACGGGAGCAGGTAGCCGGTGTAGCCGAAGACGAGCGTCAGGCTGATGAGCACGATGCCGATGAGCCAGTTGAGCTCGCGCGGTTCCTTGTACGCGCCAGTGAAGTAGACACGGAGCATGTGGAGGAACACGGCGGCCACCATAATCTGGGCGGCCCAGCGATGCACCGACCGCAGGAAGTAACCCAGGTTGAGCTGGCCCATGATGAGCAGCACCGAGTCGTACGCCACGGTCGGCGAGCCGTCGGCCGCGGCCGCGGCGGGGGCGTAGTAAAAGCCCAGCAGCGCGCCGGAGATGGCGGCGACGATGTACGCGATGGTCGAAAAGGACCCGAGCGCGTACAGCGGGTACCAGTACCAGAACTTGTTGTCGAGGTTGTACTGTTCCGTGTGGCTCTTTGGCATCTGCATGTTGACCTTGTAGTAGAGGTCCTCGAGGATCTCCAGGTAGTCAACGACGCGCAGTCGCTTGTCGAGCCAGATGAGTGTCGTCAGGTAGACGGTCTCGAGCGGTGACAGCTCGCGCGATTCCATCCACCCTTTGTGGTCGTGGTCGTCTTTGCGTTCGAGGCTCATGGTTGGTTATTCATCGGTCTGTGGCGGGCGTGGCAGTGCCACGAACTGCGTCGCGACGGGACTGAACGGGTCGTACACCGACTGGTGGCACTGGCAGTAGATAGCGTTCTCGCCACCGAAGTTCACGCTCCCCTCCTGTGTCTTGAAGCCGGGGACACAGCAGAAGTGCGTACACTTGTTGAGCCAGGCGATGAACCCCTGGTCCGTCGCTTCCGAGATGAAGCTCTGGACGTTGCTCGGGATGTCCGCGTTCCCGTTTGCCATCTCCTCGACTCTCGTCGACCGGATAATCTGGACGGGGACGCCGCCGCTGTCGGTCTGGCGCCAGACGGCGCTCGCGGGCTTGCCAAGCCCCGCCGTGCCGATACCGTTGCCCCACTCCTGGTAGTCGTCGAACATATCGACGGTCAGGGGGGCACCCTGTTCGACGTCGCCCTGCCAGTCGAACGACCCCGGGCTGTTGAGAAAGAGGTTGTCGGCGTCGGCCTGCGGGTAGATACCGGAGGAACTCTGGATACCGCAGTACTGGAACCACGCCGAGGAGTAGTCGATACCGCTCCCGCCGAAGTCCCTGGCGACAGCGACGCCGGCCTCCTCGTCGTACTCGGGCCAGATGCCCGATATCTCGCCGCCGTTGATCTCGATGGGGATGATGGGCATCCCACGCGGCGCCGGTCCGTCGGTGTTCTCGACGGCGACGAACGTCGTCGTCCCGCCACCTTCGCCGGAGGAACTGGTCAGTGAGTCGGCTGCGGCGGCGCCACCCACACCGACTGCGGAGAGGGCTGCACTACCTACGACACCTGATACGAATCGTCGTCTGCCGGTCTCGGCCGGATACTTGTCTTCGTCTAGCGGCATTATTTCTTGTAGTAGGGGTAGATGGCGCGTTTGACTGTCTCAACGAACTCGCCCTGGTCGGCCATCGACGTGCCGTCGACGTCGTCTTGGCGGATGTAGAGGTCCTCCCACTTGCGACGGCGCTTCTTGACGATCATCACGTCGGGGAGGAACTCCTTTCGGTACAGCAGCATGATAAAGGCCAGGTCGATGAAGATGGCCGTCAGCACGCCACCCATGAACATATTGGCCTCGATGATGCTCACTGTCAGGGTGGTCCCGATACCGGACGCCCAGCCGGCGAGCATCCCGTAGGTAAAGAGGCCGACGAGGCCGATCTGGATGACGGTCAGGAGGACGATACCGACCGCCGCGGCCGTGCTCTCGCGTGGGGGCTCGTAGCGGTGGATATCGCCGTAGGTCGAGCCTTCCGACGCCATCAGTTGTTCCCTCCGCTCGTGTGGGGCGACTCACCGTACTTCAGCTGGAAGAAGGTGAAGATGAGCGGGATGATGACCGCGAGGCCGGCCCCGAAGCCGACGTAGTGTGGCTGGATGGGGACGCCGGCGTAGTGGGGGTCGACCTCGACGGGGCCACCGCTCTCCAGCGTCTGTGTCGGGTAGTCCTCGCCAACGACGATGGAGCCTTTCATCTGGAGGCTCTCGTGTGGCACACAGTAGTAATTGAACACGCCGTCCTCTTCGAACGTGTGTTCGTAGTTGACCCCGGAACTGGAGACCGCGTCGCCGGATTCCAGTGGCCCGTCGCCGACCGAGAGGACGTTGTGGCTCCCGTTGCCGGTCCAGTCGAACTGTACGGTCGCGCCGTTGTCGACGTGGACCGCCGGCGGGCCGAACCCGTTGGGACCGCCGTTGGCCTGTACACCGACCTCGACCGTCACCGAGTCCTGACCCGTCGCGTCGACGGTGCTCCCGGGGCCGGAGAAGTTCCCGACGTCGTCGAGGTAGCCGCCGAAGTCCGGGGCCGTGTTGCCGTCGCCACTGCCGCCACCGCCACCGCTGCCGGTGGCTGTGCCTTCCTCCTGGGCAGCGGCCGGGCCGGCAGCACTGAGGGCCGCTGCGCCGGCCGTGGCACCCCCGGCTGTCCGGACGAATTCCCGCCTGTTCATGTTCATCCCGATTTCAGGACTGTGTTTGTATAAACCCACCGGATACCACCCGCAGGAACCGTTACGCACCGAGTTCGTCGGCCCCACTCGCGGCGTCGCCGCTCGTGTCTTCTGCGGTCTCTCTAGTCGGCCTCACTCTCCCCGTCGTCCTCGGGCGTGAGCTCGGGGACGAAATCCGGTCGCTCGCCGTCCTCCAACCCGACCGCGCGCAGCCGGTCGCGGTACTCCTCGGCCCGGAACTTATCGGAGAGTCGCGCGTTCGCGACAGTGAAGAACAGGACCAGCGAGACGCCGACGAAGGCGAGCCCGCCGACGACCAGGAACTCGATGTTGGTCCCCGGGCCGCCGATGAACCCGAACGACGTGTCCGGCCCGGACAGCGAGGCGATGGCGGCCAGCCCCGCCCCGCCCAGCATCGCCACGCCCGCCAGCAGCTGGATGCCGGCGATGACCTGTAACATCCGGTTGCCGAGTTCGCCGCCGCCCTCCGGGACCGCCTCGGGTTCGGGTAGCGGGTTGTCGGGCACCTCCTCGGGCACCTCGTAGCTGTCCATCGAGCACAGCGCGACCGTCGGCTTCACGTCCCGGAGGACGGTCCCCTCGCCCTCGACGCTGCCATCGGGATAGACGATAGCGTAGCCCTCGTCGGAGTAGGCGAGCACGCGCGGGGGGTTCCCGCTGCGCTCCACGCGCGCGAACACGTCGCGAGTAGCCACCCGACTTTGGAGGTCGCGCTCGACGCGGTCCAGCAGCTCCGGGCCGGTTATCCACGTCTCCTCGTCGAAGGCGACGTCCCACTCCTCGGCGGTCATCTCGGCCATGTCGGCCGGGCCGAAGTCGTCGAAGTCGTACTTCTCCTCGACCTGCTCGCGGAGCGCCTCGACGTCCTCGGAGTCGCGCTCCGTGGGACGGTCGGCGTCCTGTCCCGCTCGCACCTGCTCGTCCGAGGAATCGCTCATCGTCGGAGCCTACGTGGGGCGGCCCCGTTAGCGTGACGATTGCGACGCCCGCGACCACAGCCGGGCCGAAGCGATTAGCCGAAGTAGAGGACACCGCCGCCCGAGGGCAGATACTCGGTCTGACACGCCTGACAGGTCACCATCCCGAAGCGGTCGAAACACTGCTGTTCGACCTCGCAGATGTCACAGGTCGCGCGTTCACCGTAGTAGTAGTCGCTTCGTTTCGCCGGGGGATTCATCCCACCTCTGCCACCAGCCCGACGGTTCACCGATCCAATCATTGTCTGGGCATACGTACCGGTTCTACTGGTATAAGTCTATATCTGCACGGTTTTTCGACCATTATATGGGTTATATGCTTAATATTGGCTGGTAAAATGGACGTAGTTGGTCAGTAGATGAGGGCAAAAACCGACGCCGCCACACCGACGCTCCCAGACGCATCCGGCACGTTTTAGCGAGTCCTGTCCTAACGCCGGCCATGGTGTCGGACGCGCTGATAGCCGCTGTCGTGTTCGTGATGGTGAGTCTCAGTTTCCCCTGCTTCCTGTACGGCGCGTACTACATCATCGAGACCGAGCCGGTCACGTGGGGCGTGCTCGTCCACCACCTGAAGTTCGTCGGCACCGGGCTGACCCTGACGACGGTGCCGATGCTGTTCTGGATGATTCCGCGCCTGCCGAACCAGCTAGGCGGGCTCTCGGCGGTCCACGCGTATCTGGGTCTGCAGGCGTACGCCCTGTTGCTGTTCGGCGGGACGGGCATCGTCCGCATCTTCCGGGCGAAACGCCGCCACGACCTCTACAACGACTACGACCAGGACGTGCTCATGGACGAGATCGGGGGCGACCGGATGGACCACTGGCGCTCCCGGCTCCGTATCGGCGTCTTCGGCTACGTCATCTTCTGGTTGCTCGCCTACGTCGTCGGGACGATTCGGTTCCTCATCCGGTACGCCCTCTGACCGGCGCCCCAGAAAGTCACGAATATTGATACTATCGCGCTACGTATATGCTGGCTGAGATGTACCAAACCATCCTCTTTCCGACAGACGGCAGCGACGGAGCCGACGCGGCGCTCGACCACGCCGTCGGACACGCCAGAACCTACGACGCGACCCTCCACGTGCTGTTCGTCGCGAAAGACGACTTCGGTCCGTCGGGTATGGTCGAGAAGGAACACGGGGGCGTCACCCGCTCGGAGATGGTCGGCGGCGAGGAGCTAGCACAGGAGCGAGCGGAAGCCAGCAAGACCGGGATGACGAACAAACCATCGGAGCAGGGCGGGGCAGTGGCCGAACACGGCCGGACCGTCGTCGAGGCGGTGGCCGACAGCGTCGCGGGCGTCCCCGTCGAGACGGCTGTGCTAAGCGGGGAGCCGTACAAACGTATCCGCGAATACGCGGACGACCAGAGCGCGGACCTCATCGTGATGGGGACCCACGGTCGCACCGGCGTGGACCGCTACCTGCTCGGGAGCGTCACCGAGAAAGTGGTTCGAACGGCCGACCAGCCCGTGCTGACGGTCCGGATGCGCGAGGAGTAGCTACCAGGGCTCGCCGGACGCCAGATCGACGTCGCTGTCGCCCTTCTCCGAGGGACAGACGTCGGCCAGGGTGCACTCCCCACATTCGGCCGAACGCGCGCCACAGACCGCTCGCCCGTGGTCGATGAGCAGGTGCGTGAACTGCTGCCACTCGCTCTCGGGGACGATATCGAGCAGGTCCTGCTCGATGGCTTCGGGCCGCTCCGCCTCGGTCAGTCCCAGCCGTCGCGAGAGCCGCTGGACGTGCGTGTCGACGACGATACCCTCCACGATGTCGTGGCCGTGCTGGAGCACGACGTTGGCGGTCTTGCGTCCCACGCCCGGCAGGTCGGTCAGCGCCGACATCGTGTCGGGCACCTCGCCGTCGTGTTCGGCGACGATTTGCTCGCCGATACCCTTCAGGTAGCCGCCCTTGTTGTTGTGGAAGGTGATGCCGTAGATGTCCTCGGCGAGCTGTTCCTCGCTCGCAGCGGCGTACTCCTCCGGCGTCTCGTACTTTTCGAAGAGTTCGCTCGTGACCTCGTTGACCCGCTCGTCGGTACACTGCGCCGAGAGGACGACAGCGATGAGGAGTTCGAGCCGGTTCGCGTAGTTCAGCGAAATCGTGGAGTCCGGATACGCCTCGTGGAGTCGGTCGACGACTGCCTCGGCCTGTGCCTCGCGACTGGCCAGCGGTGTTCCCATGCTCTCACCACCGAGCGGGCCCACCTTTGGGGTTCCGTTTCGGTCGAGCGGTCCCAGTCGCCGACACCGACAGTCCGGGGGCGAGTCAGTGAACCGCCAGTGGGCACGCGCCGAGGCGCTCGTCTCGACGCACGGCCCGGGACGAGCGTGGCCGGGTTTCGACCCCCGCCTACGTACACGATAAATCGGTGGTAAAAGGGTTTTAGAGCGCCGAGAACCTACGATTCGGTGAACGATGACTGCCCGGGACACAGAGAGACAGCGGCCGTGGCTGAACTACCGCGAGCGGTTCGACGCAGTCGACGCGACGCTCACGTCGCTGATGGACCGCTGGAGTATCCCGGCGCTGCGAGCGGCGCTTGGAATCGTATTCGTCTGGTTCGGCGGGCTGAAGGTACTGGGTGTTTCGCCGGCCGCCGACCTCGTCGCGGCGACGGTGTACGTCGTCCCGGCCGACCTGTTCGTTCCCGTGCTCGGCGTCTGGGAGGTACTCATCGGTCTCTGCCTGCTCTATCGGCCGCTCACTCGTGTGGGGCTGCTACTGCTGGCGATTCAGCTCCCGGGGACCTTCCTCCCGCTCGTCCTCCTCCCCGACGTCGTCTACGTCACGTTCCCCTACGCCCTGACCGTCGAGGGCCAGTACATCATCAAGAACCTGGTCATCATCGCCGCGGCGCTCGTCATCGGCAGCACGGTCCGAGACGAGTCCTGAGAGGGACCGCGACTGGCGGTCACTCCCCGCCGTAACTCTCGGGGTAGGCCTCGGCCAGCAGTTCGGGCTCGTCGTTCAGCCGGGTCCGGACGGGGTCGATGACCGCCGAAATCGCGGCGGCGGCGGCGGGCTTGAGGTCCGCCGGGTGGAGCTCCCCCGAGAGGAAGTCCGCTTCGACCTCGTCGTAGCTGTCGTAGGTCAGGTCGCCGCCGTACTCCTCGGGTCGGGTGACGACGAAGGGCTCGTCGTCGACCGCGAGAACGGGAAAGACGAGGTGGTTCAGATATTCGAGGACGCCGTTGTCCTCGACCTCGCCCGCGGGACAGTACGCCTGACCGATCTTCTCTTCGACCTCGTCGGCCGAGTCGGTGAGGTTCACCTTCGAGGCCGCGTCGGAGGCGCTCATCTTCCCGCCCGACAGCCCCGACAGCAGTGGCGCGAACACGCAGATCGGCGAGTCGCCGCCGTGGTCGGGGAGCACCTCGCGGGAGAGCATGTAGATGCCGCGCTGGTCGACGCCGCCGTAGGCGATGTCCGCATCGAGGGCTTTCACGTCCAGCGTCTGCATCAGCGGGTAGATGAGCCCGCCGAGATTGGGACTCTCCGATTCGCGGACGACCTCGCTCGCGGCACGCTGGCTGCGGGCGATGGTCGTCTCGGCGGCCATACGGTACATCTCCAGGGTGTACTCCTCGTCGAGCTGGAAGTCGGTGCCCCGCACGAACTCGACGTCGTCGGGGTCGGCACCGGCCGCCTCGATCATCCCCTCGATGGCCGTCTCGTAGTACGCAGAGCGGGCGTCGAGCAGGTCGAACGGGCTCTTGTTGTCGTCCAGATGGGCGTGGAGGTCCGCGATGAGGACCGTGACCTCGACGCCGGCCCGCAGGAAGTCCGCGAGCTTGCGCATCGTCGTGAAGTGGCCGATGTGCATCTCGCCGGTCGGCGCGTAGCCGATGTACGCCGTCGGGTCGCCGGCCTCGAACAGTTCCGTGAGCTCTTCCTCGGTGACGACCTCCTGTGTGTGTCCGCTGACGAGGTCGACTCGGTCGGCCGTGTTCATACCTCGACTCCCGGGGCCGGCGATTAAAACCTTGTCAGTCCCGAGCGGTGTACACAAGGCCGTCCAGTCCAACAGTGGCGTATGTACACCGGCAAGACGGAGAAGGCGTGTTGCCTCTGTGGGAACCCGGACATCAGCAGCCGGCTGGACCTGCCGCCCCGAGCCGTCCCCCTGCTGAAACACTCGGCGGCTATCGCCTGGCGTGACATCGTCGGCGAGGTGTCTATCTACTTCTGCCGGTCGGACTGGAACACGGTCCGAGAGCTCGTCCTCGAGACGGGCATGAGCCCGCTCTCCCGGTGTAACGTCGCGCGCGCCTCCTTCGACCTGCGGGAGGACTTCGAGGCGTTGCTCAACGACATCCGCGACGAGCCCGACCACTCCGACCTGGAGGCCGAGATGCTGGCCGAGGCCGAACGGGTGCTCGCGAACCGCGACGACCCTTACGTCGACGAGCGCGACGTCGTCGAGGCCCGCGTCGTCCAGTGGGCGTTCGAGGACACCGAAGCGTTGGTCTGAGAGCGCGTCTACGGCACCGAGCGGCGCGTCGCTATTCTCCGCGCACCCCGTGAGAGACCGTTCACGACTTGGTTACGTTTGTAGCTCAATTTATATCAGTTGGTGGCTCAGGGGGGGTAGGACACACGTATGACTGAAGACAAAACGACGGGGATGTCGACGCGGCGTCGATATCTCGCGATGATAGGGACGGGGGCGCTTACCGCGGGACTGGCGGGCTGTTCGTCGACGAGCGAGACCAGCGAGACGACGCCCGAAGCCACGCCGACGGGAACGCCGGTTTCGACGCCGACACCGGACGGTGCGGACACGCCGGACTCCGGAGCAGTGTCGGGTCCGACGGCGGGACTGGACCCGTGTCTGCGGCCGGCCAGCGACTCGACGTGTTCGAGTCCGGTCGAAGTGACGTCCGGCGTCACGGACGACACCGTCTGGGGCGGCGACTGCGACGAGTATCTCGTCAGCCGGACCGTCCGCGTACAGAACGGCGCGACGCTCACCGTCGAGCCGGGGACCCGGGTCGTCTTCGGACAGAACGCCAGCCTCCACGTCGACGCGGACAGCGCGCTCTCCGCGGTCGGGAGCTGTGGCGACCCAATCGTCTTCACGGGCGAACAGGAGACGCGGGGCTACTGGAGCGGCATCCAGTTCGACCAGGCCGACCGCGTCGCCAGCGAACTGACCTACTGCGTCGTCGAGTACGGCGGCGGCGACGAGTTCTCGCGGGCCGACCAGCCGGGGAACATCGTCGTGACTCGGGGGGCGCGCGTGTCGATCACGAACAGCGCGATTCGAGAGGGAGCCGGCTACGGGGTCGTCCTCGACAGCGACGTTCTGGTCGACGCCTTCTCCGACAACGTCGTGACGGCTAACGCGGACGGGGCGGCCTACGCCTACGGACAGACGGCCGACAGTTTCTCCGCGGCCAGCAGTTACGTCGGTAACGACGACGACGCGGTCGTCCTGCAGGGCGGTGAAATCGGCCAGGACGACGAGCCAACGTGGGACGCCATCGACGTGCCCTACCGTGTCAGTACCGGTCGGGGCGTCACCGTCTACGGCCACCTCACCGTCGCACCGGGGGCGACCGTCGAGTTCGGCCAGAACTCGTGGCTCTCGATGGACCCCCAGGGTCCCGGCCGGCTGACCGCCGTCGGCGTCGACCCGGAGACCGAGCAGACCCGTCCCATCACGTTCACCGGCGAACAGCAGACCCGTGGCTACTGGCGTGGGCTCCAGTTCCGCGGGTCGGACCGGACGGAGAACCGGCTCCAGCACTGCGTCGTCGAGTACGCCGGCAGCGAGCGCTTCTCGCGGGCAGAGGTCAGAGCGAACGTCGTCGTCATCGACGACTCGCGGGTCCGAATCGCCGACTCGACGGTCCGGGAGTGTGACGGCTACGGCGTCCAGATCGACAACAGCTCCCGGGCCGACGACTCCATCCGGAACACGGTTACCCGCAACGCCGCCGGCGCGGCCTACGTCGGCGGGCTGAGCGCACGCTTCCTCCACGATTCGGGCACTTACGTCGGCAACGACGAGGACGTCGTCGCCGTCCGCCGCGGGGAGCTCGAACCGAGCGACGAGCACACGTGGGATGCGCTCGACGTGCCCTATCGAGTGCTCGCGGGCCAGGGTGTGACGGTCAACGGCCACCTCACCGTCGCACCGGGGGCGACCGTCGAGTTCGGCCAGAACGCCTGGCTCTCGATGAACCCCGAGGGGCCGGGGCGACTGACGGCGGTCGGAATCGACCCGGACGAACGGTCGAACCCCATCACGTTCACCGGCGAACAGCAGACGCGGGGCTACTGGCGGGGGATCCAGTTCCGCGGGTCGAACCGGACGGAGAATCAACTCCAGAACTGCGTCGTCGAGTACGCCGGCAGCGAGCAGTTCTCGCGGGCCAACAGCCCGGCGAACATCGTCGTTCTCGACGGCTCCCGACTACTCCTGCGGGACAGTACCGTCCGCAACAGCGCCGGGTACGCCGTCGACGTCGACGCCGACGCGACGCTGCAGGCGTACAACACCGTCTATTCGAACAACACGGCCGGCGATGTGCTGAACTGAACCGCGGCGACACTGACCCGTGTGCCAACGCGGGACAATACCCAAACCGTTTTGAGTACCCGAATCAGACGGCTGTACTATGTCTGTACGCGTAGGCGTCCTCGGCGCCACAGGGGCAGTCGGACAGCGACTCATCCAGCTACTCGACCCGCACCCGGAGTTCGAGATCGCCGCACTCACCGCGAGCGAAGCGAGCGCCGGCAAGACCTACCGGGAGGCCGCGAAGTGGCGCGTCGACGCGCCTATCCCGACCGACGTGGCCGAAATCGAAGTCGGCGCGACCACCCCGGAAGACGTGCCCGACGACGTCGACCTCATCTTCTCCTCGCTCCCTTCCAGCGTCGGCGAACAGGTCGAACCCGAGTTCTGTGAGGCGGGCTACGTCGTCTCCTCGAACTCCTCGAACGGCCGGATGGACGACGATGTCCCCCTCACTATCCCCGAGGTCAACGCCGACCACGTCGACCTCATCGAGGTCCAGCGCGACGAACGGGGCTGGGACGGCGCGCTCCTGAAGAACCCCAACTGCTCGACCATCACGATGGTCCCGGCGCTGGAAGCGCTCGACCGGGCCTTCGGCCTGACCGACGTTCGGGTCTCCACGCTGCAGGCCGTCTCCGGGGCCGGCTACTCCGGCGTCTCCTCGATGGAGATCATCGACAACGCCATCCCGCACATCGGCGGGGAGGAACAGAAGATGGAGACCGAGTCCCGCAAGCTGCTGGGCAGCTTCGACGGCGCAGAAGTCCAGCTCCACGACATGGATGTCGCCGCCTCGTGTAACCGCATCCCGACGCTGGACGGCCACCTCGAGAACGTCTGGGCCGACACGGCCGAGGACGTCACCGCCGAGGAAGCGGCCGAGGCGATGGAAGCGGTCACCGGTGTCGACCTGCCGTCCTCGCCGAAACAGCTCATCAAGGTCTTCGAGGAGCCCGACCGGCCCCAGCCCCGTCTCGACCGGAACACCGAGGGCGGCATGGGCGTCGCCGTCGGCGGGTTCCGCGAAACCACCGACGGTGTCCAGTTCAACTGCCTCGCCCACAACACGATGCGTGGCGCCGCCGGGGCGTCCATCCTCAACGGCGAACTGCTGGACGAGCGCGGCTACCTGTAACTCCGCTGCTATACTTTTTTGTCCGCGGACACAAGAGCCGCTGGTATGGTCTCCCGCGATAGCAAAGTACAGGTCGCCGTCGTCGCCATCACGATGGCGATAGCGACACTCTGGGTCCGCTTCGGGACGCCTGACGCCATCACGTCGGGGCTGTTCGTCGTCGCCTGCTACGTCCTCCTTTTTGCCGGGTCGCACGTCTATCTCGCCCTCCGGGACGACGGCGAGGACGTGCCGGTCGCCGCCCGCTGGCGGTTCGCCGGGGTGGTCAGTTTCGCCGTCGTCGCACTGTTGCTGGGCAACGCCGTCAGTCGCGTCGAACTGGGCGGCGTGGCGCTCTCGACAGCCGTCTGGGCGCTCGTGGCTGTCGTCTTCCTCGCTTACCTCGCCTACGAGGCCCGAGATGGCTACCGGTCCAGCCGCCAGCCGTGACTACAGTTCGACCTGGTTTCTGAGTCCGTCCCACTCGCCGGTCTCCTCGGCTCGCCGCACGTTCTCGGCCACGATGTCGGCCAGTCGCTCGTAGTACTCCGGGGTGTGGCCGGCGTTGTGTGGCGTGAGCAGCACGTTCTCGAAGTCCCACAGCGGGTGGTCACCAGGGAGCGGTTCGGGGTCGGTCACGTCCAGCACCGCGCCACCGACGTAGTTGCGCTGGAGTGCATCGACTAGGTCGTCGGTGACGACCACGGGGCCGCGGGCGACGTTGACGAGGTAGCTGTCGGGATGCATCGTCCGCAGCAGGGACCTGTCGACCAGCCCGCGGGTCTCGTCGGTCAGCGGACAGGCCAGCGCCACGTAGCGGGCGTCGGCGACGGCCTCGTGAATCCCGTCGTAGCCGTACACCTCGTCCGTGGCCGCCCCCTTCTCCGGGGAGTGGCGGACGGCGACGGTCTCCACGTCGAAGCCACCCAGCCGGGACACGACAGCCTCGCCGATAGCCCCCAGCCCGACGACACAGACGCGACTGCCGGCGAAATCGCTGGCCTGGAACGCCTGCCAGACGTGCTCACGCTGCTGGCGACGGGCCCTGAGAAATCCCCGGGCCAGCGAGAGCCACCCGCCGACGACGTACTCGGCGACGTTCGGGCCGTGGACCCCGGCGGCGCTCGTCAGCGCGACACCACGTTCGCGGAGCGCGTCGAGTGGCAGGTGGTCGTAGCCGGCGTAGGTGCTGGCAAAGAGGCGAAGCGACTCGGCCCGTTCTAGCAGTTCCTCGTCGATAGCGGTGCCCGCGACGACCGTCGCGTCGGTCACGAGGTCGCGTTCGCTGGCCGGTGTCCGCGCGACCCCGACCTCGCGGTCGGGGAGGCGCTCGCGCAGGGCCGACGCGTACCCCTCGACTGGCATCCCGTGGACGCTGTGGCGGCGGACGACGATGTCGGGCATAGACGAGCGGTCGCCCGGTAGCACAAAAACGGTGACGCCGCGGGCCGAGACAATAGGTTTTAGCCGCCGGGGGGCACCGTAGCGGGTATGGAAGACGTAGACGTGGCCATCGTCGGCGGTGGTCCGGCGGGTTCGTCGGCCGCCGAGGCGGCCGCCGCCCGCGGCGCTGACACGGTCGTTCTGGAGAAGGGGGTCCCCCGTGCCGACCGTGCCGGCCCGGGCCCGGATTCGACCGACGCAGCAGGGCTACTCGACTACTGGATCGACCTGATGGACTACGCGCCCGACGAGATTCCCGAAGACATCGTCCTCAGCGAACTGGAGGGGGCGAAGTTCTACGGCCCCAGCTCCGAGCTGGCGCTGACCGAGACCGGTATCGACGCCAGCTACGACGGTTTCGGCTTCACGTTCCATCGCGCGAGGTTCGACGACTGGCTGCGCGGGCGCGCCGAGGAGGCCGGCGCCGACTACCGCGTCGGCGTCTCCGTCACCGGCGTCGACACCGAACTCGCTGCTTCCCCCCGCCACACCCTCGAACTGGCCGACGGCGAGGACCTGCGAACTGATTACGCCGTGCTCGCTGACGGCCCACAGCGGACCGTCACCGGCCCGACGCTGGACCAGTTCCTGCTGGACCGGACCATGGGGGAGATCATGCCCTCGAACACCGCCAACCACATCGCCTACCAGGAACACCGCCGGATGCCCGAGGAGCTGTTCGACCCCGACTTCATCGAGTTCTGGTGGGGGATGATGCCGGGCCACACGGCCTACCCGTGGATTTTCCCGAACGACGACCACGTGGCACGTATCGGCCTGACGATGCCCATCGGGCTGGATATCGACGACTTCGAGACGAGCGAGTGGGCGCTGTTGCGACCCGACGACGAGGGCATCCCCCGCGGGGCCCAGTACATCGAGCGCCTGCTCGAACGGCAGTTCCCCGGCTACGACCTGGCCGACTTCCCAGTCGTCGAGGAGCGCGGGAAAGCGAAGGGGACCGAGACCTACCCCATCTCCTCGACGCGGCCTATCGAGTCGCCCGCCGGCGCGGGAATCGCCGTCACCGGCGGCGCCATGGGCGCCACCTCGGCGTTCCACGAGGGCGGCGACCACGTCGCCGTTCGCACCGGGAAGATTGCGGGCCGACTCGCCGCCGAGGAATCCCTGGAGCGGTACAACGCGGAGTGGCAGGCCGCCATCGGCGACGAAGTCCTCCGGAACGTCACCTTCGCCGACCTCGTCCGCGACTGGGGGCCGAGCGACTGGGACCGCGCGTTCGGGACCGCCAACGACCTGATGGACCGTCGCGGTATCAAGGCCGACGCGGCCCTCAGAGGCGGGCTCCACGGCCTCGAACTGGTCGCGAAGTACAAGTACGGGAAGTTCGGCTACCGCGGCGGCCGCTACGTCCAGCTCCGGGAAGCCGACTTTGCCATCTGATACTGGTGGCTGTAAGTTCGGAAAGATATTCGCCACCTCGGGGTGGCGAATCACTTCAGTTTGTTACAGCCGCCAGTATGAGTCGCCGGCTCACCGACCCGGATATCCCGAGCGCCACCCTTAGATACCGGCGTCTTCTAGAACGGGTGCGTGCCTTTAATCCCCGGCCGAGGCCCGTCTATCGGGACGATGAGAGACCGGAGAACCCGGGCGCGGTACATTCAGACTGGCAGGCGTTACCTGCTCGACTGGCGGTCGTACACCGCTCGATTGCGGCCGTAAACCGCACGCTTCGACGGCTATCGCCGTCTCAGCATTCGGCGGCCTGACGGCCGCCCGCCCGGCACGAGGGTTTGCCGGCTGACGTGGCACACCGCCGAGGATGATGCCGGACGTTAGTGTTCCGGGCGACATTTTGCGGTCGCCAGTGCGCTGGAGCTCACGCCGCGGGACCTCACCGGGAGACCGTGTCTTTCACCCGCTGGAGCGTAGCCGCCCTCTTTCGGGTCTTCGCGGATGTCCGCGACGACCACGTCGGCGCCGTGTTCGGCGAACGTCAGCGAGATGGCCCGGCCGAGTCCGCTGGCCGCGCCCGTGACGACCGCGGTCTGGCCGTCGAGTAGCTGGTTCATCGCCGTGCCTCCGGTCGGAGCTGCACTGTGGGACGAACTATCATGAGTAGTGGGCTGGGGCGCGCCCGAGTGAGTTTTTATCACCGGAGAGCGAGTCGATTCCAACTATGCCAGCCGAGTCGCCAAACGAGTTCGTCATCGCCTCGCGGGTCCGGACGGTCATCGTCCAGCAGCTCGCCGCCGGCCCGACCGCGACCGGCGAGCTACTGGGGGAGATAGCCGCGAGCGAGTCGGCGGTCTACGACGCGCTCTCGTCGCTCGCGGAGCGAGGTATCGCCCGCGAGACCGGGAGCGAGAGCCAGAGCGAGGGGACGTGGGCCCTGACCGCCCAGGGGCGCATCGTCGCGGACAGCGTCGAGGCGTGGCAGGCCACCGAGTCGTTCCTCGAAATCGACCCGGAGTACTGGCAGACCCACCGCGTCGACGTGATTCCCGACCCCTTCCGGCGGCGGCTGTCCGAACTGGGCGACTACGAGGTGTACCGTGACGGCCCGGGCGAACCCAACCGGGCCGAACAGGTCGCCGTGAGCCGGATGGCCGCTGCGGCGGCCCCCGACATCACGACACCGTTCTACTCGATGAACCACCAGCAGAACGTCCCGGACACCCCGGAGACGCGGATGCTCGTCACCCGCGCGGCGACGGACATCAGCGCCCAGCGCTACCGCGAGGGCCACCGCGAGAAGCTGGAGGACCTGCCGGCGGTCCAGATGCGGCTCACGGCGTGTCAGTTCGCCTCTGTCGTCGGCGACGGCTTCGTGCTGTTCGGGCTCCCGACGGTGGATGCGGACGAGCCGACGCTCTCGGATACGTCGGCGACGCTGTTCTCGGAGACCGAGTCGGCGGTCGAGTGGGGTACGGAGCTGTTCGAGTCCCTGTGGGAGCGGTCCGACCCGATGGAACCGTACATGGTGGAACACCACGCGGACGTACTTTGAGTGGGGCTTCGGGGAGTGCTCGACACTGCCTTTTTGTCCGTCTACCGCAACCCTCCCCGCATGACCGACGACACCGACCCCGAGTCGAACCTCGAGCAGTGGAAAGAGACGATGCAGGCCGAACACGAGGCGGCCATCCACGACCCCGACCCCGACGAGACCCACCGCATCGAGGGCGTCTCGCAGGTCAGCTACCGCGTCTACTTCGACTACGACGCCGACAGCGAGTCCCTGACGCGGGCCAGCCGCGAGCAGGTCGACGAGCTCGCCGACCCGGAGCTGCTCGCCTGTGCGTGTGGGGTTCGAGGGATGACGCCAGAGGAGGCGACAGCCCACATCGAGGCGGCCCGCGAGTAGCTACAGGAACAGACCCAGCAGCGCCTGTCCCTGCTGGGGGAGCTCCTCGCCCAGTGTCAGGCTGACGTAGAGGAGGGTAAACAGCGTCGCGTTGTACAGCCCGTGTATCAGCGACGGGACGACGATGTTGTCGGCGTACTCGTAGGCGACGCCAAAGACCGTCGCGGTGCCAAAGAGGATGCTCACGACGATCAGGTTCCCCACCAGCGAGCCGCCGACCAGGGCGACGATGTGCAGCGCCGCGAAGAACAGCGAGGCGATGGCGATGCCGGGCACTCGGCTGAACCGCTCCCGGAGGCGCGCCTGGACGACGCCGCGAAAGAGCAGCTCCTCGCCCGGGCCGATGAGGAGAATCGACGCCGGAATCAGCAGTAGTAGCAGTTCGGGATTCGACTGGCCAAGCTCCGCGGCGGCGTTGTTCCCCGTGTTGAGTGACTGGCCCCTGATCTGCTGGACGACGGTCAGCAGGATACCGGATACCATCACCCAGACGATGGCCGCGGCGTAACCGATGATGACGATACCGGCCTGGCGCACTGTCGGCACCGAGACGGGGATGCCGAACGATCGCCCATCGCCGCTGATGTCCAGCGCCGCTCGGATGCGCGGGGCGATGACTGGACGGAGTTTGTAGTAGCCCAGGGCGACGCCGCCACAGCCGATTCCCTGGACGAACACGAGGCTAAGGACGAGGACGGCGAAGGTCGGCAGCCCCGCTCCCGTCGCGGCCACGATACCGGCGCCCACGACGATGAACAGGACGAACCCGAGCGCCAGCCCGCCGGCACCGAGCCCGAGCGCGGAGACCAGCGCGATGGCCGACTGGAGGCGGGGACGCTCGTCTGTCACTGTTGACATACCTGTCAGTAGCAACGACGGCCCCAAAAGCAGTTCCCTCTGCCCCGCTCACCTCGGGCCCGCTCAGTTCGTCCGCTCGCCGGCCTCGACGGCCACGTTCAGCCAGTTGTCCTCCGGCGGGAGCGGGCAGGAGAACGTGTCGCTGTAGGCACAGAACGGGGCGTACGCGAGGTTGAAATCCAGTGTCACCGTGTCGCCGTCGGCCAGTTCCCCGTCGTGTTCGAGTTCCATATACCGGCCCTGTTTGTACGTCTGCTGGCCCGTGGTCTTGTCGCGAAACGGGACGAACAGCTGGCCGGGGTCGTCGCCGGCCTGTCGGTAGCCCGAAAGCGTGGCGTCCTCGCCGTCGATATCGAACGCGAAGGTGACGACGTGGAGATACCGGACGACCCGGCCGTCGGTCGTCTCCAGCTCGACTGGCTCGGGCTCCTCGTGGGTGGTCACCGTCGCGTCGACGCGGTAGGTCGGGTCGGGGTCGAAGTACGCCAGCCCGTCGAACCCCTCCCGCTCCTCGGGCGGAATCGGTGACTGGGGGTGGTCGGCGAAGAAGTCGTCTTTCTCGGCCCGATTCCGTCGGAGCTCGTCGTCGTAGTCGTCGGTCATGGGCGCCCTATCCGCGCGAGCGGTTTCAGTGCCGCGGTCGCGTGTCCGGCCCGGACACGACCGGGCTACAGCGTTATCTCGAAGCGTGCGCCGCCGCGCTCGCTCTCCGTGCAGCTAATCGACCAGCCGTGGGCCTCGACGACCTCGCCGACGATGGCGAGCCCGAACCCGGTGCCCTCGGCGGCCAGCGCGTGACCGAACTCGAAGACGGCGTCGCGCTCCGCCGGCGGGATACCCGGGCCGTCGTCGGCGACGTAGAGGCCGTCGTCCGTGTCGCCGACACGTATCGTCGCGTCGGGCCCGGCGTAGGTGACCGCGTTGTCGAGCAAGTTGTCGAACAGCTGTCGGAGCCGGCTCCGGTCGGCCGCGACCGTTCGCTCGGTCTCGATTTCGAGGGTCGCCCCGTCGGACTGGCGCTCGGCCCAGCACTTCGAGAGCAGCGCCGCGACCGAGACGGGCTCGGTCGCCTCGACGGCGTCGCCCTCGCGGGCCCACGTGAGCGCGTCGTCGATGAGCTCGGACATCCGGCTGTGGGCAACCGCGACGTCACCGAGGTGGTCGACGTCGTCCTCCTCGAGCGCCAGTTCGAGGTGGGCGACCGCGAGGTCCAGCGGCGTCCGGAGGTCGTGTGAGACAGTCGCGGCGAACTCGTCTAACCGCTCGTTCTGGCGGGCCAGCGCCCGTTCGCGCTCCCGGAGGGTCGCCTCCCGGTCGGCCTGCTGCAGCGCCGACTGGATGTTCGCCGCCAGCAGCTGTCCCAGCGAGCGGTCCGTCCCGTCGAAGGCGCCCGGCTCGGTCGCGAACACCAGTAACACGCCGTGGTCGCCCAGCGGAAACAGCATCTCCGAGCGGACCGGCGTCGCGTCGTTGAACACGTCCGGGTCCCGGCGAACGTCGTCACAGATAATCGCCTCGCCCGTCTCGAAGGCCCGCCAGGCGATGCTCTGCCCGCCCGGTAGGGTCGGGACCTCCCCCAGTATCGCCGCCGTGCGGTCGGTCGTCGTCGCGGGCACCAGCGACCCCGTCGACTCGTCGTAGCGGTGGATGGCCGTCATCTCGTACCCCAGGACGTCCCTGGCGGCGTGGACGCCGATGTCGACCACCTCGCCGGTGGTCCCGGCCGCCATCAGCTCCCTGGCCGTCTCGTGGAGCGCCGTCAGGTTCGCCTCGTGGGTCGTCCGCTCGGTGATGTCGGTGTACACCCCGTACACCCGGTCCGGGTCGCCGGTGCGGACGCGCCGGAACAGGTAGTGGCGCTCCCGACCGTCGGCCGTCTCGCGCCGCAGCTCACAGGTCCCCCGACTCCCGTTCGCCGCGAGTGCGGCCTCGGCGGATGGCGAGGCGAGCAGGGCCTCGAGCGGTTCGCCGGCCACGGAATCGCTCTCGTAGCCGAACGTCCGCGCGAACGCCTCGTTGATGCGACGGACACGCGGCTCGTCGCCGCCGAGGTCCGCGAGCACCGCCGGATCGGGGAGCGAATCGAACAGCGGGTCCGGCCGGTTCGTGTCAGACGACCGCCCCCCATCGGTGGTGACCCGGGGTGTCCCGTGGGGCATTGTGCAAAGATGGGGTAGTAGCTACTTCAACACCACGGGCCAGTTATCAGATGCCATATTATCGTAACGATTGAAACGGTTTACACACCGACCGCACTGCGGTCGGGTGTGCAGTGATTTTCAACGGTTACTCTACTCCTCGGCGTAGATGGCGTCGACGGCCGCCTCGAACTCCCGGCGGATGTTGCGGCGCTTCTTCTTCATCGAGGGGGTCAGCAGGTCGTTGCGCGCGGTCCACTCTTCGGGGAGCAGCTCGAAGGCCTTGATGCGCTCGGTGCGCTCCAGCCCCGCGTTGGCCTCGTCGACGGCGTCCTGAACCCACCCGCGCACGGCCTCGTGCTCACACCGCGCTGCCGGGTCCTCGGGCAGGTCGATCCCCTCCCGGGCCGCGAGGCGCTCTAGCTCCTCGAAGTCGGGGACGACGAGCGCGCCGACGAACTTCTCGTCGTCGCCGACGACCATTATCTGGTCGACCACGTCGACGGTGGCAAAGAGGTCCTCTATCGGCTGGGGCGCGACGTTCTTCCCCGTCGAGAGCACCAGTAACTGCTTGATTCGGTCGTGATACACCAGAAAGCCGTCGGCGGTCAGCTCCACGACGTCGCCGGTCCGGAACCACCGCTTCCCGTCGATTTCACTGAACCCACGGGTCGTCTTCCCGGGGTCGTTCCAGTACCCCTCGGTGACGTTGGGGCCGTCGACGAGCAGCTCGCCGAGCCGACCCCCGGCGTCGTCGAACTCCGCGTCGTCGACGACGTGTTCGTCGATGTTGACGTCCAGCTCGGTGACAGGGTAGCCAAGCGTCCCCGGACGGAGGTCCTCCGGGGGATTGATCGAGAGGACCGGTGCCGTCTCGGTGAGCCCGTATCCCTCGACGATGTCGACGCCCATCCCGATGAACGTCTCACACAGCTCCTTCGAGAGGCTCCCGCCGCCGCTGACCATGAACTCCACCTCGCCGCCCAGGCCTTCACGGACCGTGCTGTAGACGAGGCGGTCGGCCAGCCCGTGCTGGAGCGAAAGCAGCGTGCCGGGGTCGTCGGTGCGAGCGTGCTCCCGGGCGACGCCGAGCGCCCACTCGAAGAGCCGCTCTTTCACCGGCGACTCGCCGGCCTGTTCGCGCATCCGTCGGAAGATGCGCTCGTAGACGCGCGGGACGCTGGCGCCCATATGCGGGCGTACCAGTTCGAGGTCGTCGGCCAGCGTGTCCGGGCTCTCGGCGTAACAGACCGTCACGCCCGAAGCGTACATGAAGAAGTGGCCCGCCAGCCGCTCGAAGACGTGTGCCAGCGGGAGGAAGGCGATAGAGCGCATACCGGCTTCGACGGTCGGGAGGTCCGGGTCCTTGTCCGGCCGGGGACCCAGCCGCCGCCTCGTCTGGTTGACGTTCGTCCGGAAGTTTCTGTGCGTGAGCTTCACCCCCTTCGGTTGCCCGGTGGTGCCGGAGGTGTAGATGATGCTCGCGAGGTCCCCCAGCGACCGGTCGGCGAGCCAGGACTCGTATTCGCTGGCGTCGAACGCCCCCTCGCCGCGCTCGTAGAGCTCGGCCAGCGTCACCACGTCGTCTCGCTCGGGCGCGCAGTCGTCCATCGTGACGATGGCCTCGAGGTCGAGGTCGTCTTCGACCGCCAGCACGCGCTCGAGCTGTTCGGCGGTGCCCACGACCGCAAGCTGGGCGCCCGGGTCGTCGAGCAGATACTGGACCTGTCGCTCCGAGGAATCCGTGTACACCGTCGTCACGACGCCGCCGGCCGACAGCACCGCGAAGTCAGAAAGGGCCCACTCCATCCGCGTCGACGCGAAGATGCCGACGCGGCTGTCGGCGGTCACGCCCAGGTCGCGGAAGCCGGCGGCGAGGTACTTCACCAGCTCGTGCATCCGCTCGTAGCTGAGTCCCCCGTAGTCGCCCTCGGGCGGTCTCGGTACCACGCCGCCCGTCAGCGAGCGGTCGTAGACGCCGCCCTTGTACTGCTGGGCCTCCCGGTCGGCGTTGCGTTCCGCGGTGGCCGCGAACAGTTCGCCGAGGGTATCCAGCTCGGTGACCTCGTCGGTGTACGCGGACTCCGCCTCGTACCACCTCGGTGTGGCGCCCATCTCGTCGTAGTTCACCAGCGACGGACAAGTATGTAATGGATGTTAACACTATACACGTTGTAAGTCGTTTCAAAATCGGCACGCAACTGGACCGAGCCGATAGCAACTGTCGGCCTATTCGATGTGGATTTCCGTCCCCGACTCCTCGTCGTCGGCCACGAACCGGACCTCGAGCACGCCGTTGTGGTAGCTCGCGGTCACGTGCTCGGGGTCGACGTGGGTCGGGAGCGAGATGCGCTCGCTGACCCGGCGGCTCCGGTAGCTCGCGCCCTCTCCGACCTCGTGGGCGCCGCCGAGGTGGAGGACGTCGTCGTGGAGGCGAATGGAGAGCTCGTCCCGGTCGAAGCCGGGGAGGTCAGCGAGGACCACGAAGCCGTCGTCGGTCTCCTCTACGGAGATGCCGGCGTCCCAGCCGCCCTCGTGGGCGCCCTCGATGGCCGGTGTCTCACGCCAGCTCTCGTCGAGCTGGCGGCCCTGGGGCTCCCAGGCGCTGAACATCTCGCGGCGCATCTGGTCGAAGAACTGCTCGACGCTGTCGAAGGGGTATCGCTGTTCTCTCATAACGGCCTTATATTGGGCGGGAGAGGATATAAACAGATATGGACGTGTGATAGCAGGCCGCTGAAGATACCGTCCCGCTGTATCGCAGCCAATGAAAATCACTGCACACCCGACCGCACATCAGTCGTGCGGTCGGTGTGTCACTCTTTTCAATTGTCACTATCGCAGCGAATCGGGTCGCCGTCGTCGACAGCCCAACCACGGGGCTTTTTCGCGTCGGGTGCGCACCGGCGAGTATGACAGACGCGTGGTTCGCCGGGCTGGACCCCGACGACACGGACGCGGCGGCCGAGCGCATCGCGAGCGGCCGGGCCGACGCCCCCGCCGACTGGCCCGTCCAGGCCGTCGACGCGGGCTACGCCGCCGACGCCGACGACTACTACGCGCGCCTCCACGCGGCGACGACGGCGGCCACCGAGGCGGCCGTCACGGAGCGCGAACGGGCCGACGACCAGCAGCTCGTCCACGCGGTGCGGGCGATGGCCGACTGCGAGCGCACCGCAAACGAGCTGGCCGAGCGGGTCGCCGAGTGGGGCTCCAGTCGGTACGGCGAGGCCGGCAGCGGCGTCGGCTACGCCCGCCGCATCGCCGACGGCGAGGTCGGGGACGGCGAGGAGGGCGGCGACCGGGCGCTGCGCTCGCTCGCCGAACGTGTCGCCGCCGTCGCAGGGGAGGCCGACGAGCTCCGCGCGTACATCGAACGCACCGCACCTGCCGTCGCGCCGAACCTCTCGATGCTCGCGGGGCCGGTGCTCGCGGCACGCCTCGTCTCGCTGGCCGGGGGCCTCGAATCACTGGCGAAGAAACCCAGCGGCACCGTTCAGGTGCTCGGCGCCGAGGACGCCCTCTTCGCCCACCTCCGCGGCGGGGCGCCCTCGCCCAAGCACGGCATCATCTTCACCCACCAGTACGTCAGCGGCACACGGGGCGCGGAGCGGGGCTCCGCGGCGCGGGCGCTTGCGGGCAAGCTCTCCATCGCCGCCCGTATCGACCACTACAGCGGCGACCGGCGTCCCGGTCTCCAGCGGGAACTGGACGAGCGCATCGAGCGCATCCGCTCGCGCGGAGGTGACGGCGAGTGACACCCGCGCTCCCCGACGGTATCGCCCGCCACGACTTCGACGGGACGACGGGTATCGCCACGCGGGGCCACCCGGAGTACGGCGAAGCGACCGACGGCGAGTACCGGCGCTGGGACCCGCACCGCTCGAAGCTCGGCGCGATGCTGGCCCTGGGGATGGACACTGGTCTGGAAGCCGGCCAGAAGACGCTGTATCTGGGCGCCGCCGCCGGGACGACGGTGAGCCACGTCGCCGACTTCGGCGGGCCGACCTACGCCGTCGAGTTCGCGCCCCGGCCCACCCGGGACCTGCTCGACGTGGCCGACCACCGCGAGAATCTGTTCCCGCTGCTCAAGGACGCCCGCAAGCCCGAGACGTACGCTCACGTGGTCGAGCCCGTCGACGTGCTCGTCCAGGACGTGGCCACCCGCGGCCAGGCCCGCGTCGCGGCGCTCAATCGCCAGTTCCTCGACGGTGACGGCCGGCTGCTCGCCGCGGTCAAGGCCCGCAGCGAGGACGTGACCGCCGACCCCGAGGACGTCTTCACTGACGTGGTCGACGAACTCGAAGAGAGCTACGAGATACTCGACAGCGAACGGCTCGACCCCTACCACGAGGACCACCTCGGCGTGGTCGCGCGACCGCTGGAGTAGCTCACTCGGCGTTCAACGTAGCTTGTAGCCGATTGACTAACCGCTAGGGGTGGGACTGAAAGGGGCGGTGCGTTCGGCGATGGCGGACGACGTAAGCACCGGAGCCGACCAGCGGGAAGCGAGGAGCGCAACGAGTCCCCCGAGCCGAACGCACCGGGGCTTTCAGGCGGTACTCGACTGCGTCGCGGGTCGACGGATTCCAGCTGTTGTCGCTGACGACGAGTCCAACCGTTCCTAGCCCGCGGACGGAAGGCTTTAGCGGGTCGATTGCGACGTTCCGGTCGATGGACGAGACGGGGTCTCCCGAGAACTTCACCCGGATGGGCACGCTCGGTATCGAGGAGGAGTGTTACGTCGTCGACACACAGGGCCGGCCCACGTCGGGCACGGACGAACTCGTTTACGAGGGCGACCCGCCTGATATCCTCCAGAACCGGCTGGACCACGAGCTGTTCAAGTGCGTCATCGAGACGCAGACGCCGCTCATCGAGGACCCGGCGAACGCCCGCGAGCAGTTGCTGGCGGTCCGTGAAGCACTCGTGGAGTACGCCGCGAGCGAGGGCTTTGGCATCGCTGCGGCGGGGCTCCACCCCCTCGCCAAGTGGCGCGAGCTCGAACACGCGGAGAAACCCCGCTACCGTGCGCAACTCGACCGCATCCAGTACCCACAGCACCGCAACACGACGGCGGGTCTGCACGTCCACGTCGGCGTGGACGACCCGGACAAGGCGGTGTGGGTGGCGAACGAACTCCGCTGGCACGTCCCGGTCATGCTGGCGCTGTCGGCGAACTCGCCGTACTGGAACGGCTACGACACCGGGCTGCAGTCCGCGCGGGCGAAGATTTTCGAGGCGCTGCCGAACACTGGCATCCCGACACGGTTCGAGGATTACTCGGCGTTCCAGCGGTTCGAGCGACGGATGGTCGAACACGCTATCGACGACCGCGGGGAGCTGTGGTTCGACGTGCGTCCCCACTCGGGCCACGGCACCGTCGAGGTGCGGGCCCCGGACGGCCAGGCCGACCCCGACCGCGTGCTGGCATTCGTGGAGTACACCCACGCGCTGGTCGAGGACCTCGCGGCCCGCTACGAGGACGGGGAGTCGGGCAGGGATTTACGCCGGGAACTGCTCGACGAGAACAAGTGGCGCGCGATTCGACACGGCCAGTCGGCGTCGCTGCTTTCCAGAGACGGTGAAGGGACGCTCTCGCTCGCGGATATTGTCGCGGCGGAGTGTGACCGTCTGGATATCGACGGGATTCGGACACTCCTCGACGCCGAGAGCGGCGCTCAACGGCAGCGTCGGCTCCGCGACGAGGGTGTGGCGTCACTGGCCGGCTCACTCGAACTGGAGCACTGAGAGAAATCCGCCACGGCGGCGACGAAAACGCTCTGGCTGCCACTACCTCCCCTCCCGCTAACCGGCGGTTCCTCCTCCCCGTTCGCGTGTCGTCTCGGACCGACCGCGACACCGTCCCCAGCGGCGCCGCGGTGAACTTCGGGTATCGTGCGTAGACGGCGTCACGTCACGCCAAGCGACACTCTTCCGTAGAGGGTACTACAGTAAAATACCAGAGGGTCGCTCTCACGGGCGATAGCTGCCCGTGTTTTCGACCGTCATTTAAATATCACACTCTACAATCTACGGCGTATCTGTTAATTCAGGAACTCGGAAGTAGAACTATACGATCCGCCCGCCAGCGGCGGCCACGCCGGTTGCCCGAGCCAAGGTTTTTATCCGCCAATCGCTTTCGTCCCCACAGAGACAACATATGTCCGCAGACGACCCGGAAGACGACGCCGACGCGCTCGAGGAACCGGAGGACGTACGGAACCGCCTCGAACAGGAGGCCGACCGGGCGGTCGAGCAGTTCGACGAGGGAATCGTGGAGATGCTCGCGTGGGTGCTCGATACGGAGACGCGGGCCCGTATCTACGTGACCCTCCGCCAGCATCCGGGCAGTACGAGCGACGAGATCGCCGACGCGACGGGGCTGTACCCCAGCACGGTCCGGGAGGCCCTGGCCGCGCTCCACGAGGAGGGGAAGGTGACGCGGGGGAAACGCGAGAGCGACGGTGCCGGCAACAACCCCTACGAGTACAGCGCCATCGCGCCGAGCGAACTCGTCAACGCCGTCGTGGGCGACGTCCAGGCCGAGCTGAACACGGTGTTCAATCTGGACGCCCACCTCGGTACGATGGGCGTGGACGAGGACGCGGACGAGCCCGTCACTATCTCGGTCGAAGAGGCGGACGAGGACGACGAGTAGCCCCGACAGCGGCGTCGTGTGACTTGCTACCGCGGGCTGTTGCAGACGACACCACTAAATCAGGCGCCGCCGTTAGCGCGGGTATGAATGTGGCGCTGGGGGGGACGTTCGACCCCGTCCACGACGGGCACCGGGCGCTGTTCGAGCGCGCGTTCGAACTCGGCGACGTGACTGTGGGACTCACCAGCGACGCGCTCGCCCCGAACACCCGCCACGACGAGCGCCACGTCCGCTCGTTCGACGAGCGCCACGCCGGCCTCGCGGCCGAACTGGACGAACTCGCGGCGGCCCGCGGCCGCTCGTGGGACATCCGCGAACTCGCCGAACCCACCGGCATCGCGACCGAACCGCAGTTCGACGTCCTCGTCGTCTCGCCCGAGACGGAGACCGGCGGCAAGCGCATCAACGAGATTCGTCGCGAGCGCGGGCTGGAGCCGCTGGAGCTGGAGGTCGTCCCCCACGTCCGGGCCGACGACGGCGACATCATCTCCTCGACCCGTATCGTCAACGGCGAGATCGACGAACACGGCAACGTCACGCCCGAGCGCGACGGGCGCGAGAAGCCGACCTGAGGCCACCGGCTCACCAGTCCGGCGCTTCTAATCCGACCCGCTCGATGAGCTCTTTCCAGCGCTGCTGAATCGTCAGCCGTGAGACGCCGGCCGCGTCGGCCACGGCCGTCTGTGAGCGCTCCTCGCCCGCGACCAGCGCACCGACGTAGATACTCGCCGCCATCGACGCTCGCTTCGAGCGCTCTTCCTCTGGCAGCGTCGAGAGAAACAGGTCGACCGCGTGCGAGCGCGCCTGTGTGCCCAGGTCCAGCGTCTCCGCCGTGGCCTCGATCTCGCCCAGCCACTCGTCCTGTTCGATTCGGTCGCTCGCGCGGTACATACGCGCTGGTGGGCCCGGAGGACCGTAAACACTCGCCCGCAAGCGACGGGTTTTTAGATGGCTCCCGGATACGATGGAGTGCGCGCGGGTAGCCAAGCCAGGAAACGGCGTAGCGCTTAGGACGCTATCCCGTAGGGGTCCGCCGGTTCAAATCCGGTCCCGCGCAT
>Ga0136589_1000023_pt1 | contig 85010 bp, 79 predicted proteins | sample AntRauMFilla3764_FD_104640 | JGI IMG/M metagenome (GOLD analysis project Ga0136589, IMG submission 104640) | Saline lake microbial communities from Rauer Islands, Antarctica - Metagenome Filla 3 #764 | ecosystem: Environmental > Aquatic > Non-marine Saline and Alkaline > Saline | place...
CGAGGACGGCATCTGGAACGAGTGGGACCCGAACGCCTTCCATCGACGCCGCCTCGACGCCGACCCGGCGGGGTTCTGGGCCGACCGGGTCGAGCTTCGAGCGGCGCTGGTCGGCAGCGACCCCGAGCCCAACGCCGCACACGACGGCCTCGCTGCGATGGAGGCCGACGGCTATCTGGACGCCGTCCTGACCCAGAACGTCGACGGGCTCCACACCGCCGCCGGGAGCGAGCGCGTGGTGGAACTGCACGGCACGAACCGACGGGTCCGCTGTGAGGAGTGCGGTTCGACCGGCCCCGCCGACCCCGTGTTCGAGCGGGCGGCAGGCGGGGCGAGTGCGGAGGCACGCGCCGCCTCGCTCCCCCCACGGTGTGACTGTGGCGGCATCTACCGACCCGACGTGGTACTTTTCGGCGAGTCGCTCGCCGACGCGGTACTGGAGCGCGCCCAGCGACTGGCTCGCGAGAGCGACGTGTTCCTGGCCGTCGGGTCGTCGCTGTCCGTCCGGCCGGCGTCGTTACTTCCGAAAATCGCGGTCGACGCGGGGGCGACACTCGCCGTGGTCAACTTCGCGGAAACACCGCAGGACAGCGCGGCGGACTACCTGTTTCGCGAGGACGTGACGACCGTGCTCCCGGCCCTTGCCGACCGGCTCTAGAGTTCGACGCTGCCCGGGATGAGGCTCCGCTGGCGCAGGAGGTTTCCCTCGTCGTCGTACACCAGCAGTATCTCCTTCTCGTACACCAGTGACTTCCCGTTGCTGTCGGTCAACCGCACCTCGTACTCGCCGTCGCCGTCGTGTCGCTGGGCCGCAGTGACGAGCGCGTCGACCGCCTCGACGGGTGCGGCCACCTCGAAGATGAACTCCCCGGTCATCCGGTCGGTCAGCGAGAGGACGCCCCCCCCGGAGCCGGCCTGGTGGCGAAACGCCACGTCCAGTTCGCTGGACTCCAGCGTCGCCTCGGCCGTCTCGGTGAGGCGGTCCCGGAGCCCGCCCGACGGGCCCGTGTACTCGATAGCGATCGTCGGAATGCCGTCGTCTCCCGGTTCCGGCCGGACGTCGATGGTGAAGTAGTCGCGCCTCATTCGGTTACTGGTGCTTGGATGGCCGTCCCAAAGAACGTATCGGCACTGTCAGGACCGGCGGCCTGAAACTGCCGGCTGTGAGTTCGCCAAAAATCCGCCGCCGATCGGTGGCGGATTATTTCAGTTTGGTACAGCCGGCAGTACGACCGGTAGATTTTACCGGGTCGCCGGTGGCCCTGCTAACAGCATGGCGTGGGTCAAATCCGAGTACGCCGGTGAACTGGCAGTGCTGTCGACGTGGCTGGTGGCCATCGCCCCCTGGTCGGTTTCGGTCTTCACGACCGGCCAGATATCGGGCGTCGTCTTCCGGTTTTTCCCCTTCCGAATCCAGTATCTGTACGGTATCACCATCGCGAACGAACTGAACTTCGTCTGGGCCTGGCAAGCGGCCCAGTTCACGGAGAACGCGGGGCTGGCAGGCCCCGCCTGGCTCGGTGCGCTGGCCGTCTTCGCCGTCGCCTTCGGCGCCAGCGTCGTCTACTACGCCCGCGAAGCGGCCTTTGCCGACAGGTTGCCCCTGGACCCGGTCCGCTTGTTCGGCGGCCTCATCGGCGTCGCCGGAGTGCTCTTGCTGGTCGCGACGGTCCGACTGAACCTCGACGGCGGATTCGCCGGCACGACGATACCAATCGGTGCGCTGGTCGCGCCGGTGCTCGCAGGCGTCTTGCTCACCGTCGACCGCGCGTGACACCGACGCGCCAGTTCTCAGTGTTGAACACAGCTCCCGAGTCGGCGAGCGAATTTAAGTAGCTGGCCACCAAACGAAGTCTACATCCACGGTACCCATCTCCTGACCGATGTCTAACCCCGAGACACCCGACCCCGGCGACAGCGTCCAGAACCCACTGGGCCAGATACAGGCGTGGCTCTCGCGGACCGCCACCATCTTATCGGGGACGGCAGTGCCCGAGTCGAACTACGACCCGGCCCGCCACGGGACGCTCACCCGGTTTTCCGGCATCGAAGGGTGGGAGGAACTCGAACGCTACTGGCTCAACGCCCCCTTTGCTTTCGTCTCCATCAACCGCGATCCCGAGACCGACGAGAAACGCTACCAGGTCGTCGAGCCCTCGCTCACGGACTTCGAATCCGAACTGCTCGACCGGCTCTACGAGGACATCCGCGGCCCGCTCATCTACCGCGACGCGATCGACGAGGACCCCGAGGCCGCGCTCCGCGAGGAGCTGTACGACCGCCTGGAGGAGTACGGCGTCGTCATCGAGGCCGAGACGTTCTACCGACTGTTTTACTACCTCTATCGGTCGTTCCAGGGGTACGGGCTCATCGACCCGCTGATGCACGACCCCGCTATCGAGGACATCTCCTGTGACGGCTCGGACCTGCCGATATTCGTCTACCACGACGAGTACACCGACATCGAGACGAACGTCAGCTTCGCGGAGGAGGAACTGAACAACTTCGTCATCCAGCTCGCCCAGCGCTCCGGCCGGCACGTCTCCGTCTCGGACCCCGTCGTCTCGACGACCCTGCCCGACGGCTCGCGAATCGAGCTGGCACTCGGCGAGGAGGTAACCCCGCGCGGGTCGGCCTTTACCATCCGGAAGTACGCAGACGAACCGTTCACGCCTATCGATCTGCTGAACTTCGGCACCTTCTCCCTGGAGATGCTCGCCTACCTCTGGCTGGCCATCGAGTCCAACAAGTCGCTCATCTTCGCGGGCGGGACGGCGGCGGGCAAGACCACCTCGATGAACGCGCTGGCGATGTTCATCCCGCCCCGCTCGAAGGTGCTGACCATCGAGGACACTCGCGAACTGTCGCTGTATCACGATAACTGGCTCTCCTCCGTGACCCGGGAACGGCTGGACGATTCGGATATCACGATGTACGACCTGCTGCGCTCGGCGCTGCGCCACCGGCCCGAATACATCATCGTCGGCGAGGTCCGCGGCGAGGAGGCCATCACCCTGTTCCAGGCGATGAACACGGGCCACACGACGTTCTCGACGATGCACGCCGACTCGGTCCAGACCGTCATCAACCGGCTGGAGAACGAGCCTATCAACGTCCCGCGGCCGATGGTCCAGAGTCTGGACATCCTCTGTGTGCAGGTGCTCGCTCGCTCGGGCGAGGAACGTGTCCGCCGGGCGAAGACGCTGGCGGAGATCGAGGGCATCGACCAGCGGAACGGCGAACTTGACTACTCGACGACCTACTCCTGGGAGGCCACGGACGACCGGTTCCGGGAACGAAACAGCGAACTCGTCGCCGAGATACGCGAGGAACGCGGCTGGAGCCAGTCCGAACTGCTCACCGAGATAAACGACCGCAAGCGCTTTCTCACCTTCCTCCGGACGCAGGGCGTCACCGACTACCGGCGCTTTACCGCGATGGTCAACAAGTACTACGCCGACAAAGAACAGGTGATGGAGCGCATCGGCTCCGCGGTGTAAGATGGCGCTGAACCCGCTGGGACTGGCGCCGCTGGCCCTCGTCGTCGGCATACTCGGGCTCGTCTTCCTCTCCTCGGCCAGCGAGGCCGTCGAACGCCGGCTGACACGTATCGCCCGGCGCCTGTTCGGCCGCTACGTCGGGGACTCGCCCGAGCGCGAGCGCCAGCTCGAAGCCGCCTACATCGGCCAGTCCTACCGGACCTACGCCACGCGGACCTACCTCTACACCGGGCTGGCGGCCACCGGGGGTGCTGTCGCGGGCGCCTACGCTGTCGGCGGGTTCCTCCTGCTTGTCCCCACCATCATCGACCTGATGATGGGGTTGCCCCGGACGATGGTCAACGCCCTGGGGATTCGCGGGTTCGAACTCGTCCTCTCCAGCAGCCAGACGCTGGTGATACTCGTCGCGAGCGGCGTCGTCTTCGGCGTCATCACTGCCCTGTTGACCTACGTGATGCGCTGGGAGATGCCCAGAAACAAGGCGGAGGTGCGCCAGCGTAACATCGACGCGGGGATGGCAAGGACCATCGCGTTCATGTACGCGCTCTCGCGGGGCGGGATGTCCTTCCCAGACGTGATGGCCGTCCTGGCGAAAAACGAGGAGATTTACGGCGAGAACGCCCGGGAGTTCGGTGTCGCCGTCCGCGAGATGGATATGTTCGGCCAGGACATGGTCTCGGCCATCAAGCGGATGAACCAGCGAACGCCCAGCGAGCGGTTCAAGACCTTCTCGGAGACCCTCTCGGTGGTCCTCCAGAGCGGTCAGTCGCTCTCGTCGTTCCTGCACAACCAGTACGAGCGCCACCAGGAGGAGGCCGCCGAACGTCAGGAGGACTTACTGGAGTCGCTGGCGACCGTCGCCGAGGCGTACGTCACCATCTTCGTCGCCGGCGTGCTCTTTCTCATCACTATCCTGATGGTGTTCGGACTGACGACCACGGACACCCTCCCGTTCCTCCAGTTGCTGGGCTATCTCGCGATTCCGCTGGCGAATATCGGGTTCATGGTGTATCTCAACCAGAAGCTCTCCGCGCTGGGCATCGGTGAGACGGGGACGACGAGGGCGCTGGAACGCGTCAAGACCGCAACGCTCGGGCGGCCGTCGGACGCCAGCGGCGCGACCGGGCTGACGGACGGCGGCACCGTCGGCCAGAGTGACCCCAACTGGGCACGGCTGCGGTTCCACGACCGGCTCGGGTCGCTGAAGGCGACGCTGCGCTCGCCCGCCCGCACCCTCGTCTGGAACCCGACCCAGGTCCTGTACATCGCAGTCCCGGTCGCCTTCTTCCTCTTTGCCCTCCGCCTCCCGTCGGCGTTACAGACGTCCTCTGTCAACGTCCGGATACTGGACGACCTCGTCGTCCAGTCGCTGCTGGTGGTGCTTGGCTCCTTTGCCGTCGTCCGGACCATCTACAGCCGGCGGGTCAGCCGCATCGAGGCCGCGACACCCGAACTCCTCGAACGGCTCGCCAGCCTCAACGAGGCCGGGATGACGCTGGTCGAGAGCCTCCGTCGGGTCCGGGGCAGCGACGTGGGGGTGCTCACGCCCGAGGTCGACCGCATCTGGGCCGACATCAGCATGGGCGCGAACGTCGACGACGCGCTCGTCCGGTTCGGTCGTCGCATCCGAACGACCGCCATCTCACGCGTCGTGACGCTGCTGACGAAGGCGATGCACGCCTCCGGCCAACTGGGGCCGGTCCTGCGCATCGCGGCCACGCAGGCCCGCGCCGACCACCGGCTGCGCAACCGCCGGCGCCAGCAGATGCTGACGTATCTCGTCGTCATCTACATCTCGTTTTTCGTCTTTCTGGTCATCATCGTCGCCGTCCAGGAGGTGCTGGTCCCGGCCCTGCCCTCGTCGGTTCCCACGCCCGACAACGCGAACCGCCTCGCCGTCAACACCGACCAGTTCGCCCGTCTGGGCCGGGTGGACAAGGCGGCCTACACGCTGGTGTTCTTCCACATCGCGCTCGCCCAGGCGCTGCTGACCGGTTTCATCGGCGGCCAGCTGGGCGAGGGAAGCCTCAAAGACGGGGCCAAACACGCCGCCGTCCTGCTGGGTATCGCCTACGTCGCCTTCGTACTGCTTTCCTCGCCGGTGGCTTCGATGACCGTCGAGAACCCCAGCGTCGAGGGGGGACAGCTCACCGTCGACTCCGCGTCGATGTCGACCGGCGGGTTCGTCGTCGTCCACGTGGGCGACGCTAACGGCACCGTCCTGGGGACCTCGCGCTATCTCGCACCCGGCTCACACAGTGACGTCCGCATCGCGCTCGACGGGCAGCCACCGGACGACCGGCCGCTGGTACTCGTCGCCCATCAGGACACCAACGAGAACCAGCGACTGGACTACGACTTCGAGAACCCGGGCGAGACCGACGAGCCCTATCCGGCGGCGGGCCAGAGTGAGTTTGTCTCGATAGAAGTGCAACTCTCCGAGGACGACGGGAGCTGACTGCCGTCTCGCTGGAAGCCGACCGCTGCTGCGGGACCGACAGTCGTAACTCGCCGCTGGCAGTAGGGCATACTATGACTATCCGTCACGACGGCATCACCGCCGAGTGGCTCGGCTACGCGACGCTCCGCCTGGAAAGTGACGACACCGTCGTCTACGTCGACCCCGGCCGGTACGGTGTGCTCACCGGCGAGTGGGAACCCGAGACGCCGGAGGTCGGCCACCCGCCGGCCCGTGACTACGCGCCCCGTGACGGCGACGTCGTCTGTGTCACACACGTTCACCACTACGACCCCGACGGCATTCGCCGGGTCGCCAGCGACGACGCCACCGTCGTCGCGTTCGAGGGAATCAACGTCCACGCGACCGACCGCGATATCGACCGGCTCGCGGACCTCGACTACGAAATACGCCAGGTATCGATGGAAGACGAGTGTCTCGTCGACGACGTCCCCGTCTGGACGATGCCGGCGTACAACCACGAGGACGGCCCGAACGTCCGGGCCGACGGCAGCCCAATTCACCCCAGGGGCATCGGCTGTGGGTTCCTCGTCGCACTCGACGACACCAGAGTGTTCTGGCCCGGCGACAGCGACGTCCTCGAGGGACACGCGGAACTTGACGTCTCGCTGTTCTGTCCCTCCATCGCGAGCAGTTACACCATGGACCGCCACGACGCCGCCGCCCTCGCCGAGGCGATGGACCCCGACCTCGTGCTCCCCATCCACTACAACACGTTCGAGGCACTGGAAGCCGACTCCGGCGCGTTCGCCGAGGACGTGGCGAAACGGGGCGTCCCGGTCGTGCTGGACGAGCGGTAGGCTGCCTGGTGGCGAGCGGACGGCTGGCCGTCGGAAATGCCAGAAAACGACGGACGTCGCGTTAGCCGTCGATGACGCCCATCTCGGTCAGCCGTTCAGGCAGATACGTGTCGGTCACGAAATCGAGCCCCCGGGATGCCAGGGCCTGCTGTTCTGCCTTCTTCTCGATGTCGAGCTGGAGCTCTATCTGCTCGCGCCAGAAGTCGGTCTGGAAGCGCGGGTCCTCCAGTTCGGATTCCAGCGCGTTGATGTCCGAATCCGAGAGGGGGTCCGTCGGGAGGTCGTACTCGACGATGTCGGCCGGGCGGATACCCACGAACTGCGCTTCCGGCGTCGCGAGATACTCGGAGAGGTGGGCCGACTTGATGGAGCCGTAGGCCACGGAGCCGTAGATGCGGTACGACCACGGGTCACCGTCGGTGAAGACCACGACGGGGAGGTCGAGCTCGTCGTGGAGTCGCTTGGTGATACGCCGGGTCGCCCTCGCCGGCTGGCCCTTGAGGTGGACGACGATGACGTTGTACTCCTCGTCGAAGCCGTTCTCGACCAGCCGGTCGCGCATCCCACCGGTCTCCACGCACAGCACGAAGTCGGCGTCGTTGTCGAGGAACTCGATGGTGTCGGGATTGTTCGGAATCTGGTAGCCGCCCTCGCCGACGTCCTTCTGGCAGTGGATGACGCGCTCGCCGCGACGGGTCTGCTCGCGCAGTTCCAGGGGCCCCATCAGCGTGGCCCCGGACTCCTCTGGGCGCATATGGAAGTCCTCGCGGGTGACGTTCGAGACGATCTCGAGGTCCTCGATGAGGTCGTTAGACTCGTCCTGACTCGAGAACTGGGCCTCCTCGAGGTCCCAGGATTCCGAGAGGTAGTACAGTTCACGCAGGGTCGAAGAGCGGTCCTCCGCCAGTTGCTGGGCGAGGAAGTCGATAGCGTAGGTGGCTTTCAGCAGCTTCTCGGCGCCGGAGACGGTCTTTGCCGACCGGGTCGACTGTCTGTCGCCGTACACCCAGACGTCCATCTCCTCGTCGTACTCGATGTTCGATTTCGTCCGCGTCGGAATCGACATCGTCGGCACCTCGCCGTCCGCGAACTGGTCGTAGAACTCCGACGCGAGGTCGATGAGCTTCTCGCGGGCAACCTCCTCCTGTGTCTTGGTCTCTGAACTCATATCAGGCGTCCACCGTGAGTTTCTCGTCCTCGATACCGTCGACCGAGACGGTGAACTCGGCCTCGTCGTCCACGCTGTACTCTAACACTGCTTGTTCGCCGGCCGCTACCGTCGGCGACCACTTCACGAACCACTCGCCGTCCATCTCGACGACCTGTGCGCCGTTTGTGTCGCTCGGTTCGACGCTGACGATGTCCGTCACGTCGAGCTCGGCGTTCGCGTCGTCGTTGTTCTCGACGACGAGTTTCACGGTGTTGCCCTCGACAACCCGCTCGACGAGGACGTTGTTCATGATGCGAGCGAGCGAGTCGTCGATGTTCAGCTCCTCGTTCTCGGTGACTTCGGTGAGCTTCTCGGCCATCTCCGGGAGGATGGTCGCCAGCTTGTCCTGTTTCTCCCGGCGCTGTTGCATCGACCGGCGCTTGTTGAGGTAGCTCTTCAGCTCGCGGGCGGCCTCCCGGATGGCGAGCTCTATCTCGTCTTCCATCTCGGGGACGTTCGCGATGGCGTCCTTGGACTCGCTGGTGAACGGGACGTTCGTCGACGCCACGTGGACCATGATGACGGCCGGGCCGTTCGGGATGCCCGAGCCGCCGGGCTGGTCCAGGTTGTAGTTGCGCCAGTTGATGGACTTGACAACGTCCGTCGTCGCACACGCCCCGCGCTGGTAGACCAGCGGGACGCGGTTGGCGAAGCGACGCACCTCGACGCTCCCCTCGGCGGGGAGGTCCCCGCCGTAGGCGATGCCGGCCTCGACGATGAACGGGTCGCCGCCGTGGACCGCCGCGTCCCGAGTGGAGGCGGCGTAGAAGTCGGCGTCGTACTCCTTTCGGAGCCCCGACTCGACGAGCTCGTCGGTGATGGGCGCCAGACAGTCCGTCGGCGGCGCGATGATGTCGGTCTCGCGCATCGCCGTCAGCAGCTGGCTGGCCGTGTCGCGGTCGCCCGCCACTTCGGTGACGCTGGGCGGGTCGTCTGGCACGCGGCCGGCGACGCCCCACAGTTCGTCGACGATGTTCTCCCGTGCCGTCTCGCCGAACGTCACGTCGTCCTGCTCTTCGGTCATGTCCGCGGCGCGGTCGACGTACTCGCGGAAAGCCTCGCGTGTCAGGCGGTGGCGACGCTCGTCGTCGCCGTCGGCGTCGGCCGGCGTCGCGAACTTCTCGGCCAGCCGCGAGGCCAGCCCCTCGACGGCCGCGTCGTCTTTTCGAACCGTGGTCGCGGCGTCGACGAGTTCGTAGAGGTCGCTCGTCCGCTCGGCGGTGACGGCGTTCCAGGCCGCCTCGACCGCGTTCGTTCGGACTGCGGCGCCGAACGTCTTGTCGTAGTCCGCTTCGGCCGCGTCGGCGGCCTCGTCGACGATGGCGACGATGTCGTGGTGTGCGACGCGGCCCCGTTCCCCGATAGCCTCGGAGACCGCGTCGGCGAACTCGCTTGTGGCGGTCGCGCCCTTGTTGGCGACCGCGTCCTCGACGGCTGCCTCGATATCGGCGTCCTCGTGGCTCGCCGGCGGCGACCACGCCATCCCGCGCCCGTAGTGGCGGTCGTTGAAGTTCGCGATGACGCTGTCGGCCGTCTTCTGACCGACGCGGGTGAACTCGCCCTGCATGAACCCGGAGATAGAGTACGAATCGGTCGCTTCCAGCATCTTCAGCAGCGTCCCCAGTTCGACGCCGTGGGGATGGGGCCGAATCTCCTCGGTCTCGGCCGGGAGGTCGGCGCCCTCGACGCGCTCGAACTTCAGGGACTCCTCGAGCCCGGGCTCCATGAACTCGATGCGGGCGTGTGGGTTGACGACTGCGGTGTCCTGGATGTAGTCCTGCAGGCTCGACCGCGCTCGCATATTGGCCTCCATCTCCAGCTCGATGCGGGTGCCGTGGGGCCGCTCCCAGGAGGTGGTCTCGTCGACGCTTATCTCGGGTTCGTTCGTGTCGGTGTCGACGATGAGCTCGAAATACTGCGCGTCGGCCTGCCCTTTGGGCCGGGAGGTGATCTTCGCCGGCTTACCGGAGGTGAGCTGAGAGTAGAGGACGGCGGCGGAGATACCGATACCCTGCTGGCCGCGGTTCTGCTCGCGGGCGTGGAACCGGGACCCGTACAGCAGCTTCCCGAAGATCTTGGGAAGCTGTTCTTTGGTGATACCGGGCCCGTTGTCCTCGACGATGAGTCGGTAGTAGTCCCCGGCCTCCTGAATCTCGACGTAGATGTCGGGCAGGATGCCCGCCTCCTCACAGGCGTCGAGCGCGTTGTCGACGGCCTCCTTGACGGCCGTGACAAGCGCCCTCGCGCCCGAGTCGAAGCCGAGCATGTGCTTGTTCTTCTCGAAGAACTCGGCGATGGAGATGGCGCGCTGAGACTGGGCCAGCTCCTCAGCGATGCCCTCCTCATCCTCGCCGAGTCGCGACTGAAACGAGGTCATATCGTAGCGTAGGTACCGCCGTCGGGGTTAAAAGGTAATCGCCACCACGGTGAAACTGAACCCCGACAGACCCTGCGGCCCCCGGCCGGTACTCCCCGGGCAGTTCCTTCCGCGACCGACGCCGGGGACAAAAGAGGCCAGATTCTCCCCCGTTCCCGGGTGGAAGGAAGTATCAATCGACACCCTGCGCACGCGCGTGCGGGAGCTTTATCACCCCGCATCTACTATGAGGAATCAGTTCCTATGTCAGGAGAGTCTGAAGAGTACGGCGCAAAGTCGATCCAGACCCTGGAAGGGTTAGAGGCCGTCCAGAAACGGCCGGCGATGTACATCGGGTCGACCGACGCTCGGGGTCTCCACCATCTCGTCTACGAAGTCGTCGACAACGCTATCGACGAGGCCCTCGCCGGATACTGTGACACTATCGACGTGACGATCCACGACGACGGCTCCGTCTCCGTCAGCGACGACGGCCGGGGCATCCCCGTGGACGAACACGAAGAGCACGGCCGCCCCGCTGTCGAGGTCGTGATGACCATCCTCCACGCCGGGGGGAAGTTCGACAACAAGTCCTACCAGGTCTCTGGCGGGCTCCACGGCGTCGGAGTCAGCGTCGTCAACGCCCTCTCGAAGTGGCTCGAAGTCGACGTCAAGCGCGACGGCGCGCTGTGGCGTCAGCGCTTCGACCACGGCGAGCCCGAGTACGACCTGAAGAAGATTCGGGACCTCGAACCGGACGAGGAGACGGGGACCACCGTCCGGTTCTGGCCCGACGACGACATCTTCGAGACCGGCGAGTTCGACTTCTCGACGCTCTCCTCGCGGCTGCGCGAACTCGCCTTCCTCAACTCGGGGGTCGCTATCGGCATCGAGGACGAGCGCGACGGCGCCAGCGAGACCTTCGAGTACGAGGGCGGTATCAGGGAGTTCGTCGAGTACCTCAACGAGACCAAAGACCCGCTCCATCGGGACGTCATCTACTTCGAGGACGAAGCCGAGATTCCCGAGGGCGTCGTTCAGGTCGAGATCGCCCTGCAGGGGACCGACGACCTCCAGGGTTCGATCCACGCATTCGCGAACAACATCAACACGCGCGAGGGCGGTGACCACCTCACCGGGTTCAAGACGTCGCTGACCCGCGTCGTCAACGACTACGCGACCGACAACGGCCTGCTGAAAGACTTAGACGAGAACCTGAAAGGTGACGACATCCGCGAGGGGCTGACCGCGGTCATCTCGGTGAAACACCCCGACCCGCAGTTCGAGGGCCAGACCAAGACCAAGCTGGGCAACAGCGAAGTCCGCGGTATCGTCGAGTCCGCGATGCACGACGGGCTCTCGACGTACTTCGAGGAGCACCCCGACACCGCCGAAGCCATCGTCGGCAAGGCCGTCGAGGCCGCCAAGGCCCGCAAGGCCGCCAAGAAGGCCGAGGAGCTCACCCGGCGCAAGTCCGCGCTGGACTCGACGGCACTCCCCGGCAAGCTGGCCGACTGCCAGACGCGCGACCCCGAGGAGGCCGAGCTGTTCGTCGTGGAGGGCGATTCGGCAGGTGGGAGCGCCAAACAGGGCCGGAATCCGGAGTTTCAGGCTATCCTCCCCATCAAGGGGAAGATTCTGAACGTCGAGAAACACCGGCTGGACCGAATCCTCGAAAACAACGAGATTCGCAATCTGATTACGGCCCTGGGGACAGGAATCGGCGACGAGTTCGACATCGAGGACCTGCGCTACGAGAAGATAATCATGATGACGGACGCCGACGTCGACGGCGCCCACATCCGGACCCTGCTGCTCACCCTGCTCTACCGCCACATGAAGCCGCTCATCGAGGCGGGCTACGTCTACGCCTCCCAGCCCCCGCTCTATCGGGTGCGCTATCGCGGCAACACCTACGACGCGATGACCGAGGAAGAACGCGACCGCATCGTCGAGGAGAAATGCGACGGCAACCCCACCCAGGTCCAGCGGTTCAAGGGGCTGGGTGAAATGAACCCCGAACAGCTCTGGGAGACGACGATGGACCCCGACAACCGGATTCTCAAGCAGATAACCATCGAGGACGCCGCCGCGGCCGACAAGATGTTCAACGTCCTGATGGGCGACGCCGTCGAGCCCCGAAAGGAGTTCATCAAGGAACACTCGCCTGAAGCGGAGTGGGTGGACATATGAGCTCGGACGTCCCCGACCCAGACGCCCCCGCGGACAGGGTCAAGCACGTCCGTATCGAGGACGAGATGGAGCAGTCCTACATCGACTACGCGATGTCGGTCATCGCGGGCCGGGCCCTGCCCGACGTTCGTGACGGGCTGAAACCCGTCCACCGGCGAATCCTGTATGCGATGCACGAGATGGGCGTCTCCTCGAACACCGCCCACCGCAAATCGTCCTCCATCGTCGGCGAGACGATGGGTGACTACCACCCCCACGGGGACAGCGCCATCTACGACACGCTGGTCCGGATGGCCCAGGACTTCTCGATGCGCTACCCGCTGGTCGACGGCCAGGGGAACTTCGGCTCGATGGACGGCGACCCGGCCGCGGCGATGCGGTACACGGAGGCCCGGATGGCCCCCATCGCCGAGGAGCTCCTCGCCGACATCGAGAAAGACACCGTCGACTTCTCCAGTAACTACGACGACCGCCTGCAAGAACCCGACGTCCTCCCCGCGAAGGTGCCCAGTCTCCTTCTCAATGGCTCCTCGGGTATCGCCGTCGGGATGTCGACGAACATCCCACCGCACAACCTCGGCGAACTGGTCGACGCGACGACCCACCTCATCCAGCACCCCGACGCGACCGTCGAGGACCTGATGGAACACGTCAAAGGGCCGGACTTCCCGACCGGTGGGAACATCGTCGGTCGCGACGCCATCTACTCCGCCTACGCCACGGGCCGTGGCCGCCTCAGGGTCCGCGCCGAGTACGAGGTCGACCGTGAGGAGGGCCGAATCGTCATCTCAGAACTGCCCTACCAGGAGAACAAGGCCCGCGTCGTCGAGCGCATCGCCGACGACGTCAACGAGGGCAAGATAGAGGGCATCTCGGACCTCCGGGACGAGTCCGACCGCAACGGCGTCCGCGTCGTCGTCGAACTCAAACGGGGCGCGAACGTCGACGTGGTCGAGAACCGGCTGCTGGACCACCACTTAGAGTCCACCTTCGGCGTCATCAACCTCTCGCTGGTCGACGGCCAGCCGAAGGTGCTGTCGCTGAAAGAGACCCTCCAGTACTACGTCGACCACCGCCGCGAGGTCGTCCGCCGGCGCTCCGAACACGACCTCGAAGAGGCCGAGGACCGCGCCCACATCCTCGAAGGCCGGCTGAAGGCCCTCGAAAACGTCGAGGACGTGGTCGAACTCATCCGCAACAGCGAGGACCGCGACGCGGCCCGAGCGGGCCTCCACGAGCAGTTCGACTTCTCCGAGGCACAGGCGGCCCACATCGTCCGTATGCAACTGGGCTCGCTCACCTCGATGGAAGCGGCCGAGATCGAAGACGAGTACGAGGACGTCCAGGAGACGATCGACTACCTCGAATCCGTCCTCGCGAGCGCGGAGAAGCTCGACTCGGTCATCGTCGACGAACTGCAGGCGATGAAAGCCGAGTACGACGACGACCGCCGGACCTCCATCATCGAAGACGAGGGTCAGGTCACCCACGAGGACCTCATCCCCGAGGAGGACTGCGTCGTCGTCATCACCGAGGACGACTACATCAAGCGTATGCCCGTCGCCAACTTCGAGCCCCAGAACCGCGGCGGCAAGGGCATCATCGGCGCCGACCCCAAGGAGGGCGACCGCGTCTCGAAGGTCTTCCGGGCGAACAGCCACGACTACCTGCTCTGTTTCACCAACCAGGGCCAGGTCTACCGGCTCAAGACCTACGAGATCCCCGAGATGTCCCGCACCGCCCGCGGGAAGTCGGCTATCAACCTCATCGACCTGGACGCCGGCGAGGAACTCACAGCGGTCGTCTCGACGGACGACTTCGACGACGACGAGTGTATCACCATGGTCACGCGCCAGGGTTACGTCAAGCGGACCTGCTGTGACCAGTTCGAGAACATCCTCTCGACGGGCATCCGGGCCGCCAAACTGGAGGACGGCGACGAACTCGTCGACGTGGACGTCACCGACGGCACCGGCGACCTCGTCATCGCGACGGAACAGGGGATGACAATCCGCTTCGACGAGAGCGAGGTCAGCGAGATGGGTCGCTCCGCACGCGGCATCCACGGTATCAAACTTCAGGAGAACGACCGGGTGGCCGCGATGGTGGCGACCACCGACGACGACCCGCGGTCGCTGCTGACGGTCACGAAGAACGGCTACGGGAAGCGAACCCGGCTCTCGGAGTACCGCCCGCAGTCCCGCTACGGCCAGGGGCTCATCGACATCAAGACCGACGAGCGCAACGGCCACGCCTGCACGGCCAAGGCCGTCACCGACGAGGACGACCTCGTCATCATGTCCGAACGCGGCCAGATCATGCGCATCCGGTCGGGCGACATCTCACAGGTCGGCCGGAACACTATGGGCGTGACGATTATGGAACTGGACGATGGCGACGCGGTGGCCAGCGTGACCGTGGTGCCGGCCGACGGCGGCGACGCCGCGGAGGCCACCGACGCTGCTGACACCGACGAACAGTAATACCGTGGCTACCCCGACGGTTTTCGCACATCGCGGCTTTGCCGGAAAATATCCCGAGAACACCGTCGCAGCCGTGCGCGGTGCGGTCGCCGACGGTGCCGACGCCGTCGAGATAGACGTCCAGCCGACCGCCGACGGGGACGTCGTCGTCTTCCACGACCGCCGGCTCGACGGGAGCGCCGATGCCGACGGACTCACCGACGGCTCTGGCGTAGTCTGGGAGCAGCCGACGGACGCTGTGACCGAAGCGCGAGTGCTCGGGACAGACGAACCCGTCCCGCTGCTTGCCGATGTTCTGTCGGCCGTCCCCGATACCGTCACCGTCAACGTCGAGCTGAAAAACCCCGGGAGCGATGGATTTCGGCCCGGCGAGGCCCTCGGCGGTGCACCGAGACGGCAGGCCAGGCGGCGGTGGGCGCCCTTCATCGACGCCGTCCTTTCGGTAACTGACCAGTTCGACCACGACGTCCTGTTCTCGTCGTTCTGTGAGGGCGCACTCGCCGCCCTCGCGGACACGGCCTCGGCCGCCCGCGTCGCCGCCCTGGTCGCGCCGAACTGCGCCGCGGCTGGCGACACCGTCGCCCGGCGATACGACGTGGACGCGATTCATCCGCCGCTCGAGTCGCTCCGTGGCGACGCGACACTGGCAGTCACTGCCGAGGACCTCGGGGCCGACTGCAACGTCTGGACGGCCCGGACGTGGATAGACGCCAGAGATGCGCTCGCGGCCGGCGCCGACGGCGTCATCGCCGACTACCCCGGGCTGGCCGACCGGCGTTAGAGCACCCGTTTCCCGAACGCGCTGGCGGCGAGTTCACAGGCGAGTTCGGCGGTCCGGTTGTGGTCGTCGAGGATGGGGTTGACCTCGACGAGCTCGAACGAGCGCAGGTGGTCGCGGTGGTCGGCGACGGCCTCCATCGCGCTGTGGGCCTCCCGGTAGGAGACGCCACCGCGAACCGGCGTCCCGACGCCGGGGGCCTCCGCCGGGTCGAGCCAGTCCAGGTCGAGCGAGACGTGGAGCGCGTCGGTGCCCCCGGTCGCCCGCTCCAGGGCTTCCTCGGCGACCGCCGGGGCGCCCCGGGCGTCGATATCCGACATCGTGTAGACGGCGACGTCGCTCTCCCGGAGCCGGTCCCGTTCCTGGTCGTCGACGTCTCGTACCCCGACCAGCGCGACGTTCTCTTCGCTGACAGCCGGAGCGTGGCCCCACGTTTCCCCGCCGAAGGAAGCGTGTCCGAGGATGGCCGACACCCCCATCCCGTGGATGTTGCCACTCGGCGTCGTCGCCGGCGTATTGAAGTCCCCGTGGGCGTCGAACCACACCACCCCGAGCGACTCGTCGGGGTCGGCCGCGCCAGCCACCGTCCCGATGGCGATGGAGTGGTCACCGCCGAGGACGAGCGGCGTCTCGCCGTTGCCGATCGCCCGGTCGACGGCGTCTCGTAGGTCGGCACAGACCGCTCTCGTCTCCCGGTGGAACTTCGCCCGACCGCCGTCGAAGCCCGCGGCGTCCGGGTCCCGCTCCTCGGGGCGGGGAACCGAGATATCACCGCCGTCGGTACAGTCGGCCCCGAGCGCCTCCAGTTGCCTCGCGAGGCCGGCGTATCTGATAGCCGACGGGCCCATGTCGACACCGCGGCGGTCCGCCCCCAGGTCCATCGGCACGCCGAGCACGCGAATGTCCATAGCTATCAGTACGCACCCGACCGAAAAAGTCCTCCCCCGTTACTCGTACTGCGAACAGACCAGCCTGACGCCCTCGTCGAAGGAGATTTCGGGCTCCCAGCCGGCCGCGTCGTGCATCTTCGAGGAATCGGCCATCGTGTCGTGGACGTAGACGTCCTCGGGAATCGGATTCTCCTCGTAGACCGGTTCGACGTCGGTCCCCAGGGCGTCGTTGATGCGGTCGACGAGCGTGTTGAGACTGTACTGCTCGCCGGTCCCGAGATTGTAGATGCCGGTGAGTTCGTGGTCGGCCGCCAGTTCCAGACCGCGGACGATATCGTCGACGTGCGTGAAATCACGGGTCTGGGTCCCGTCGCCCCAGATCTCCGGTCGGCGGCCGTTGGCCACGTCGTCGGCGAACTGCGCGATGAGGTTCGCGTAGTCGCCCTTGTGTGATTCGGCGCCGTCTTCCATCCCCTGATACACGGAGAAAAAGCGCATCCCGGCCATCGAGAGGTCGTAGTGGTTGTGGAAGTACTCGGCGTAGCGCTCACGGGCCAGTTTGGACGCCTCGTAGCCGGTGTTGACGGTCACCGGCATATCCTCCGGCGAGGGCTCGGTCCGGTCGCCGTAGATAGACGACGTGGAGGCGTAGACGACGGTGTCACAGCCGTCTTCGCGGGCCTGGTCGACGGTGTTGACGAAGCCCTCGACGTTGACTCGGGCCCCCTTCGTCGGGTTCTCCTCGTGCATCGCGTACGAGGACAGCGCAGCCAGGTGAAAGAGGACGTCCACGTCCGTCGGCAGGTCGTCGTCCAGAACGCTTCCATCGACGTACTCGACGTCCGCGTTCACGTTCTTCGGCGTCCCCAGATAGCCGTCGTCGAGCGCGATGACGTCGTTGTCGGCGGCGAGGTAGTTCGCCAGGTTCGACCCGATAAACCCGCCACCACCGGTGACGAGGACGCGTTGTCCGTTCATATTCTGACACTCCACGGGACCGGATAAAATTATGTTGCTACGTATCGCCGCGTTGCAGTCCCGGCCGCGCGCCCGATGAAACCACCGTCGCTTTTAAGGGCGGCTGTGCCGAACGATGGATTATGTCTTCAATCGAGCTGACACCCAGCCAAAAAAACATTCTGCAGGAGCTGGTAAACCTGTACCGCGAGAGCGAGAGCGCCGTCAAAGGCGAGGATATCGCCGAGAAAGTCGACCGCAACCCCGGAACCATCCGGAACCAGATGCAGAGCCTGAAAGCGCTCCAGCTGGTCGAGGGCGTCCCCGGACCGAAGGGCGGCTACAAGCCGACCGCGACGGCCTACGACACGCTCCAGATTCAGGAGATGGACCAGGCCGCCGAGGTCCCGCTGCGCCACAACGGCGAACTCGTCGAACACGCAAACGTCGAGGAGATCGACCTGACGAGCGTCCACCACCCGGAGCAGTGCCGCGCCGAGATTCAACTGCAGGGCTCTATCACCGGTTTCCACGAGGGTGACGACGTCACCGTCGGGCCGACACCGCTGTCGAAGCTCCAGATTATCGGCAGGTTGCAGGGCAAAGACGACACGAGCAACAAACTCATCCTCAAGATAGACGATATGCGAGCGCCCGCCGGCGAGCCCGAACACTAGTCTGTCTCTGTCGGGACCACCGCGCTGTGGCCCCTATCTCCCACGATTGTTCATATTTCAGGCGGCGATTCCGTAGCCTTTGTATCATCCCCGTCCGGAGTCGAAGGTATGACCGACAAGGTCGTCGTACTCGGCGCTGGGTATGCCGGTGCAGGCGCCATCAAGAGCCTCGAAGACGAACTGAACGGTGACGCCGACGTCACCTGGATCTCAGATACAGATTACCACCTCGTCCTCCACGAGTCCCACCGCTGTATCCGGGACCCGTCCATCCAGGACAAGGTCGCTATTCCCGTCCACGAGATCAAACAGCCGACGACCGAGTTCGTACAGGACACCGTCACCGGCATCGACACCGACGACCGCGTCGTCGAGCTCGCCGACCGCGACGGCGTCGACTACGACTACCTGCTCGTCGGCCTGGGCTCGAAGACCGCCTTCTTCGGTATCGAGGGGCTCAAGGAGTACGCCCACACGCTCAAGAGCCTCGACGACGCGCTGGGTATCCACGACGCCGTCCAGGAGGCCGCCCGCGAGGCCTCCCAGAGCGACCCCGCGCAGGTCGTCGTCGGCGGCGCCGGGCTCTCCGGCATCCAGACCTGCGGTGAGATCGCCGAGTTCCGCGACGACCACCGCGCCCCCATCGACATCCACCTCGTCGAGGGTCTCGACGAGATCTTCCCGGGCAACGACCCCGAACTCCAGGGCGCGCTGCGCAAGCGACTCGAAGAGCGCGACGTCAACATCGAGACCGGCGAGTTCATCGGCGAGGTCGACGAGGAGACCGTCTACATCGGCGACGACGACGAACTCGACTACGACGTCCTCGTCTGGACCGGCGGCATCACCGGCCGCGACTGCGTGCGCGACGTCGACGTCGACAAAGACGAGCGCAACCACCGCATCCACTCCGAGGGCGACTTCCAGACCACGAACGAGCGCGTCTTCGCCATCGGCGACTGCGCGCTCATCGACCAGCCCGGCGAGAACCCCGCCCCGCCGACGGCCCAGGCCGCCTGGCAGGCCGCCGAGGTCGCCGGCGAGAACCTCGCTCGCGCGGTGCGTGACCAGCCTCTGAAGACCTGGACCCACAAGGACAAGGGGACCGTCATCTCCGTCGGTGAGAAGGCCGTCGCCCACGACGTGATGGGGATGCCAATCGACACGTTCGGCGGACTGCCGGCGAAGGTGCTCAAGAAGGGAATCGCCACTCGCTGGATCAACGACGTCACCGGGCTCGGTCGCGCCGCGAAGGCGTGGCCGGACATGTAGACCCACTTTTTGCACCTCACTCGCGCGCCTTCGGCGCGCTCGTTCGGGCAAAAACCTGGGGAAAAATCGCGGCTCGCTCCTGTCGCCCGCCTTCGGCGGGCGGTAGTCCGCGCGCCGCGGTAGAACCGGCGCCTTCGACGCCGGATGCTTGCTTTCGCTAACTCTCTGCGTCGAACCGGATAGCCTGCCCTTCCCCGAGTCGTGGCACGGAGGCCACTCCCGGCCCGGACCGCTGTTACCGCTCTATCGACAGCCCGGCGTGCCAGTGGTCGCTATTGGACTGCTCGACCGCCTGGTCCATCCGTTCCAGATACGTCACGGCGAGACTCGCGCACTTCGCCGCCTTCAACTCCCCCTCTGTTCGAAATTCGCCGGTTTCACGGTTGGCGTAGACGGTACAGACAGCTCCCGCTCGCAGCCCGTAGAGGCTCGCGAGCGTGAGGATGCTGGCGGCTTCCATCTCGAAGTTGACGACGCCGGTGTCTCGGAGTTCGTCGACGTTGGCCTCGCTATCGCGGGCCTCGAACCCGTCGAAGCCGGGCCGAGACTGGCCGGCGTAGAAGCTGTCGGTCGAGCTGGTGATGCCCAGGTGGTAGTCGTAGTCCAGTTTCTCGGCGGCGGCGACGAGCGCCGAGACGACCCGCGGGTCGGCCGATGCCGGGTAGTCCTCGCGGACGTACTCCTTGCTGGTGCCCTCCTGTCGCACCGCGGCAGTGGTTATGACGAGGTCGCCGACGGCGGCCTCGGGGACGATACTCCCACAGGACCCGACTCGAACGAGCGTGTCGGCGCCGACGCGGGCCAGCTCCTCGACGGCGATAGCGGCGGATGGCGAGCCGATACCCGTGGACGTGACCGAGATGGGCGTTCCCGCGTGTACGCCCGTCGCGGTGCGGTACTCGCGGTGACTGGCGCGGAGCTCGTGGCGGTCCCAGTCGTCGACGACTGTCTCGACGCGCTCGGGGTCCCCCGGGAGCAGGACGCTGGGGGCCACGTCACCGGGCCCCACCTCCAGGTGGTACTGCATCTCGCCGTTCGGGTCCTCGCTGTCGCCTGTCATTCCAGGTGCTCCCGTGTGATAGTGGTCGGGAGCAGTTCACCCAGTGTGTACTCGGTGCCGTCCTCGCCGTCCGTCTGTATCGGGAACTCCTCGTCACAGAACTCCGCGAGCGTCTGTCGACACATCCCACAGGGCGTGACGCCGTCCCGCTCGGACGACGTCACCGCCAGCCGGGCGAACGACTGGTGCCCGTCGCTCACCGCGCTCCCGACGGCCACCTCCTCGGCGTGGAGGCTGTTGGAGTAGTTCGCGTTCTCGACGTTACAGCCCGTGTAGACGGTCCCGTCGGCCGTCTCGATGGCGGCGCCGACGCGGTAGTCGGAGTACGGTACGTAGGCCGCCTCGGCAGCGTCGCGGGCCGCCGCCAGCAGGTCGTCCATACCCGGCTCTCGCGTGGCGGGGGGAAATAACCTACCGCCGTCGGACCGGCGGTCCGACGAGGCTCGCGCCCCTTCGGGTCGCTCACCGCCGTGGTCGCAGTGCCGACCGTCTCAGCGCCCCGCCGATTCGACGGCCGCTCGCACGTCCTCGACCAGCGCGTCGACGTCGTCGCTCTCGGCGTAGATGCGGACGTAGGATTCGGTGCCGCTGGGCCGGACGAGCACCCACGAGTCGTCCGGGAACGAGAGGCGGACGCCGTGGTCGGTCGCGACCTCGCTCTCGGGGAAGCTGTCGGGAAGCTCGTCCTCCAGTGTCGCCATCACCGCCGGCTTTTGCTCGTCGGGACAGTCGACGCTCACCTTCCGGTAGGGTCGCTCGGTGATGGCCGCGCGGCGCTGGGCCAGCCCGCTCGCCGCGACCAGTCGCGTGAGGACGGCGGCGCTCGCGACGCCGTCTATCCACCCGCCGAAGGCCGGGTGGACGTGCTTCCACGGCTCGGCGGCGAAGACGACCTCGGTGTCGCTCATCGCGCCGCGGCGCTCGCGCGCGATGCCTTCGTGCAGCGCGCCCAGACGGACACGCTCGACGCGGCCGCCGGTGGCCTCGACCCGTTCGTCGATGCGGCCGGAGGCGTTCGGCGTCGTCACCACGACGGGGTCGTCGACGGTCGCCGCGCTCGTGTACTGCTCGGCCAGCATCGCCAGCACGGTGTCCTCGTGGACGATATCGCCGTCGCCGTCGACGACGACGATACGGTCGGCGTCCCCGTCGTGGGCGACCCCCAGGTCGGCGGTCGTGTCGGCCACGAACCGGCAGAACGGCGCCAGCGTCTCCGGTGTCGGTTTGCTCTCCCGGGCCGGAAAGTGACCGTCGACGTTGGCCTCGGTCGAGACCACGTCGGCGCCGAGCGCCCGCAGGACCTGCGGCGTCGCCACGCCGCCCATCCCGTTGCCAGCGTCGACGGCGACGGTCAGGCGTTCCGGGTCGGCCCCGAACCCGCGGGCGTAGTCGGCGACCGCGCGGCGGTACGCCGCGAGGATCTCTTCGCCGACTGTGTCGCCCCACGCCTCCCACCCCGCCGGCGAGTCCCCCCGCTCGACCCGGCGCTCGACCGACTCCTCCGCCTCGTCGCCGTACTCCCGGCCGTCGGCGAACAGCTTCAGCCCGTTGTCCGCGGGGGGGTTGTGGCTCGCAGTCACCATCACGCCCCGGCGACCCCGCGAGGCGTAGGCCAGCGCGGGCGTCGGGACCTGACCGACACGAACGACCTGCACCCCGGCGCTCGCCAGTCCAGACGCGACGGCGTCGGCGAGCGCCGGCGACGTCACTCGACCGTCGTGGCCCACGACGAACTCGCCGCCGTCCTGCCCGGCCGCCCGACCGACCGACAGCGCCAGCTCCGGCGTGACGCGCTCGTCGACCCCGCCGCGGATTCCAGCCGTCCCGAACAGTTCCATACCGGTACTGGGGCACGTTGTTGTTTAGTTCTCTCGGCTTCGGTAGTCGGCGCGCACCCGCAGACCGACGGGTCTGCGGTACGTGCGAGGGACGAGTAGCGCAGGCGAGTATGGCGAGCCGAGCAACGCAGTCGGCTGGGGAGGGTGTGGCTGTCTGCCGTGCTGAGTATACCGCTCGTCATCGGCGAGCGGTTTCACCGGACGCGAACGCTGCGCGGTCGCTTGCGACCGCGAGAGACGAACGGGCCCATCGCGCCCGTGAGTCAGTGAGCGTCCGGCCTTTTTAGCGTAGATTTTTGCCGCGAGCGGAAAAAAGGGACTAGCAGAGCAGTTCGACGGCGGCTCTGGTTGCCGACCGGATAGACCCGATCGGCGCGCGCCGCCGACCTACAAGAGTTCCTCGAAGTCGTAGCCGTTGATATCCACGCCCTCGCTCGTCACGTCGGCGAGGTAGATGCCGTTGCCAGACCCGGTGTCGCGCTCGGCGGCGGCGTTGATGGCGGCGGCGGCGACTTCCTTCGCTTCCTCGTTGCTCATGTCGTCCTCGTAGCGGTCCTCCAGGGTCCCGTAGGCGACGGTGAGGCCCGACCCAGTGACGGTGTAGTCGTCTTTCATGACGCCGCCGGCGGGGTCGATGGAGTAGACGTGGTGGCCCTCGTCGTCGACGCCGCCGAGGATGGGGTTGATGGCGAAGAAGGGACCGCCACGGGCGAAGTTCCCGGCGAGCGTCGACAGGGCCTGCATGGTCATGTCCTCGCCGCGGCGGGCCTCGTAGAGGTTGACCTCGGCGCGCAGCGAGCGGATGAAAGACTGGGCGCCGCCGACGCTGCCGACCAGCGTGAGCGCCGCGGTGGGGTGAATCTGCTCGACCTTCTGGACGTTCTTGTTGGAGACGAACCGGCCGCCCAGCGAGGCCCGCATGTCGGTGGCGATGACGACGCCCTCGCTGGTGGTGATGCCGATGGTCGTCGTCCCGGTCTTGTTGACCTTCTCCGTGTCCATCTCGGAGCGGTCGGGCAGCGAGCCGACCTCCGGCTCGTAGGGGTCCGTCTGGAAGCGGTCGGCTGTCGGTGGCTGGGAGAGCGGTGAGTTCGGCTCTTTCATTAGCGCCCGGTAGCAGGCGGGCGCTGATAAAACTGTGGTGACGTGGCTGCGTCGTACGGCTTACTCCCGGGACTGTTCGTAGGCGCGGTTGAGCCCGTCGACGGCGCGGTCGATGGGGAGGCGGACGCCGAGTCGCTCGGTGACCATCGCCACCGGCAGCAGGACGATGCCGGCGAGCAGAGTGAGCTGGTACAGTGCGAATATCGTTGCGGTGTGCAGTCGGGCAGCCATTGTGGCTTCACCCGTTCGTGGGCCAACCCAGTATATAACTGTTCGGGCCCGTCGCGGCGTATGTCCGATAGTTCGTGAGGGTCTGCGGCGCCGCAGTATGGCGATTCCACTCTACTTGTCTCTGAATCAACTGAACGTGGGCTTCAGCCCGATGCACGCGTAACTGGGCGGTCTGGTTGGCCCCTGATTCTCGTAACTTATGACGATAGTAACCGTGACGTGCGCGGCGGCCGTGAACCGCAACTAACGAGTAGCCAGCCTCCCTGAACTCAGGTATGAACTATCTCGTGGCGATGGAAGCCGCCTGGTTGGTCCGTGACGTAGCAGACATCGACGACGCTATCGGCGTCGCCGTCAGCGAGGCCGGCAAGCGCCTGAACGAGTCCGACATGGACTACGTCGAGGTGGAAGTCGGCGCGACGGGCTGTCCGGCCTGTGGGGAGCCGTTCGACTCGGCCTTCATCGCCGCCGACACCGCCCTCGTCGGGCTGGTTCTGGAGATAGATATCTTCAACGCCGAATCCGTCGAGCACGCCCAGCGTATCGCGAAGAGCGAGGTCGGCGGCGCGCTGCGGGACGTCCCGCTGAAAGTCATCGAAGTGTTCGAAACCGAGGAAGACGAGGACGCGGAAGCCGAAGCGTAACCCCGCAGGTTTTTTAATTACCCCGAGTTATGGCGTACTATGGACTTGCCGACGCCCGAGGACCTGCGGGAGCGCCGAAACGAACTGGAGCTCACCCAGAGCGAACTGGCCGAACACGCGGACGTCTCCCAGCCGCTCATCGCCCGCATCGAAGGCGGTGACGTGGACCCGCGGCTCTCGACACTGCGTCGCATCGTCAACGCCCTGGACGAGGCCGAGGGCGGCATCATCCGTGCCCGCGACGTGATGAACACGCCCGTCGTGAGCGTCGAACCGGACGATTCGGTCCACCAGAGCAAGGAGCTGATGGACGAGAAGGGGTACTCGCAGGTGCCCGTCATCCGCGACGGCTCCCCGCAGGGGCTCATCGGGAACTCGGACATCCGCCAGCGCCCGGAGGAGAACGTCGGCGAACTCCCCGTCGCCGAGGTGATGCACGAGTCCATCGCCACCGTCGAACCCGGCGCCACCATCGACGAGGTGGACGCGTATCTCAATCACAACGCGGCGGTGATGGTCGTCGAGGACGGTCGTACCGTCGGCGTCATCACCGAGGCAGACATCGCTCGCACCGTCAGCTGAGGGACTCCCCCACGTGTGGGTGTGTCACCAATAATCGCGCAGTAGGCGGCTACTACCCCGAAAAACAGTGTCGGAACTATAATACGGGGTAAGCGAATGGTACAAAACGTGAACATATCAGAGAGTGCACTGGATACTCATCTGAAGGCCGCTCTCCGGGAAGCGGAGGACGACGCAGCGCGCTATCACATCCGGGAAGCGATCCAGCTGCGAATCGTCGAAGAGACGACCCCTGACGACGACTGAGACACGCGGAGTGTACCCGAAGCGACCGCCGTTAGTCTACCTCCTCGAGTCCCCGCTGGGATACCTGTCAGTCCCGCAGTTCCAGGCCGCGAACCGAGACTGCTTCGTCGCCGTCTTCGACGTGGCCGATGATCCGCGCGTCCTCGCTCGCCTCGACGACCGTCTGGGCGTCTGATTCGGGGAGCGCCGCGACGAACCCGGTCCCCATGTTGAACGTCCGGTGCATCTCCTCGTCGTCGACGTTGCCTTCCGACTGCACGAACTCGAACACGGGCTGGGGCTCGAACGCGTCCGTGATCTCGTAGTGGAACGCGCCCATCCGCGTGAGGTTCGTCCACCCGCCGCCGGTGACGTGGGCGGCGGCGTGGGTCTCGGCCTCGCGCAGCGGTGCCAGCACCTCGCTGTAGATGCGCGTCGGCTCCAGGAGAACCTCGGCGATGGACTGGTCCGGGTTCGGCGGGAACGGGTCGGTGTACTCGTGCTCTCTGGTCACGGCTTCCCGGGCCAGTGTCAGCCCGTTCGAGTGGATACCGGAGGATGGCCACCCGACGATGGCGTCGCCGGCTTCGGCCTCCCCCGGGAAGACGGCGTCTTTGGGGGCGAGTCCGGCACAGGTCCCGGCGATGTCCAGCCCTTTGATGACGTCGGGCATCACCGCCGTCTCGCCGCCGACGAGTGCGACACCGGCCCGTTTGGCGCCCTCGCGCAGGCCTTCGCCGATGTCCTCGCTCGTCGCCTCATCGGGGAGTTCGACGGCGAGGTAGTCGACGAACGCGACCGGCTCGACACCCGCCGCGAGGAGGTCGTTAGCGTTCATCGCCATGCAGTCGATACCGATGGTGGAGTAGTCGTCGATGGCCTCCGCCACCAGCAGTTTGGTGCCGACGCCGTCTGTCGCGAGCGCCAGATACTGCTCGCCGATATCCACGAGCCCGGCGTAGTCGCCCTCGAACTCGCCGGCGGCGCCGATGAGCGCCTTCGTCGCGGCCTCGCTCTTGTCGATGTCTACGCCCGTCTCGGCGTATGTCAGCCCCTCTTCGTCCGCGTCGTCGGGAGTCGCGTCGTCCTCGGTCATACCGAAACCGGTGCGTGGGGCGGCCAAAAGAGCATCGTTCCCCACCGTCACCTCGCGTTCAGAGCACGAACAGCGCACCCACCGCGAGCACGAGCGACGGAATCGCGACGACGGCCCAGACGAGCGTGCTCCAGGCGCGGATCTTGCGGCCGTCCAGCGGGCCGAAGGGGAGCATATTGAACCCGGCCAGGAAGAGGTTTATCTGCAGACCGCGGATGACCAGCGCCGCGAGGAAGCCGCCAGTTCCGGCGGTCAGGATGACGACATACGGCACCAGAAAGACGACGGCCAGGAGGAGGTTCGACACGGGGCCCGCGAGCGCGATGAGGCCGTTCTGTTTGGCGGTGATACGGCCGCGGTGGACGACCGCTCCGGGGGCGGCAAAGAGGAATCCGACCAGCGCACCGACGATGGCGAAGCCGAGCATCCGGTAGTCCGCCCGGAACGCAGCCATCTGACCGAAACGCACCGCGACCACCTTGTGGGCGAGTTCGTGCAACAGAAAGCCCACGCCGACGGTCAGCAGGCTGATGATGAGCGTCTCGGCGACAGTGGCGAGGTTTAGCCCCGCCAGATTCCCGCCCAGGTCGAGCGCTGCGGCGATATCGCGCTCAAGCCAGAGGGTGAAGGCGACGCCGAGCGCGAGCCACGCGACGGTCAGGTCCCGGAGCTCGCGCCGGCTGAACTCCAGGTGCATCACACCACTCCGACGAGTATCTGGGCACCCTGTTCGATGCCGGCCCACAGGAGGCGCGTCACGCCGTCGATACCGCCGATGTCGGCCGCCAGATAGGGCAACAGCAGCGGGAACACCACGTAGGAGGCCACGGCGCTGCCGACGTTGGCCAGGGCGACGATGAGGATGAGCCGGAAGAGCGGGACCGCCCGCATCCGGGCGACGAGGTCGGCGATGGGAGCCTCCTCGTCGCTCAGTATCTCGTTGAGTTTCCCGACGTCACCGACGTTGACGGAGATGTAGCGCAACTCGACGTAACCGGCGAACCAGCCGGCCGCCAGCAGCGGGAAGAGGCTCGTCAGCCAGCCAAAGAGGCCCGCCGCTGCGGCGGAAGACCAGTGTGCGCCCGCCAGTTTCGCCAGCCCGCCCGCACAGACGGCGTTGACGACGACGAGCGCGAGGAACAGCTCCAGCAGGACGGCCTGACTCGCCCCGCCGAGGACGAGCAGGCCGAAAAAGACCAGGAAGGCCAGCCCGATGGCGTAGCCCACGAGTTTGTACAGCGAGAACCGGCCACTGCTCTCGGTGCCGACCAGCGATTCCATCGGCGGGAGTTCCTCCGGGTGGTCGAGGTATCGCTCGATACCCTCGCGGTGGCCCGCGCCGACGATGGCGACGACGTGATAGCCAGCCTCGCGGAGTTCGACCAGCCGGTGGGCGATAAAGGCGTCGCGTTCGTCGATGAGGGCCTCCGCCCCGCCCGGGGAGAACTGGCGGAACTCCTCCATCATCGCGCTCACGACGTCGGTGTCGGTCATCTGGTCGATATCGAACGCCTCGACGTCCTCGGCGTCACCGCCCAGACGTCCCAGTAGGAACGCGAGTGGCAGCCCCAGTACGAGACTCACCGTGACGACGACGAGCAGCGTATCGAGGAGGCCGACGAGCGCGGACGGTATCGCCCCGCCGAACCCGCCGGCCGGGAGCAAGATAGTCCCGAGGAAGGCGCTGGCGACCACGGCCAACCCACCGCCGAAGACGGCCCCGACGGTCAGGCCGACGGTGAGTGGCGGCCCCATCTCCGCGAGCAGGCTCCCCAGCAACGTCAGCTTCTCGCGGGCGGTCAGGCGGGCCCAGAACCGCTGGACCGTCGTCTGGATGTCCCGGTCGACCAGCGCCAGACCCAGGCCGAGTTCCTCGGCGGTGTCGATGGCGGCCTTCATGTCGGCCCCGGGTTCCACGTCGAAGCGGTCGCCGAGTCGGGCCTGGACGTACGACAGCATCCAGTAGGCCAGGAACTGAAAGACCGTGTTCCCCCGGAGGAGGTCGCTCGCGTCGAGGTCGTCGGGCGTCTCACCCCGCATCTGGCGATAGCGGCCCTCGTCGAGTTCGACGGCCACGATGTCGGGCCGGCGCTCCGCCAGTGTCGATTCGACTTCTTCGACGCTCTGCTCGGAGACGTGGGCGGTCCCCACGACTTCGACGGACCCCTCGTCCCCCGGGTCGGGAAACTCGTCGTCCGCCGACGCCGCGTGTTCGGTCATCACGCCGGGCTACACAGTCGCTTCCTTTACCGTTGTCGGGTCGGCCGACGACGCCGGATAGTGACAATATAGGTAGAAGTGTCTGAAACCACTGGGCTCCTTGCTGGATAATTACTACTAAATTACAGGTGCCGCTCAGAAGTAACCACACCACGGCGAGAGCTAACCTGATAGTAAGGTTATTACCAATATTTTAGCAACTATGATATGTGTGGACACCAACTGGAGTAATGAGACACATGCACGACCTGACTGGGTTCCAGCGTGACCTGTTGTACGTAATCGCCGGACTGGACGAACCGCACGGACTCGCTATCAAGGAGGAACTGGAGGGGTACTACGAGAGCGAGGTCAACCACGGGCGGCTCTACCCCAACCTCGACACCCTCGTCGAGAAGGGGCTCGTCGAGAAGGGCCAGCGCGACCGGCGGACCAACTTCTATACGCTGACACGCCGCGGCGAGCGCGAACTCGACGCCCGTCAGGACTGGGAATCCCAGTACGTCGCAGCCTGAGACCTGCTGGAGCGTATCTCAGTACGAGACGAGGTTTGCTCGTCACCCGCAGTATCTCGTAGCGGCCGCTGCGGTCGATGACGCTTATCCTTCTCGCCGTCGAAAGGGGCCTATGACACTGGACGTTGCTGTCCCCGACCGACCGACCCTCTCCGCCGCGGTCGATACGACGGAGTACGACGACGTCGACGTACAGGGCGACGAGTACCGGCGCGAGGAACTGGCCGAGGCGCTGGCAGACGGCGCCTGGGCGGACGCGTTCACGGAGTGGGCGGCCGACACCGGTCTCGACGAGGAGACGTGGGCTATCGTGACGGACCTCGACCTCATCGCCGAGTTCGACTTCTTCTGGGACTCCTTCGCGGGTCGCGTGGGCTATCACGCGCCCGGACTGCCCGAAAACTGGCGCGAGCGCGAGATCCACCCCGACATCCAGTCCTGGGAGACCGTCTCCGCGATCAACGCCGGCCTCACGGAACTCGGGCAGGTCGTCTGTGACGTGCTCGCCGACGACTACCTCGACTGGGAGGCCCAGGAGGTCGACGCCGGCGACCTCCCCGACTTCTAGAGCCGGCCTTCGAGGACGAACGTCTCGCGGCGGTCCTCCGCGCGTCGGACGGTGATGCCGGCGGCCGCACACAGCTCGACCGCCTCGTCGGCCGCGTAGCGCTCCTCGAGTGGCGGCCCGGCGTCGCCGGCCCCCGCCCGCGTCCAGTCGGCCAGCGCCACCCGGCCACCGGGGGCGAGCGCGTCCGCGATCGCGTCCATCGCGGCCGGCGTCGCGAACTCGTGGAACGTCATCGTCGAGACGACGGCGTCTAAGGGTTCGTCTATCGGCAGCGATTCGACGGTCGCCGTCACCGGGGTCACGTTTCCGGGGAGCCCCTTCTCGCGGTACAGCTCGTGCATCTCCGGCTGGACGTCGACCGCGTAGACGGCGCCTGCGGCCGCGGCCACGTCGTCGGTGTAGAAGCCAGTCCCGCTTCCGAGGTCCGCGACGACGTCGTCGGGCCCGGGGTCGAACAGGGCGAGCAGTTCGTCGACAGACAGGTAGGCGTAGCGGGTCGGGTCCTCTAGCTGGTCGGCACGAGCGGGGTCGAACGTGTGAAAGCCCATCACGCCCACTACTCTATCGACAGTTAAAATCCTGCGTGGACCGGCACGCTGATAACCGTTCACGGGCTTGACTCACACATGACACTCATTACCTCACCACGCGAACGGGAGTGCGAGCGCTGTGGGCGGCGGGACCTGTGGGACGAGGGCGACACTACCTGGCGAATCGCGGTCGTCGACGGCGAGAAACTGTCCGGAAACTCCCACTGTCTCCACGAGTGGGACATCAACGGGACGTTCAACCCGGTCGACTCCTGAGGCGTAGTTGCGGGAAAGTTCTGCGATACGAGCGTAGCGAAAAACGGCGTTTCCTGCCTACGGCGTCGCTTCGGGCGCCGGTCGTGCGAGGTCGCTCGACGTGTCGTTGGCGCTGGTGTCGTTCGTCGACGTATCGCCGGTCGAGGACCCGTCGGTCGAGGAGCCGTCTGTCGTCTCGTTGGTGCCGGTGTCGTTCGTCGTGGTCTCGTTCCCGCTCGTCTCGTTGGTGTTCTGGAGGGTCAGCTCGACCGTCGTGGCCGACTGGTCCTCACCGATGACCTGCCCCTCGGAGACGTTCGCGGTTCCGTCGAGCGGAACCGACGCCGTCGGGCTGACGGGAATCCCGAACTGGTAGGGCCCCTCTGCCCGGACGCTCACGTCGGTGTACCCCTCGTCGGTGCCCCAGGCCTCGTAGCCGGTGGTCGAGTAGGGGACCGTCATCTCGAAGCGGCCGTCGGCACCCACCTCGACGCGCTGTGAGTAGGTGAACGTCTCGCCGGTGACGTTGTTTCGCATCGGCACGGACGCCCGGACGGTGGTGTTAGCCGGCGCAGTGCCCTCGATCGTGGCGCCGGGCACGCGTTCGAATATCTTCGTCCACGCCGGGTTGGTGTGGTCCATCAGCCCGGCGGCACCGTCGGAGACACAGAAGGTCTGGTTCCCGATCGGCATCGACGTCTGGTTCTCCGCACAGCTGCCGGTCGCGGACTGCTGGCTCGGCAGGCCGGCGAACGCGGACTCGATGAGCTGGAACTGGTTGTGTGCGCCGGTGCTGTAGGCGCTGGTCTCGCTGGAGCCGACGAAGCGATACTGTTCCAGCGCCGGGACCCGTTCACCGGGCTGGGCGCCGAACCCGCCGACCTGTGAGGTGGCGTCCGACTCGGTGTAGTTCCGGGCCGCTTCCATCGTCTGGAACCGCTTCACTGCGGGCGAGCCGTCCGCGGGCGATGCCCGGACGGTCTGTCCACTGCGCGTGGTCGCGGTGTCCCAGTCGACGACGAAGGGCTGGGGTTCCTTGGCGCTCCCGTGGTACTCGTAGAGCCGGATGACCATGCTCTCGTAGTAGGCCTGGGTCCGGTAGTTCATGTAGCGCTGGTTCTGTCGGCTCCGAATCGTCCCGTAGTAGTCGCTCTGTGAGACGTTCGACTCGTCGTAGAACCGCGGCGGCGCGAAGTACTTCCCGCCACCCTGACTGTAGGTGTTGGCCATCTTCCAGTCGACGGCGACGTATCGGGTCTGGGCGTCGTCCTCGTCGACCTCGGTCAGCACGTCGTTGGCCTGTGTCTCGTTGGGCGCGAGGAGGAAGTTCGCAGCGGTGGTCGACCCCTGCTGGAACGGATTGGCGTTCGGTATCCGCTCGCCCTGCACGGTGATGATGTGGCCGTAGTCCCACCACGACATCACGCCGTACTCGCCCTCGCTGTAGTCGTAGTCGTCCCGGTCTGCGTAGGTTCCGTAGTACTCGAGGGTGCCGTTACCGCCGCTCCCGTAGGCGCCCTCCTCCGGCGTGTTCTCCTGCAGCCAGTCCATGCTTTCGGTCCAGGCGGCCGGTTCCTGGCCCGGACCCGCGTTATCGCCGACATCCACCGCTATCGGCGAAAAGAAGAACGCCGCGCTCGGCGAGAACAACAGCGGCGCGAACAGAATCAGCACGAGCGAGACGATGGTGATGGCCTCGTAGGGCTCCACGCCGTCGTCGAACGAGAAGTCGGTCCAGCGGACCACGTAGCCCACGGTAACCGCGGTGAGCGCGGTAACGGGGAAGACGAGATAGACGCCGAACCGGATCTGCGTGAACGATGCGGCCAGGATGAACGCGAACCAGACGACCAGGAGGAACCGCTCGGCGGTCGCCTCTCTGTCTGTGAGCTGGTTGAACAGGACGAGCACGGCGCCGAGGATGGCGGCGAACAGCGCGAGCCCGTAGTACTGGGAGAGGCGGCTGGGGTCACCGAGCGGCGTCGCCTCACCGACGGAGGTCTGTGTCGCGGACGGACTCGACGTGAACCCGACGACACGCAGCACCTGGTTGGTGAAGTAGCTGAACAGGTCAGGCGTCAGCACTGCGGTCAGGACGGTGAGCGTCGCCAGGATACCGCCCACGATGACGGGATAGAGGTTCCGGTCGTAGTCGTTGGCCTCGACGAAGCGGGCGAGCCAGGCCATGAAGACACAGCCCGCACCGGTTGCGACTGCCAGCAGGACCTGCAACAGCGTGTGGTCCGTCGCCGATATCGTCATCCGCTGGATGACCGCCAGTTGCAACACGGCCACAGTTCCCATCGTGACGGCGCCGACGATGGCGGTGTGTTCCGGACTCTTGCCGCGGACGAACTCGAGTGTCAGCCACAGCAGGAAGAAGGTCCCGAGGATACCTTGCAGGAGGACGGCCGGCGGCCACGTCCAGAGATACAGGGAGATAGCCAGGCCGGCGAGAATCGAATAGCCGACGGTCGCTCTGAGTGCCGGGACGTCGCGGTCGAGGAACTGCTCGTACACCGGTTTGTCCCGTTCGCCCACCGAGAGCGCGACCATCACGGCGAGTACGGCGGTCACCTGGAGGAGCCCTTCGGCAACCTGGTGGTCGTACACCCCGACGAGGCTCCGCTGGAGGAAGAGCCCGCCAGAGAGCGCCAGTATCAAAGCCGCGGTCACGCCGCCGACGCGACCGGCCAGTCGGCGGCCCATGTAGTAGACCGGAATCGCCGCCAGCGTCCCCATCACGGCCGGCGCGAAGAGGGCGACCATCGCGACCGTGTGCGGGCTGGGGTCGCCAAGGCCGATGACGATGGCTATCGTCCCGAACACCTGGTCCATCAGCGTCCCGAACTGGCCCGAGCGGTTCCCGTAGGGGAAGTACGTCCACGGGTCGAAAGGCATCGTCGCCGGCCAGTTCTGCACGACGTACATGGTCGAGCGGTAGTGATACCACGGGTCAGTCCCGGTGAACAGGACCTCACCGTCGACGATGTACGACGAGTAGTTCCGGGCCCGATTCCACAGCATGAACCCGAGCACGAGGAGGAGGGCTGGCACGTGGTACCATGTTTTGACCCTGTCCAGCGTGGACTCAGGTTCGGGGTTTTCGGCGGAAGTCCCCCGTGAGTGACTCATTGGTCTGAGACACTGCCAAGGCGCGCATAAGCCTTTTGACCTCGACTCGATTGGGATGGAAACGCCTAACCGGGCCGCTCGTTCACCTCACGCTATATGCGCGTCTCCGTCGTCCTCTGTACGCACACGCTGAAGCGCTACGATGACTGTCTGGAGGCGGCCGAGAGCGTCCTCGCACAGACCTACGACGACGTCGAACTGGTGCTGGTCTCCGACGGGAACGAGGCGGTCTACGACCAGTTCGAGGCGGATTTCGGCGACCGTGACGACGTCCTGACCCACTGCAACGAGGCAAACGTCGGACTGCTGGAGAGCCGGAACAACGGTGCCGAGCGAGCGACGGGCGAGGTGGTCGCGTTCGTCGACGACGACGCCGTCGCCGCCGAGGACTGGACCGCAACGCTCGTCGAGGCCTACGAACGCGCCAGTGGAGACGACCCGGTCCTCGCGGCCGGTGGGCGGATGGTCCCGGCGTGGGTCGCGGGCAAACCCAGCTTCCTCCCCGCGGAGTTCTACTGGCTCGTCGGCGTCACCAACCGCGGGTTCGGACCCAACGGCGACCCCGACGAAGCCGGCGAGGTCCGCAACACGTTCGGGTCGAACATCTCCTTTCGCCGCGACGTCTTCCTCGAGCTCGGTGGGTTCGACGACGACATCGGTGGCCGCCAGGGCGAGAAGAACTTACAGGGCGGCGAGACGGAGCTGTGTGCCCGGTTACAGAGCGAGTACGGTGCGGGCGTCTACTACGTCCCCGACGCGCTGGTCGCTCACAAGATATTCGACTACCGGACCGACCCCGGCTGGCTCGTCGACCGGGCCTTCTGGCAGGGGTACTCCAAGCGGGGGATGGAACTGTTCGTCCCCGAGTCGACGGGCGAGGAGTCGGACTTCCTCGGTCGGCTCCTGCTTTCGTTCGTCCCCCAGCGGCTCGGCTCGCTGGTCCGGTCCCCCTCGCTCTCCGGAGTCGCCCAGCTACTCTTCCTGTTCGTCCTGACCGGCGCCGTCGGCGCGGGATACCTCTACGGCGCGTACGTGTGGGGGCGACCGTGACGGCTGCGACAGCGCCCGACGGCGACCTTCCGGACGTCTGTGTCGTCACCCACCCGCTCGCCGCAGCCGGCGAGAACGCCACCAGAAGTCTGCTCGATATCCTGCGTGCGATTACCGGCGTCGCACTCGTGACGGCGGACCTGCCGGCTGACTCGGAGATACGCGACCGCCACGAACTGGTCGAGTTGACACAGAAGGGAGCCGGGGACTCCGTGCCCGTCGCAGCTGCCCGGTTCGTCCTGAACCAGCTGCGGATGTGTCGCGTTCTCGCCGACCGCGACGAGGAGGTGGTGCTGTTCTACGGCGCCACGTCGTATCTACTTCCCATTCTTGCGGCCAGACTGCTCGGGAAGACCGTCCTCGTCGAGCCACGCGGGGACGTGCCGCTGACGCTGCGGCTCAACTGGGAACAGCGACTGCCCGACCCGGTGGCGGCCGGGCTCGCCGGAGTGGTCCGGGCGCTGGAGCGTGCGGGCTTTGCCGCCGCCGACGGCGTGGTCACCTATACGCCGTCGATGGCCCGCCAGCTCGGCTTGCATCCGGAGGCCCCCGACGTCCACCCGACCGGCGCACGGTACATCCGTACCGACGAGTTCAGCGTGACCCGACCGTACGACGAGCGCGGCCGGGTGGTGGGCTTTCTGGGCCGGCTCGACGAGGAGAAGGGGATTCGCGAACTGGCCCAGGTAGCGGCGAAACTTCCCGACGATGTCACGTTCCGATTTATCGGTGACGGCGACCTCCGGGAGTGGCTCGAGGGGGAGCTTGCAGATGAGATCGCTGCAGGCCAGGTGGAGCTGACCGGCTGGGTCGACCACGACGCGGTGCCGGCCCAGCTGAACGACCTCGCCCTGCTGGTGTTGCCGTCACAGCCGACCGAGGGGCTCCCGACGACGATACTCGAAGCGCTGGCCTGTGGGACCCCGGTGCTGGCCTCGCCCGTTTCGGGGGTACCGGACGTGGTCAGGGACGGAGAGACCGGCTTCCTCATCGACTCGCGCGAGCCGGCCGACCTGACAGCGCAAGTGACGGAGATCCTCGAGGCATCTGCGCTGGCCGATATCAGCGACACCGGACGGACGCTCGTCGAGGACGAGTACTCCTTCGAGGCGGCCGTCTATCGGTACCGGGCGATCCTCCGGCAATGTCGCCGCTAACGCTTTATGTTATCATCCGACAAGTATTTGTGAGCGTTCGCGCTACCCCGAGATGAATGACTGCCAACGTCGCTGTGGTAATGACCAGCAGGGGTAACTACGCTCGAATCGGCCCCGTCCTCCACGAACTCGCCGACGACCCGGCTTTCGACCTCGATATCATCAACGCAGGTGCGTCGATGATACGGAAGTACGGCTCGCTCTCGGCGATTCTCCGCGACGACGGCCTCGAAATCACCGAGGAGATGTACAACGTGCTGGAGGGCGGGAACCCCGTCTCCTCCGCGAAGACGACGGGTCTCAGCATGGTCGAGTTCACGACGGTGCTCGACAACCTGGACCCCGACGTGGTCATCACTATCGCCGACCGCTACGAGACGATGGCCGTGACGCTGGCCGCTTGCTACCAGAACATCCCCATCGTCCACACCCAGGGCGGGGAGATCACCGGGTCTATCGACGAGAAGGTCAGACACGCGACGACGAAGCTAGCGGACTACCACATGGTCTCGACGGACCGGAGCGCGGAGGTCGTCAACCGTCTCGGGGAAGACGAAGAGCGCATCTACAACGTCGGCTGTCCCTCTATCGACATCGCCGACGATATCGCGGCGGAGGCGGACCCCGAGTACGACCCGCAGGACGACTACGGCGGCGTTGGCCAGGACGTGGACGTGTCCGAGGACTACATCGTCGTCCAGTATCACCCTGTCCCGACCCAGTATCAGTCCGAGTACGACAAGACCTGGGAACTCATCGAGGCCGTAGACGAGCTAGACGTACAGGCGTTCTGGTTCTGGCCCAACATGGACGCCGGGACGGACAAGGTCTCGAAAGCCATCCGGGAGTACCGGGACCAGCGCGAGCCGGAGAACATCCGCTTCTACATCAACATGCGGCCGACCCACTACCTCACGGTGGTCAACAACTCCGCCTGCCTGCTGGGGAACTCCAGTGTCGGCATCCGGGAGTGCTCCCGCCTCGGTCAGCCGTCGGTCAACATCGGCGACCGACAGACCGGCCGCGAACGCGGTCCGAACGTCATCGACGTCCCGTGTGAGACAGACGCCATCGTCGACGCCGTCGAGACCCAGCTCGAGGCGGGCAGCTACGAGCAGTCCTCGCTGTACGGCGACGGCGACGCCGCCGAAAAGATGGTCGACGCGATGCGGGACATCGACTTCGAACTGAAGGGCTCGATGGACCCGACCCGACTCGGCCTCCCCGAAGTCGCCCCCACGCTCGAGTAGCGATGGCTGACGTACTCGGCCTGATACCCTGTCGCGGCGGGTCGAAGGGCATCCGGCGCAAGAATATTCAGCCGGTCGCCGGCGAGCCGCTGCTCGCCCACACCGTGCGTGCGAGTCTGGGCGCCGACGCAGTCGACCGCACCGTGGTCTCGACCGACGACGCTGAAATCGCCGCGGCTGCCCGCGAGGCCGGCGCAGACGTCCCCTTCGACCGGCCCGACGAGCTGGCGACCGACGAGGCCCCCGTCGAGCCGGTCATCGAACACGCGATCGCTCAGGTCGCCGGGAGCTACGACACGCTCGTCTTGCTCCAGGCGACCTCGCCGCTGCGGACCGCGGCCGACGTCGACGCTGCGATGGCGCGGTACCGCGAGGACGGGGCCGATTCGCTCGTCGCCGTCTCCGAAGACCACAGCTACCGCTGGAAAGAGACGCCCGACGGCGCCGAGCGGCTCAACTACGACAGCCGGAAGCGCCGCCAGGAGAAGGAACCGGAATACGTCGAGAGCGGCGCGCTGTACGCCGTCGATATCCCGGCGTTCCTCGACACTGGCGACCTCCAGACCGGGCGGACAGCGCTGTACGTCCTCGACGAGCTCTCGGCGCTGGATATCGATAGACCGTACGAGTTATGGCTGGCCGACAAGATACTTCGGGAGTGGAGACAATGATAGCGTTCGACGGCGTCGAAATAGGCCCCGGAGCCCGGCCGTTCGTCGTCGCCGAGGCCGGCGTGAACTTCCGGGACGACATCGACCTCGCGAAGGCGTTCATCGAGGAGGCCGCCGACAACGGCGCCGACGCGGTGAAGTTCCAGACACACGTCCAGCACGAGGAGATGGTCGAGAGTGAGATGCGTGACCTGGACCTGGGCGGGCTGTACGACCGGATGGGCGTCTACGAGCTCTCGATGGCCGAACACCGCGAGCTCAAGGCCCACTGCGAGGAACACGGCGTGACCTTCCTCTCGACACCGTTCTCGGTTGCCGGCGTCGAGCGCCTGGAGGAACTCGGCGTGTCCGCCTACAAGGTCGGCTCCGGCGAACTGACCAACCACAAGCTGCTCCGGACTATCGCCGAGACCGGCAAGCCGATGATAGTCTCGACCGGAATGCACAGCATGGAGACGGTTCGGGACTCCGTCGCTCTGCTCGACGAACACGCCGACTCGTACATGTTGCTGTACTGCGTCTCCGAGTATCCGACCGAGCCCGAGGACTTCAACCTCGGCGTCATCGACCGCATGGCCGAGGAGTTCGGCGTCCCCGTCGGCTTCTCGGACCACTCGACCGGTGTCGAGGCCGCCGCCGTCGCGATGGCCCGCGGCGCCGCGCTGGTCGAGAAGCACTTCACCATCGACCGCCGCCTCCCCGGCGGCGACCAGGAGGTCTCCGTCGAGCCCGAAGAACTGTCGAAACTGGCCGAGTACGCACACCTCTGTCACGTGACGCGAGACGACGAGAAAGAGCTCCGCGACGACGAGGCCGCCATCGCAGACTGGGCCCGCCACAGCGTCGTCACGGCCGAGGGTATCTCGGCCGGTGAGGCGTTCACCGAGGACAACCTCACCGCGAAGCGCCCGGGCACCGGGATTCCGGCCGACGAGTTCTACGACGTGGTCGGACAGACTGCCAGCCGCGACCTCGACGCGAACGAGGTCGTCACCGCCGAAGACATCACGTGACCCTGCCGAACTGACGACAGCGACGAGCGGTCCACCGGGCTCGCAGTCGTATTCACGACGTACCTGATACATTTTTGTGAGTTCAGACTGTGTATTTTGTCGATGGTCGCTAGGATTGGTCCTTCCGCGCTGCTCGAGGAGACCCCCTGCTCCGTCGAGCTACACAACGAACCGTACATCCTCTCGATGAACGACGACGGCGACCCGGTCCTCCACGACGCGATATGCCCCCACGAGGGTGGCACGGTCGACGTCGAGTCGGACGCATATCTGCGCTGTCCCCAGCACAACTGGGACTTCGACCCGGCGACGGGAGACAGCACCAACATCCCCGGTGAGGCGTTACGGAGCTACGCGGTGACGGTACGGGATGGCGAACTGTACGCCGACCTCCCGACCGACGAGGGCGACGCTATCGAGTTCTCGACGGAGCCAACCGACGAACGGCCCGAAATCACGCTGGTCTCCCACGCCGCGTTGCTCATCGAGTACGACGGATTCACCCTCCTGACGGACCCGTGGATCGACGGCCCTGCCTTCCTGGGTGCGTGGACACAGTACCCCCCGTCCCCGTACGACGTCGAGGAGCTCGCCGCCGACGTCGACGCTATCTGGATAACCCACGAGCATTCAGACCACCTCCACCCGCCGACGCTCTCGCAGTTCGACCACGAGACGCCGGTCTACGTCCCCGAACTGAACTACCAGCGACTGGCCGACAGGCTTTCGGAGGTGGGACTGACGAACGTCTACCGGTTGCCGACGGGGACGCCGTACAAACTCGCCGACAACGTCGAAGCGGTCTGTTTCGAGTCCGGGAGTACCTGGAACGACAGCATCCTGCTGGTCGACTGTGGTGGCTTCCGGATACTCAACGTCAACGACGTCGGTGTCAACTGGGACGTTCAGTCCCACGTCGAGTCGGTCGACCTCGTCGCGAGCGGGTTCGCGTTCGGGGCCTCGGGCTATCCGCTCACCTGGAACCACCTGACCGACAGCGAGAAGGAGTCACTGGTCGAGGACCGCAACCGCGGTCAGCTCGCAAAGTGCAAGCAACTCGTCGACCTGTTCGACCCGTCGTACTTCCTCCCGTTCGCGAAGTTCTTCACGCTGGCCCAGCCCGACCACGAGCGCTACCGTGACCGTATCGCGAAGAACACGCCAGCGGACGTGGCCGACTATCTGGCGGACGACCCCGTTCGCGTCCTCGATATGCTCCCCGGGGAACGGTGGAACGGCGACGACACCGTCACTCGACTGCCGGACCGCGAGCGCTTCTTCGAGGACGACGTCGAGGCGTCGGTCGCGCGGGCGGCCCACGAGGAGTTCACCCCGTTCGTTCCGCGAGCGTTCGACCTGACACACGACGAGCTCGGGGCATATTTCACCGGACTGGCCGGCTCCCGGCTCGCCGGGGAGATAGCGAGCCACGGGCTCACACTCGAACTCACGGGGGCGGACCGCTCGCTCAGCTGCTACGTGACGTTCGAGGGGGGCGAGATACGCTACACCCCGACGGAGACCCCGGTGGGGCACGACGAGTCAGACACCGAGACACACGTGACGATGCGGGTCCCGGGCCATCTGGTCCAGCACGTCGTCCGCGAGGACCGCTCGTGGGACGAGATACGCATCGGCTACTGGTCCGAGTCGAGTCGAGACCCCGACGAGTACAACCTGCCGTTCTGGCGACTCCTCCACGCGCCCTGGGAGGCGCGGACCGATACGTACCGGATCGCAGAGTCGTACGACATCGAGACCGAGCTGGGCGGGCGGACGATGGCCGACCTCGTCGAGCAAGCGCCCGTCCAGGAGACGCTGGAACGGTACGGCCTGTTCTGTGCCGGCTGTCCGGCCGGGCTGGGTGAGGATATCCTCGAAGCCGCTCGGATTCACGGGCTCGACAGCGATCAGGCCCGCTCGCTCGTGAGCGATATCGAGGCCGCCGTCGAGGACGTGCCGGGCGCCACGGTCTCCGATTGAGGCCCCGCTCCCCGTTCCGCTAGCACCGGCAGCTACCGGTTTCAGTCGTCACCCGAGACCGGCTACGGCGCTGCCGTGACAACCGCGACGATACGGTCGGTCGCGTTGCCGACTCGCACCGGCAGTCTGGCATCGGCGTCGCGGCCCGGGTCAGAGAGGGCCGCCTCCAGGGCCGGTGCGACGTCTGGCCCGTTGGTGAAGGTGACGTCCCGCATCGGTGCCAGTTCGTCCAGGTCGTACTCCCAGAGGTCAGCGACGATGGCCGGCACTCCGAGGACGGCGCTCTCGATGAACGCCGTCGACCCGTTGGTCACGGAGACACGCGAGGCCACCAGCGCGTCGTCTATGTCGTCGAAGTCCACAACGTATTCGGCCCAGCCGCGTTCCTCGAACCACGCAGCGGTTTCGAGCGGATGGAGTTTGATGGCGAGCGAGCGCTCCTCGCGCTCGCAGTACTCGACGACGTTTCTGACCAGCTGTTCGAAGTCCGATTCGATGACGCTGTCGACGGCGGCGTGTGAGCCGCTCACGAACAGCACGTCGTAGCTGGTCTGTCCGCTCTCCGACCCCGTTTCGGCGAGCTGGTCGTGCCACGGACTCCCCACGACCTCCAGCCGTGAGCCCGGGTGCGCGTACTGCCCGAACGTGTCACGCCACGGCTCGCCCCAGAGGAGGTAGGTCAGCGGAGCGAAAAATGGCGCGGCCATTATCCGCCCGCCGATCGGCTGTTGCAGCCCGTGCTGGTAGACGAACGTCCGGTCCGGTACCGACGCGTCGATGATGTACGGCATCGGGGAGAAGGTGTGTATCTTCGGCGTGCCGTCGACGAGCTCCTCGATGGTCTCGCGCTTGACCGACTCCAGTAACAGGAAGTTGTAACACAGTGAGAGCCGTCGTCTCGGTATCCCGGCAATTCGATGGAGGCGGTAGACGAGCACGGCGGCGACCACTGCGTTCGTGACGACACGGTGGAGCTTCAGGTGGCCGTGGAGGCTCCGATGGGCGGTCGTCACGAACCCCTCGCGGTCCCACTCCGCCTGTCGTGATTCCGCCGACGGGGAGCAGAGCAGCACCACGTCCTGCCCGTCGTCGTCCAGTCGTCCGGCGACATCGAGGAACGTCTCCGTCCGATAGCCGCTCTGTGAGGACATCACGAACAGGTGGCCGTCGGGGCCGACTGTGGGCGGGGTCTCGCCGCCGAGCAACCGTCTGGCGACGCCCCGTGCTCGCGCGAGGACGACGTATCCACACAGGACCACGGGGAAGACGACGGCGGTCAGGAACGGAATCTCGTCCCGTTCCGCGATGTCACGGTCGTGTTCCAGCAGGTAGTCGATGCGGTAGGCGGCGTAGGCCAGGGGGTGCTCCCGGAGGAACGCCCCGATGTCGTCCTGGTCGTCGTCGACACGTTCGCCCCCCATCTACTCGACGTAACCGAGGTTGTGGAGGCGTTCTCTCACGACGTCCTCGCCCATCGTCGTCTCGGAGCGGGCGCCCTCGTCGGTGAACTCACGGTCCGTTCCGTCGTCTATGACCGCCCACGGCACCTCGACGAGTTCGGGACAGCGAAGCCCGGGCGGGTGCCCGTAGACGCTAACCGGGGGGAACGTTCGCTCGCCGAGCATGTTCCCGTGGTCGGACATGATGACGGAGCGTCCCGGGAGGTATTCGGCGAGCTCGACGGCGTGGTCGATGACGAAATCCAGCGTGTCACCGTACGCGTCCCACGTCTCTTCTCTGGTCACGTCCCCGAGTTCCAGGGCGTGCCAGATGTTCCGCGGGGCCTCGCCGTCCGGGCCGGTCGTTTCGCCGGGCCGCCAGTGGGTCCGAAAGATGAGCTCAGGGCGGGGGACGAACGGCATATGCGGCTGGACGAAATGGGCGACGAGGCGCTTGTCGGGGTGGGCTTCGTGGGCTCGCTTCGTCTCCTCGACGACGGGCTCGGGCAGGATGGAGTAGCTCTCCGGGTCGAAGTGGTCGGCCCACACCTCGCGGAGTTCGTGGAAGGACTCCGGGGCTTCCTTCGAGGTCACCGGGTTCGCGGTCACGTACACCAGGTCCCCCAGCTCTCGGTCGGCGAAGTTCTTCTGCGTCCAGGGCGTCGTGTTGCTGGCGTTCGAGGTCACGCGACGGTACTCGTCGAACCGGTCGAGATCGACCCGCTCCTCGAAGAGGTCGGCCCGGCAGGCGTCCAGCACGAGCAGGTTGTCCCACTCGTGGTCGAAGACAGACGTTCCCGGGTCCCCGTAGCCCATCGAGTGAATCGGACTCACTACTTCCGCGAGAAAGTTGTGGCGGACCCAGTGTGGGTCGTTCCACTTCTCCGCGATTCGGCGGAGCACGTATCCGACATTCATGTAATAGTGCGTGGTAGCGATACCGCCGATATATGTATAACGGTTGCGAAACTGACACCGATCTCGGGTGCCCTGCCGGTCGGATTCGCCGTTCTGTCGATGAGAGCTGGGGCGCCGACCGGAGGCGCTGGCGCCCTCACAGGCGGGCAAACCGGCGAACCCCGGGTGGGGTCAGCGCGCGGGCTTTCTGTCGTATCCGTGGCGAAATGCCGAGGAGGAGGACAGTGTATATCGCCGCGCCGGCACACACGAGCGAGAGCGTGCCGACGACGCCCGCCGGGGCGAACCCGCCGAGTCCGAGGATGCAGGCGAACATGAGCACACTCGCGACGACCTCTTCGCCGATCTCCCGATAGGGGACGCTCGGCGTACCGACGAGTCGGCTGATGGCGAGGTAGCTCAGCCCGAGTGTGAGTCCGCCGGAGACGAACGTCGCGACGGCGGCCCCGTACCAGCCGAACAGATACACCAGTACGAAGTTCAGTACGACGTTCCCCCCGACCAGGACGAGCTCGATGCGGAGAGCGATATCGGGCCTGTCCAGCGCCTTGATGACGGAGAGTATCTGTGAGGCGTAGGCGTCGAGGATCAGCGCAGCGACGAGTATCACGAGGATAGTGGCCCCGCGGGTAAATTCGGTGTTGTAGATGCGAAGCAGTTTATTGCCCAGGGCCGCGGCGCCAAAGAGGCCAGGTATCAGGAACAGGCCGGAGAACACGAACCCTTCGTCGAGGTAGTGTTTGACTCGCTCTGCACCGCCCGACTCGCTGATATCACTTATCTCCGGGAACAGCGTGGAACTAACGGAATTGGAGACGACGACGAGGAACGACCCCAGCGTCCAGGCCACTTTGTATATCCCCACGAGCGTCGGCGAGACGAAAAACCCCAGAACGATGATGTCCATGTAATTGAACGCGTTCCCCTTGAGCCCGCCCGACCATCCGTTCTTGGCGTACCCGACGAGCCGCTCGAAGTGGACCCGCTTCGGGCGTGTCGGACGCAGAGAGACGATTGAGACCCCGATAAGCGAACCGACGACGAGGGCGACCGTGTGGCCCACGAAGAGACCGGCAATTCCGTAGCCCGTCAGCAACAGCGCCACCTGAAAGACCGTTCGGAGCGTCCGCTCGGCGAACCGCACCCACCCTGCCTTGGCCACCTTCTTCTCACCGTGGAGCGTGTCCCGAACCGTGTTGAACACACCGTTGGTCACCAGGACGACCGCGATCAACAGCGCCACTGGTGCACCGACGTACGCGTTTATCTGCTTTTGAAAGAGCAGGAGCCCGACGGCCGGGACGGTTACCGAAGCGACGTTCAGGATGGTACCGGCGGTGAAGTAAGCCTCCCTGTCGACGCCCTCGCTGACCCGTTTCTTGAGCGCCTCCTGAAATCCCGAGAGCGGGACGTTCATCCAGACGACGAGGGACATCCCGAGAGCGTAGATACCGACACCGCTGGCGCCGAGGACCCGGGCGATGGCGAAGGTCGCGACGAACCCCGATACCGAGAGAGCCACCTGTGAGAGGAAGTGTAGCGCCGCCGTTCGCCCGAGTTTGAGAGCCATAGACTACCGATGAGAGTTCACTGAACGCGGATACTGAAACTGTTCGCCCCTCCGCTGTATAAGTCTCGTGGGATTGGCCGAGACGCCACTTCGGCCGGTATCTGACTGTGGCTGCCGAGTAGAAGGGCTTATGCGGACTCTGGTTCTCCTTCCGACAACCGATGCTTCCTGACCGGTACACCTTCAGTAACTTCAAGCGGGCGGTGAAACAGCCCGGGATGTTCGTTGAAGAGCTCGGTCGAATTCCGGTAACGGTCCACGCCGTCGCACAGAACGTCTATGCCGACCGACACGGCTACGGTGAGGGCGACGCCGTGATACTGCCGGAGGAAGACTGGGACAATCTTATCCTCATCGACGCTTGCCGGGCCGACCTCTTCGAGGAGACGCTGGACACCTCCCGCTACGATAGTTACGAACGTGTCGTCTCCGTCGACAGCAACACGACCCCGTGGAGTATCAAGAACTTCAAAGGGAAAGCGCTCGGAGACACCGTCTTCGTGACCGGCAATCCAGCCCCGTCCAAGACCGTCCCCGACGACTTCCACGAGTTCATCGAAGTGTGGACCGACCCGGACGCCCACGACACGAACACGTGGACTGTCCCGGCCGAATCCGTCTGTTCGTACACCCGCGATGCCGTGGCGGAGTACCCCGACAAGCGCATCCTCGCCCACTTCGTCCAGCCACACTGCCCGTTCGTTCCCCGGCCGGACCTCGTCTTCCGTGACACCTGGACCGACGCCGAGCGAATCGGCATCGAGGGCGGTGACCCCCAGCCGCCACACAACGTCTGGGAGGCACTGGAGATGGGCGAGGTCGACGTCGACGAGGTGTGGGAAGGGTACAGGGAGAACCTGGAGTACGTCATGGAACACGTCCACGACCTCGTCGAGGACCTGCCGGGCAAGACAGTCATCACGTCCGACCACGGCAACGTCCTCGGCGAGCGTACCGTCACCGGGCGGCGGGTCTACGGCCACCCCGGCGGGATGCGCATGAAAGACCTCGTCGAGGTTCCCTGGGCCGTCGTCGAGAACGGCCCGCGAAAGGACATCCGCGACGACGGGGTCCACTCGGAGGGCTCTGTCGACTCGGACCTCATCGAGTCCCGGCTGGCCGCGCTGGGCTACGTCGAGTGACCGAGACGGACGGGCAGTCCGAACGGAGACCGCTTTGCCGCTGATAGGACGGGTACCGTGCCAGGGTCCGTCGGGCTCACGGGTGACAGTAGACGGCGACCGAGCTGGCGGCGCCGCTCTCAGTCTTCCGCGAGGAACTCCCGATACCAGGCGACGTACGTCAATACTTTCCAGAGCGTCATCCCGTGGTCGGCACTACCGCGCCGGTGGGCCCGCCGTAGCTCGAAGACGGCGTCGGTGTCCAGATACGGGGCGGCACCGACGTTGGCCTCGGTGAACCACGCGTCGATGGCGTCGTGGTCTCGTCGGAACCACTCGCTGACCGGTACGTTGAACCCGTGTTTGTCCCGCTGGAGTATCCGCGCCGGAACCGTTTCGTCGACGGCGTCGGCGAGCACCTGTTTGTACCCCGCGAGTTTGTACTCCGTCGGGATGTTGTACGCGTACTCGACGAGTTCGTGGTCGAGGAAGGGGACGCGTGCCTCCAGAGACGCGGCCATGCTCGCCCGGTCGACCTTGTAGAGCAGGTCGTCGGGGAGCCAGTAGCCCACGTCGTACGCAGTCAACCGCTGGAGGGTGTCGTCTTCGGCCCGTGCCATCGCTGTCTCGACTTTCCCGGCCAGTCCGCTCGAGGTCGGGTCCTCGTCGGTGTCGAGGTAGCTCTCCACGCGTTCGTCGCTGTAGCGACGCGCCGATTCGAGAATCGCTCGCTGGTCGCTCTCCAGGCTCGCAGCGTACCGAATCGGCCGCCGAAGCGGCCCGGAGCCCTCGCTCACCGCGCCGGCAGTCTTGAAGGCGATTCCCGGGAGATGTCGGGCGAACCGCCGGTGCTTCGGGAGGTTTCGGTGGCGGTGGTAGCCGGCGAACAGCTCGTCGGCTCCCTCGCCCGTCAACACGCACTTGACCTCGTTTGCGGCGTACTCGGAGACGAGCATCGTCGGCAGCGCGGCGGGATCGGCCAGTGGCTCGCCGTAGTGGCTCACCAGGTCCGAGAACACGTCCATATCATCGATGTCGACCCGCAACTCGTGGTGGTCGGTGCCGAAGTGGTCCGCGACGAAGCGGGCCTCCTCGCTCTCGTCGGCCGCCGCCTGCCGGAACCCCACGGAGAAGGTCTTGAAATCGCCGTCGTATCGCTCGCTGGCGAGCCCCACGATAGCCGAGGAGTCGAGCCCTCCCGAGAGAAACGACCCGACCGGCACGTCGGCCATCAACCGCCGTTCGACCGACTGTTCGAGCAGGTCACGGACACGGCTGGCGACCGCGTCGCGGGAGCCCGTCACGGGCGAGGGGGACAGCTCCCAGTAGCGACGCCGCTCCACACCGTCGTCCGTGACCAGCAGCGACGTCCCGGGCTCGACCTTCTCGACGGCCGAGAGGAGCGTCTCCGACCCCGGCGTGTACCGGACAGAGAAGAAGTTGAACACCGCTCGAGGGTCGACGTCCCGGGTGACGCCCGCCCGGAGCAGCTGTCGTAGTTCGCTCGCGAACGCGACGCCGTCGCCGATGGTGGCGACGTACAGCGGCTTGATGCCGACGCGGTCGCGGGCGAGAAACACCGAGTCGTCGGCCTCGTCGTGGACGGCGAACGCGAACATACCGTTGAGACGTTCCGGGAGAGACTGTCCCCACTCCTCCCACCCGTGTACGAGCACTTCGGTGTCGCTGTCGGTCGCGAAGCTGTGGCCCGCCGACTCCAGTTCGTCCCTGAGCGGGTCGCGGTTGTATATCTCGCCGTTGAACACGACGGCGACGGTGCCGTCCTCGTTGTATATCGGCTGACTCCCGCCCTCGAGGTCGACGATCGAGAGCCGTCGCATCCCCAGCATGACGCCAGCGTCCTCGTCGATGTGTCTGCCGCGTTCGTCCGGGCCTCGGTGTTCGATACAGGACAACATCCCGTCGAGGCGACCCTCGTCGACCCACCCGTGGACGCCGGCGATACCACACATATCGGGAGCGTTACCCCGGGCCGAGAATACGTGTTTTGGTATTCAGGTCGGAGGTCACAGATGCCCCGGGGCGTCGTGCGGACAGAGCGGGCAGTGGCTTGCCCGTCGGCGTCCGCCCGGATTTTCCGAGGACCCGTCGCACACTCACCGACGCCCGCCCTGGAACCGAGCCGCGACGGTGTCCACCCTGACCGTAACCGTTTTTTTGTTCTTTGGCCAACCTCACTATCAATGACTGTTGTCGTTCTGGGTCTCGACGCGCTCGATCCGGATATCGTCGACCCCGACGTGCACCCGAATCTCACGCTGTCTCATCACCGGTCTATCGAGACGATCGACAGCGCCGCCGGTGAGCCGGCCACCCACGAGCTCTGGCCGACCATCATCACGGGTCTCCCTCCAGCGGATCACGGGTTACTGCTCGGTCAAGGTGGCGTCGGCTGGGAAAACCCCCTGCTCCGCCACGGCAGCACTGTCGCCGACTACGTGATACCCGACGGCCTGCAGAACAGAATCGGCGCCTGGATACTCAACAACACCGAGATGGATGCCTTTCGGACACCGGCGACATACTACGAGAACAACGGTCTCTCGACGGTGTTCGATGGCGTGGAATCGGTTCCCATCGGGGTTCCGAACTACGTACTCGACCCTGACGACGAGGACCGGGAACACCAGCTTCGACAGCGGCTGGGCGAGTACATGGATTTCGACCCCGACGCCGAACACACCCACGAGGCGGCCGATAGAGGCGAGTTCTACGAGAAGTGTCTGGAGATGGTGATGGTGCGAATCGCTCGGACGAGGCGGGCCCTCCGAGGACACAGACACGAACTCGTCTTCGGGTACACGAGCGGGCTGGACCTCGTCGGCCATATCGACTACGACGGAACGGGCCTGCAGGCCCGGGCCTACGAGGAGTGTAACGACTTCGTCGGGGAACTTCGCGCCGACCTCGGACCGGGAGACGAGTTGCTCATAGTCAGCGACCACGGCCTCCAGGACGGGATGCACACCCACGAGGCGATGGTCGCCTCGACGGACGGAACACTCGTCGAGACCATCGACAGCGTGACCGACGTCCGTGACGCTATCGAGGCCGAGCTGGAGCGGACGGACCACACGCCGGCGCCTCGAGAACGGTACGAGCCCGGCGGTGACGGTGGGGAGGCAGTCAGAGACCAGCTCGAAGACCTGGGGTATATGTGAGGATGGCGGACGACCCGAATATCCTGCTCGTGGTGCTCGACAGTGTGCGGGCCGGCAACTGCAGTATCTACGGCCACGCCAACGAGACCACGCCGTTCCTCGACTCCTTTGGCGCCGACCGGGCGACGGTCTACGACCAGGCCCGGGCTCCCGGCGCCCGGAGCGTCACCAGTCACGCGAGTCTCTTTTCGGGCTTGCACGTCGCCGAACACGGAGTCGTCTCGGCGGCCGAGCGACTCGACCCCACGGTATCAGTGTTCCACAGGCTCCGCGACGAGGGGTACGACACCGGGGTTTTCACCGAGAACGACTGGCTGACCGCGGTCGACGTCGGACTGAAAGATGGGTTCGATACGGTCGTCGGCGCGCGAAACGTCCCGTTTCCGGAGGGGCTGAACCCCCACGAGTTCGTCTCCAACGAGGGCCAGGGCAACTACGCCGAGTTCGTCAGAACGGCCCTTTCGAGCGACCGACCGGCCCAGTCACTGGCCAACGGCCTGGCGACGAAACTGCAGTCCGACTACATTCGCTTCCTGCCTGGGAATATCAAGGCATCCACCCCGGCAGACGTGTACGTCGACTCGTTTCTGGACTGGAGCGGGGACAGCGACGGGCCGTGGGCTGCCTGTGTGAACCTGATGGACGCCCACATCCCGTACGAGCCCGCCGCCGAGTACGACCTGTGGGGCGGCGACAGAGCCAGCGAGCTGCAGTCGTCGTTCGAGGACCAGAAGTGGGCGTTCCACGGCGGGCAGACCCCCTGGTGGCAAAAGAGAGCCGTCGAGTCGCTGTACGACGGCGCTATCAGGCAGATGGACGCCGAACTGGAGCGGCTGGTCGGGGCCCTCGAGGCGCGGGGCGAGCTCGACGAGACACTGATTGTAATCACGAGCGACCACGGCGAAGGGTTCGGCGAACCCAGTCGGCTCCAGGACGGCGTTCGCGTCGCGGAACACGGCGTCGCCATCCACGACGCCGTGGTCCACGTGCCCCTGCTCGTCAGACACCCCGGGCAGACAGACGCCCGACGCATCGACCGACCGGCCACGCTGACGGCGTTTCCCGACGTCGTAAACGCCACCCGTGACGGGGAACGGCCCGCCGCCGGCTTCTGTCCCGACGAGCCGGTCGTGGCCACCGCAGTCGGGCTGGACGAGCCACTCCAGCGCCGCGCCGGCGACTACGTCTCCGATATCTCGCCGTGGCTCGACGACAAACGAGCCGTCTTCGACTACGACGAGGAGGCGGGTATCGTGGTGAAGTACTGCCGGGTCAGGGACACCGCGGCGACGATACACAGTCGTGACCCACAGACTGCGTTCAGGGTTAGCCGGACAGACGACGGGCGGGTCGACGCGGTGTTCGACGAGTTGGCCGAACTGGACGTCCGAACCGACGGAGAGAGTCTCGAGGACCTCGACGACGACACGTACGGCCGGCTCGAAGATCTGGGCTACGTCTGACCGGCGACGCTCTCGTACTCCCAGACGAGGTCGAAGTAGCGCTTCATCCCGGCGACGAAAGAGCCGTTCTCGGTGAGAGCTGCCTGGCGCATGTGATTCGGGACCTCCGGCTCCTCGACCAGCAGGATTGCCTCGCCGCTGTCGTACGCCATGCTCGGGTCGACGAGCGTGCCGCGCCACGGGAGCTTCTCCGTGCTGAAGCGGACGCCGACCGCCGGGAACTCGGCCTCCAGTCGGTCGACCATCTCGGACTGGACCGCCGCCTTCTCCGGCGGGAGGTTGTCGGGGTGGAGAAAGAGGACGGAGACGTCGACGCCGCGCTCGACGGCCTCGCCGAGCGCGTTCTCGACGCTGTCCAGGTACGCGAAGCTGTTCGTGATGATGCCGAGCGTCTCTTCGGCGTCGCCGTAGAGCCGTCGGGTCTCCCGTTCGCTCGGGTCGCCGACGTCGACGACGTGGAACAGTTCGGCGGTCGGTGAGATGTCCTGGCTGGCACGCTCGAACTGGGGGCCGTACTCCGCCAGGAACGCGTCCCGACCGGCCTCGACGTCGGCCGCGAACGCCTCGTAGGACTGACGGCTGTTCTCGATAGCCCGGTCCAGTATCTCCTCGGGCGCTTTGGGCTGGTACTCCTTGGGCCGGCCGGGGATTACCTTGATGAAGCCGCGGTCGGCCAGTGACTCCAGGACGCCGTAGATGCGCGCCTTGGGGATGCCGGTCGCCTCCGCCAGATTGGGCGCGGTGGTCCGGCCCAGCGCCAGCAACTGCTCGATGGCCGTCGTCTCGTACTCGGTCAGCCCAACGCGGTCGAACACGTCGGACGCTTCGGTCATACCCCTCCTTCACCGCCCGGAAGGTAAAACGCGCGGGAACCGCCCGAAAGTATTTATTCCCCGTCCCAGTTAGTTACTCGCAACGTGAGTAACCAGCAATCCGAACCCCCGGAGCGCGACGACGCACACCTGCAGGACGTCGAGGACGGCTGTGGCTGTGTCGAGGTGTGGGAACACATGAGCGAGGACCGCGAAGAGTAACCTGACGAGATTCGCTGTTCCGTTTTTCTCGCCGTCACTCTCGACTGTAGCAGTTTCTTCGACAGCTACTACCAGAACTCACACCCAGAAAGCCCTCGACTGCTCGCTAGTCACAGTAGTCGTTTCTGCTACTCCCGCGCTTATCCCCCGCCAGAAAGCCCTCGACTGCTCGCTAGCGGTTTCCTCGACAGCTACCACCGGAACTACTCACCCCCAGAAAGCCCTCGACTGCTCGCTAGCGGTTTCCTCGACAGCTACCACCGGAACTACTCACCCCCAGAAAGCCCTCGACTGCTCGCGGGCGCTGTGACGGATACCTCGCTACGCTCGGTAGTGCCGCCACAGCGCCCGCGACCAGCCTCGCCCTTTCAGTCCACCAGGAATTGCCTGCCTTCCCCCGGGTCGTGCGACGGAGCGCACTCCCGGCCGCGAAGCCGTTTAATCGGCTGAGTCGGGGAGGGGCAGGCTGACGGCGGGGCCTTGGCGGACTGGAAGGGCGAACCCGGTCGGCGCGGCTGCGCGGGCCCTATCCGAGCGGAGCGAGGATATCCCGCACAGCCGCGTCGAGCGGGTGAGGGCTTCCGAGTGCTACCGAAGAGTAGCGTTGTTGTCACAGACTGTTGCTAGCCGCGTCGAGCGGGTGAGGGCTTCCGAGGGCACAGAATAGGTAGCCGTGAGAAAAGCAGTTGCTAGCCGCGTCGAGTGGACGAAAACGAGCGGACAGTCTGGGACCCGTATTTATTTGAGTGCGCGTGGCAGATGGTCGACAATGGCCGACCGTGACGACGTCTGCGTGTTGCTCCCTGCCTACAACGAGGCCGAGACTATCGAGTCAGTCGTCGAGAGATTTCGCGAGGAGGGGTTCGAGAACATCCTCGTCGTCGACGGCGGGAGCACGGACGACACGTACGCCCTGGCCGAGGCCGCCGGCGCCCGCGTCGTCGAGCAGTCCGGCGACGGGAAGGGGCAGGCGATCCGCGAGGCCGTCGAGCGCTACGTCGAGGCGCCCTACGTGTTGATGGCCGACGCCGACGAGACCTACCGTGCGGGCGACGCCGACCGGATGCTCGAACCCCTGTTCGAGGAGCGGGCCGAACACGTCATCGGTGACCGCTTCGCCGACATGAAACCCGACGCGATGACGCGGCTCAACCGGGTCGGCAACCGCATCATCAACGGGGCGTTCTCGCTCATCCACGGGCACGACTACGCCGACATCCTCAGCGGGTATCGCGCGTTCACCCGCGAGTCGTTCCTGCGGCTCTCGCTGTCCGCGGAGGGGTTCGGAATCGAGACCGAGATGGCCGTCGAGTGTGTCAAACACGGGGTCCGAACCGTCGTCGTCCCCATCACCTACCTGCCCCGGCCCGACGAGTCCGAGACGAACCTCCGACCGGTGCGGGACGGGGGACTGATTATCGTGACGCTGTACCGGATGGCGAAGACGAACAACCCCCTGTTCTACTTCGGGAGCGTCGGCTTCTCGACTATCGGGATGGGCGTGGTGCTGGGTGTCTACGTCCTCTACGACTGGTTCGTCAGGGGCATCTCCCACGAGGTCATCGCCACCATCGGCGGGATCGCTGTCGTGCTCGGTATCCAGCTGCTGATGTTCGGGGTCCTCTCGGACATGATCGTGACGGTAAACCGGGAACAGACACAGCAACTGGAGAACATCGCCAACCGCCTGAACGATGAGCGCCGGCCCGCGCGCCGGTCTGACGCCGACGGCGAGACGACGACACAGCCGACGCCCGAGAACCAGCAGGACTGAGCGAGGCCGGGTCCGCCCGTGCCGGCTGGCAGTCTCCGTCCCGGGTCAGAACGGGACCAGCGCCCGGAGCTGTGTCAGGAGGCTGTTGGACGTCGCTTCACGCTTGCGCTCGAACGTCGGGTGGAGCGCGTTGAACAGGTCCTGTTCCGAGTCGAACTGTGTCGCGGTCGCCATCTCGAGGGCCTCACCGACGGTGATACTGTGGCCGGCGGAGTCGTAGGGAACCTCGATATGACCCGCCCGCTCGCGAACCTCGCGGGCGGAGGCGGGGTAGTCGATGGTCTCCTCGCCGAGCTTGGCGTCGAGCGCCGCGATGCCGAACTCGATGGCGGTCGGCTCCTCACTATCGTCGGTCGGTGGCTGTACTCCCATCGTCTGAAACGTGGGGCTACGGGGTGGAAAAGGCTGTGTTTACTTCTCGCAGGCGGCGGTAGCACGCCGCTGCCAGTCCGATTGGACAGCCGCGACCGTCGGCTCAGTCAGCGGTCTCCGAGGAGTCGCAGGCGCTGAGCCACTCCTCGGCCCAGGCGGTTATCTCGTCGAAGACGGGACAGAGCGACTCGCCTTTCGGCGTGAGCCGGTAGTACGTCGCGACCGGCGCGTCCTCCTCTAGCCGGCGCTCGACGAAGCCGGTCTCCTGGAGGTCGTCGAGGACGCGCGAGAGCGTGCGGGAACTGGCGTCGGTGGCTCGCTTGAGCTCGTTGAACCGACGCTCGCCGTTCTGGAGTTCGTGGAGGACGACGAGACGCCACTTGGACCCGACCTGTTCGATGGACTCGACGACCGGACAGGCGGCGTCGTTCGCCTCCTGCTCCTCTGCGAAGATTTCTGATGACATCGGTGTGACCTGGTACCCCCTTTGTCCGGGAAGCGATATATAGGTTCGCATCCGAACCAAGTAACGTAATGAAACCACACTCCGTTGCACTGACGAATCGGCACACGAGCGCGCCCAGCCCGGAGGTAGCGGCCTGATGGCCTTCGAGACCGCCGGCGCGGCCGAGCTCTTTCTGATCGCGCGGCTCCTCTTCGGTGGGGTGCTCGCCTTTACCGGTCTGAACCACTTCCTGAGCGCGGAGGGGATGATTCCATACGCCGAGGCCAAGGGCCTGCCAGCGCCGGCGGCGTCTGTCTACGCCAGCGGCGGGCTGCTCGTCTTCAGCGGCCTGCTGGTCGTCGCCGGGGCCTACCCCGTCGCCGCCGCGGGCGCACTCGCCGTCTTCCTGCTGGCGTCGGCCGTCACGATGCACGACTTCTGGGCCGTGCCGGCGGACCAGCAGCAAGAGGAGATGACGCAGTTCCTGAAGAACGTCGCGATGGCGGGCGGCGCCGTCGCGCTGCTGGCCGTCGCCGGCACGGCGTGGCCGTACAGCGTCGGCCTCGGCGCGTTCTAGGCTGCCGACTGCGTCGCCGGTCGCCAATTTCAAACCCCGCCGGTGCCGATGTTGTCCTGAATGCTACAGTCGTCGCTCGTCGAGTCGCTTTCCGCCGTACCGTTCCGGCCGCTGGTCGTCGTCCTCGCCGTTTTCGCGACGGCGGTCGCCGTCCGCCGGCTGGTCGGCGGTCGACTCACCGCGGCGCTCCGGCGTCGGCTGTTACTCGGCGTCCCGTGGGGGACGCTGCTGACGATAGCGCTCGTCGCGGCCGTTTACCTCTTCGTCCAGGGGGCGTACTGGCACTCGAACCTGCTCGTGACGCCGTTCCGGACGTGGTCGTACTTCTATCCGGTGGGGATGGCGCTGGGCGCGTTCTCCCACGGGAGTGTCGGCCACATCACGGGCAACCTTCTGGGAACGCTCGTCTACGGCACTGTCGTCGAGTACGCCTGGGGCCACTACCCACAGGGCCGGGGCGAGTCGTCGTTCAGTTCGCTCCGGACGAATCCCTTCGCCCGGATACTCGCGGTCCCGGTGGTGATGGTGGCCGTCGGCCTGTTCACGGGCGTGTTCGCGCTGGGCCCCGTCGTCGGCTTCTCCGGCGTGGTGTTCGCGCTCGCCGGCTTCGCGCTGGTGACGCGGCCGACGCTGTTCCTGGGGGCGTTCCTGGGGAGCCGCATCATCGACCTGGTGTACAGCGCGCTCCAGTCGCCGGAACCGACCGTCGGCGGGAGCGTCCAGTACGTCACACCCTGGTGGGCCAACGTCGCCATCCAGGGTCACGCCATCGGGCTGCTGGCCGGGGTCTTCCTCGGGACGGCGCTGCTGCGAGCACGCTCGGAGCGGCCCGATCCGGGGACAGTGTTCTTCGCGACCCTGGTCTTTGCCGTGGTCCAGGGGCTCTGGGCGGTGTACATCCCCGTCGGCGGTGGGCGATACACCCTGTTTCGCTGGCTCGGTACCGCGCTGATTCTGCTGCTCGCGGTGCTCGTCTCCGCCGCGACGCTGTACACCGACCGGCGTGCGCTCCCGGACTTCGAGGGGGGGTGGCCCTCGGTGGCCGGCTTCGGGCTCATGGTCGCCCTCGCGGCGCTCTGTCTCGCCTCGGTACCCGCCAACGGCGCCGCCCTGGACGCCGGTGACCTCCCGGACGACGGGCTGGAGGTCCGTGATTACGTCGTCACCTACGACGAGGACGTGCCCAACGCCTACGTCGACAGTATGCCGCTGCCGCCGACGGCCCAGCAGAACATCACCGAGAGCGGCGTGGTCGTTGCCAGCGCCGACCGCGAGATATGGACCGTCGCGGTGTCCCGCTCGCGGCTCGCGCTTCAGGGCGAGGCGACCGTGGTCGTCGGGGGCGTCGGCTGGCGCGAAACGGTCCGGGTCGACCGGCGAAGCTGGTCAGTCCAGGGCAACGACAGCGTCTACAGCGTGGCGCTGGCCCGGCAGGACGGGGAGTCCCGGACGGTGTACCGGTCGTCACCGTCGACGTTCGACGGGCGCATCGCCGGCCGCAACCTCACCGTCCGACCCGACGGGAGCGACTTCGAGATCGCGGTCGCCCGGAACGGCGAGACCGTCGACCGGGGGCCGATACCGGCCAATATGTCGAGCCGTGATATCGGCGGGCTCACCTTCGAGCGCAACCGCTCGCGGCTCTACGCCAGCGCCAATGGAACCCGGGTCGTCGTGGCCCGGTCGGGGACGTAGCCGACCCCCCGCTCGGGCGCCTAGGCCCACTCGATACGGTAGAGTTCGGCGTCGATACTCCGGGTGGCGTCGTCGTGAAAGTCGAACTGGTGGGGGATGTCGAACTCCGCGGCGAAGGCGTGGGTCACGTCGCCGCCGTTGTCGGCCACAAAGGACTCCACGAAGTCACCGCTGCCGGCGTTGTGCAGCGAGTAGGAGACGCTTGCTATCTCGGCGGCGGTCGCCAGGAAGGCCCGGTCGGCGTGTTCGTTGCCCGACTGCGCGCCGAAGGGCGGATTCATCACCACGGTCGTCTCCGCGACCGGCGGACAGAGCGGGACCCGCGTCGCGTCGGCCCGGACCCACGACACCGACGTCGTCGACCCGACCTTCCGTTCGTTCGCCCGGGCCGTCGACAGCGGGCCGGGGTCGATATCCACGCCCACGACGGTGTCGGGTCCCCGGAGGGCGGCGGCGAGAGCGAGCATCCCGGTCCCACAGCCCAGGTCGACCACCGTCCGGTCCTGGACGTCGCCTTCCAGGTCGGCCCGGTGGACCAGATGTGCCGCCAGGTCCGGCGGCGTCCGGTACTGTTCGAGGTCGGCCCGCGGGTCGGCGAACCCGGCGACGACGCCGAGTTGCTGGGCGAGCGCGCTTTTTGTCGCCATCGGGTGCAATACACCTGAGTCATGTAAAAACCTTTTTGAAATGCACAGTAGTTATCACGGGCGTTGCAGTTCGACGACGAAGGCCGCCCCGCCACTGTCGCTCTCCTCGACCCAGATGCGCCCGCCGTAGCTCTCGACCATCGCGTCGACGAAGTAGAGACCGAAGCCCGTCCCGCCGGAGTCGGTGCTCTTGCCGCCCCGTTCGAAGATGCGGTCATGGACCGACGGTGCGATACCGGGGCCGTCGTCGGCCACTCTGACGGTGGCCGTCTCCTCGGTCACCGTCGCCGTGACCTCGACCGAGACGCCGTGTCCGTCGTCTCGGCCCTCGCTCCCGTCCGTCGAACCGTGCTCCACGGCGTCATCGGAACGCGACGCGTTCCGATTGCCTGTCGAACCATGTTCGACAGCGTTGGTCAGGATGTTGCCGAAGACGTCGTGCAGCAGGTCGTCGGCGGTCACGACCACGTCGTCGGGGACCGAGACCTCGACCGACGCGCCGGGCGCCATCGAGCCGGCTCTGTCGGCGGCCGACTCCACTACCGGGGCCAGCTCGACCGGCTTGGTCTCGGCGGTGTCCTCGTCCGAGAGCGTCTGCAGCACCGACCGGACCTTCCGCGTGAGGTCGACGATGTCGTCGCTCCACTCCACGATGGTCTCTGCGTAGTCGCGGTGGTCGCCCTCCAGCTCGGCGGCGAGCATATCGCCCCGGGCCCGGATGACGTTCATCCCGTTGAGGATATCGTGGCGCAGGATGCTGTTGAAAAACTCCATCTGCTCGCGCCGGCGCTGGAGCGCCTCGTTCGAGGCCGCCAGTTCCGCCCGCTGGCGCTCCAGTTCCGTCTCGCGGGCGACCCGATCCAGTGCCGCCGTCGCCGTACTCGAGAGGATGTCGAGCAGGTGCCGTTCGGACTCGTCGAACGGTTCGACGGTCGTCGACCCGACACACAGCAGGCCGTGGTCGTCGAGGGGCAGAACCAGCAGCGTCCCGAGCGGGATGCCGGGCGCCGCCGGGGCGTTGAGCCGCGTGTAGTCTTCGACGAGGGTCTGGTCGCCCGCGTCGAAGATGGCCTTCTCGTCGGTCCCGGGCTCGATGGCCGGCAGGTCTTTCGCGATGTCGACGCCGGCGAAGTCGGTCGCCGTCTCTGTGGCACCGATTGGGTGGAGGACGTCATCTTCGGTGTCGTAGGCCCACATCGCCGCGATGGGTCGGTCGATAATCTGCTCTGCGAGTTCCGTGACCCGCTCGGCGACGGCGGCTTCGGTGTGCGTGTACAGCAGATCGTTTGTGGCCTCGCTGAGCGCGTCGACGCGCTCCTCGCGGCGCTTCAGTTCGGTGATGTTCCGTGCGACCCCGACGACCTGGACGAGCTCGCCGTCCTCGAAGACCGGCTGGTACCACGTCTCGAACATCAGGTCCTCGACGGGCTGTGTCACACGGACCTCGTCGCCCCCAAGCGCCTCCCGGGCGGCGTCCACGATCTCCGGGTAGTCGGCGTAGGCCTCGAAGATGGAGACGCCTGTCAGTTCGCCCTGTCCCAGCCCCAGAGCCTCCAGTCCCTTCCCGGCCGAGTGGGTGAACACACCGTCCGTGTCGAGTGCGAACACGACCACCGGGAGGTTGTTCACCATCGTCCGGAGCTGTTCGTCCCACTGAACGTGGTCACGCTCGCGCTCCTGTTCGACGGCGTTCTCCCGCACGAAGGCGACGACGCGAGTCGTCTCCTCCACGGCGACGCGCCTGAGTGTCACGGTAACCGAGCGTCGCTGGCCTTCGGGGCCGACTACCTCCCACGCTATCTGGTGTTCCCCCTCGTCGACGGCCGCCTGAATCGCTTCGACCGCCGCCTCGGTCGTGAACGCCGCCGTGCTGATATCGCCCACCGCCGCCCCGACCAGCCGGTCGCGGCTGCGGCCGACCAGCTCACAGGCCGCCCGGTTCGCGTCTAGAATACGACCGGTCTCGGGGTCGTGGACCATGACCGGCTCCGGCGTCGCGTCGAAGATATCCGCGTAGAGACGGTCGTCGATATCCGCGGGCATACAGGGGAATCACCCACGGGCCACAAGACAGTATCCCTGCAGTTCTCAACCGCGAAAACCGTCCCAATCGGTCACTCAGTCCGCGGGAGCTCGATGACGAAGGCCGCCCCGCCGCTGTCGCTCTCCTCTATCCAGATGTTCCCGCCGTAGCTCTCTATCATCGAATCGACGAAGTAGAGCCCGAAGCCGGTGCCCGAGGAGCCGCTCCCTTTCTCGCCGCGCTGGAAGACCCGGCGGCGCTGTTCCGGTGGGACGCCGGGGCCGTCGTCGGCGATGCGGATCTGTACGACGACGTCTTGGACCGTCGCGGTCACGTCGACGGTCACGCCTTCGCCGGCGTGTTCGACGGCGTTCAGGAACAGGTTCCCGAAGACGTCCTCCAGCAGTTCGTCGGCCGCGACGGTGATATCTGCCACGCGATTGTTGACGGTACAGGCGTCGCTCACCGAGCGCGCCCGGTCCGCGCCGGCCTCGAGCACATCGCCGAGGTCACGCCGCTCCATCTCGGTCATCCCCTCTTCGGAGAGCGTCTGCAACACCGACCGCACCTTCTCGGTGAGGTCGATTATGTCGTCGCTCCACTTGACGATGGTCTCGGCGTACTTCCGGTCGTCCCCGTCCAGCCGGTCGACCAGTATCTCGCCGCGGGCCTGTATGACGTTCATGCCGTTGAGCATGTCGTGCTGGAGGATACTGTTGAAAAACTCCATCTGGTCCTTTCGACGCTGTAGCGTCCGCTGCTGGTTACTTCGGACAACGGCGTACCGGAGCGCCCGAACCAGTCGATCACCGTCGAGTTCCGATTTCGGCAGGTAGTCCTGTGCGCCCCGCTCGATGGCCGCCATCGACTTCTGGCGGTTCTGCAGCCCGGTCAGCACGATAATCGGTAATCCGTCGACCAGCTCCGTCGCCCTGTCGAGCGTCTCGAGACCCCTGGAGCCGGGCAGGCCGAGGTCGAGCAGGAGGACGTCGAACCCCTCCAGCGACAGGTCGTCGGCGGCGTCGAGCGACTCGACGTGTGCCAGCTCGATTTCGTCGACGAAGTGGCTGTCCGTGGCGGTGTCCAGATAGTGACGGACGAGGCCCGCGTCGCCGGGATTGTCCTCTGCGAGTAACACGTCCAGACGGGCGGGCGGCTGTGACCCGCTCATCGTGGTGGTCGTTTGACGACGGTCAGCCAGAACTCTTCGATTCGGTGTACGATGTCGACGAAGCCCTCGAAGTTGACCGGTTTCGTCAGATAGGCGTTCGCGTGTCGGTCGTACGACCCAAGGATGTCCTCTTCGGCCTCGGAGCTGGTGAGGATGACCACCGGAATCCGTTTGAGGTCGTCGTCCTCGCCCATCGCTTCCAGGACCGCCTGGCCGCCCATCCGTGGCATATTGAGGTCGAGCAGAAAGAGGTCCGGCCGCGGCGTCCCCTCGTACTCGCCCTCGTCGCGGAGGAACGACAGCGCCTCCACACCGTCGTTGACGACGTGCAGGGTGTTGTTTATCTGCCCGGATTCGAGGGCTTTCTCGGTGAGCTTCACGTCGCCGGGGTTGTCCTCCGCGAGCAGTATCTCGATTGGGTCGCCGGCCGTCGTTCCGCTCATGCCGTCGCCTCCGTCGGCGCGGGGAGCGTGAACTTGAATATCGCGCCGGCGTCGTTCGAGCGCTCGACCCATATCCGGCCGTCGTGGCGCCTGACGATGCGCCGACAGACGGCGAGTCCGACCCCCGTTCCCTCGACCTCCTGGGTCCCTCGGTTGAATATCTCGAACACGTCGTCGTCCATCTCTTCTGGAACGCCCGGCCCGTTGTCCGCGACGGTGAACGTGACCTGGTCCCGGTCACGGCTGGTCGTCACCTCGATGTGTGGGTCGACACCGCTCGCGGCGGTGTACCGTATCGCGTTCTCGAAGAGGTTCTGAAACACCTGACCCAGCTGGTCCGGGTCGGCCCTGACCGGCGACAACGTCCCGATTTCGATGGTCGTCCCCGTCTCCTCGATGCGGAGTTGCAGGGCATCCAGCGTCCGCTGTACCACCTGTTCGGGTGCTATCTGGGTAAACTCGCCCGCGTCTGTTTCGACGCGTGAATACTGTAGTAATGCGTTGATCATGTTTTGCATCCGATGGGCGCCGTCGACGGCGAACGCCATGTACTCGCTCGCCTCCTCGCCGAGCTCGTCGCCGTACTCGCTCTCGAGGAGGTCGACGTAGCTCGAGACCATCCGCAGGGGCTCTTGCAGGTCGTGGGAGGCGACGTAGGCGAACTCCTGGAGCGCCTCGTTCGACCGCTCTAGCTCCTCCCGTCGCGCCTGGAGTTCCGCCTCCCGACGGACCCGGTCGAGCGCCGCGGCGGCGGTACTGGCGAGAATCTCCAGGAGGAACCGCTCGGACTCCGTGAACGCCTCGACTGTCCGGGAGCCGATACACAGCATACCCTCGTCTTCGAGCGGGAGACAGAGCATCGTCCGGAGCGGCACGCCCGGTGCCGAGGGGTTTTCCACCGTCCGGTAATCCTCGATAACGACCGCCTCACCCGCGTCGAAGATGGCCTTCTCGCGGGTCCCCGGTTTCATCGGCGGGAGCTCCTCAGGAACGGTCACGTCCGCAAAGTCCGCGGCCGCCGCCGTCGACCCGATGGGACGGAGCGTGTCGTCGCTCTCGTCGTGGGACCACATCGCCGCGAGCGGCCGGTCGATGATATGCTGTGCGATGGCCGTCACTGTCGATGCTACGTCGGACTCCGTGTGGGTGTACAGCAGTTCGTTCGTGGCCGAACTGAGCCGTTCGAGACGCTCCTCGCGCTTCCTGAGTTCCGTTATCTCGTGGCCCTCGATGACGGTGTGAATTACCGTTCCGTCTTCTATCACTGGTCGGACGTTCGTGCTGAAGACGGCCTCCGGCCCGTCGGCCGGCTCGTAGGATATCTCGAAGTTGTCCATCTCCCCGTCGAGCGCTCGTTCGACGGCCACACGACACCGGTCGTGGGCCTGCTCGCCCTCGAACCAGGGCGTCTCCCAGACGTACTCGCCGGCCAGCGCCGCCGGGTCTTTCCCGACGAACGCCAGTGCGGCGTCGTTCGCATCGACGACCCGTCCTTCGGTATCGGTGATTCCGACCTGGGTCCGCTGGGAGTTGAATACGCTTTCGAGGAGCGCCCGCTGTCGGTTGCGGCTCGCTCGCTGGTTCTGTTGCTCGACTGTCATCCCGATCCACTGGGTCAACAGGTCGACGAAGGTCCGCTCCATGTCGGTGAACGAGCGCTCACGGGCGTCCGTATCCGCGAAACAGACCGTCCCGTAGGCCTCCCCGTCGACGGTTATCTCCCCGCCGAGGTAACACGAGAGGCCGAAGCGCTCGTACTCGTCGCTGTCGAGGATGCCCGCGTCCGAGGCGTTCTGAATCGTTCGGACGCTGTCGTCGCTCTCGCCCGTCGCCAGCGTGTGCTGACAGTAGCTCTCCGTGAGCGGTGCCTCCGCACCCCGCTGGATGCTCTCGTGGTCGCCGATGGCGGCCTCGATAGTCTGTGTCTCGGCCTCGATTTGCGTGACGTACCCCACCGAAAGGTCGAGCCAGCCACACCCGAGCTCCAGGAGCCGCTCGACCTTCTCGTCGAAGGTGAGCTCCCGGGTCGAGACGATCTCCTGAAGCCGTCTGAGCGTCGCCTGGTTCGATTCGAGGCTGGACTCACGTCGCTGCTGTTCGGTGACGTCGGTGGCAAACGAGAGCAGCTGGTCGACCGACGACGCCCGGGTTACACTGACGTCGAGGAGGCGGTCGGGCTCGCCGTCTTCGCCGACGGTCCAGCGGACCGTCCGCTCCTGCTCGGCGATAGCCGGCAGGTCGGTTGCCGCCCCGTCCTCGCGGACGAGGTCCTCGATAGGTGTCTCTTTGAGGTCGGCTACCGGGCGACCGTAGCAGTCAGACGCGCTCGCGTTCGCCTCGAGCACCCGCCCCGTCTCGTCGTGTACGAGAATCCCCTCGCGGGACCCCTCGAACAGGTCCGTCCGGGCGACGTCGAGCTCGGGGTCACTTCGGAGGCGGTCGTCCATATCACGATAGCGCGTGCCACATCTCTTGAACGTACGCCCCCAGTTCTTAGGAACTGAAATAGAACGGGAACCGCCGGCCTCGCTCACCAGGTGCCGTGGAAGGTGTCGAACTCCAGCGATTCCAGCGGTTTCTCCCCGATGGCGATCTCGTACTCGCCGGGGGTGAGCATCGGCTTCTTGAACTGCGGGCCGTCGTCGGTCGTGATGCGCGGACAGCCCGTGTTGACGTAGGCGTCCATGCCGAAGTTGGTGAGCCGGTCGGGCGTGACCTCGTCCATCGTGATGAGGTAGGCGTTCTCGTTGTTCTCGACTATCTCCTGGGCCTGGTCCCAGCGCCCCTGGCCGATCTTCGTACAGAAGATGACGCCCCAGTTCTCGGCGTCCATCGCGCGGTGGACCGCGCCGTAGCGCTGTTTCATGAACTTCTCCGTGTCGGCGATGGTGACGCCGTTGTTGACGGGGTCGGCGATGATGACTTTCTTGTCCGGGTGTTCCATCGCCAGCCCGAGCGGGTGGAACTTCCCGCCGCCGACGTAGAGAATCTGGTCGGCGTCGACGTCCGCGCTGGCGTAGTTACAGCCAAGCACCTGCCCCTCGTTGGTGAGCCGTTCGTCACCGCGCTGTGTGTGGACGGTGTAGCCGCGCTGTTCGAGCCACTCGCGCATCTCGCCGAACTTGTTCATGTGCTGGGCCGTCGTCACGAGGCCGACGTCGGGGTCCTCGTCGGGGTCGCTGAGTTCCTCATCGAAGGCCTGCTCCATGATGGGGGTGACTTCGACGTTCGAAAAGAGCGGGACGTAGATTATCTTGTCAGACTCCTTCATCGGGGAGTGACCGAAGTGGACGAACACGTCGGTCCGGCGCATCATGTAGGTGTCGAGGTCGCAGGCGCCGTAGCAGGGCTGGCCGGACATCATCACCTGGACGTCGTCGGGCAGCTCCTCGCGGAGGTCGTCGGTGACGGCGGGGCCGCGTCGTTTCAGCCCCTCCGGGAACTGGAGGCCGACGGTCTCGGCGTCGCGCTCTTCGACCGCCTCGACGATGCGGTCTATCTCGTAGTCCCACTCGCGGTCGTGCTTCAGCGAGAGGCCCGTATTGCGGAGGTCCCCCTCGGTTCGCTCTTGGCTCATTGGACCACTATATCCGTTCGAGTGGGATAACCTCGGCGTTTCCGACTGGATTGAAACTTACTAGTGTCGCTGTGTCCCGGTGATCGCCGGCCCCGAGACCGGCGATAGCGGGACGAGACGGCGGTCATTCGTCTCAGAGCCAGACGACCACCGCGACGGCCGTCGCCGCGGTGACGACGGTACCGACGAAGACCAGCCACTGGGCGAATACCCCTCGTCTGGACGCCCCCTCGGGCCACGTGCTGGAGAGCCGATGGACGCCGTAGGCAAACAGGGTAGCCGCGACGGTGAAGATAATCGGTATCACGACCAGACCGGCCCTCACCTCGCCGGCCCCCTCGAACAGTCCCAGTCGGATTACCGGGTCCAGCACCACCACGACCGCGAACCCGTAGCCGATACCGAACAGCGCAGAGAGGAGGAGATATCGGGGCCTGAGCACGACTCGCCAGGTCGGCGTCGACTCGTCGGGTCGCCCGCCGGAGGCCTGTACCAGAAACCGCCGCACGTCCGGCAGGATGTACAGCAGTGGGACCGAGAGGGCGCCGCCGGCGAGCCCGAGCGCGGCGGTCAGTGCCGCGATGATGCCCGCAGACAGCACCGCCAGCAACAGGAAATACAGCAAGAGACCGAGAATACCCACGAGTAGCTCGAAGACCTGCATCACCCGTTTCGCCTCGGCGCGTGCGTAAATACGGTCGCTGTCTGCCCCCTTCGGCACATCTATACCGCACGAGTCCCAACGCGGTGGTAATGAGCATCGAGACCGAGACCGTCACCGAAATCGACGACGACCACGTCGACCAGCTCGCGACCGAACTCGGCGAGAGCATCGCCCAGCTACCTGTCTATCAGGAGTACCTGCAGGCGAAGGCGAAAGTCGAGAACGACGCCGACGCCCAGCGCGCCATCGAGGAGTTCGAACAGCTCCGCGAGGAGTTCCAGATGGCCCGCCAGACCGGCCAGGCCACCCAGGAGGACCTCCGCAAGGTCCAGGAGGCCCAGGAGGAGCTCCACGACATCGCCTCGATGAGCGAGTATCTCGAACTCCAGAACGAGCTCGAGGCCCGCCTCGCACAGATCAACGACCTCGTCTCCGAGCAGCTCGAAGTCGACTTCGGCGAGAAGGCAGGCGGCTGCTGTCAGGACTGAAATACAACCGTTCCTCTCGTTTTTCCGCCCGGGTAGTCGCGACGATAGCGGTCTCTCGCCCCACACGTCGCTCGAACGTCCGGTCCGTCCGGGCCCGCCGGGGACCGACCACTGATAAGAAAACTTATACATCCTGGCAACAAACCCGTACAACAGATACGACACGATGTCGGGGAGACGTCCGGTCCGGGATATCACGACGTTCGTGAGCCTGTATCTCCTGCTCTCACTGCCACCGTTTCTCTACCTGAATCAGGACCTCTCCGCGGCAGTCGCGAACATCGCCCTGGTGGCGACGGCCGGCACGGTGGTGTTAGTGCTCGTCGCATCGCTGTTTTTCATCAGCGACGGCGTCGAGCGCTACACCGACTTCTTTTTCGCCGTGACCGACGTGTACTCCGTCGTCGTCGACCTGGCGTTCGTTCTCGGGGCAGTCTCGTGGTGGGTCGTCCCGGAACTCGCGACCCGCTTCGAGCTGGGGGCCCAGCTCCGGTACGTCCTCGCGGCTATCATAATCTGTCACGTCCCGATGGTCCTGTTTCTCTCCCTGCTGACGATTATGGGTCGGGCGCGGACGGCCGCCTGAACGACACCACCCGAGCCGACTCGCTCTGTCGGGTGGTCGAGGACGACGGCCCGTGTCACCGTTCGAACTGCGAGAGGAAGACGCCGACACCGACGAGCAGTCCGAACAGCCGGATGCCATCTCGAAGCGGCCACGCGGCTTCCATAATGAACCGCCCGAGCGGCGTGACCACACCGTAGAGGGACACCCCGATGAGGGTGACGAGGCCTACGAGGACCTCCGCGAGGAGCGTTCCAGCGGCGAATATCGCGACGGCGTAGAGCGAGTGGCGGACGATTCGGGCGAGCGGAATCGGGCCGTCCGGGGTGACTGCGCGACCGACGTCTGTGGCCAGAACCCACCTGAAGTACGTTTCGAGTGACATATATACCATCCCAACTGGGGTGGATAAAAATACACGTGTCTCGGTATCCCCGGTCAAATGGCAGCGATGCCAGTAACGGACCGGAGTACCGACCGAACACGGCCCGTCGCTGCGCCGACCGTCGAAACGATAGTGACAATTGAAACGATTTACACACCGACCGCACTGCTGTCGTGCGGTCGGGTGTGCATTGATTTTCAATGGCTACTATACTTAACCCCGCCCGCATACAGTCTCGAGTATGACAGTCGACTCTGACTGGGGCGATTGGCTCCTGCGCGCGGTCGAAGACGCCGACCCCGACGGACTGGCGATCTGGTATCTGGGCTGTAACGGCTTCGTCGTCAAGTCGAGCGGCGGTGCGACGGTCTTTATCGACCCGTATCTGGGTATCGGCGACCCGCCACGCACCGTGCGGATGGTGCCGGTGCCGTTCGAGCCCTCGGACGTGCAGGAAGCCGACGCCGTCCTGGGGACCCACGAACACACCGACCACGTCCACGGCCCCTCGCAGGCGCCCATCCTCGCGGCCACCGGCGCCACCTACTACACGACCGACAGCGGTCACGAGGTCATAAACGAGGAGGACTGGACGGGGAACTGGTCGGTCACCGACGACCAGCTCGAAGAAATCGAGGAGGGCGACCGGCTCGAGTTCGGGGACCTGACCGTCCACGTCGAGCCGGCCAACGACCCCGACGCCGACCACCCCGTCTCGTTCGTCTTCGAACACGATTCGGGCACCTTCTTCCACGGCGGCGACGCACGGCCCGGCGCGTTCGAACCGGTCGGCGAGGCCTACGACATCGACCTGGGCGTCCTTGCTTTCGGCTCGGTGGGGATGATACCGGATTCGACGACCGGCGAGCCCACGCGCACGAAGTGGTACAGCGACGAGAACATGATAATCGAGGCTGCCAACGAACTCCAACTGGACACCCTGCTGCCGAGCCACTGGGACATGTGGAAGGGGATGACTACGGAGCCGACGGTGCTGCACAACCACGCCGCGAGCTTCGACTACCCGAAGACGTTGCAGATAGTCGAGATCGGCGACCGCGTCGACCTCTGAGCGGTCGGTCGGTTCGAGCATCCACTCACAATCTGACGCCGTCGGAGTACCTTTATTACTCGAGGGGTATGGAGTACCATACATGAGTGATTCGCAAGCGTATGAGGCGATTACCGTCGCCTCGGATGGGGTCAGTGTCACCAAGCGATTCGAGGCCGACGAGTTCCCCGTTCCCGCTATCGCGTTCAACGTCGTGTCGAAGCGGTCCCAGACAGTCAATCTCCGACTCGTCGACACCGTTCCGGACGACGTGGCCGTCGAGGACCTGGGCTTTCACCCCGAGTACGGCTCCGAGTTCTGGGACATCAACGACGACCAGATAACCTTCGAGAAAGAGATAGAGGCCGACAGCGACTACACCACGGTGTACGGTATCCGGGCCACCGGGACCGACGACGTCGAGAAGTTCCTGACGGAGCCGACCATCGAGAGCGTCGACCCGCCGCTAGACGAGTCCGAGGAAGACCTCGTCGGCGGCGACAACGACGCCGTCAAGGACGTCATCTCGGGGGAGTCCGACAGCGTGCCCGGCCTCGAGGACGACGGGGACGAGGACATCGAGACGCTGAACCTGAAAGACCCCAACAGCGAGGGCGCGCCGGCGGCCGACGGGGAATCCGCTGCCGACGGCGACGACGGGGACGATGCGGCCGCCGCCGACGGCGAGAGCGCGCCGACGGGCAACGTGGTCGCGGCGATGGCCAACGAGATCCGACAGAACAACGTCTCGGCACAGGACGTCAAACTCCTCAAGCGGGCGCTCGACGCCGTCTCACAGGACACCGACCCCGAAGGCGGCGTCAACACGGCCCGTATCAACCGCATCCAGAACGACATCGCGGACCTTCGCGCGTACACGGACGCGCTCGAGGAGTTCCTCGCCGAGAACGGCACCGGTGACGAGATAATCGAGGAGTTCGACGAGCGCCTCGACAGCTTCGAGGCCGAACTCGACAGCTTCGAGGAGGAGATCGGCAGCGCGAAGTCGGCCGCGGAGACCGCGACCGAGGAGCTGGAGTCGCTGGACGCCGAGGTCGACTCACTGGGGGAGGGCCTCGACGACGTCGAGGGCACCGTCGACGGTATCGAGGGCGAACTCGACGACCTTGAAGCCGAGATCGAGGACGTGCGAGAGGAGATCGGCGACGGGGAGCTGGACGACCGGCTCTCCGATGTCGAGGACGAGATCGTCGAGCTCAAGGAGTGGCGCGAACAGCTCTCGTCGGTCATCGGCGGGGGCGAGTGAACCGGTCGGCCCGCGGCTGCGGGACAGTCCGCTGCTGGCGGTGACGCCCGTCACGACTTGACAGCCTGCGATGTAACCGAACCCGTTTTATCCGCGCCGACGGTTGCATGGGGTAATGACGACGACCAGAGTGGCCGTCCCTCGAAAGGGTCGGCCCCTCGAAGCCGTGCTGGAGCGGCTCGCCGCCCGGACCGGGACGACCGAGCTGGCCGACGAGATCATCTCGACGCTTCGCTACGAGAAGGACCTCACCAAGGGTAACCAGTCCGCCGACGACGACGTCTACCATCGCCTCGCCGACTACTCCGACCTGGCGGACCCCACCCGACCGGAGTTCACGCTGCTGCGGGACGACCGCGACGGGATGCCCCGACGGGTCGTCTTCGACAGCGTGACCGTCCCGACCGACCGCGGCGAGGTCCAGCTCATCGGTCGCGAAGAGCCCTTCCGCGCCCTGCGGACCCACGAGTTCGCGCTCGGCTTCGACAGCGCCGACCTCGTCTTAGAGGAGGTCGTCGAACTCCAGGACGACCCCCTGCGGACCATCGGCGAGATAAACGACCGCATCGACCCGCTGGACACCGACGTCCGGGTCGCGACCGGACTCGGCGACACCGTCTACCACACGCTGCTGGCGACGCCGGCCGTCGTCGACAGCCAGGACCGACCGCTCGACCGGGAGTTCGTCCGGGAGTACGCGGGCGAGCTCTGTATCTCCCCCCGGTACGAACGGCTCATCGAGGCCGTCATCGGAACGGCCGCGCTGGACGATATCACCTTTACCTACCCAGCGAACGGTCAGGAGGAGGAAGCGGCTATCGCCGACACCGGGCTCGGCGTCTACCTCACGGTCACCGGCTCGACTGCCCGGGACCACGACCTCGAACTGGGCGACCGGCTCTTTCCCAGTGAGACCGTCCTGCTGGAGAACCACTCCGAGCGGACCGCGGCGACCGAACGTGTCGCGGAGCTGTTCACCGAACCCGAAGCGACGGCGCTCCAGTCGCTCTGACGGTAGGCCGCGCCTGCCGGGCGGTATGGACGGCCGCTGGCGTTGCTGTCCCGGAGACAGCGTGGCCCCGGTGTCTCACCCGCCGCCATCGCCCGACCCGCTCGACCGGTCACTACACGGTCGAGCAGTCCGTTTTCCGGCCCTACAATGCTCGTAACGACCGCTGTCCGCCGGGTAACGACGCTGTAACAAATGGGTATCCGGCGCTCGGTTTGTTCGTAACGAGGCCGTCGACCGGCTGATGAACAGCGCCACCAGCAACCACAGCGACGTATGCGATGGATCAAAACAACACTGAACTCACACGCGACCGCATCTTCGACATACTCAGCAGTCCCCGGAGACGGTACGTGCTCTACTTCCTACGGACAGAACCGAACCCTATCCAGCTGACTGATCTGGCGGAGCACGTCGCTGCCTGGGAGAACGACACGACTGTCGAGGAGCTATCGACCCAGCAGCGAAAACGCGTCTACGTCTCGCTGTACCAGACCCATCTCCCGAAACTCGCCGATTCGGGACTCGTCAACTACGACGAGGAGTCGGGTGACGTCTCTATCGCCGCGAAGGCGAGCGAGATAGATCCGCTGCTTGGCGAACAACAATCACAGCCGGCCTGGTACATCTACTACTTCGGGCTCGCGGTGTTGAGCACGCTCCTGGTCGTGGCGTCGGTGGCCGGTCTGGCTGTCCCACAGGTCGCCCTCGCCGTCGGAATAATCGGCGCGTTCGTACTCCTGACGACCATCCACGTCGTCTACGAGTGGCGCACACAGTCACCCCCTGCCGAGTTTCGCGAGTGAGCCCGTGCGGACTGTTGCAGCGTATCCCCGGCTGGCACCGGGACATCAGTACACCAGTCCGTCTCATACTGTCGGCTGTAAGTACGTGGAGATAATCGGCACCCGGGGGTGCCGATTTATTCCGTGATGTTACAGCCGACAGTATCAGTCGGCGTCCTCCGGCAGCAGTTGCTCGGGGGTTCGCAGATAGGTCGGCGTGTTCGCAAACTCCGTCATCCGCTCGAGCTCGCTCTCGGTAATGTGTTCTGGCATCATAGATGCCCTCTGCAGGGGGGCGGTTAGTAATTGAGTTCATAGCTACAGGAATGTACTTTATACCGCTGCCCGGACCGCACCGTCCACCAGCTCGCCATCGACGCCCGTATCACGGCCGCAAGTCCGGGTAGCGGCCCGGTATACGGTGGATAACGACGCACCATCACCGGTCCGTGGCGCCACCGGCCACGGGGTGAGAGAGCGGTCAGTGACACTGGTCGCTCCCTCACGCCCCGACACGCTGTGGTGTGGCACCGACCGGCCCGCACGAAACTACCGGAAAACTTATAATTGGCTACATTTATCCTATGTCTAGTAACAAATGAGTGGCCCGGACCCATGGCACGCACTCGGCGGTGGGCACAGTTTTGACGGGGCCGAGCGCGTGACCGACGACGGTCCGACGTACGACCCCCGGACAGACACGTACGTCGGGATGTTCGATACGGAGTCGGCCAGCATCGCGGTCATGGAAGCGCTGGCGAGCGTCCGGCACTGTGACCCGACCGAACTGGAACCGCTGTATCGCTCGGTCGACCCCGACGCGCTCGACCGGCTCGTCGCGTCCGGCTCGGCGAAGCTCTGTGTAACGATGTCGCTCGACGGGTTCGAGGTCGTCGTCACCGGCGACCGCCGCATCGAGATCACACCGCCCTGACCGCGGGGCTGTCCCCGGCTCCGGTCGTCGGCCAGTGAGCGTCCGTCTTCTCGCCCGGTTACTCACTCGTTTACGATTACCACACCCGGTGTCAGTTCGGGCGTGCAACAGACGTTCAGGGAAGACGCGGTGTACGTCGCCGACTCCCGCGTCCGGTGTGACCACCTCCTGTGGGGCCTCGTCGTCGCGGCCGCCGCCGGGGACATCGTGCTGACACTCGCCGGGCTGTCGCTGTGTTTCACCGAAGCCAACCCTGTCGCGCGGGCGTTTCTCGACGCCGCCGGGGGCGCCGGGCTGGTCGGGCTGAAACTGGCCGCCCTGGCCGTGTTGTTCGGTGTCTACCGGACGGTGCGCCCGCTGTTTCGCCGGGCAGCGCTGCTGGCCTTCTTCACGCCGCAGCTGTTCGCCGTCTCGCACAACGGGTTGCTCCTCGCGCGATACGCCGGCAACTGCCCGTGAGACAGCGGTGTCGGCGGCGCGTGTAACGCGCCGCGGGTCAGGCCGACTCGTCGAGGAGGACCGCCCCGCTGCCCGTCGTTCGGTCCCGCGCCAGATGCGAGACCAGGTCCTCGGGCGTGTAGGCGGTGCCGTCGAGCAGACACGGGAAGACGGCGACGAGCTCGCTGTCGTCGTAGAGCGCAACGGCCCGTGAGGGGGGCACGATTCGGCTGAACGGGCCCTCGCTGTACTCCGTCGTCACCGTCGAGACGTTGAAAAACGGGGAGATGGAGAGGCCGCTGTTGGCGGCCAGCTCGTAGAACTCGCCGACGGCATCGAGGATGCGCTGGCCGCTCCCGACGTCGGTGAGCGGGCTTCCCGTACAGATACTGTTGCCCCACACGAGCAGGTCGACTTCACTGAGGGCACCCCGTTCGACGAGCGATTCGAGTTCCCCGACGAGCCGGTCCTGGGATGCTTTGTTCGCGACGGGCGCGAGCGAGTGGACGAACACTGTTGCTCGCAGGTCGCTGTCTGTCGGCGGCAACACGGCATCGAGCGTCTGGTTGGGACCATCGGTCATCGATATAGCGATGGCTCGACAGCCGTGATAAACGGGTAGATAGTTTTCGCCGGATAGAAGCGTCTTACCCACTGTGAACGATAATTGGGGGAGAGCGTCAACGCAGACCGGACGACGACGGCCGCCGTCGTTTATGGCCTAGGTGGGGGTGGGGTGGGTGAGTTGGCAAGGGATGGACCGGTGGCCAGTACGTGCGGATATTTGCTCTCCCCGCGTAAGGACTAACAGACCCCTGTCTCATTGTTACTCCGTGGTTAGTCGCGGTAAGCCGTGCCAGACGACCGGCCGGCCACAGCGAGGCGTGGCTACACGCCGTGACGCCGCCCGAAAGGGCAGCATAACTAATCCCACGTCTCCGGTCAGACCACTGTGATGACCGAACGCGCTCACCCCTACCCCGAGCCATGGTGACCGAGGAAACCGACCGCGTGGCAGACGCGCTGGCGCTGTCCAGGGCCGAACGACTGGAACTGCTGGCGTCCAGGCGCCGCCAGACCCTGCTCGAACTGCTGGCGACGTCGGTCGAGGACGTCCATACGCTGGAGTCGCTGGCGACGGCGATAACACAGACCGAGCAGGGTACAGACCTCGGCGCACGACCGGCTCGTCGCGTCTGTCTCCACCTCCATCACGTCCACCTGCCGAAACTCGACGACAAGGATATCGTCGACTACGACCCGCAGCGCAACGTCGTCGAGTGCACCGACGGCGGGCAGCTGGCCCAGCTTCTCGATACGGCCGGGCGCTGAGGGGCTGCCCACGCCATCTCGAAGTGGCCCGCGTCGCCATGGACTCTCAGGTGAGCTGTCGGTAGAGACGGGCCGCGGTACCGATTCCCGCCGAGCTCCGTTCGAGCGAGTGGTACGTCCGGAGGGTGGGGGCGAACTTCGATTTGTATCTCGAGAGCCGCTGGTCGTTCGCGCCGACGAGGTCGTAGCCGCTGTGTCCCCGGTCGGCAGCCGCCCGTAGCACTTCCCAGTGCAGCAGGTCGTTGACGTCGTGGTCGGTGTCCTGTTTGACCGTCCCCTGCCAGTTGTACACCCGTTCGCCGTCGTCCAGTATCAGCGAGCCACCGACGAACTCCCCGTCGACGCGGCAGGCGTACGGGCGGAGGTAGCCGTCGGGCAACGCGCCGTAGAGGTCGGCCACGAACTCGCTCGTCAGCGGGAAGTCGAGGTCCTGTTCCTCGTGTCGCGCACGCACTTGCGTGATGACGCGCTGGGCTGTCTCGGCGCCGGCTTCGGCGACGTCGCAGTCTTCCTGTGCGTCGCGGACGTTCGACCGCGCGTCGCGACTGAACCGGTCGCGCAGGGTCTCGGGCTCGGCGTCGAGCTCGACGACGTACGTGAATCGGGGAGTCTCGTCGAAGGTCGCCCAGCCGAACGGCCGCACGTCCGGCGCCCCCACCGACGTTCGGACGTGAACGTACTCCGGGTCGTGCTCGTCGTCGAGCCAGTCGAGACAGCCGTCGACGAGCCGCCGCCGTCGCTTCTCCGTGCTGTGTGGTTTCATCCCCGGCTGTGCGAGGACGACCGGGCCGAGGTAGCTCACCTTCAGCTCCGGCGGTGGCGAAAAGGCCGCCGTTATCGGGCCCTTCCGGAGGGTAAAGAGGGGGAACAGCCCCACGGGCTGTTCGCCCTTGTAGGCCAGCAGCGGGTGCAGGTCGGCGCCGGCGTGGTCGGCGAACACGGTCAGGGCCTCGAAGCGGTGGAACGGCGTCCGCTCTCGTGTCCGCTCCAGCGCGTCGTTCCACGTCGCTGCCTCGTCGCTCGAAAGTTCGGTAATCTCCAGTCCCATCTACGGTCCCCGCGCTGTCTGCATCCGGCGTTCGTATACTGACATCTGTCGAGTGAATCCTGGCTGCGACCACCGGTAAGTATAGCCGCCTTACCGCCTGTGGCTCCGGAGCCGGTCGGACCGTCCGGTCCGGTAACGACTCCCGGTACGGCCGCTATAACAAAACGACGGCTCCCGATATCCCCAACCCGTACTATGTCTGTGGTAAGCGCCGGGCGAGCGGTGTCGGGGACTGGGGTGACACCGCGGTGACGGTGTCGGAGACGGCCCGTCGGGTGGTCAGATCGACACTGGCGCTCGCACCTGTCGACCTCGTGCTCGTGCTCGCGTACGTGACGTTCGCGACCGCCGCCGTCGGGACGGACCCCGACGGCTCGACTATCCAGTTTCTCATCGGTGTCGGACTGGTCCTGTTTGCCCCCGGGTACGCCGTCGTGGCGGCGCTGTTCCCGGGTCGACCCCGGCCACGCGACGACGGCTCGCCCACCAGCGTACTCGCGCTCACGCGCCCCCACGACGGCGTGCTGGTCCGTGAACGACTGGCGCTCTCTTTCGGCGTGAGCGTCCTGTTGCTCCCGATCGTCGCCGTGGCGCTTGGCGCTGTCGGCGTCCCGCTGACGACGACGTCGACGCTCGCGGCCGTGTGGGTCATCGTCGGAGCCGGTACCCTCGTCGGAACGGTCCGGCGACTCGCGCTCCCGGCGGCGGCTCGCTTCGACCTGCTCACGGTCGCCGAACGTGTAGGTACCGGGCGCCCGCTCGCCGAGGAGTCGACGACGACGCTGCTTTCCGTCGGCCTGTGCTGTCTGGTCGTCGTCGCGCTGGGGTCGTTCGCGGTCGCCATCGCCGGTCCGTCCCAGTCGATGTCCTACACCAGCGCGTCGCTCCTCTCGGCCAACGAGAGCGGGGACCCGGTGGCGAGTGGCTACCCGGCCAACGTCTCTCAGGGCGAGGCCGTCCCGCTGGTCGTCCGGGTCTCGAACCACCACGACACCGCGGCCAACTACACTGTCGTGGCCAGACTCCAGCAGGTCGACGGCGGGACCGTCCAGTCCGCTGAGCGGGTCTGGCAGAGCGGTCAGCGAATCGGCGCCAACGAGACGTGGACGCACAACCACACCGTGAGGCCGACGTTCGCCGGGCAGGACCTCAGACTGACCTACTTCGTCTACCGCGGGCCCGTGCCCGAGAACGTCTCGCAGTCCTCGGCCGACAAGGTGCTGTATCTGCGCCTCGACGTGTTCCCGAGCGGGCGGACGGGGCCACGGGCGTCGGGCGCAAATCCGACGCCGGGCTGAAAACGCCGACTGGTGACGCTGCAATCGACGCACGCGACCGTGCGTGTTGTTCGTCTCTGCCCGGATATCGACTGGTGGTAGAAGCGTCCGCTACAGTGACGATGAAACGATTCACACACCGACCGCACCGTCCTCAGAAATCCTCGATTGCTGATGGGCTACACGAGAGTCCCGCTCTCGTGAACGCTGTCGTGCGGGCGGGTGTGCATTTTCAATGGCTACGATAGACTGGCCGCGTCGACGGGCGCGCTCCCCAGCCAGTGTTCAGGTGCCATCGGTACTCAGCGGGACGGCCTGCCCTTCGGCGTCGTCCGCCGTCGTCGCGCGGATGGTCTCCATGACGCGCAGCGTCCACGTACCCTCTGCGACCGGGACGGCCGTCGGCTCGCCGCGCTGAATCGCGCGGACCTCCTCACCGAACTGGTAGCTGTGGGAGTCGAGGTTGCGGACCGAGTCCCAGTCGTCGTCGATACTGCGACGCGCGACGGCGACGAGGTTCTCGGCGGTCCCCCGGAGCCGACCGAGGACGTGGTCGACGTTGGCCAGCGCCCGGGCCTTCGGCGAGGCCTGGTAGTCGCGGTCGAGCACCGTCACCGACTGGGAGACGACGTCTATCTCGATGCTCCCGTCGTCACCGTGGACCTGGATGACCTTGTGGGGGACGTCGCTGGCCAGCACCGTCCCGCTACAGAGCACGCCGTCGTCGGTGGTGTACTGGAACTGGACGCTGTCGTACTCGAACCCCTGGGCGTACTCGTCGGCGAGCGACGTACTCGCCTGTATCGCGTCGGGACTCGACGGGTAGCCCCCCAGGTTCAACACCATGTATATCGGGTGGGGCAGCCCCTCCTCGAACTCGCCGCCGGGCAGTTCGAACGCCCACGCCCCGCGGCGCACGTCGTCCGGGTAGGTCTCACCGGCGTACAGCAGGTCGACCGACCGAAGTTCCCCGATAGCGCCGTCCTCGATGAGCCGGCGGGCTTTCCGCATGGCCGGCGAGAAGTTGTGGTTGTGGACGACCGAGACGGTCGCGTCGTACTCCTCGGCGAGCCGCTCCAGCTCTTCGGCCTCCGCGACGGATTCGGTGACCGGCTTCTCTATCAGCACCGGGATGCCGTCCTCGATGGCCATCCGCGCCAGTTCGAGGTGTGTCCCGACCGGCGTACAGAGATGAATCCAGTCCAGCGACTCACGGGCCAGCATGCCCTCGAAATCGGCGTAGGCGTTGATATCGTACTCGGTGGCTTTCTCCCTCGCTCGTGACTCGTCCAGGTCGCAGATGGCGACGAGGTTCGTGTCGGGGCACTGCTCGAGCCCCGAGAGGTGGTAATCGGACACCACACCGCCGCCGACGACCGCAGTTTCCAGTGTCATCGTCCCATCTCCCCGCGTCTGAATATATTGTTATAGCCGAGATGTCCGGGGGTAGCTGGCTGCTACCGAGCCGTCAGGCGGTTTCAGACCCGCACGACTATAGGAATACTGATACGTACGGGAGGTTACCGGACTGCGGACGCGAAAGTCAGATATAACAATACTCGAATAGGTTCACGGTTCGACCGAGCATGGTCGCCAATTGCATTCGAGAGGTGTGGGCGTGACGTACGACGGTGCGACTGTCGCGGTCGTCGTCCCGGCGTACAACGAATCGGGGCTGGTCGGACGGGTCATCGAGACGGTCCCCGACTACGTCGACCGCGTCTACGTGGTCGAGGACGGTTCGACAGACGACACCTGGGCCGAGATACGGGCGGCCGCGCGCCGGGTCAACGCCGAGGCGGCGCGCGCAGACGGGTTCGACCGCCGCGTCGTCCCCATCCGCCACGAGGTAAACCGGGGCGTCGGCGGCGCGATAAAGACCGGCTATCTCGCCGCTCGCGACGACGATATCGACGTCACGGCGGTGATGGGCGGTGACGCCCAGATGCGGCCGGAACTACTCGCGGGGGTCATCGACCCCGTCGTCGCCGGCGAGGCCGACTACGTCAAGGGGAATCGCTTGCTGGACGCCGACCACCGCGAGGGGATGCCCCGCTTTCGGTACGTCGGCAACCGCGTCCTGACGTGGCTCACCAGAATCGCCAGCGGCTACTGGACCATCGGTGACCCGCAGAACGGCTACACCGCCATCTCACAGGACGCGCTGGAGACGGCGGGTATCGAGGAGATGTACGAGTACTACGGCTACTGCAACGACTTGCTCGTCAGATGTAACGTCGCCGGCCTTCGGGTGATGGACGTCCCCCGCCCGGCGAACTACGGCGACGAGGAGAGCCACATCGACTACCGCTCGTACGTGCCGAAGGTGTCGGTGATGCTGTTCCGGGGGTTCCTCCGGCGGCTCTGGCGGAAACACGTCCGGGCCGACCCCCACCCGATGGCCGGGCTCTACGCCGCGTCGGCCGGCGCCGGACTGTACGCCGCCCGCCGAGCGGTCCGCCGGAGAGACGACGGTGGGCTGGGAGCGGCGCTACTGGCCCTGCTCACTGCGGGGCTGTGTCTGGTCGCCGCCCTGGCACTCGACCGGAACCACGACGCGGCGCTGGGACGGCGCCGGGAGACGCTCCAGCGACCGTCGCCGCCCGAGTCGGAGTCCCCGCCCGCGACACCGGTCGAACAGGACTGAGAGAGATTGTCGTAGCTATTTACCGGTGATCGCCAGCCTTGGGTACCGGTCAGAGACGACAACAATCCGTCCGAGACGGAGCGCCGTCCCCGGCCGACCGGGCACCACAGGTGCATCCTATCAGCGCCGTGGCCGGCACACGCTGGCTATAACAATAGCGACGACGCCGTTTGTCCGGATGTGACCCCTGATTGGACACGGCGACAGTGTCTCTCGAGACTCGGCGGGGTGGCCCTGCTCGGCGCCCTCGCCGGCTGTCCCGGCACAGATGGCCCCGCTCCCGAGACGCCCTCCGGCCCCGTCGGCAGGCCCGGGACCGACGCCACCGAACCCGGTCCTGACCGCCCCCAGCCCGACGCCTACGACAACGTCGTCGATATCACCGAAGCCGGCGGCGACGCCGATGGCGAGGAGTCCATCGTCTCGACGCTCGAGAACATCGACACCTCGAACACGCTCGTCCGCTTCCCGCCGGGGACCTACTTTATGGACGACACCTGGGGACCGAACGGCGCCGAGCGCCTCGGGCTCTACGGCCCGGAGGCGACCATCACGACCGTCGAGGAGTTCACGGGGCCGCTGTTCAGCCTCGGCACCGACGGCGCGGTCGCCGACCTCTTCGTCGGCGGGTTCACCTTCGACCTGACGCCCGACGACACCGGACCCCGTCCCATCAACGCCCGCGTGACCGACCGGATGCGGGTCGAAGACGTCACCGTCCGCGGGGAGCTGGACCTCGACCAGGACGGAATGCGCTTCGACGTGACGGAGAAAGACGGGCAGGGAGTCGTCTGGAACCTCCGGATGCCGGACGGCGGCGACCCGGAGTACAAGAACACGGGCTGTTACGTCGGCGAGAGCCACGTCGGCGAGCTGCGCTTTCAGAACTGCCGCTTCGACGGCTTCCCCGACAACGGGCTCTATGCCTCCCCCGCGAAGGGCCGGGTGAACGTCGTCGGCGGCCAGTACCGCAACAGCGGGGTCGCCAACATCCGGGTCAGCGGCCCGTCGACCGTTCGCGGGGTGCTCGTCCGCTGTGACGAGGCCCGCGACGGCATCGAGAATATGCGCGGCATCCGGCTCAGGGGCGGCAGCGACGTGATCGTCGAGAACAGCCGGCTCGTCTTCGACACCGTCACCTCCAGCGACGGCGCGATAACCTGTGCCGAGTGGCTCGACGCCGCGACCATCCGGAACACCCACATCACGGTCAACGCCGACGACGTCCCCGCCATCTGGGCCAAACCGCCCAACGGAACCCGCTCGAACGTGCGCAAGCACCCGATTCAGATACGGTCGGTCCGCATCGACGGCTCGGCCAGCAGCGGCGCGGCCGTCCGCATCTCAGAACGCAGCGGGACACTGCTCTCGGACCTCTGTATCTGTCAGCACGGGGACGCCCGCGACGGAATCGCCGTCTCCGGGACCGACGAGACGACCGTCCAGGGGTCCTCTATCGCCGTCTCCGGCCAGCCACTGGCGACCGAGGGACTCTCTATCAGGCGAGACAACCTCTCTCTGGAGTCGACGACGACCGACGCGTCGTCGTGTTCCTGTCCGAAGAACCGCTAGCGCTCCTCGGAGATGTAGCCGAGGTGGGCGAGCCGCTCGGCGACGTCCTCGCCCGCACCAGCGTTGCCGTCCATCTCCTCGTAGGGCGGATACGTTTCCGTCGGCGTGGGCGAGACGACCGGGAGCGCCGTCCCGTCCATCCGCGCCGGGCGGGCCACCCCGAGCGTCGAGAGGACCGTCGGCGCCACGTCGAACAGATGCGCGTCGGCGAGCGACGCCGCGGGGTCGACCCCCGGCCCGCTGACGGCGACGACGCCGTCACGCTTGTGATTCCATGGCTCCCGCGGCGTCCCGAAGTGGTCGCCCAGCAGCGAGCCGTTGAGGAAGTTCTGGAACGCCCGCGGGACGACGACGATGTCCGGTGCGTTCTCTGTGTATGGCCCTTCGAAGACAGCCTCCCGGGGGGCGACGCGGTCGAACACCGGGCGACCGTCAGGGTCAGTGAGCCCGCGGAGCCGGTCGACGAGCCGGTCGCGGACGGCGTCGTACTCCTCGCTCGGGACCACGCCTTCTGGTTCACGACCCGCGACGTTGAGCCGGACACCGAGCTCGATGCGGTCGCGCATATACGCCTCGGAGCCGGGGAAATCGACCTGTTCGGTGCCGGCGCGGACGGCGTCCGTGGGCGCCAGCTCCGCCACCGGCTCGGCCAGCCCTATCGGCTCGAGCACGCGCTCGATGCGCTGGCTTGTCAGGCCCAGCCGGGCCAGCAGGGCGACCCCGCGCTCGGCCAGTCCGGGGTCGGGCGTCCCGCCGCGCTCGCCCTGCTGGAGGCGCTGGCGGGCGATGGCGTCCCAGGACGGCATCCCCTCGCCCTCGGCGGTCGCGGCGACGTGACCCCACTCGCGCAGCACTTCGTTGAGTCGCACCTCGTAGCCGTCGTACTCCCCGATACCGTGGTCGCTGACGACGACGACGGTGTCGGGGTCGGCCGCCTCCAGCGCCGTCTCGACGGCGTCGTCGACCGCCCCGAACACGCAGTCGACGGCGTCGCGGTCCGTCGGCCGGCGGTGAAAGACGGTGTCGGTCTGCTGGAACTCCAGAAAGCCGAAGTCGGGGTCGAACCGGTCGACGAGGTAGGCGAAGGCGTCGCCACGCGAACGCGCGTGGGCCGCTATCGCCGGTAACGCCGCCTTTCCCGGCGTGTCCATCGGGCCGTAGACGCTGTACTCGCCGGTCGCGTCGCGAACGTCGGCAAGCACTCCCTCGGGGTGGCCCGGCGGGTCTTCCGGTGAGATGTAACACGGGATTACCGCCACGTCGATGGCCCGCGCGGGCGCCGTGACGGGGACGTTCACGACCACGCTGCTGTACCCGCGATGGTCGAGGAGTTCCCAGAGCGCGTGGGCGTGGACGTCGGTCGCGTCGACGACGTCGTGGTCGTAACCGTCGAACGTGAGAAACCCGTACACGCCGTGTTTCCCCGGGTTGACACCGGTGTACAGCGAGGGCCACGCGCTCGGTGTCCACGGCGGGAGCTGTGACGTGAGCGGTCCCGTTGCGCTACGATCGAACAGGGACTCGATGGTCGGTACGACACCGTCGTCGGCGACCGAGTCGAGGACCGGCATCGACACGCCGTCGAGTCCGAGTAACAGAGTCCGCATTAGTTCGAACGGCGGGCCAGGATTGCTTTGTAATCTAACACTTACCCGGCTACAAACGATAAATAATAGCTAAAGAGACAGTCGGGTATACTAACACTTTATCCGCGCTCCTGTCGCGATGTTAAATTTTCTCTTCGAACTACCTGTATAAACTCCGACTGGTACGTACCCTGAACACAGGTGGTATTTACGCCGGTACAACTAGGTACCCCTTACTGAGAAGGTGGCCAGAACCCCTTTTCGGGTAGGTGTATCCTGACCGGTATGGCAGGCAACGACCATAGCGGGAATTCGGGGAAAGCACAGTCTACCACCAGACGAACGTTCATGCGGGCCGTCGGCGTCGGCGCCGCGGCCGCAGCGGTCGGTACGGCGTCGACTGGTGGCGCTATCGGGGCCGAGAACTCCGTCGACCTCGGGTCGCAGGGCCTCCGTAACGGCGACCTAATCGACCCGTACCTCGAGGACCACTTCACGGACGACACCGAGGTGCACATCCCGGCCGGGGAGTACGACTACACCGGCGACGGGCTGGGCGGCGACTACGCCAACGCGGCGCTGGTCGGCTCGGCCGAGGGCGTCACGTTCAACCGGCCCGAGGACCCCGAAGTCGAGGTCCGCCCAACGATTATGGCGACCGACGGGACCGTCCGGGTCGAGAACATCACCATCCGCGGCAAGCGCGGCGAGGCCCAGTCCCGCTGGCGCGTCGGCGCCGAAGAGGGCGCGACGATGGAGATCTTCAACGTCAACGTCCCCGACGGCACCATCGACGGGTCGGACTCGACGGGCATCTACGCGGGGACGGACCACGCCGGACAGCTCCACTGCAAGGCCTGCTACTTCGAGCAGCTGGGCAACGTCGCGATGTACGTCTCGGACGCCTACACGGGCGGGGACGGGAAAGTCGTCGTCGAGGACTGCGTCTTCCGCAACGTCAACTCCTCGATGCTCCGTTTCGCACCGACCGACAGTGTCGTCCGGGGCTGTTACTTCGAGGGGACCGAGGAACCGCCCGCCGACCACACCGGCGGGACGACGCTGCGGGGTATCAAGGTCGACGACGCCGGCACCGGCGCGCTCATCGAGGACTGTGACTTCTACTTCACGCGCGGGGCCAACCCCATCCGACTCCACTACCGCGGCGAGGGCGGCTCGGGCACCATCCGGAACGTCCGTATCTACAACGACGGCGACAGCGACGCTATCCAGGAGGACTGGGACACCGACGGCGACTGGGCCGGTTCGGACATCCACCTCACCGGCAGCGGGAACCTCGCGGTCCCCGACCACTTCGAGACCGTAACCGGGGACAGCGCTCAGGCGCCAGACACCGATTACAGCGTCTGGACGCCGGTCGACGGCGAGGCGAGTGGCGGCAGTCAAACCGACGCCGCACCGGTCGACGGGGCAGCCCCCCAGGCCAGCGAACTCCTCGTCCGGGCGAGCCCGGACAATCCCGACACCAACTGCGACGTCTCCTTCACCGCGACCGGCGAGATTCAGTTCGGCGACGAGGCCGAGGAAGGGACCGACACCATCGTCGAGAACGACGACGGGAGCTACACCGCCACCAGCGTCGAGATGAACCCCGACGCCGTCGACTCGTATCTCGTCTCCGGCGACATCACGGCCTTTTCGGTCACCGACGGCTACGAGGTCAGCGTGACGCTGGACGGCGAGCCCGTCACTCTGGACGCGCTCGTCGACGACCGCGCCGGGTCCGACACGACGGTCGACGAGGAGAACGCCGGTCCCGTGTCGCTCCCGAACCGAATCGAGATCGACGGCACCGGCGACGCCGAGGAGAGCGCCTACTACGAGTTCTCTGTCAGCGGCGACCTCACGTTAGACGAGGGCCGGACCGCCGTCGGCAGCGGCGAGACGCTGTGGCTGACCGGCGACATCGCCGAGGGGTACGTCAGCGGCCACGTCCGCAACGGCGTGGACGCGTTCTTCTACAGTGGCACCCTGCGGCGCATCGAAATCGACGGCGACGCCGACGTCAACGTCTTCCACGGGTGACCATGGCTTCGAAAACCGAGTGGGAGCAGGTCCCCGAAGACCCGGACCCACACGAGAACCTCGGCTACGAGCTGGAGGAGCTGACGGTCATCCGCTCGGAGACGAACAACCAGTACGTCTTCCTGCCGGCGGAGGAGTCTCACCTGCTGGAGGAGGCGTTCATCGTCGCGACGGCGGACGCGCTGGTCGAGCTGGAACAGTAAGCCGTTGATAACTAACCGCACCACCCGTCTCTACGCAGGCAATCCGTTCTGGGTCGGTCGTTCCGATGACTTACACTGACTACATGCGCGGCGACGAGGTGACACTCGGCGTCGCTCCGACCGGCTATCGCTACTCGACTGACGTGAACGAGGCGCTCCCCATCGACCCGGAGTCCGTCGCGACACAGGTGTACGAGTCGATGGCCCTCGGGGCCACGGTCGCACGCCTCCACGGGCGTGACGCCGACGGAAACCCTGACCCCGGGCGCCTGCCCGCGTTCGGGCGGGCGGTCAGAGAGCTCTGTGGCCGCGACGTCCTGCTGGAGTACGCCGCCGGGCCCGAGGCGCCACTTGGCGACTTCCTCGACGCGCTCGACGGGTCGCCGGCGCCCGACCTCGCCACCGTCCGGCTGGGTCCGACACAGACGGGTTACCGGTCGGTGTCGGAGACGAGCCGGCGTGACACGGAGCAGTTCGTCGAGGCGCTGACCGACCGCGGTATCACGCCGAACCTGCTGGTCACCGGCGGCGCCGACTGCCACGAACTCGCCCGCCTGTGCGAGCAGTCGGTCCTGCCCGACCCGCCCGTCGTGACGCTCCTGCTGGGCGCCCCCGATGGTAGCGTCGGGTCGCCGCTTTCCCTGTTCTCGCTCCTCGATGCGGTGCCGGAGCGAGCACACTGTTTCGTCCGCGCGACCGGCCCGAACCAGTACCCGCTGACGACGCTCGCCCTCTTCGTGGGCGCCCACCCGATGGTCGGCATGGCGGACAACCTCTTTTTCGACCCCGAGACGCCCGTCGAACGGAACGCCCAGCTCGCCCGGGCGGTGGCACAGGTCACAGAGCGGTCGCTGCGAGACCTCGCCGACGTCGAAGCCGCCAGGCGCCGACTCTCCCTCCCCGCGGCCGTCGCGGAGGGGAACGATGTCGAAGCCTAACGCGTGCGACGCCGCTGCAGGCGGCGTATACCTTTATTTACGGGGATGGCTCTCCGGATACGATGGACGCAGTGATACTCGCGGCCGGCCAGGGGACTCGACTCCGCCCACTCACCGACGACAAGCCAAAGGGGATGGTGGAAGTGGACGGCAAACCGATACTCACCCACTGTTTCGACCAGCTCATCGAACTCGGCGCCGACGAGCTGTACGTCGTCGTGGGCTACAAGAAACAGAACATCATCAACTACTACGAGGACGAGTACCAGGGTGTCCCGATAACGTACACACACCAGCGTGAACAGAAGGGGTTGGCCCACGCGCTGTTGACCGTCGAGGAACACATCGACGACGACTTCATGCTAATGTTGGGGGACAACATCTTCCAGGCCAACCTGCACGACGTCGTCAACCGCCAGCAGGAGGAACGCGCCGACGCCGCGTTCCTGGTCGAGGAGGTGCCCTGGGACGAGGCCGGTCGCTACGGCGTCTGTGACACGAACAAGTACGGCGAGATAACGGAGGTCATCGAGAAGCCCGAGGACCCGCCGTCGAACCTGGTGATGACCGGCTTCTACACGTTCACGCCCGCTATCTTCCAC
>Ga0136589_1000028_pt1 | contig 76177 bp, 74 predicted proteins | sample AntRauMFilla3764_FD_104640 | JGI IMG/M metagenome (GOLD analysis project Ga0136589, IMG submission 104640) | Saline lake microbial communities from Rauer Islands, Antarctica - Metagenome Filla 3 #764 | ecosystem: Environmental > Aquatic > Non-marine Saline and Alkaline > Saline | place...
ATGGCCATCGCGATGGCCCGCCAGGGCGGACTGGGCGTGCTCCACCGTAACATGAACGCCGACGAGATGGCCGCCGAGATCGAGCGCGTCAAGCGCTACGACGAGCTCATCATCCGCGACGTCGTCACGGCCCACCCCGAACAGACTGTCCGAGAGGTCGACTCGATGATGGACCGCAAGGGTGTCTCCGGGGCCCCCGTCGTCGACGACGAGACCGGCAAGGTACTGGGCATCATCTCGGGCACCGACATCCGACCGTACCTCGAGGTCGGCGAGTCCGACGCCGTCACCGAGGCGATGACCGACGAGGTCATCACCGCCTCCGAGGACGTGACGCCGCGGGAAGCGCTCGAACTGATGTACGACCACAAGATAGAGCGCGTCCCCATCGTGGACGAGGAGAACTGCCTCGTCGGCCTCATCACGATGCGTGGCGTCCTCAAGCGCCGCGAGTACGACGACGCCGCCCGTGACGACGATGGGCAGCTCCGCGTCGGCGCCGCCGTCGGCCCCTTCGAGGTCGACCGCGCCGAGGCCGCCGACGAGGCCGGTGCGGACGTGCTCTTTATCGACTGCGCCCACGCCCACAACGCGAACGTCATCGACAGCGCCCGCGAAATCAAAGAGACGGTCGAGGCCGACGTCGTCGTCGGCAACATCGGCACCAGCGAGGCCGCCGAAGCCGTCGTCGACTTCGCGGACGGCGTGAAGGTCGGCATCGGGCCCGGCTCCATCTGTACGACCCGCGTCGTCACCGGCGCCGGGATGCCCCAGATAACCGCCGTCTCGCAGGTCGCCGACGTGGCGACCCAGCACGACGTCCCCGTCATCGCCGACGGCGGAATTCGGTACTCCGGTGACGCCATCAAGGCAATCGCCGCCGGCGCCGACGCGGTGATGCTCGGCTCCTATTTCGCCGGGACCGACGAGGCCCCCGGCCGCGTCATCCAGATGAACGGCAAGAAGTACAAGCAGTACCGCGGTATGGGCTCCGTCGGCGCGATGAACGAGGGCGGCGGCGAGCGCTACCTCAAGGAAGACGATGAGGACGAGGACTACGTCCCCGAGGGCGTCGAGGCCGCGACCCCCTACAAGGGGTCGGTCGCCTCCGAACTCCACCAGCTCGTCGGCGGGATGCAGTCCGGGATGGGCTACGTCGGCGCCGAGACGATCCCCGAGTTCAAGCAGCGCTCGGAGTTCGTCCGCGTCTCCTCGGCCGGCCACCAGGAGAGCCACCCCCACGACGTGATGATCACGGACGAGGCACCGAACTACAGCCCCGACAGCTGATCACCGCCACAACGTTCTCCGGCCCGGCCGACCCAGTTTTCGTATGACCCGCTACACTCACCACGTCGGCAGTGACGACGATATCATCGAGATGGCCCACACTGTCCGTCGCAGCGTGTTTATCCGGGAGCAGAGCGTCGACGAAGCCGTCGAGATGGACGGCAACGACGACGCGGCGACACACGTCGTTCTCACCGACGGTTCCGAGCCGGTCGCAACCGCCCGACTCCGCTTTCCCGACCCGTCGACGGCCAAGATCGAGCGTGTAGCGGTGCTGCCCGACTACCGCGACCGGGGGCTGGGTGTCCGCGTGATGGACGTCGCCGAAACCGTGGCTGTGGACCGCGGCGCGACTGATGCGGTACTCCACGCGCAGCTCCGCGTGAGAGAGTTTTACGAGCGACTGGGCTACGAGCCCGTCGGCGGACAGTTCGAAGAAGCCGGCATCCCACACGTCGAGATGCGAGCGGAGCTCGAGTGAGCCTATTCGCGGCCGACCACCAGATACGCGACCGGGACCACCAGCCCGAGCGGGGTTCAAAACCGCTTCGTAACCGCGTCGCCCCTCACGGTTTGTTCCGGCGCAGAAGCGGGCTGGAAGGGACTGAGCGAACCCACAGGGTTCGCGAAGGTCGAGAGACGCCAGCGGCGTCTCTCGGGATTTGAACCACCTGCACGTCGCTCGCTCGTGCCATCGTTCAAATCCCTACTGTCGATGCCACTGCTCGCAGTTGTTCGCAGGAAAACGGGCCGGAAGGGATTTGAACCACGGTCGGAGCGAAGCTCCTCCCTGATTCAAATCTTTCCGCCCGAGTGCAGTCCACGTCTCACTTCGTTCGACGGGACGTGATACGGGCCGGAAGGGATTTGAACCCTCGACCGACGGCTTAAGAGGCCGTCGCTCTGCCAGACTGAGCTACCGGCCCTGCGTATTCTGGTTACGGAGGGGTTTGTATATACGTTTCCTTTCGACCCGGCTACCGACGGTGCCGTCTCCGGGTTCGGAGGGTCCGGGTGACGTTGCTGTCGAACTTCGAACGGCGGGTCTACAGCTCGATGGTGTCTCGCTTCCCGGTCACCGTGGCCGTTCTACCGTCCGTGCTGACGCTGATGTCGTTGAGGTCAGAGAGCCGGCCGTCGCCGGTGTCGTTGGCCTCGACCCAGTCGTTGACGTCGCTCTCGTTGACGTCGCCCTCGCCACCGTAGACGAAGACGTACTGGTAATTCGTGGTGCCACCGTTTATCTTCAGGGAGAAGCCTTCGCCGACGAGGCCGTCGAAGAGTCCGTTGAGCGGGTCCTCATCGGGCCCGTCATCGGAGCCGACTTCGTTTTGCCGGAGTTCGTACGAGACAGACACACCGTTGTCGACCGCGTCGACGAGCGCGCCGAAGGTGTCGTCGCTATCGCTGAACCGGTTGTCACCGTTCGATCCGGTATCGATCATCCCTCTGACGACGTCCCCGGCGGAAACGGGGTCCGAGTCGTTGCCGGTGTTCGCGACCCGGTTGCCACGGATGACGTTGCCGTTGCCGACGGCGTAGGCGTGGCTCGGTTCGTCCTGGTCCTCTCTGACGAAGATGTCGTAGTTGTCGTTGTACGTCCCGTCAGACTCGTACTGGGTCCCGGCGTCGCTCTCGTCGTTGTCGCCAGCCTGAAGCTCTTCTTTGACGGCGTCCAGGTCGAACGAACCCTTGAACACGCGACCGTTCGGCAGTCGGGCCAGCATATTGACGTCCGCCGCGTCGATACCGGTCTGTGACCACGACTGCTGTTTGACGCCCACGTACGTACTCTCTGCCAGGTTCCCGTCGTTGGAGAGGTACCCGGAATAACTGAACGCGCTGACGTTGATTCCCTCTGCGTCACTCTCGAACGTGTCGGGCGCATACACCCAGTTGGAGAAGTTGCCGAGGCCGCCGCCGCCACCGGGAATGAGGTCCTGAATCGCACTACAGCCGGAGAGACTCCCCACTGCGCCCAGCGCAGCCGTCCCCGCACCCATTCGCATCAACTTTCGTCGTGTAATATTTTCGGACATTATGCTCTTTGTGTTTATTTACACTCTTATAGTAGTTACTATTCGCCCGGAAAGTACAAGCAACCAACTAAAAAGAGTGTGGCTCCGGTCGGTCCCTCAGCCGGGGTTACAGACCGATGGGGTGCGCAGACCGACAGTGGAGACGGTGTAATATAAGTGTGTGCCGACCACACTGCTTGCCAATGAGTGCTGCCAGTGGCATTACGATGGCGTCGATGTCTACCTACGCCATCCTCGGGTGTGGGAGCGTGGGACACGCCGTGGCGGAGGAACTCGTCGACGAAGGGAAAGACGTCCTGATTCTGGACGCCGACGAGGGGCGTGTCGAGGCGCTGCGCGACCAGGACCTGAACGCCCAGCAGGCCGATATCGGTGACGAACACGTCGCCGAGACCGTCCACGACCGGGACGTCATCCTCATCATGTCGCCGGACGTGACCGCCAACGCAGAGGCGGTTCGCAACATCCGCGCGGCCGACGGCGACCAGTTCATCGTCGCCCGCGCGGACGACCCGGTCTCCGCCGACGAGCTGACAGACCTCGGCGCCGACGTCGTCATCAACCCCTCTGCGGTCATCGCCGACTCGGCGCTGCGGGCCCTGGAGACGGGCGAACTCGAGTACAAGGCCTCGCAACTGGGCGACGTCATCGACGCCACCGAAGAGCGGATGGCGATTCTCATCCACCGCTCGCCGGACCCGGACTCCATCGCCTCGGCGGCGGCGCTGCGGGCCATCGCGAAGAGCCGGGACGTGGAGGCCGACATCATCTACGAGGGCGAGATCGGCCACCAGGAGAACCGGGCGTTCGTGAATCTGCTGGGTATCGAACTCGCCTCCCGGGAGGACGTCGAGCTCTCTGAGTTCGACACGTTCGCGCTGGTCGACGTCGCCAAGGGCGGCGAACTGAGCGTCGACGAGATAGATATCATCATCGACCACTACGAGCACGACGAGGAGTACGACGCCGCCTTCTCCGATATTCGGCCCAACGTCTCGGCGACCTCGACTATCCTCACGAAGTACATCCAGGAACTGGACCTCACGCTCGACCAGACCGTCGCCACCGCACTGCTGTACGGTATCCGCGCCGAAACGCTGGATTTCAAGCGCGACACGACACCGGCGGACCTGACCGCCGCCGCCTACCTCTACCCCTTCGCCGACCACGACACCCTAGAGCAGGTCGAGTCGCCGTCGATGAGCCCCGAGACGCTGGACGTCCTCGCCGAGGCCATCCGGAACCGCGAGGTCCAGGGGAGCCATCTGGTCTCGAACGCCGGCTTCATCCGCGACCGGGACGCCCTCTCCCAGGCCGCACAGCACCTCCTCAATCTGGAGGGGATCACGACGACGGCCGTCTTCGCCATCGCCGACGACACCATCTATCTGGCCGCTCGCTCGAAGGACATCCGCATGAACATCGGGAAAGTGCTCGCCGACGCCTTCGGCGGGATGGGCGAGACAGCGGGCCACTCGACGGACGCGAGCGTCGAGATTCCGCTGGGCATCTTCACCGGGCTGGACACGTCCGACGACAACCGCGACACGCTCCTGGAACTGACCGAGGAAGCGGTGAAGCGAAAACTGTTCGAGGCGATGGGCGTCGACAGCGGCGAAGGGTCGAACGGGAACTAGGCCGGGACTTCTTCCTCGCCGCTCTCCTCGTCGGGCTGGTGGAGCCGCTCCACGATGTCGTTGACGATGACGACGTCACCGACGGCCTGGACCCACCGGTACGGGATGATGACCCCGCGAGCGGTCTTCGCTTCGGCGTCGAACAGCTCGGTGTTCAACTGGTGGAGCGCCAGCCCGGTGACCGCCTGTCGGTCGAGGTCGAGGCGGATGTCCTCGACTTCGCCGACAAAGACCCCGTTCTTCGAGTATACTTCCCGCCCCACCAGCGTCGTAATCTCCTGAGGAATCTTCTCAGTTTCCATACCCCGTCTCAGTACCGGGCGGGTATTAAATGTTCATTGCGCGTCAGACGGGCGTCCTCGGTCGAGACCCTGATTATCGCGGGCCTGGGACTTTTCACCGCTGGCACCTAACGACTGGTGATGACCGAGGTCAGCGTGTCAGTCGACGTCCCGGCCGCCCCCGAGACCGTCTGGTCGGTGTTGACCGACACCGACGCCTACCCGCAGTGGAACACGCTGCTGTCGGTGGGAGGCGAGTACGTCGTCGGCGAGACCGTCGCCGTCCGGCTCTCGATTCCCGGCCTCCCGACGGTGCCCATCTCGCCGGAGATCACCGCGGTCGAGCCCGAGCGGGCGTTGCGGTGGCGCTCGCGGCTGTTCGGTATCGAGGCCGAACACGCCTTCCTGCTCGAGCCACTCGACGACGGCGGGACCCGGTTCGTCCAGACCGAACAGTTCAGCGGGGCGATGTCGGGGCCGGTCGTCCGCCGGTTCGAACGGCGGATTCGACGCGGCTTCGAACAGATGAACGTCGGACTGCGACGCCGGGCGATAGAACTGCGCGACGGCTGACTGTCAGCGACGGTCGACCTCGGTGTCGACGCTCAGCCGGAGCCGGTCGGACGTCTCCTCGGTGACGGCGTCGCCCACCAGGGTGTAGATGCCCGTGATGTCGTGGTCCTCGGCCAGCCCCGTCAGGTGGTCGAGGAATCGGACGACCCGTTCCTCGGCGGCGTACATGAGAAAGACGTTGAGATTCTCGACGAGGAGGTAGCCGTCGCCGGCCATGGACTCGAACGCCCGTGAGAGGCGCATACTCAGCCCCGTCAGGTCGTCGGGCACCAGCGGGTCACAGATGTACATCGGCCCGTCGTACGTCGTCTTACCCCCCGATATCGGGATGTGTGCGACGGCGGTCAGGCCGACGCCGGCCTCGGCCAGCCGGTCAGCGACGGCCGCCGACGGCTCCGAGGAGACGACGATGAGGTTGCTGGTCGCATCGGCCGGGAGGTGCGCGACTGGCGACTGCATCGACGACAGCGACAGCAATACCTGTGTCCCCCGCTCGAGTGTCGCCTCCGTCTGGAGGACGTCTTCGTTAGAACTCACTGACAACCACTCCACTCCCCAGGCCTGGCGCTGGTCCCCACATAGACACTACCCTTACTCCCTGAATTCACGGTTCGGTATAAATAATTTATGTGGAACGTACTGCCATTTGCAGCGACAGGTCGGTTCCGGCCCGTCTCGACGACAGTCCGGTTTCGACTCTTTGATGTACCCCGTGGTCCACCGCCAACCATGGGCTTCAGGGTGCATCGCCGACTCAGCCGGGCCGACGCCGTGACGCTGTGTAACGCGGTCGTCGGCTTCGCCGCCGGGGTCGTGGCCTTCACCGACCTCCAGCTCGCTGCGAGACTCGTCCTGCTGTCGGTCATCGTCGACGCGCTGGACGGTATCACCGCGCGCAACGGCGAGAGCTCCGACGTCGGGCCGCTGCTCGACTCCATCACGGACGTGCTCTCTTTCGGCGTCACGCCGAGCCTGTTCGTCTACGCCGTGTTGCGGTCGAGCTACGGGGGCGTCGGCGAGGCACCCCCACTCGTCACCGCCGGCCTGCTCGTCGTGGCCGCGCTGTATGCCGTCTTCTCCATCCTCCGGACGGCGTTCTACACCATCTACTTCGACGGGGCCGAGGAGCGGCCGGGGATGCCGAACTCCCTGGGTGCGATACTGCTGGCCACGGCCTATCTGGCCGGCGTCACTGGCCCCGTCGCCATCACCGCGGGTGCGACCGTGCTCGCGGTCGCACAGGTCTCACCGTTCGACTACCCCAAGCCGGGCGTCAAGACGGTGGGGCCGATGGGCGTGGTGCTCTTTGGCGCCGTCGTCGCCCCGACCGCGCTCGGTCGCGCCGCGCCACGGCTCATGCTCGTCATCGCGCTCCTGTTTTTCGCGCTGGGGCCGCGCTACTACTGGGCCGAATAGTCCACTGTGTCAGCGAGAAACCCCTCGACGGCACGGTTGAACGCCGTCGGTTGCTCCACCATCGCCAGATGTGCGGCGTCGGGCACGAGTGCGAACTGCCCGCGTGGGAGCCGCTGTGCGAGGGTCTCGTGGTACTCCCTGGGGGTCAGTTTGTGGTGTTCGCCACACAGCGCCAGCGTCGGTACGTCGATAGCCGCGAGCACGTCCCGGGTGTCGAACTGGTGGCAAGTCCGGAAATCCCTGTAGGTGACCTGCCGACCGACGGCCAGCATCGTCTCCTTCGATGGCTCCACCAGTGACGCCGCTGTCGAGTGAAAGAGCCTGTCGCGCCCGTGGAGGAACTGGATAGCCCGCTCGAAGTCGTCTTCGAGCCACGAGAGCAGGCCATCGAAGACGGGCAGTCGGGGCCCAGTTCCCGTCAGAACCATCGCGTCAGGTGGCCAGTCGGTCTTCAGGGCGACCCGCTGGGCGACTGCGCCACCGAGTGAATTGCCCACCAGGACGTCGGCGTCCACAGCCCGTGCCACGGCGACTACGTCCTCGGCGTAGGCGTCTGTGGTATGGGTTCCGGGTGCCGTCGCCACGTCCTCGGAGTCGCCGTGCCCGCTCAGATCGACCGCGACCGCCGGGTGTGCCGGTCCGCTGGGGGCGTACTGGTGGCTCCAGAGCCGATGTGTCGCGCCGCTCCCGTGGACGTACAGCGTCACCGGGCCCGTCCCATCGCCGGGAACTGTCCGGTACGCCGTGGTCCGGCCGTGATGGGCGACCGTCTCCATAGTCCATGCGTACGCGGGCACAGCGAATAAAGAGATGGGTGGCGTACGGGACTGGTGTGAACCGCATTCAAGCAACTAACACAGAATTTGTGCCGTCTGCCGCTTTTTTGCGATAGATTTATATACTTATTGGACTTACTAATGGTTAGGATGAACACAGACCAACAGTTGTTCGACGAGCTGCCCGTCCGCCGATTCGAGTACGACGACAGCGTCGTGCTCGCCGCGGACGTGGGTGTCGCCGACGACACCAGCGTGGATGTCGTGGACGACACCGTGATTCTCGTCACCGGTGACGAGCAGTACGAACAGCCCCTGCCCGACGAGGGTGACGCACGTGCGTTTATCAACAACGGCGTTCTCACTATCGAGCTGTCAGGCGAGGAGGCACACTAGATGAAACTAACAGTCAAACCCCTGAAACAGAAAGACGCGGGCCGTGGCCTCGCGGCCATCGACCGCGCCGCGATGGACGAGATGGACCTCGAGAACGGCGATTACATCGTCCTCGAGGGACAGAACCGCGCCGTCGCTCGCGTGTGGCCGGGCTACCCCGAAGACGACGGTAACGGCATCGTCCGCATCGACGGCCAGCTCCGACAGGAAGCAGGCGTCGGCATCGACGACAGCGTCACGGTGGAGAAGGCCGACGTCAAGCCCGCGACCAGCGTGACCGTCGCACTGCCCCAGAACCTCCGCGTTCGGGGGAACGTCGGCCCGATGATCCGCAACAACCTCAGCGGCCAGGCCGTCACGCAGGGCCAGACCGTCCCCGTGAGCTTCGGCCTCGGCCCGCTGTCCTCGATGTCGGGCCAGAAGATTCCCCTGCGCATCGCGGAGACGGCGCCCTCCGGCACCGTCGTCGTGACGGACTCGACGGAGATTCAGGTCAGCGAGAAGCCCGCCGAACAGATACGCGAGGGCGAGGGCGCGGCCAGCCCCGAGTCGCCCGACGTGACCTACGAGGACATCGGCGGCTTAGACGACGAACTCGAGCAGGTCCGCGAGATGATCGAGCTGCCGATGCGCCACCCCGAGCTGTTCCAGCAGCTGGGTATCGAGCCGCCGAAGGGCGTCCTGCTCCACGGCCCGCCGGGCACCGGCAAGACGCTGATGGCCAAAGCCGTCGCCAACGAGATCGACGCGTACTTCACGACCATCTCCGGCCCGGAGATAATGTCGAAGTACTACGGCGAGAGCGAGGAGCAGCTCCGTGAGGTCTTCGAGGAGGCCGAGGAAGAGGCCCCCGCCATCGTCTTCATCGACGAGATAGACTCCATCGCGCCCAAGCGCGGCGAGACCCAGGGCGACGTGGAACGCCGCGTCGTCGCCCAGCTGCTCAGTCTGATGGACGGGCTCGAGGAACGCGGGCAGGTCATCGTCATCGGCGCGACCAACCGCGTCGACGCCATCGACCCCGCGCTGCGGCGCGGTGGCCGTTTCGACCGCGAGATCGAGATCGGCGTCCCGGACAAGGAGGGCCGCAAGGAGATCCTGCAGGTCCACACCCGCGGGATGCCCCTCTCGGAGGAGATCGACCTCGACAGCTACGCCGAGAACACCCACGGCTTCGTCGGCGCGGACCTGGCCTCCCTGACCAAGGAGAGCGCCATGAACGCGCTCCGGCGCATCCGCCCCGAGCTCGACCTCGAATCCGAAGAGATCGACGCCGAAGTGCTCGAGAAACTGGAGATCAGCGACGACGACGTCAAGGACGCGATGAAGGGTATCGAGCCCTCCGCGCTCCGGGAGGTCTTCGTCGAGGTCCCCGAAGTCACCTGGGAGTCGGTCGGCGGACTCGAGGACACGAAAGAACGGCTCCGTGAGACCATCCAGTGGCCCCTGGAGTACGGCTCCGTCTTCGAGGCGATGGACCTCGACGCGGCCAAGGGCGTCCTGCTCTACGGCCCGCCGGGCACGGGGAAGACCCTGCTCGCGAAGGCCGTCGCCAACGAGGCCCAGTCGAACTTCATCTCCGTGAAGGGGCCAGAGCTGCTGAACAAGTTCGTGGGCGAGTCCGAGAAGGGCGTCCGCGAAGTGTTCGCCAAGGCCCGGGAGAACGCCCCGACGGTGGTGTTCTTCGACGAGATCGACTCCATCGCGGGCGAGCGTGGCGGTGGCCAGACCGACTCCGGCGTCGGCGAGCGCGTCGTCTCCCAGCTCCTGACCGAGCTCGACGGCATCGAAGAGATGGAAGACGTGGTCGTCGTCGCGACGACGAACCGACCGGACCTCATCGACAGCGCACTGTTGCGCCCCGGCCGACTGGACCGCCACGTCCACGTCCCGGTGCCCGACGAGGAGGCCCGCCGGGCCATCTTCGCGGTCCACACCCGCGATAAGCCGCTGGCCGACGGCGTCGACCGCAACAGTCTGGCGCGCCGGACCGACGGCTACGTCGGCGCCGACATCGAGGCCGTCTGCCGCGAGGCGTCGATGGCCGCGACCCGGGAGTTCATCAACAGCGTGGACCCCGAGGAGATCGGCGACTCGGTCGGCAACGTCCGCGTGACGATGGACCACTTCGAGCACGCGCTCTCGGAGGTGGGCCCCAGCGTCACCGACGAGACCCGCGAACGCTACGACGAGATCGAACAGCGCTTCGACACGGCCGAGCCCGACCTCGAAGAGGACAAGGTCGGACGGACGTTCCAGTAGTACCTTTTTGCTGCGGGGGGTTTCCTCGCGCCCTTCGGGCGCTGTGGGAACCCCCACTTGCAAAAATCTACGCTAAAAAGGCTGCCTCAGCGGGCTCCGCCCGCTTCGGCAGTGAACCGCGGCGCTGCGCGCCGCGGATGCTGACCGTGTTTTGTTTCCGCTATCTTGGCTCTGTTGAATCACCGGAGAGCGTGGCCTTCGACCGGTAGCGGGAGTCACGCGGTGGACAGTTTATTTCCCTCCGGAAAGCATTTATCAATCTAGCAAAAGACTGAAACGTGAACCGGAGAGACTACCTCGCTGCGACGGTGGGACTGCTGACCGCCGGTTCCGCTGGCTGTCTACGCCTCTCCTCAGCTGACACCGAGACAGTGACCGCTAACCAGACGGCGGCGGCGACCCAGAGACCCCAACAGGCACAGACAGCGAGCGAACCAACGACGGAGACAGACAACCCCAGCGCTGAGACGGTACCCGAGTGGGCGAGCTGGATTCCGGCTGACCAACTCATTTACACCGACAATTCGCTCTTCAGTATCGACCTGGAGACGGCCGCGGCAGCGTTTCCCACGGAAGATATCAGCCGGTACGAAGTAAACGACACCAAATCGAGGTACGGCGGTGAGACGGAGATTACCCGGGAGGTCTTCGTGGATACGTCCGATGGAAACGCTGGACCGTACGTGTACTTCGGGTCCTTCACCGAGGAGGCCGTGTTGTCATACTGGAACAAGAGGTCCCCGGACTCGGAGTACAGGGACTTCTCGATTATCTCCGACAAAATCGGCATCGGCGAGAACGTCGTTATCAAGAACCGGGCGTATGGCTGTCTCGACGCCAAACACGGCGAGACGACTGCACTTGGAAGCCGTGATTCCGGCTGGAAGCGGGTACTGTCCGCAACGGCCGGCAGCACTATCATCGAGGCACAGCCGGGGGACCTGTTCGAACTGCGGGAGTCGACACTGCAGAGCGACGTGCAGTTGAGCGCTCGGACGATCGACGCGATCAGTACGGAGACCGCGAGCGTTCAGTGCTATCTCCTGTTCGACTCTGCGTCGGCGGCGTCGTCCGTTGTGCAGGACGAACGACGGTCGCTGACGGCCGATATCACCGACAACGGCGAGACGGTGGTCTCACTCGAACAGCGGGGCCCGATGGTCGTGGGGACGTTAGAGAGTCCGAATTTCTACTACGGCTATCCCTGGTGACGCCGCAGGCGGCAAGCGGTTCGTCACCGTGGCCACGCCACCTGGCCACTTATTTAACGACAGCGTCCCCAGAGTACGACAATGTCCGGTTGGCTCAGCACAGCAGGCGGTCACGCCGAGGAAGACCACGACGGAGAGCATCACGAACACCGGAGTCGCTGGCCGCTCATCGCCGCCATCGGCGCGGGGATGCTGTATTTCGGAGCCGGCTTCTTCTTCGTCGGCCTCGATATCGTGCCGATGGTCGTTCCGCTCGGACTCGCCGGCGTCGGCGCCGTCGGAATGCTTGCCGGCCTCTTCGGCTGGGCCTACGAGGCCTTTCTCGCACCCGCCAGCGGACACAGCAGCGGTGGGGCCGACCTCTACACGACGACGATGATTCTCTTCCTGGCCTCGGACGTGTCGACGTTCTCGGCGGGCTTTATCTACTACGCGTTCGTCCGGGCCGGCGCCTGGGAGGCGAGTCACGGACTGCTCACGCCGCTCGTGTTCATCAACACCGCCCTGCTGGTCGCCAGCAGTTTCACCATCCACTACGGTCACCACGCGCTGGAAGAGGGCGACCGCAAGAAGTTCCTCGGGCTGCTCGGTGCGACGCTCGTGCTGGGGGTCGTCTTCCTCGGCGGGCAGGTGTACGAGTACTACGAACTGCTCGTCGTCGAAGGGTTCTCGCTGACGAGTGGCGTCCTCGGGAGCGCGTTCTACGGGCTGACGGGGCTACACGGCCTCCACGTCGCACTGGGCGTCCTGCTCATCGCCATCGCTTTCGGCCGGTCCCTGCGGGGCGAGTACGGCCCGGGCCACGACACGGCCATCAGGACGACCTCGCTGTACTGGCACTTCGTCGACGTGGTGTGGGTCTTCCTCGTCGTCGTCCTCTACGTCGGCGCGTCGGTGTAGCGACGGTCGGGCAGTGCGGACGTGCTACTGGGTTTTCGACTCCACGTACCCGTAGACGACCAACACGAACGCTAACAGCAGCGCGTACCCCCAGATAGCTCCACGGAGCGCCATCGGGACGGCGACGTCGCCAGTCACGTCGAGGAGCAGATCCGCCGGGAGCGCGAACAGTGTGACCGTAATGAGTGTGAGCACCACTATCTGGCTGGCCCGCCGTTCTATCTCCGCCTCCCGTTCGTCCAGCAGTCGGACACCCGTGCGTCGCCACAGGAACAGATAGCCGACGATACCCAGATAGTAGGCCCCGACGCCGGCGTAGAGAAACAGGTCGCTGACCCGTTCGGGGGCGAATATCGCGGCTGCAGTCCCGACGAACAGGCCGGCCCCACCGACACCGATGGAACTGCTCATTAACTGGCGGTACTGTCGACGGGTATCGAGGGAGGGCTCGCCGGACATATGTAAAGCTACCTTTACAGCAGATGAGAAAGTCGAGTGACAAAAAGCTACCGGGAACCTGCCCTATCGGGAGTCACTCGACGATTGCAGCCGCTTCAAATTCGATGCAGGCCGGGACGGTCCTGAGTCGACCCCGGCTATCCGGCTGGATTCCCCCGCCGTTTACTGGACGACACATCGACGGAACGAGTGAGAGCAGTAAAATTTAGCACCGAACCAGTAATTATAATATCGACAGTTCAAAATATACCGTATGGTGAGTTACCGACGCGGTTCGTTCGTCGGCAGCTTCTTCGACGCGATTTTCAGACCGTCCAGCTTCGTCGCGGTCAGCGAGGAGGCGGAGTTTCGCAACCGGTCGACGCTGGCGCGTCGGCTGGTCGGACTCGTGGGCTTCTACCTCTGGAACGTGTTCCTGTACGCGACGCCGCTGACGCTCGCTGGTATCGGATTCACTTCGACCGCGGCCGCGCCGGCGTGGTTCGCCGGCCTCACTGCCGGGGTGGTCCAGACCCCTGACACGCTCTGGCGGTTGCTCGTCGGCCTCGTGCAGAACTCCGCGTTCCTGACCATCGCGACCGGAGTCGTGCTCGTCTCCTACCACGGCTCGGTCGCGCTGGTCACCGGGCCGGGCGGGGTTCTGAAGAGTTTCCACACGGTCGTATACACCACTGGCGCCTACCTGGCCGCTCTCTTTACCGGGGTGATGTATCTCAGTACGACGCCGGGGCTCGGTACGGCCGAGTCACTGGTGCTCAATCTCCAGAAGAAGGGGTTCTACCTGGTCATCGACTGGCTCGGCGCCGACGTCGGGCTCCCGGGCGGGCGGCCCGACGCCGTCGTCGTCGGAACGATATCTCCGACGGGGCAGGCGATTCTGGCCCTGCTGGGCGTGGCAGCCATCTACTTCCTGTACTCGCTGTACCTCGGTGCCCGGATCAACCACCAGATGTCACGGTCGCAGGCCGCCGCTGTGCTGGCGGCAGTCGCGGCGGCCCCGGTCATGTACATCGTCGGGACGGTGCTGTACTCCACGGTGATACTATGACGACGCAGGTCCATCGGACGAACGGCGACGCCGAGGCGGCTGAGGAGGCAGCCGAGGAGTCAGACCAGCAGACGCTGCACCGGGTCCACCCCAGCACGAAGCCGGTCGTGATTCGTTTCGTCGCGTATCTGGTCGCTGGCATCGCGGCTGTCGTCGTCTTCTTCACCAACCCGGAACTGCTCGGAAGCCGTGACGTGACCAATATCGGGCTGCTCATCACGCAAGTGCTGGTGGCGATAGCGCTCGTGCGACAGGTCGTGAGGTACGTCCGGCTGCGCCACACCGAGTACATCGTCACGGATAGCATGGTGACGATAGCCTACCAGCTGCTCGGTCGGTCGGAGACCCGTCAGGTCCCCTTCGAGCGCGTCCGCAGCCACGAGCTACGGCAGGGCCGCATCGAGAGCCAGCTCGACCTGGGTACCATCACGCTCAACCAGGGCCTCGGTGGCATCGCACTCACCAACGTCCCGAAGCCGTTCGACGTCTACGAGAGCATCCGGGAACAGACGGAACTGTAGCCTCCCGGCTGGGGCCGGTTCACCGGCCCGATAAATTTGCGGCCTCATACACGCTGGTTTTACTATACCCACAGTGAGATTTGAAATTATGAACCGGAGAAGTGTGCTCGCCACGACGGCCGGGTTACTGACCGCCTCTTCTGCCGGGTGTCTCCGGCTCTCGAACCAGGAATCCGCGACAGCCACGCCGTCAGAGGCGGGTACTGGCGAGCAGACGGACTCAACCGACGAGGAAACTTTGGCTACCATCACCGGGGCTCCGATGTTCCAGTACGACGCGGCGAACACGGGGACGAGCCCGGACGAGACTGGCCCGCAAACGACCGTCGGCGAACAGTGGTTTTTCGAGACCGGGGGTTCGGTGGAAGCGCCGCCGGCAGTGGTCGACGGGACCGTTTACGTCGGAAGTCACGACGCGAATGTGTACGCGTTGTCGGAACAGTAGCCCGACCTGCTACGTCGCGGGTACGGACAGAGTCCGTTCCCCAGTGGATTGGACACTACTCAGGGACCGCGCTGTCGAGCCGCTATTCGACGTTCGCCCGGTCCTCTAGCTCGACCAGCTTCCGGTAGATGGGCGGGCTGAGGATACCGATGACGCCGAAGATGATGGCGAAGACGCCCAGCGGGAACTGCAGCGCCGGCGCGACGAAGCAGGGGTTCTCCGCGACCACTGTGGCGTAGTGGCGTTCGCCCTCGGAGACGATGATGGAGCCGTTCCGGATAGTGTCGCCGTTGGGGAACGCACCCGCGACGCGGGCCTCGCCCTGGGGGTCAGACAGCGCTTCGTCGAACGCGTCCTGTTCGGCCTCCGAGAGGTTCTCGTACTGGAGTACCGGGAGCGTCCGCGGTTGTGAGTCGTTGAACCGCTGCTGGGTCTCCTCGGGACCTTCGACGGCCATCGTGGGCTGGTCGCAGGTCGTGATATCCTCCTGGATGATAGCGTAGCCGCCGGGAACGGCGGCGCCGATGCCGACAGCCACTACCAGAACGCCCACGAACGGCGCGACGTACGTAAACAGAATCGACTCGTCGGCCATCTCAGACCCCCACGTCCGTTCGTCGGGACCGCAGGAACTGGAACGTCACTGCCAGCCCGAGCCCGTACGCCCAGTGGGCGACGAAGACGAAGGTCAGGTAGCCGATGAAGGCCAGCCCCTGCTGGTCGGTGTAGAACGCGACCGAGAAGCCGGTCGCGACCAGCGTCGCGAACACGAGCCCCGTCTCGAACATCCGCCGCCCGGGCAGGAACTCCTGGAAGGAGAGGAACAGCAGCGGCCAGATGATGGTCCCGCCGGCGAGGAACAGCAGCGCGCCGATGAGCTGGCTCGTCCCCAGCCCGACCAGTTCCGATATCTCGGCGAAGGAAGCGGGGTCGAGCACACCGATGACGATAGCCGTCCCGATGCCGCCGGTCATCAGGAACGTGCCGATGAAGCCGGCGATAGCCGCCATCGAGGCGTTCCGGTAGACGTTCTGGGCGACGCTGCCGACCCCGCCGAGCAGCCCCATCGGCTCCAGTTCGGGCGCGTAGGAGCGTCTGGTGGTCTCGGGCTCGGCCGGTTCCATGTCGTACTTCTCGACCATCCGGTCCTCGAACCACTGCCACTCCCGGGTGAACTGGTTCGTCGCCTTCAGGTTCCACGGGTCGGTCGACTGGACGACGTCGCCGCGCCAGTACGACACCAGCATGTTGTAGAGCCACATCAGGGCGGAGAGACCGATGACGTAGGCGCCGACGGTGGCTATCTGCTGGGCGAACTGGTACTCCGGCGGGTAGATGGCCTGGCGGCGTGGCAGGCCCAGGCCGCCGATGACCAGCAGCGTCATGAACGTGACGAAGGCGCCGACGATGAGCAGGCCCGACTGGAACTTCGCCAGCCGCTTGTCGTACCACCGACCGGTCATGATGGGGTACCAGTAGTACGACGAGGCGATCATCAGCATCGGGATGATGCCGACGACGATGAGGTGGAAGTGACCGACGACGTAGTAGGTGCCGTGATAGAGGATGTCGATGGGGATGACGGCCAGGAAGACGCCGGTGACACCGCCGATGATGAACGTCCCGATACCCCCGGCACAGAGGATGAACGGAGCCGAGAGTCTGATATCACCGTCCCACATCGTCGTGAGCCAGTTGAACACCTTGATAGCGCTGGGAACGGCGATAGCGATAGAGATGGCCATGAACGAGGCCTTGAGCCGCGGGTCGACGCCCGAGGTGAACATGTGGTGTGCCCAGACGCCAAAGGACATCACGGCCAGTCCCAGCGTCGAGTAGACGATGAACTGGTAACCGAAGAGTTTGCGGCCGACGAACTTCGGGAGGATGAGGCTCATCAGCCCCGTCGCCGGCAGGAAGAGGATGTACACTTCGGGGTGACCCCAGAACCAGAACAGGTGTTGCCACAGTATCGGGCCACCGCCCTCGGTCGCGAAGAAGGTCGTCCCGAGATTCCGGTCCATCAGGAGCATCACGAGGGCGCTGCCCAGCAGCGGGAACGCGAATAGCGCGATGGAGCTGGTGACCAGCATGTTCCACGAGAAGATGTCGAGGTTGCTCCAGGTCACGTCGTCGGCCCGCTCGTAGATGACCGTCGCGATGAAGTTGATGGCGCCCACCGTCGTCGCGATACCGCTGAGGTGGAGGCCGAGCAACAGCAGGTCTATCTGTGGGTTCGGCTGGACCACGGAGAGGGGCGCATACAGCGTCCACCCGACGCTGACCTCCCGCAAGGAGAGGAAGAACGTTATCTGGTCCTTGGGCAGGAAGATGCTGAGGACCTGCCCGCCGATCTGGACGATGAGCCCGAAGCGGGCCATCAGCAAGGCCGGCGGGAGCAGCCAGAAGCCGATGGCGTTGACCCGGGGGAACGCCATGTCGTCGGCGCCGATGAGCAGCGGGAGGAAGTAGTTCCCGATGCCGAAGAAGACGGGCAGAACGAAGAAGATGAGCATCGTCAGCCCGTGGGTGGTAAAGAGGGCGTTGTACGTCTCGGGCGTCCAGATGTCCGCTGGCGGCGTCAGCAGCTCCGTGCGCAGCATCATCCCGTCCATCCCGCCCCAGAGGGCCGCGATGGTGCCAAAGACGATGTAGAGGATGCCGATTTCGCGGTGGTTCGTCGTCGTCAGCCAGCGCAGCGCCTCGGACTGGAGGCGCCCGAGTTCGAACCGGAGCTCTTCGCGCGTGAAGTAGCCACCGTCACTGGCCGGTCGGGCCTTGTATCGGGCTCGGAACCAGAGGGCGAGGATACCCACCGCGAGGATAGCGAGGGCGGACCCCTGGACGACGGCTCGGTTCATCATGGGTGAGTCGTCGAGAGAGCCGCAGTAGTCAAGCTTTCGTTCGGTGAACGCATTACTCGATTCTCACGGAGCCACAGACATAAAACTACGCGACGACGGGTGGTATGTCAGTAGATGACAGTGGGGCCAGACTGGCCAAGCTATTTGATACCCCCGCCGTAAGTTGTGTCCAATGCGTCTCAGTCGCGCCCTGTCCTACCTGTGCGTTCTCGCCCTCGGTGCGGTGGTGTTAAGCACGCCGGCGGCCGCCCAGTCGGTCAACCGGGCGGCCATCGACGAGCTGAACGAACAGCTGCTGTACGTCGCGCTCCCGCTGACGCTGTTCGTCGAACTCATGCTCGTCTACGCCATCTACCGGTTCCACAACAACGACAACCCACGTCCGACCGTCGACGACCCGGCTCTCGAGGTCACCTGGACCGCGGCCACCGGGGCCATCCTCGTGTTCGTCGGCGTCTCGGGCTTTTTCGTCCTGGCGAACCCCTACATCTCGCCGGCCGCGGCCGGTGCCACCGATGGCGGTGAGGCCGGCGACCAGATCGAGATGGACGTCCTGACCTACCAGTGGGGGTACGAGTTCAGCTACCCGGACTCGAACGTCACGACGAGCGAGACGCTCTACCTGCCCAACAACACCGACGTCCGGTTCACGATGACCTCGAGCGACGTGATACACTCGTTCTACATACCGGGGTTCGGCGTCAAACAGGACATCTTCCCGGGCCAGGAGACTGTCGCCCGGACCCGCCCGACTGAGACGGGCACCTACCGGCTCTACTGTGCTGAGCTGTGTGGCTCGGGCCACGCGCGGATGCAGGCCGACGTCGTCGTCCTCAGCCAGTCCGACTACGACGCCTGGCTCGACGGGCAACGCGGTCCCGGGGCGAACACCACGACCACGCCAGACGACGCGAACGCGACCGCCACGCCCGCCACGTAGCCGGTCTGTGCCGGGTCAGTAGTGTCGTGAGAACTACTCCCACACAATTGATTTTACCCGAGAGAGCGAAGAATGTAATATGCAGCAGGCGCGCCATCACGTGCCCCAGCTCACCGGGGCCCTGACGGCGGTCTCGTTCGCTATCGTCCTGGTCGTGATAGCCGGGGCCGTGCCGTCGACGCTGTTCCCGCGGGCCCCGCCGACGGTCATGGCGGCGATACCCCACGCCATCGCCGGTGTCAGCGCCCTCGCCGTCGGGACGATTCTCGCCGGCCTCCGAGCCATACGCGCGGGTGACGTCGAGCGCCACCGCGCCCTGATGGTGGTCAGCTTCGTTCTGTTCGGGCTCTTCCTGACCGTCGACTTCTACCGACTGGCCGTCGTCGGCCCCACAGCCTTCGCCGGCCCGGCGGTCGTCGAGACCTACCTGTATCGCCCGCTGCTCGCGGGCCACGCGGTGGTTGCGCTCCTGACGTTCCCGGCGGTGTACTACGCGCTGCTCGCGGGCCTGACCAACCCCGTGGCAGCGCTGCCGGCGACCGACCACGCGAGGGTCGGCCGCGCGGCCGCTGTGCTCTGGCTCCTGACCTTCGGCTCCGGACTCGTCATCTACGCGATGTTGCACCACCTGTGGTAGGCGCAGTTCACAACCCACATTATCGGGTATCGTCTAGCGAGTACTATGTTCGACGTACGAGAGCGGGTGCCTGCGCTCACTGCCGTCCTGACAGTCGTCTCGTTGGCTCTCGTCTTCGGTGCGGTCGGCGGGGCTATACCCAGCGTCCTGCTACCGCGCGCGCCCGATTCGGTCCTCGAAGCCATTCCCACGGTCAACGCCCTCATCAGCGCCGCCGCCATCGCAGGTATCGTCGCCGGCATCCGGGCGATACGCCGGGGCGAGGTCGACCGCCACCGCAAGCTGATGGTCGCCACGTTCGGCCTGTTCGTGGCGTTTCTCGTCCTGTATCTCTACCGTGTCACGCTGGTCGGCCCGACGGACTTTGCCGGGCCGGCCGTCGTCGAGACGTACGTCTACTTCCCGCTGCTCGCCATCCACATTCTCCTCGCTATCGTCGCCATCCCCGCCGTCTACTACACGTTACTGCTTGCGGTGAGCTATCCGGTCTCGGAACTCTCACAGACGAACCACCCGCGGGCCGGCAAGGTCGCCGCGACGCTCTGGCTGGTATCGTTCTCGCTCGGTATCGTCGTCTACGCGATGCTGTATCTGCTCTGGTGAGCGCGGTTCTCGCTCCCGTTGGTCGCTCCAGACCGACACGCGCTGCTCGCGGGTCACTCCGTTCCCCGCTCGCCATAACGCGGTTCTCGCTCCCGTTGGTCGCTCCAGACCGACACGCGCTGCTCGCGGGTCACTCCGTTCCCCGCTCGCCATAACGCGGTTCTCGCTCCCGTCGGTCGCGACAACCGCGCTACCGCTTCCAATCGCCCGATTCCTCACCGTGAAACTCGCCGCGAGCGTGACGCTCACGCGGCCAGTAGGTGAACGCGGTCACGACGACGAAGAACGCCGCGACGGTTCCGGCGACGAGTTCGCCGGGAATCCCCGGGACAGACGCCGTCTGGACCCACGTCGCGCCGGGCGTGTAGATGGAGACGCGAAACGCCCACGCGACCCCGAGAAGAACGTACAGCGGATAGTACACCTTCCGGAGCCGCCGGGCGAGCGCTTCCCAGTACGAAACCTTGAACGTGGGCTCGCGCAGGTCAGCAGCGAGTTCGCGCCGCCATTCGGCCATGGGGGCCTCCTCGGGGTCGAGCGAGTTCGCAAAGAGGTTCTCCTCCAGCACCCGTACCCGGGCCCGGCTCGCGTCGAAGGTACGGTAACGCCGGACGTCGAACAGGGCAAAGAGCGTGACACCGAGCATCCCGATGAGCAGGAGGTACGCGGTCACGTCGCCGCCCTGGAACGCCAAGGCGAGAACGGCCGTGACGACGACGATGGCCCAGTCGATGGTGAGGTCGAGCCGCGAGAGGAGGTTCCCGCTCTGTGAGACCTCACCGCGGTAGTAGTGTGGCATCAGCGAGAGGAACTCCTCGCTGTCCGCGGCGGCGCTCTGGCCGACCTCGCGAGCCTCGGGGTCGGTCGCGTCGAAGCCGTCGGGGTCCGTCTCCGTCACTGTCTGTTCACCCGCCGTCGGGGGGCTTGGGGCTGTGCCTGCATACGTACAGAACAGTTGACAGTATAGATACACCTGTCGCCGGCGGGTCCCGAGCGGCGTCTCCACCTTCGGGGCCCGTTTCGATGGGCTCGCTGACTCACGGCTCGCTACGCTCACCGTTCGTCTTTCGCGGTCGCAAGCGCCCGCGCTCGCACGTCTCTCACTGCGTTCGGAACCGCAACTCGCGGGCCACTACGCTCCCCGCTCACAGTCACGGAAACGTACCACTCCGCCCGACTGCTGAGGGACCGTCGGTCCCTCGCTGTTCGACGTCTCGCCACTCACGGCTCGCTTCGCTCGCCGTTCGTAGTAAGCGAGATTTCTCGCGGCGCGAGAAATCTCGCTAGTCGTCTGCGGGCTTAGGTTGCCCGCTAATCTCGGGCCGGTGGACCTCGCGGTCGGTCTCCTCGCCCTCGATGTCGTAGGGGTACTCGCCGGTGACACAGCCCAGACAGAGGTCGGCCTTGCTGGCCTCGAGCGTCTCCGCGATGGCGTCGATTGAGAGATACGAGAGGGAGTCGGCGCCGATCTCCTCGCGGATCTCTGCGACGGACTGGTCGCCCGCGATGAGTTCGTCGCGGGAGGCCATGTCGATTCCCATGTAACACGGCGCGATGATGGGCGGGGCCCCGATGCGGACGTTGACTTCCTCGGCGCCGGCGTCTTTCAGCAGCTGGACGAGCTGGTTTGACGTCGTGCCGCGGACGATGGAGTCGTCGATGATGGTGACCGACTTCCCCTCGATGGTCGATTTGATGGGGTTGAGCTTCAGCCGAACGGCGCGCTCGCGCTCGTCCTGTGTCGGCATGATGAAAGTTCGGCCCACGTAGCGGTTCTTCATCAGCCCCTCGGCGAACTCGATGTCCGAGCCGTCGTCCTGGGCGGCCTCGGCGTAGCCCGAGGCGAACGCGCGCCCGGAGTCGGGCACTGGAAGCACGACGTCGGACTCGACGCCGGACTCCTCCCAGAGCTTGCGGCCCAGTTCACGCCGGACCTCGTAGACCAGACTGCCGTCGATGGTGGAGTCGGGTCGGGCGAAGTAGACGTGTTCGAAGAAGCAGTGGGCCGTGTTCTCCTGCTCGATGAGCTGGTAGGTGTCGTAGCCGGTGCCGTCGTCGTGGAGGACGACGAGTTCGCCGGGGCGGACGTCCCGAATCAGCTCCCCGTCGAGCGTGTCGATGGCCGCGGACTCGGAGGTGAGCACGTAGCCGTCCTCCAGTTCGCCGATGACCAGCGGGCGGTTGCCCTGCGGGTCCCGTACTCCAAGGACCGTCTCGTCGTGCATGATCGTCAGCGAGTACGAGCCGTGGATGCGCTCCATCGTCCGCTTGACCGCGCGGACGAGGTCCTCCTCCAGCAGATTGCGGGCGAGGTCGTGTGCGATGACCTCGGTGTCGCCGTCGGAGGTGAACGCGTGGCCCAGGTCGGCCAGCTCGTCACCGATCTCGTCGGCGTTGACGAGGTTCCCGTTGTGGGACAGCCCCAGCGAACCGGATTTGAACGAGACCGAAAAGGGCTGGGCACAGCAGGCGTTGACGCTCCCCGCGGTGGGGTAGCGGACGTGACCGATGCCGTTCGAGCCGTTCAGCGATTCGAGGTCGCCCGGGTCGAACGCGTCGCCGACGAGTCCCATCTCGACGTGGCTGTGTTGCTGGAAGCCGTCGTGGGTGACGATACCGGCGGACTCCTGACCACGGTGCTGGAGAGCGTAGAGGGAGTAGTAGAGGGGGCGGGCGGCGTCTCGGTCTTCGAGTGCGATACCAACAACGCCGCACTTCTCGTGCATGGTGATGAGTTATTCGCCGGCTTTCGACTGCCACTCGTAGTCACGTCGTTTCGCCGATTTACCGAAGCCGCACGACGAACAGACTTTCTTTTTGGTGTGATACGACTTGTTGCCACACCGGCGACATTTCGTATGTGTCGTGGTGTTCTTCTTGCCCTGGCTCGGGGTTCCTGCACCAGTCATGGGTTGATGGAGACGACGTTATCGCCGCGTATAATCGTTGTGTCTTCGTCTTCAATTACGAGATTCATGTGCTGGTCGTAGCCTGTCAGCTCGCCCTCGAATATCTCGCCGCCCTTTAGCTGTACGGTGACGGCCTCGCCGAGCGACGCTTCGAGCACGTCCAGCGGTCGTCCACTCATGTTGGGTTGGCATCGTGACTGGCGCTTAAACGTACCGCTTGGCGGGCGGGATTGGTCAACCACCGAACATCCGACGGCTACGCGGGGTCGCTGTCGACCGTATCGTCGGCGTCGCCTGCCTCCGAACTCTCCTCAGTGGGGCCGGCGGCCGCCGAGATTGGCATCGCCTCGATGCCGTCGCCGTCGATGAGTACGGGCAGGACGAGCCGCGCGAAGTGGTAGATGACGACGAGCAAGAGCGGGCCAAGGAAGAGCCCGTACCAGCCAAACAGCAGCGGGCCGAGGATGTATGCGATCATCACCAGCCCGACGTGGAGGTTCCGTCCGGAGACGTAAGGGCGCAGTACGAGGTCCGGGATGAAGTCCACGAAGACGATGGTGGCGACGGTAAAGACCGTCGGGAACCACAGCGGGTTCCCCATCAGGACGGCGCGCGCGAACAGGCCGATGGCGAGGGGCACGTAGACGAGTTTCATCCCGACGACTGGAATCAGGCTCGCGGCGGCGGCCAGCACGGCGACCAGCGCGGGGTAGGGTATCCCTTCGGCGGGTGCGAAGACGTTCAACACCGTGTAGACGAACGCGGCGACCACGGCGATGGCGATGGCGTTGAGGATATTGCCGAAGAAGACGCTGCCGAGGTCCTCGTCGACCTCCCGGAGATACACCGTCAGGAACTCCTGCTGGTCGTCGAACGTCTCCCGTATCCACCGGCTGAGCCGGGGGCCGTCACGGAGCAGGTAGAACGCGACGGCGAGCGCGAGGAAGACGTTGATGAGCGCGGTGCCGACCAGTGGGACGTAGCCGAGCGCCCCCTCGGCGACGAGCTGGCCAGCGTTGACCACGTCGGGGTTCTGGAGCAGCGTCGCCGGGTCCTGGACCACTTCCGAGACGTTGACGTAGGGCTCAACCTGGTCGGTCAGCGGGCCGAGGTCGACGGTCTGCTGGAGCCCTACCAGCTCCTGGACGGCGATAGCGAGGGTGTAGGCCATCAGCAGGACGACGGGGACAGCCAGCGCCAGCAGGGCCGTCCCCGCCGCGATGGACGGCCTGAGCTGTGGCCTGAACCGGTTGTAGGCGGGACGGGCCACGTAGTACAGAAAGAGCCCGAGCACGAACGTCCCGACGTACGTGAGCAGCACCCACGCGGTGACGGCGCCGAAGGCGAGCGCGACGACCCACCACGCGATGCGGCTTCTGGAATCGGGCCACTCCATGGCTCAGTGGCGGTCCCGTCGCGGCGACGTGGCGGCCGTACTCGACCGACGGTCCGGGGCGAACATACCTGACCTGTCGGGTCCCAGTCGGTTGGTTATACCGCGGTTATCGGCGGATGGCGTCGGTAAGGTCGGCTTGTCACTCGTGGTCGGCGCGGGCAGACGGTGGCGGACTTACACGTCGACGGTGAAGGGCGCGTACTCCTCGGCGCGGGCGGCAAAGCCGGCCAGCAGGTCCGCCATGGCGTCCAGGTCGGCCTCGTCGATGACTTCGACCGGCGTGTGCATATACCGGTTCGGGAGCCCCACGTTCACGGATGGAATGCCGCCGCGCGACGTGTAGAAGGCGTCGGCGTCGGTGCCGGTCCGGATACCCGTCGCCTGCAACTGGACGTCGATATCGGCGTCCTCGCCGGTCGCCCGCAACGCCTCGACGACGACCGGGTGGTTGGTACTGCCCCGCGAGACGACCGGCCCCTCGCCGAGTTCCACGCCGGTCGAGCGTTTGCCCGGCGAGTCCGGCGAGTCCGTCGCGTGGGTGACGTCGGCGGCGATAGCGACGTCCGGGTTCAGGTCGAAACCGACCATCTTCGCGCCCTGCAGGCCGACTTCCTCCTGGACGGTGGAGACGGCGTGGACCGTCGCCTCGGCGTCCTGTTCGGCGGCCCGTCGCAGCCCTTCGGCGGCCGCCCAGATGCCGATGCGGTTGTCCATCCCGCGAGCCGAGAGCCGGCCGTTCTCGAGTTCGGTTATCGTCTGCTGGAACGTGATGGGGTCGCCGCGGTCGACCAGCTCGGCGAGTTCGTCGCCGTCCGTGGCGCCCACGTCGACGTGCTGTTCGGCCACGTCGGGGACGCTATCGTCGTCGGCCTCCCGCAGGTGGATTGCCGTCTGGCCGACTACCCCGTCGACGGGGCCGTCGGCGGTGTGAATCGTGACGTGCTGGCCGCGCGAGACGGTCTTGTCCGAGCCGCCGATACGGCCCATGCGCACGTGGCCGTCGTCTGTCAGGTCCCGGACGATGAACCCGATCTCGTCGCCGTGGCCCGCCAGCGCGACCTCGGTGTCGCCCCCCGAGAGGGTCGCGACGGCGTTCCCGTAGTCGTCCGTGCGGACCTCGTCGGCGAACTCGCTCACGTACTCTACCCACACCCGCTGACTGTTCGCCTCGTAGCCCGACGGGCCGGGCGTCGAGAGCAGGTCCGCAAGTAGCTGTCGTCGTCGTTCGTCCATACCCCGCTTTGGCCACCCCCGGTCATGAATATCCGGGGTAACCCAACCACTAAGAGTCGAGCGCGTGATGTATCAGTATGGTAGACATCACGCTGTTCGAACTGCATCTCGACGGCGCTGAGTTCACGGCGAACGCCCCCAACAGCGGTGTGGCTGACGGGGAGGACGGCGAGGAGAGCGACACCAGCGGCGCCCCGCTCGGGCTGTTCGCGGTCCTGGCACTGGTGGCCCTCGTGGTCGCGGCCGTCGCCGCCAAAAAGCTGGGCGGGAGCGACGAGGAGACCGGTATCGAGGTGGGCGGCGACGACGAGACGGCCGGTATCGAGGCGGAAGCGTAAGCGGCGGGAGAAGGCATATCACGCCCCGAACCGTTGCTCGTGTATGGGATTATATCACAGTGTCCGCGCCGTCGCCGGTGCGACGGGTGACGGACCGATAGACTGGCAGGCGGTCGCCGAGGCCGCCAAGGAGTCGACGGACCCCGGCGACCTCACGCTCTCGGCCGGCGAACAGGAGGGGTACACCACAGACGTCCGCGACGCCCGCGACCGGGTCCGGACGGTGAGCGAACTCGACTTTGACCTCCCCGAGACCGTCGAGATTCAGAACCGCCACCACTGGATCGACGCCAACGTCGCCACCTTCGAGCGGGTGATGGCGCCCATCGAACAGCAGGCCGAGTACATCCCGGGTGTCGCCCGCGCCGTCAACACCGGCTCCATGGCCTTCGCGCTCTCCTTCCTCGGGAACAACGTGCTGGGCCAGTACGACCCGCTCTTGCTCGCGGACAACGACGACCACGCGCTGTATTTCGTCCGCCCGAACATCCAGCGCGTCGCCGGGCAACTGGGCGTCGAGGGCGACCGCTTCCGGCGCTGGATCGCCTTCCACGAGGTTACCCACGCCGCCGAGTTCGGCGCCGCGCCGTGGCTCTCGGACCACATGGAGGAGACGATGGAAGAGACCATCGAGAAGCTCTCCAGTGGCGAACTGGATCGGGACTCGCTGGGCCAGCTCGACACGACGATGACCGCCGTCGAGGGGTACGCCGAGCTGCTGATGGACCGCGCCTTCGACGACGAGTACGACGACCTCCGCCGGAAGGTCGACGAGCGCCGAAAGGGCCGGGGGCCGGTCGCCCAGCTCGTCCGGCGGTTCCTCGGTCTGGGTATGAAACGCCAGCAGTACGAGCGCGGCAAGGCCTTCTTCGACGAAGTGGCCGACCTGCGCGGCGTCGCCGCGGCGGGGCGGGTCTGGGACTCGCCGGAGACGCTGCCGACCGACGACGAGATAGAGATGCCGCGGCTGTGGGTCGAGCGCGTGCTGGACTGACGGCTGTCGTTACTGTGGGCCGTTCCGGTCCGTCGCCCGCTCTCCTCGCTCCGCCGACTGTTCCTCACGCCGCTCTCGCAACTTCTTGCCGGGTTTCGGCCCGCGCTCGCGATCGTCTTCGTAGGGCGTCTCGGCGATGCTGTCCGGGAAGGTAAACTGCGCGAGGAGCCCGCCGACGACGGTCCCGGCGACGCCGACACCCAGCGCCACCAGCGGGCCGCCCGCGCCCCAGAGTGCCACCAGCGCCATCGAGACGCCGACCAGCAGCGCGAAGCCGAGCTTGAGCTGGACGAGGAACTTCTCGCGGTCCTCCTTCGTTATCGAGGGGCCGACCATCACCGAACACCCATCAGTAGAACCCCCGCTCGACGTCCTCGTCGACGACGTCTTCGAACTCCGCTTCCAGCAGTTCCTCGGCATCCTCGAAGGTGTCGGTCAGGTCGTCCATCCGGTCGGGGCGGTCGTACTGGTCGTACTCCATCGGGCCGTAGGCCGGCGAGTCCAAGGCCGAGAGCATATCCTCGACGAGCGCCCGCGGCGTCGTCGGCGCGTCGGCGTGGGTCTCGAGGACGGTCTCGAGGTTCTTCGCCTTCTCCTTCGCGTCGTCCTCGTCTTCTGGTCCCTGCTGGACGCCGAAGACGCCGGTTCCCTGCTCGGGAAAGAGCGGGTCGATGTCGTCGTCTATCTTCCGGGCGACCCGCGATCCGACCCCCTGGACGGACATCGGGTTCTTCGCGTAGGTCTTCAGCTGGTACACCCCCGCCGAGGGGTGACCGATGTACATATCCTCGCCGATGCCGCCCGCGCGGTCGCCCCCGACGGCCCGCCACCCGCCGGGGTCGGCGTTGCTGTCCATCACGTCCTCGATGATGTCCTGCCAGTCGCGAACGCGCATACGCCGGCTTGGGTCCGGGCCAGAATGAAGCCATCGGTCGCCCTCCCGGCCCTCCGTTCGAGACGGGAAGGCGACCAAACCAGCGGATGCCGGGGGATTGATTACGGTCCCGCGAACAGTCACAGGTAACTGCGACAGCCGAACCAGGGGGTCAACGCGTGGGAACCACAGGCGGTGACGGCGGCGATATCGGCGTCGACAGCCGCCAGCTTCTCCTTGTCGGCATCTGCGTGTTCGGGTTGATCGCCGCGGCGTTTCTCGCGCCCGTCGTCGGGGCGAACAACCTCCTCTCGCCGGGAGGTAGCGGCGCGTCCGCCGGCGACGGCGGCGAGGATTCCCGCGAGCGACCAACTGCCGGGGGCGAGGATGGCGACCCCAGTGATGGCGACCGGGTCGATATCGGTCGCGGCGGGGGTGAGGGCGGGGTCGGCGGAACCGGCGACCCGGACGACGGCTGTTTCGTCGTCGTCGAGAGCGACCCGAAGCCGGGGGCCAACGCCACCGTGCAGGTCACCGTCGACGGGAGCGCCGCCGCGGACGTCCGGGTGTGGTTCAACGGCCGGTACGTCGGCCGCACCGACCGGTGGGGGCGCGTGACCGGGACCGTCCCGTTCGTGACGGAGCTGGACGTCACGGTCGAATCGCCGACCGACGAGCCGTGTCGATTCTCCCGGCAAGACGACCCGGGATTCGCTGCCCAGTCCGGCGTCGTCGGTAGCGGCGTGGCTGCCGCGGGCGCCGGCGTGTCCGGCGCCAGCCGCGGCGCGCTGGCAATGTCCGACGGGGGCTCGGCCCGCCAGCAGGGCGGCGTGAACAACTCCAGTCGGTACACCGTCGCGAGCGACGTCAGTATCCGCCTCGCCGGCGACCCGATACCGGGGTCGAACGTCACGCTCACGGCGACGGTGGAGAGCGTGGCGATACCCGACGCGACCGTGACCGTCGACGGTGAGCGCGTCGGCCGGACCGACGAGAACGGCCGCTATCGCCTGACTGTGCCCGACCGGGACAGCGTCAGGGTGGCGGTCGCCCGCGGCGAGATACGCGGCGAGACGACCATCGACGTCCACCAGCTGTCGGTCCGGTTCGCCCCGCGGCTGGTCGTCCCCGGCGAGCGGGCGACGGTCGTCGTGACCCGGGGCGGCGAACCGGTCGAGAACGCCTCGGTGACCCTCGCCGGGCAGCGCCTGGACACCACCGGCCCCAACGGGACGGTCTCCTTCGCGCTGCCGAACGCCGTCGACGGGACGGTGCGGGCCGAGACCGACCGGCAGTCAGCGACCGTCCCGCTATGGCTGGCCTACTGGCTCAGCGCCGGGCTGGCGCTTGTGCTCTGCGTGCTGACGACCACGACGACGGCGGTTGCGGCCCGGCTCGGCGGCCGCGGGGCCGCCCGGCGGGTCGCGGTCCTCTGGGGCGGCGTCTGGACGCTGTTCGTCGGGTACGTCGTCGGTGAGGGGCTCGGATTCGCCGTCGCGGCGGCCGCCGTCGCCCTCGTCGCCCTGTACCGCTATCGCCGGGCCGTCGCGTCCGGGGGCGCGACGGCCGGGCAGCTACTCGCGGGGTTCCTCGAGTGGTGTAGCCGCGCAGTGCTGTGGGTCGTCGGCGCCCTCGAGTCGCTGGTCGACTGGGCCCGTGCGGGTGCCCTCCGGGCCGCGGCGTGGCTGCGTTCGCTGCCGACCTCGCTCTCGGGACTGGCGGCGCGGCTCGGCGCCTGGCTGCGCTCGCTGCCCGCCCGGCTGGGGGCCGCGATACGCTCGCTCCCGCTGCGTGCCGTCGCCGCCGTGATAGCCGCCGTCGCCGTCGTCGCCGCCGCAACCTACGCCTACGGCGGGCGCGGCTTCCTGGTCTCGGCCGCGCTGGTCGCCGTGGTCGCGCTGGGCTGGTGGCTCAGCCGCCGGGAGAGGGGCGGGGCGTCGGCTGCGGAGACGGCTGCCCCGGTGACGGGCTCCGCCCACCCGGACGACGACAGCGCGGTCCCGACGCTGCGCCAGCTCTGGCGACGGCTTGCACGCTGGGTCCTGCCGGGGACCTGGCAGACCAGGACGCCCGCCGAGGTGTCCCGGGCTGCCGTCGAGCGGGGCCTCCCGCGCGAGCCGGTCGAGACGCTGACCGAGGCGTTCCGCGACGTCGAGTACGGCGGCCAGTCCGAGGCGGGGCGACAGACTCAGGCCCAGACGGCCTTCGACGCGCTCGAAACCGCCCGCGACACCGACGACGAGGAGGCCCAAGAATGAGAGGGCTCGCGATGGGACTGGCCGGCCTGGGTACGCTTCTGGTCGTGCTGGGCGCCGGCTTCGGGCTGCTGGCCGGCGACCCGGCCGCCAGGGTTCCGGCCTGGATCGCCGTCGGCGGCGGCCTGATCGTCCTCGTCCTCGCGCTCTGGAAGCTCGTGCGCTCGCCCGACGACCGGCGGTTCTCCCCCGCCCCCTGGAGCCCGGGCGGTGCCATCGTCGACGAGCCGCCGGAGTCGACGCCGAAGACGGACCCCGTCTCGGGGACGGCACTGGCCGACGTCCTCGAGGCGGCCGCGGGCGACGCCCGCGAGGACACCGTCGAGGCGGGTATCGCGACCGTCAGAGCGCCGCTCAGGGAGACGCTCGTCGCGACGCTGCGCCGGGGCGGCTGGGACCGCGACCGTATCGAGGCGGCGCTGGCCGACGGGTCCTGGACCGACGACCCCGTCGCCGCGGCCGTCCTCGACGAGAACGTCCACCCGCCGGAACGCCCACTCAAACGGCGGGTCTGGGCCTGGCTCTTCCCGGGGAAGGCCGTGCGTCACCGGAGCGCTCGCGCCGTCGGCGCCGTCGCGAGAGCGGCCGATTCGGCGTTGCCCCCGGTCGTCGGCCAGCGGGCCCCGCGCCCGATGCCGGTGGTAGGACCGACGCTGGAGGACCTCCAGCGGGCCGCAGACGGGAGTTTGCGGCGCGCCGTCGAGGGGTCGGCGTCGGTCGGCGCCCCCGACTACGCAAACGCCGAGTCCCCATCTGACTCGGCGGGAGACGGCGCGACAGACGCGACCGAGGGGACGGACGCCGGCGACGCGGTGTCGGGGGCGACCACAGCAGCGCCGCGGGACGAGGACGACGGCGTCGAGCGTCCCGAGTGGCCGGCCGGCCGTTCGGGGGGTGGCGATTGATGGCCCGGCGGGTCCGCTGGCGCGGCGCGGTCGTGGCCGCCGTCCTGCTGGGCTTTGTCGGCGGTCTCGAGGGCAACGGGACGCTGCTGCTTTCCGCCACGATTCCCCTGGCGTACGTGGCCTACGGCGCCGTCTCGACCGCGTCGGTGCCCGAGTCGCTCTCCGTCACGCGAGATATCGACCCAAACGTCGCGCCGCCGGGCCATCCGGTGACTGTCACGCTTTCTGTGACGAACGACGGTGACCGGACGGTGTCCGACCTGCGGGTCGTCGACACCGTTCCCGAGAAGCTCGCTGTGATGGAAGGGACGCCGAGAGGCGGGGGGACGCTCGAACCCGGCGAGACGCTGGAACTGACCTATTCGGTGATCGCGCGCCGCGGCGAGTTCGACTTCCCGGCGGCCCGCCTGCGGGTTCGCGGCTCCGGTGCCGGGGCCGTGGCGACGACCGACCGGGCGCCGGCGGGCGACACCCGGCTGATCTGCCGGCTGGACGCCGACGCGCCGCCGCTGTCCGATATCGGCGACACCCGCGTCGGCCGGCTCACGACGGACACCCCCGGCGAGGGACTCACCTTCCACTCGACCCGGGAGTACCGCCACGGCGACCCGGCGGGCCGCATCGACTGGCGCGGCTACGCCAAACAGGGGGAGCTTTCCACGGTCAACTACGACCGGCAGGTCTCGGCGACGGTCGTGTTCGCACTGGACGCCCGGGCAGCCGCGCGGGTGGCCGCCGGTCCGGGCCGTCCGACGGCGGTCGAACTGGGTGCCTACGCGACGACGCGGGCGCTCAACACGTTGCTGGGGGCGGGCCACGACGTCGCCGTCGCCGTCGTCGGCGTCGACGGTGACGGTCCGGGCGGGCTGGTGTGGCTCCCGCCCGGCAGCGGGAGCGAACAGCGCTCGCGGGCCATCGCAGTGCTCGGGGACGCCATAGACGCGACCCCGGCGACGGAGCGGGACCCGACGCTGCAGGCGCGCAAACTCGGCGGCCTCGTCGGGCGGGAGGCCCAGTTCGTCCTCGTCTCGCCGCTGCTCGACGACGCCCCGGTCGCGATGGTCGAGCAGTGGTCTGGTTTCGACCAGTCCCGGACGGTGCTCTCGCCGGACATCGTCGCGTCCAACACCGTCAGCGGCCAGTACGAACAGGTCCGGCGCCGGACCCGACTGGCCCGCTGTCAGGCCGGCGGCGCCCGGACGATCGACTGGCGCCGGGGCACGCCGCTGCCGACGATTCTCGAGGCCACCTTCGCCGTCGAGGCCCACCGGGCCAGCGGCGGCGTCCGCGCGGGAGGTGGCGGCTGATGGCAATGGGTGGGACGCGGCTGGACAATCCCTCGGCCGTCGGCGACGAGGGCCGACCGCGGGGGGCCAGCCTGACCGTCGTCGCCGTCGTGGTCGTCGGCGTCCTGGCCGGCACGGGCTTTCTCGTCGGTCAGCCGCTCATGTTCACCACGTTCGGGCTGTTCGTCGGGCTCGTGTCGGCCGGGATGGCCCTGCTGTCGCGGGACCGCCTGCAGCCGCTGGTGCTCGGCCACCTGCTCTTCCTGCCGTCCGCGGTTATCCTCGCCGCGCTGGTCGGTGCCAGCGGCCTGCTGGCACTGCGGGCCCCCGGCCTCGCCGCGCTCGTCGTGGGGGCACTGGCCGCGATGTTCGGTGTCGCCGCCGGCTGGAACGACGCCTTCGACCGGCCGACGGTCCAGACGGCACTCGTCCAGAGCGGTCTCTCGTACCTGTTTTTCCTCGTCTGGCTGGTCGTCCTGCTGCTGGTCGTCGGCGTCGGTTTCCTCGGCCGCGGGATGGTACTGGCGCTCACCCGGGGGAGCGGCCCGGTCGCGGCCTTCTTCGGCCTGTTCGGACTGCTCGGGCTCGCCGCCCTCTCGCTGTACGTCGCGGTGCGGGCGGTCCCGGCTATCGAGCTGACGCCGATCCGTCGCCGGCCGGTCGCGAAAGCGCGGTACGGACGCCTCAGGACTCTCCTCATCGGTCTGACGGGGGTCGCGTGGGGGGTCGCCGTCCTCGGCGTCGCGGGGCTGCTGGCCGGCGTGCTACAGGCGGTCCTCTCGGTGCCACCGCTCGGGGCGGCGGTCGTCGTGGTGACACAGCTGACGGCGATTCCGCTCCTCTGTGTCGCCGCGCTGGCGCTGCTCGTGGGGGTGCTCGCCTGGGTGGCGCGCCGGGCGACGGCGGGGTTCGAGAGCCTGTCGACGCGGACGGTCGGAGCGGCCACCGCAGCGGTCGCCTACTCGCTCGCTCTGTTCGTCGCTGTCCCGACGTTCCTCCGGCTGGGCTACGTCGGTGTCACGTTCTTCCTCCTCGTCCCGGTGTTGCCCCTGCTCGTCTACGCCGGGCTCCTCGTGGTCCTGCTGGGCTTTCTGGCCGGGATACTCCCCGGGCGCGCCGCCTCCCCGGCGGTCGCCGCGGCCGGCCTGGTGGCCATGGGGCTGGGCGGGGCGCTGTTCGGGTTCCCGTCGCTGTTCGTGTTCGGCGCGGTCACGGCCGGCCTCGTCACCTGGGACGTGGGGACGTTCGGACTGAGCGTGACCGCCGAACTGGGGCACATCCCGGAGACACGTCGGCTGGAGCTGTACCACGGCGTCGTCGCCGTCGGTATCGGCCTGGTGGGCATCGCCGGCCTGACCGTGGTAGACCTCGCGCGGCGCTCGGTCGGCTCGGCCATCGGGTCGCCGACGACGATGGGACTGGCCGTCCTCGGCGTCGTGCTGGTGGCCGTCGGGCTCCGGGGGTGATACTGGTGGCTGTAAGTCCGTACAGATATTCGCTCCCCGTGGTGGGGACTTACTCCAGTTTGTTACAGCCACCGGTATGAGCGGGTTCTATCCGCGCCAGCAGGCGAGAAAAAACCCCACAGCACGGACGAGACCGCGTTCGCGGAATGCCACACTTTCATGAGAGCGGCGCCCATCGACTCCGATATGAACGAGTCGAGCCTGACGCCCGAGGAAGCAGCCACGCGCTGTCAGGATATCGTCGACCGGGTAGAGGAGGCCGTCGTCGTCGAGCGGCGCGTCCTCTACGAGACGCTCGCGGGCGTCATCGCCCGGGGCCACGTCCTCGTCGAGGACGTCCCGGGGACCGGCAAGACCGTGCTGGCCCGCGTCCTCGCGGAGTCGCTCGGGCTCACGTTCACACGCATCCAGTTCACGCCGGACCTCCTCCCGGCGGACGTCACCGGCTCGAACATCTACAACGAGCACGAGAGTCGGTTCGAGTTCGCCGAGGGGCCCGTCTTCACGAACGTCGCGCTGGCCGACGAGATAAACCGCGCGCCGCCGAAAACGCAGGCCGCGCTGCTCGAGTCGATGGAGGAGCGGCAGGTCAGCGTCGACGGGACGACCCACGACCTCCCCGAGCCCTTCGTCGTCATCGCCACGCAGAACCCCGTCGAACAGGAGGGAACGTTCCGCCTGCCCGAGGCCCAGCGGGACCGCTTCAGCGTCAAGACCTCGATGGGCTATCCCGACGTCGACGGCGAGATGGGGCTGCTCGAGATGCGGTCGAACCGCCGCACGCTCGCACCCAGCGTGGAGCCGATAGTGACCCCCGAGACGGTGCTCGAACTGCAGGAACTGGCCGAGGACGTCCGCGTCGACGAGAAGGTCCGGCGCTACATCGTCGAGCTGGCGCGGGCGACCCGCCGTGACGACCGCACGGAGATCGGCGTCTCGCCCCGCGGGGTCCAGCGGGTGTTCGAGGCGGTCAGGGCAAGCGCCGTCATCGACGGCCGCGAGTACGCCACCCCAGAGGACGTCAAGCGGATGGCCCGGGCGACCATGAGCCATCGACTCATCCTGACGACGGAGGCGACCGTCGAGAACGTCGACCCCGACGACCTCGTCCGGTCGGTGCTCGACAGCGTGGACGTGCCCGCCGTCTCGCCTGACGCGCCGTCGGTGACCGAAAACGGTGCCTCGAGCGTCGAGGGCGGGTCCGACCAGCTCGACCCCGATTCGGTGAGCGACGACGGTGACGGAACTCGTCGGAACCCGTCCAGCGAACAGGCCGACAGCCGTCCGGAGTCCGGAGACCAGCGGGCCGACGAACAGGACACGCACGCCCAGCCGGCCGCCGACAGCTCGGCCGGCCGCCCCGACGACGTCGCAGTCGATGGGACCGAGGACAGCTCCGAGGCCGAGCTAAACGACCTGTTCACGGACGACGACGAGTAGTCGGCCGGCCAAACGGTTTTGCGTCGCCGCCCGTGACGGGAGGTATGGAGAGCGAGACCAACGTGCTGGGGGAGGAGCTCGCGGCCTGCTCTATGGACCCGACGACGGGGTTCATGCGTGACGGCTACTGCTATCCGCTCCAGCGGGACCCCGGCCGCCACGAGATCTGTGCGGTGATGACCGAAGAGTTCCTGCAGTACAGCAAGGCTCAGGGCAACGACCTCGTGACGCCCCGACCGGAGCTGGAGTTTCCCGGCCTCGAACCGGGGGACCACTGGTGTCTCTGTGTCCCGCGCTGGATAGAGGCTCACGATGCCGATAAAGCCCCGCCGGTCAACCTGGCAGGGACGAGCGAGGACGTCCTCGAAGACGTCCCGCTGGCGACGTTGCGGGAGTACGCGCATGACGGCGAGTAGCAGCGGCGGGACAGCAACAGCCACTCTCCAGCGCGCTGGGCGTTTCGCGATCCGTGCTGCTGGTCGGTGTGCTCGGGGCGGCTCTGGGACTGTTCGTCCTCGTCGCGCTATCGCTGAACCTCGTGCCCGGTCCGTTCGAAGTGTGCCACGGCCGCCCGCCGGAACACTGCCACGGCACGTGGACCGGCCGGGTCGTCCACCAGCACTGAAGCTGACCGACAGCGTTTTTCCGGCCCCAGTCGTTGTGATGCCCGTGCAATTGCGCGGTGTCGTCGTCGACGTCGAGGAGCCAACGACCGTCAACACGCAGTACGGGGAGAGCGAACTCTGCGAGGTGACGCTGCGGCCGGATGGGGGCGCCGGCGAGCCGACCACCGTGACGCTGTGGGGGAAGTGGACCGAGACCGCCGAGTATCTCGAACCGGGGATGGAACTGGCCGTCTACGACCCCGACGAGCGTCAGTATCAGGGCGAGACCCAGTACTCCGTCGGGGGCGACTCGACTATCGTCGTCGAGCCCTCGTTCCTCGTCGACGTGACCGACATCCGGGCGTGGGTGCAGTGTCCCCGGATGTACTATCTACGCAAACTCGACGGGGCGGAACTGGCCTACCCGCTCGTGAAAGGGACCGTCGTCCACGAGGTCTTCGGCGACCTTCTGCGGGGCCGGGACGTGGAGACGGCCATCGAGGACCAGGTCCACGAGGCCGGACTGGACATCGGCTTGCTGGGCCGGACCGCCGAGGAGGTGGCCGGCGACGTCCGCGACCACGCGAAAGCGATCGAGGGCTGGCTCAACCAGGGGACCCTGACCGAGAAAGACGGAGCGGCCACAGCCGCTGACAGCTCGGAGCGGGACTTCGGTCCCGAGGAGAGCGAGTGGCGCTCCGAGATGACGCTCATCTCCGAGCGATACGGGATGAAAGGGCGGGCAGACGCCGTCCGGCGGGGGATGCCGGTCGAGCTGAAGACCGGCAAGAACACCAAGCGAGAGCCCCGCTTCCAGGACAAGATTCAGGCGACGGCGTACGCGTTGATGCTCGGCGAGCGGGCAGCCAACTCGCTGGACGCGAGCGCGGTGATGGCCGGCGACGGCGGCGCCACACAGACGCCCATCGACGCGGCGCCCGACACCGGAACCTTGCTGTATACCAAAAACGCCGCGGTCGAACGGACCGAGGAGAGCGGCGACCTCTCGCCGGCCAAGGAGTTCTCCATCGGTACCGGTCTCCTCAAGTACGTCATCCGGACCCGCAACGCCATCGCCGCGATGGAACACGACACCGGCGTCCCCACGGGGTACGAGGCCAACGCCAAGTGCGAGTACTGCTTCGAGCAGGACACCTGTATGGCCGTCTCCGGCCGTCTGGACCAGGAGTCCAAAGCCGGGCAAGTGGGGGTGGCCATCCCGGACGAGGAACGGGAGTACTTCGAGCGGTTCTACCGCGCTATCGAGGCCGAGCGCCGCGCGGTCCACCGCGAGTACGCCAAGCTCTGGGAGCAGACACCCGAGGAACGGGCCGACGACGACCGCGCGCTGGTGAATCTGGAACCCCTCGGTCGAACGGAACTCGACGGTGGCCAGTGGGAGCTCCGGGCGAGTGGCACCGGCGCCGTCTCGAAGATTCGCGAGGGCGACTACGTGATGGCGAGCGACGGCGACCCCGTCAACGGTGACGCCGAACTGGGGCGAGTCCAGCGACTCGCCGACGGCGAAATCGTCGTGACGACGGACGAACCGCTGGACCTGCGCCGGCTCGACGTCTACCCTTCCGAGATTACCACCGACCGGCTCCAGAACGCGCTCCACGACGCCCTGCTCACCCAGCCACCGGAGCGCAAGGACGTGCTCTTCGGGCGACGTGAGCCCGAGTTCGAGCAGGTCGAGGAGACGTTCATCGACAACAACGACGCCCAGAACGAGGCGTGCCAGCTGGCCGTCGGGGCCGAGGACGTCGCGCTCGTCCACGGGCCGCCGGGGACTGGCAAGACCTACACGCTCGCCCGGATGGTGCGGGCGCTCGTGGCACGGGGCGATAGGGTGTTGCTCTCCGCGTTCACCAACCGCGCCGTCGACAACGCCATCGAAGCCCTCGAAGAGCAGGGCTTTACCGACATCGTCCGGGTCGGGACCGAGAGCGGCGTTCGCGAGGATATGCGGAAGTACAGACTCGAGCAGTCCGGCGACCCGGAGGCGTGTGCGGCCACGTTACAGAACGCGCAGGTAGTCGCGGCGACGACCGCGACCTGTGGCGGGACCGCGATGCAGTCCCAGTCGTTCGACGCCGCGGTCGTCGACGAGGCCGGCCAGCTGACCGAACCGGGGACGCTCGCGGCGACGACGCTGTCGGACCGGTTCGTCCTCGTCGGCGACCACCAGCAGCTCCCGCCGGTCGTCCAGAGCGAGGACAAGACCCTGGCCACGTCGCTGTTCCAGCGGCTCATCGAAGCGTTTCCCGACGCGGGCGTGATGCTCGACCGCCAGTACCGGATGGCCCAGCGCATCCAGGCCTTCGCCTCGCGGGAGTTCTACGACGGGCAGTTACGGCCCGCGACCGGCGCCGTGGCGGCCCAGCGCATCGACGACCTCGACGGGGTCACGCTTTCCGCGCTGCCGGCCCACCTCCGTGACGGCGTGGCCTTCGTCGACCCCGAGGGCGCCCAGACCGGCAACACCAATGCCGCGGAGGCCGACGCCGTGGCCGAGGTGGTCGCGGCGTACCGCGACGCGGGCGTGCCCGCCGAGGACATCGGTGTCATCGCGCCGTTCCGCGCGCAGGTCGCCGAACTGAACCGCCGGCTACCCGACGTGGCCGTCGACACGGTCGACCGGTTCCAGGGGTCGAGCAAGGAGGTCATCGTGGTCTCCTTTGTCGCCACCGGCACACTGGAGGGGCCTATCTTCGAGGACTACCGCCGCATCAACGTCGCGCTCACCCGGGCGAAGAAGGCACTCGTTCTGGTGGGCGACGCCGACGCGCTCGGGACCGACCCCGTCTACGGGCGGATGGTCGAGTGGGCGCGGTAGCCGCCCAGCGGGTCAGGCGTCGCCGTCGCGCTTTCTCGCCAGCAAGTCGCTGTAGAGGCGCTCTCGAAGCGTGTCCCGAAGCTGTGCGGCCCGGTCGTCGTCCACGTCGTAGACCCGTGCGGACCCGCCGACGATGCTGCTCGTCGAGGCCGTGTCCGCGGTCACCGTCGCGAGGTCGCGCCGGCGCTGGAACGGCGACCGGCCGACGAAGACCGTCTGGACCCGGTAGTACGGGACGATTCGCGTGGTCTGGCGCCAGAAGCCAGTCCGCGTCGCCAGCACCTCGTCGTCGAGGGCGACCCCGCGGTGTCGCCACCGGAGGTGTGCCGCGGGGGGCACGACGAGGAAGAGTCCGAGCAGGAGCCACCAGTAGCCACTCCCGAGCACGAGCGTATCGACGGCGTAGCCGACGGCAGTCACGACGCCCGCGACGATGGCAAAGCGGGCGGCGTACCGACGGCGGGCGCGGGTGGGCGACCGCTCGAAGTCGAGGTCGCCGAAGGGTTCGATATCGTGAGCGAGGTCGTACACCACCGGCCGCGGGGCCATCGGGATAGCGACGCCCTGGCCGGACTCACGAGACCCGCCGCTGTAGCCGGCGGTCTCGACGACGAGGGTGGCCAGCCCGAACCGGCGCATGGCCACGTTCTCGCGGATGGAGACGGTCTGGACCTTCGCCAGTGGGATGGTGCCGCTGTAGCGCCGGAGCAGCCCCCGCTCGTAGCGCAGGTCGTCGCCCTCCCGGACCAGCCGGAAGTCGTAGTACTCGACGACCGTCAACACGATGCTCAGGACGAGCGCGGCCACCAGGAACTGCAGGGCGGTAAAGAGCACCAGTGCCACCAGTCGCGGCGGTCCGAGTGCGTCGAGCACCGAAAGCGACACCGTCCCCCGGCCGCCGACCAGCCCCAGATTGAACTCGAGGACGGTCAGGAGCGCGTCGATACCCAGGGGGAGCCCCACCAGTAGCAAGACCGGCGCCGCCGGCCGCACCGAGACGACGGCGTAGGTCAGGAGGTCGCTGGTCGAGAAGCTGAACAGCTCCTGGCCGTCGGGGCGGGCGGTGGCGGGACCGGGCGACGGTTCGGCGCCCGACCCCTCGGCGCTCGCCTCGTCCGTCACCGCGGTCGCGTCCTCGCTGTCGTCCTCGACCGTCTCGCCGTGGCGCTGGACGAGTGTTCGGAGCCGCTCGGCTTCCGCTTCGTCGACGGCGTTCAGCGTCGCCTCAGTGGCCGCCCCGCCCGCGGTCTCGAAGGCCACGACGGCGAGGCCGAGGAGCCGGTTCACGATACCCTGTCTGCTGTCGACGTTCTGGATGCGGCCCAGCGGAATCTCCCGTGACTGCCGGGCGAACACACCCGATTCGACCCGGAGCGTGTCGCCCTCGATCTCGTAGGTGAACCGGTAGTACCGCGCCAGCGCGAACCCGCCCAGCGCCACTGCCAGCGCCGGAACGACGAGCGGTGCGGCCGCCGCCGGCAGGCCCAGCACCCCGACCAGCGTCGTCCCGGCGATGACGCCGAAGAAGGCCCCCTGTACCAGTCCGCGACCGACGCGCAGCGCGCCGCTGAGCGGGTGTAGCCGTCTCATACCGCGTCCGTGGCCTCGCTCTCGCCGGCGAGGTCACGCAGGCGCTCGCGCAGTTCGGTCGCCCGCTCCGGCCGCAGCCCCGGTATCGTGATGTCGGCGCCGCGGGAGCCGGCGGTGTAGACGACCACGCTTGCGAGCCCGGCGGTTCGTTCGACGGGCCCGCGCGTGGTGTCGACGTGCTGGACCCTGACGTACGGGACCGAGGTGTCGGTTCGCGTCACGACCCCGCGGACCAGAAAGAGCGCGTCGTCCTGCAGTTCGAACCGCCAGATTCGGTGTGCGAAGACGGCGTGGACAGCGCCCAGCGCGACGAGCACGACCCAGCCGGCGAGGGCCAGTTCGACCGGCAGTTCGACGAACAGCCGGTCCACGACGAGGACCAGGCCGACGAGCACCAGGCTACCGAGCGCAGTCCGACCGGCCCACAGCAGCCTGACCCGCGGGTGCAGCGACTCCATACCCGACCCGTGGACCGAGAGCCGGATTAATCGCACGGACCGCGATTGCGCGGGGGAGACCGACTCCGAAGAGAGTCTGGGGGAATTTGGAACAGAGTCGTCCCCAATGTAGAAAAACGCCTATTCAAACCGCTTGCGTCGGCCCAAGCGCAATGTCAGACAGTTCGACTCGACGGAAATTCATCGCCGCGACGGGGAGCGCGGCCGCGCTCGCCCTCGCCGGCTGTAGCGGGGACAGCGGAACCGGCTCGCCGACCGGCAACGACGGGAACATGACCGAGGCCGGGACGATGGGCGAGCAGATGACGGAAAACGAGATGAACGAGGGCGGGATGATGGAACAGCGGACCGTCACCGTCCGTATCGAGAACGTCGCGCCGTCGGATTTCTACGGCTCCGACAGTCACACGGGCGGCGCCATCTGGATAACGCCGGGGGCCTACGCGGTCCACTCCGGCGACAACCCCATCTTCACCGAGGGCGAGTCGGCCTCTATCGGCCTCGAGGCGCTGGCCGAGGCCGGCCCGCCGACCGGCTTCGAGGGCGAACAGGGTCTCGTGGACGAGCTCGGGGGCATGAACGACAGCGTCGCCCACTCTGGGGCGTACACACCGGCGGACACGGTCGCCGACCCGAACGACCCGATGGGCGAGGTGCCCGGCGCGCCGCCCATCGCGCCCGGGGGCGCCTTCGAGTTCGACGTACAGGCCACGCCCGGCCAGAAGCTCTCCTTCGCGAGTATGTTCGTCCCGTCGAACGACGTCTTCTTCGCGCCCGGGTCCGGCGGCGTCCCGCTCTGGCCCGAGAACGGCGAACCGGTCGAGGGCGAGGTGACCCAGAGCGTCTCCCTCTGGGACGCCGGCACGGAGCCCAACGGCGAACCCGGCCAGGGGTCGGACCAGGCGCCGGCCCAGGACAGCGCGACCCAGGGCGGCGACGAGGGCGGCGTGGTCCAGCGGCTCAGCGACGTGGACGACGGCTACAGCTACCCCGACGTCAGCAACGCCATCAGGGTGACGCTGACGCCACACGAATCGATGGACGACGGCGGTTCCATGGACGACGGCGGTTCGATGAACGACGGCGGTTCGATGAACGACGGCGACTCGATGAACTGAGACGGATTGCTGTAGAGTCGGGTGACTGTTGGGGCGCGACGACAACCATTCTTATCGAAAAATCGACAGGTCGCGGTGCGGAACTCAGTCGTCCACGGCGACGGCGTCTTCGCCCTCGATTTCGTCCATGACGCGGCGGTGGAACTCCGCGAGCACCGCGGACTCGTCCTCGGCCAGCACGACGTCGCTGGCAAGCAGCGTCGCCAGCCCGAAGGCTCGCGGCGACGGGGAGTCGACGCGAATCGTCGTCAGCTCCAGTGTGCCCCGCTCGACGTCGGTCAACACGCCTTCGATAGCGTCGACGTTGAGTTTGTCCTCCAGTATCTCGCGGTAAGTCTCCTCGACGACGGCGAAGTCGCCCAGATCCTCGGCGAAGCCGAGCAGCATCTCCGCGGAAACCTGCTGTTCGCTGGCCGACTTCTCGTACCCCTTGTATCGTTTGAGTATCATCAGCGAGCGTGTGGCGTTGATGCGGAAGTACCGCTGGAGCAGGTCCGTCCCGTCGAGTGCCGCCCGGAGGTCCCCGCGAGCGTCGCCGGGGTCGATGTCCCGGACGATGCGCTCGATGTCGACCTTCCGGTTGAGCGGCATCGAGAGGGTGAAGCCGTTGTCGGCGACGCCGACCTGGACGTTGGCACTGGCGGCCTGGGCGACCCGGTAGGCCAGCAGCCGCGAGAAGCCGTCGTTGAAGCGGCGGCCGTAGTTGGCGTGGACGTGATAGTGGCGTTCGTACTCGTCGTGGTCCATGGCCTCCTCGATGACGAGCCGTTCGTCCGTGGCGACCGACTCGCTGCCGGCGTAGGCGACCTGCTCGCGGAACATCCGGGCGATAGCCCGCACCGAATTCTCGTCGAGCGGGAAGGTCCGGAGCCAGTTGCGGACCTCCGAGAGACCGCCGGCTTCGAGTTTCTCCAGCAGGACTCGCTGGAAGGAAAGCAGCTCCCGGCCGAGGTCGTAGGAGAGGGGGAGCCGCTCCGAGAACCACGAGGGGACGTTCGGGCGGGCCGCCGTCGGGTCGACGTACACCTTCGAGCCGCGGCGGTAACGGTACTCGTAGTTCGACCCGCCCAGCACGAAGACGTCGCCCTTCTCGAGCTTGTCGAGATAGGCCTCGTCGAGCTGGCCGACCCACTCGTCGCCGCCCCTGGTGATGACGTCACAGGTAAAGGAGTCCGGGATGGTGCCGATGTTGGTCATGTAGATGACCCGCGCCAGCCGGCCGCGTTTCCCGACGAGCGGTTCGCCGACGTCGTACTCGTCGTAGTGGTACTCGCCGTCGGGCGGGTCGTTGGCGTCGCGCCATATCTTCGCGTAGACGTTCCTGTCCTCCATCCCCGGATAGTCGGCGGTGAGGTACCGACAGAGCTGCTCCCACATCTTGTCGGTGTAGTTCCGGTACGGGTAGGCCCGTTCGAGGATACCCCGCACCTCGGCCTCGGGCCGGACCCGGTTGATGGCCATCCCGTAGACGTGCTGGGTCGCCACGTCCTGGGCGTTCTCGGGGATGAACACGCGGTCGACGAAGCCGTCGGTGGCCTTCCCGAGCATCACCGCACACTCGATTAGTTCGTCGCGGTCGAGCGCGATGACCCGCCCCTCGACGGTCTCACCGAGCTGGTGGCCGGCCCGGCCCACACGCTGGAGGAGGGCAGCGACGGATTTGGGCGAGCCGACCTGCACGACGAGGTCGATGTAGGGCATGTCGATGCCGAGTTCGAGGCTCGTCGAGGTCGTCACCACGTCGAGGTCGCCCTCCTTGAGCTGTCCCTCTATCTCGTGGCGCTTGTCCTTCGAGAGCGAGCCGTGATGACAGCCCGAGTTCGACTCGTCGTAGTCGTCGTAGCGTTCCCGGAGGTTCTGGAGCACCCGTTCGGCCCCCGAGCGAGTGTTGGTGAACACGAGCGTGTTGGTGTGGTCCTGAACGTGGTCGTGGAGCTGGCGATAGAACCGGTCCGTGACGACGCTGCTGGGCGTGTCGATGAGGTCGTCGGTCGGACAGGCGAGTTCGACGTCGAGGTCACGGACGAACCGCGTGTCGACGAGCTCGTACGGTCGCGGGCCCCCACCCGGCTCCTCGCGGCCGACGAGGAACTCCGCGACGGTCTCCAGCGGCTCGACCGTCGCCGAACAGCCGATCCGCGTGGGCGAGCCGTCGGCCATCGCCTCCAGACGCTCCAGGGACACCGAGAGGTGGGTCCCCCGTTTGTTCTCCGCGAGGCTGTGAATCTCGTCGACGACGACGTATTCGACCGTCTCGAGCTTCTGCTGGAACTTCGGCGAGTTCAGCAGTATCGAAAGCGTCTCCGGCGTCGTGTTGAGGATGTGAGGCGTCGTCGAAAGCATCTTCTGGCGGTCGGCACTGCTGGTGTCGCCGTGGCGGATAGCGTGTCGAATCTCGACGTCTTCGCCGCGCTCGTCCAGTCGCTCGGTGATGCCTTCGAGGGGCACAGTGAGATTCCGGTGGATATCGTTGGCCAGGGACTTCAGCGGCGAGACGTAGAGGCAGTAGACGCTGTTGTCGAGGCTGTCCTCGCGGGCCTTCACGAACAGTTCGTTGATGATAGCGGTAAAGGAGGCGAGCGTCTTCCCGGAGCCCGTCGGCGCACAGACCAGCGCGTTCGTGCCCTCGTGGATGAGCGGTATCGCCTCCTTCTGTGGCGGCGTGAAGAAGCCGCCGTTGCCGGTGACGAACGCGCCGAACTGCTCTACCCACCAGTCGGCGACCACCGGCGCGAGCCGTTCGAGCACGTGGGCGTCGTCGATATCGACCGACGCCGCGTCGAAGGAAGGGTCCGTGGCGGCGAGGCGCTCGCGCGGGTCCATCGTCTGGGTAGCAGTTGGCCCGGACGGACAAGTGGGTTCCGCACGGTGTCGGTCAGACTGCTTTCCCCGTCTCCACGAGATTCATTACGCTGGCCGTCCCTGACTGCGATATATGTCCCTGCTGCCCTCCCGCGGCCCAGACACGAGCACCTCACAGGACGGTGAGTTGCAGGTCGTCGGTGTCGACGACGATATCGCGTCCGTCCTCGACGCGCTGGGCTCGGAGACGGCCCGCGACATCCTCAACGCCGTCTACGACGAGCCCGGAACCCCCTCCGAGCTGGCCGACCGCCTCGATATGTCCATCCAGAAGGTCTCATACCACCTGGAAAAACTGGAAGGCGAGGAGCTCATCGCCGTCGCCGGCACCCAGTACTCCGAGAAAGGCCAGGAGATGACGGTGTACGAACCGCCCGAGGACCCCCTCGTCGTCTTCGTCGGCACGCCCGACCGCAAGCGGACGCTGCGCTCGCTCGTCGAGCGACTCGTCCCCGCGATCGGCTTGCTCACCGCGGCGAGCGTGATGGTGCAGGCCGTCTTCGGAACGGTTCCGGGGCTGTTCGGGTCACCCGAGAGCCCCAGTGGGTCCGGGGCCGGGCCCGAGGCCGGTGGTGACACCACCGGCGCGAACGAGACGGCGAGTACACCGGAGTCGACCCCGGCCCCGGACTCGGCCCAGTCCGGGTCGGAGGCGGAAGCGACCGACACCCCTCAGCCGACGTCGACTGACGACGGCGGTGGCTTCGGTATCATGGAGGCCACCGAGGAGCCGACCGAGACACCTCCGTCGGAGCCGTCGACCCCCGTCGAGATAGCTCAAGAAGCGACGGAGACTGCCACGGCCGCCGCGAGCGGTGGCGGGTTCGACCTCGAACCGGGCGTGGCCTTCTTTCTTGGCGGCCTGCTCGTCGTCGCCGTCGTCGGTCTGACGTGGGCCTACACCTCGTGAGAACCCTTTTCGGTCGGTAAAATCGGTTTTTCACCCTAAGATGGCCTTTTCATGGTCCCTGATATAGAACCAAGCAGGCCGTCACCCGACACGTCTGCCCACGTGTCACCCTCCACTGACGGCCACCCAGTCGGTTCTCCCCCCGACCGCCCCGCTGGCGCACCAACCCATTTGACCCTCCGACCGCATAGCCGAGATATGCGACTCACGTTTCTGGGGACCGGGAGCGCGATGCCCACGGGTAGCCGCGCCCAGTCCGGAACGTTGCTCGAAACCGACGCAGGGACGCTACTGGTCGACTGTGGGAGCGGCGTCCTCGACGCGCTCGCACGGACTGGCCCCGGATACGAGGGCGTCGACGCCGTCCTGCTGACCCACCACCATCTGGACCACGTCTCGGACCTCGACGTGCTTATGAAGGCCCGCTGGCTGGCCGGCGAGACCGACCTGACCATCGCCGGACCGCCGGGGACGGCCGATCTGGTCGCGGACCTGCTGGCGGTCCACGACTATATGCAGGACCGACTCGACTTGCGGCTGGTCGATATCGACGAGCCGGCGGTGTCGCTGGCGGGCTTCGACGTCGACTGGCTCGAGACCCGCCACTCCATGCAGTGTTTCGCCTACCGGCTCACCCCGTCGACCGGCGGGCCGACAGTCGCGCTCAGCGGCGATTCGGAAGCGTTTCCGGAACTCGTCGAGTTCGCCGACGGCGCCGCGGTCTTCCTCCACGACTGTTCCTTTCCCGACGACGTCGACGTCTCGAACCACCCCACGCCGTCGAGCCTCGGGCGCGCCCTCGCCGACGCCGATTCCGACCTCGGTCGCGTCTACCTGACCCACCTGTACCCCCACACCGAAGGGCGCCACGAGGAGATGCTCGAATCGCTCGGCGAGGCCTACGACGGCGACGTTCGCTTCGCCGAGGACGGGCTCTCGATAACTGTCGACGAGGCCTGACGGAGCAGTCAGGCTCGCTGGAGCGTCACGCGAAACTCGGCGCCGCCGGCCTCGCTCTCGCCGACCGTGACTCCGCCGCCGTAGGACTCCGTGAGCGCGCGGACGAAACCCAGTCCGAAACCGGTCCCCGAGCTGTCGGGCCCCTTCGCGCCCATCTCGAATATCTCCGAGCGGACCGACTCGGGGACGCCCGTGCCGTCGTCCGCGAACACGACGACGATGGCGTCGTTGCCCGTCTCCTCCACCGTGATATCCACGGTGACCGGCCCGTCGTTGTGGACGGCGGCGTTCGAGATGAGGTTCGTGAACACCGAGTCCAGCAGCTCGCCGCTGTAGACGCGATAGTCGGCCGTTCCGGGGTCAAAATCGACCGTCAGCTCAGGGAAATTCGCGTCGACATCGGTGACCGTCGCCTCCAGAATCGCCCGGAGGTCCCGGGGTTCGGGCTCGTCTTGCTCCTCTAACGTGCTCACGAGGTTGCCGACGCGTTCGATGAGGTCCGCGGAGCTCTCGGCGGCCCGCTGTATCTTCCCGACGTAGTCGGCGGTCTGGCCGTCGACCTCGCTCGCGACCGCGTCGGCGAAGCCGGCGATAATCTGGAGGTCGTTCCCCAGGTCGTGGCGCAACAGGCGGTCGTACATCTCTATCATCTCCTTGCGCGTCTCGAGGTCCTGCCGGGCCCGTTCGAGCCGCTCTCGCGAGCGGATGTTGCTTATCGCCGTCGCCGCGTGGGAGGCCAGAATCTCCAGCGGGCGGCTGTACTCGTCGCCGAACGTGTCCACCGAGGTCGACCGCGTCACCAGGATGGCGGTCACCTCGCCGCCGACCTGTGCCGGGACCGCGAGCGTCGCGGTCACGTCGGAGTCGCCGTCCAGCCCCGCCTGGGCCCCCGTCGTCACGACGGTTTCGCCCGCCTCGAACGCCTGTCTGGCGACGGGTCCGGGCGTCCCGCCCTGTGTCAGCCGCGGGTTCGTGCTGTGGACCACTTCGAGCTCCCCGTCACGCACCTCGATGAACGTCGAGTAGGAGAACTGGAAGAGCAGGGACATCGCCTCCAGTGTCAGCGAGACGACCTCTTCGACGGTCTCGCACCGATTGAGTGCCTGACCGTACTTGTTGAGGTCCGCGACCTGCCTCGCGAAATCCTGCTGTTCTTCGAATGACATAGTGTCGTGGCCCCCCGATTGATAGTACGTTACTCGACGACCGTATAAAAAAGAGTCCCGACCATTACCAGATTCGATACTTCGAACCGGGAGGCGCCTGCGCTCGCAGGTGGCGAATCACTCCAGGCGGTATCTGAGCAGCGCCGCGATGCCGCCGAGATTCGCCAGCTGCTCGCCGGGCGCGAACTCCGCGGAGAACACCGTCACCGACCCCCCCTTCTGTTCGGTCGTCTCGATGATGCGGTCGGCGTCGACGTCCCAGTCGCCCTCGCCGGCCCGCTCCTTGCGGAGCCGTTCGTCGAGGACGAGCAGGGTCTCGATAGCACCGAAGTCCGCGGCTTTGGCGACTTCCTCGGGGCCATAGGCCACCTCACTCCCCTCGCCGATGCGGGCCATCAGCTCGTCGATGTGGTCTGCCTCCTCGGCGATTCGGGTCTGTTGCTGGACGTCCTCGACGGCGCCGCGTTTCAGTACCTCGTGGACACCCCGGTCGCCGACCGCCGCGGTGTCGACGACGGTAATCTGTTCGGCGATGTCCGGAATCGAATCGCTGAAGTAGTCTAACGCGTCTTGCTTGGTGAAGCCCGGGCCGGCGAGGATGTAGGCGTCGACGTCCTGGCGTTCGAGCACGTCCGACAGCTCCGAGAACAGTTCGTCACGCGGCCGGGCGTAGTCGCCCTTGCCGGTCGTAGAGGTGATGGTCGCTCGCTCCTCGGTGCCGTACTGGGCGACCGTGTGGACGTGGGCCTCGCCCTCCTCGACGGTCGCGATGGCCACGTCCGGGTTCTCCGTGGCCTCGACGGCTTCTTCGAGTCGATCGTCCTGGTCCGGTTTCCAGCGCTTCTCGACGGTGAGTTCGGTGTGTTCCTCGACGTTGAGTGTGTGGTGAAAGCCCAGCTGGTCCTCTCGGGAACAGTCGACGATTTCACCGCCGACGCGCAGTCGGTTGGCGAACTTCGCGAACTCCACGTCCGTCACCTCGATTTTCAGCCACATCGGCTCGCGCTCGCCGCCCTTGTCACGGAGGTTGTCGTCGTTGCGCTGGATGCGGCGGGTGGTGTCACCGGAGACGTGGTCGCCCGGCTCGATGACGTACGAGAGGTGCCAGAGGTCGTCGAGCGTCTCGGGGACCAGTTCGACGCGCTCGCGACCCTCGCCGGTGGCCTGCCGGCTCTGTATCTGCATACCCGAACTCCGCCGCCGTGCCTCAAGTGCCCTGCTATTCAGACCGCCGGCTGGCCGGCGGGCGAGTCAGCGTCGCGGGACTCCGAGACCAGCGACGTGTCGGCCACGCCGGCGACGATGGCGAAGGAGCCGGCGACGTTCCCGTAGAACCCGATGACCGGCACGAGGGGGATACCGACGATAGTGAAGAGGGCAGCGTATCCGGCGGCCTGCGCCACGAACAAGATGCCGACTGCGACGAGTACGCCGATAGCATAGCTCCTGTCGGTCCCGACCGCTCGCAAGGTCGACGGGGAGAACGCGGCCCCGAACTCGGCCGTGTACGCGTAGGCCGCCAGGCCTGCCGGAAGCAGATACAGAACGGTGAAAATAACCACGAGTTCGACCACTGCCCCGACCAGAACCAAGATCGCGCCGACACCCTGGAACATCTCACTGCTGCCAGCGGTCGGCCCAGCGCTGAGAGCGACCGGAACCGCGACGAGGACTGCAACAGCCAGATAGAGAACCGCTATGGTGACCAGATAGACGATGATAATTGCAATCGCCGCGAGACCGTCGACGAACAGCCCACCAAGGTCGTCAAACGCCGGCGGCGTCTCGGTCTCACCCCGGCTCACTCGCCTGGTGACTCGGACCTGATAGCCGAAAGCGAGCACGCCGGGAAGGATCAGCACGGCGAAAAAGCTACACAGGCCACCGACGAGTAGTGTCTTCACTTTCTCTTCGCCCGTCCACGGATACTGGAGTGCGTCTTCGAACATTCGTATCACCTACCGCTGGCCCCGGTCGCCCACTCGGCCCGGTCGCGCCACGAGTGAGTGTTGCTACTCGCCTATCGTGACGAGTCCCCCCATAAATTTTAATCTTCGGACGGTGAATTAACGGCGACCGTCAGGCCGCGGACCCACCCTCTCGCTGTCACCCTCGAGCGGAATCTCGGCGACACCCCGCCCGATAGCGTAGGTACAGGCCACCTGGCCGTAGAAACTGATGAACGGAACGAGCAGGATACCCACGATAGTGACGAGGGCCACGTTGGTCGCGACCCCAGCGAGTACGTTGATCGCGAACGCGAACAGCCACGCTATCGCGTACTCCCGGTCCGTGACGATAGTCCGGACCGTGGACGGTGAGAACGCCGCCCCGAGCGTGTCAGTCCGCACGTACGCCGCAACCGCGCCGGGCAATAGATAGCCCGCGACGAGGAAGAGCACGCCGGCGAGAAGCTGAACGGCGAACAGCGCAAAAAAGCCAAGCAGACCACCGGCGGCCACGGCCCCGTCGCCCCCGACGCCGGCACCCGCGACGAACACGAAAAACGAGGCGACCCAGCCCACGGCGACGAGCAGGAAGGGCACCCCGAAGTAGACGGCGACGATGACGAACGCGGACAGACCATCGCTGAAGAGCGCGCCCCAGTCGTCGAACCCCGGTGCCGTCTCCGTCTCACCGGCCATCACGTTTCGCAGCACGCTGACGATGTAGCCGTAGACGAACAGTATCGGGAGGAACAGGAACCCGAACAGGCCCAGCAACCCGCCGATAGCGATGCGTTCGACGTTTCGGTCACCCGTCCACGGGTAGCGTATCGCGTCCTCGAAATCCTGTGTCGTGTCCTGAGCCATCCGTTGTGTATCCCGCCCCCGGTGCTGGAGACAGCTATCGGTCTCCGTGAGGACGAATTTCTATCCAGATTTCGATTGCATATAATTTACGAGATGCGTGTGGTCAAACGGCCGGACTGCCTGTCAGGCCGCGGGCTGGCTGGCGGGCGCGTCGGGACCCTCCTCGATGGCGGGCATCTCCCGGACGGCCGAGCCGATGGCGTGGGCGCCCGCCACGTTCCCGTAGAACGCGATGAACGGGGCCAGGACGGCACCGATGAAGACGGCGCCGAGCGCGCTGGAGACGATACCGGCCAGCAGTCCGATACCGAAGGCGACGGCCCAGCCGGTCGCGTAGGTCTTGCTGAACGCGAGCACGCGCAGTTCACCCGGCGAGAACGCCGCGCCGAGGCTGTCGGTGCGCACCCAGGCCACGACAGCGGCGGGGACGATATACGCCGCGAGCACCGAGACGACGAAGACGAGCACGACGGCGACGAGGGCGATGAGCCCGACCGCGAGGCCGCTGCCGACGCCGTTGCCGCCGATGCCGACCGTCAGGCCGCTCGCGAGTATCGCCACGACGGCGATGACTGCCGGGACGAGCGAGTACGCGAGCCCGATGACGAAGGCCTTCGCGCCGTCGGTCAGCAGGTCGCCCCAGTCGTCGAACTCGGGCGGTTCCTCGACGCCGTTCATGACGCCCCGGAGGCTCCTGACGACGTAGCCGAACACGGCGAGTGCCGGGACGAAGAGGAAACTCAGGAAGAGCAGTATCCCCCCGATAGCTACGTTTTTCACCGCGCTGTCGCTGTTCCGTGGATAGTTTAGGGCTTCTTGAAACATTCTGACTCCCGATACCCGGCGACGAGTCGCCCTGTCCGCGCGGCTCGTCGTCTTGTACCTGCCCAGTATAGGACCAGCAAGTATATAGCTCTGCGTGAGCGGTGCGATTCCTTGGCTTTCTGACTATACAGGTTCTGCTGGACTGAGGCAACCGTGTTCAAGTAGTTCCGAATCAAACGTAACTAATTCCGCGCCAATATCGTCAGCGAGAGCCAGCAGTAGGCAATCTAGAGTGTAGAGAATCGTTTCGCGCTGTTGTTTGTACGCCTCTATCTGGTCTGCTGTGTCCAGCGCATAGATATCGACTCGGTCTGCGATATCATCGAGCACCGTTTCCACGTCGTCCTGCTCAATTCGCTTCTTTTTCATCATCACTGACCGTATCTCCATGAGATTGAGTATCGACGTACAGAAATCGTGCTCTCGGTCGAGAAACTGCGTTGCGATACTGCCCCTGTCTGGTTCGTCAGTGAGACTGGCGACGAATACGTTCGTATCGACGAACACCCTCATTTCGGTTTTCGTTCCTCGCGAACTGCTGCGACGGAATCAATATCGGCATCAGTCAGACGACCAGACAGTAACTCACCTAATTTCAGAGTCGAGCTATCATCGTCGAATTCACCGAGTTCCGCCTGAGACTGCTCCTCAGCAGAATCGCGATTCCTCGATGGCGGGGCGTCGACTGAACTTCCCATATGCTCACTTTGCCGGCTTTCGGTAAGAGGTTTGCTACGCGGAGTGGTGTTTCTCGTCTACTCCTCGACCATCCGGCTCCCGCCCGGCGGCAGGAACTCCTGGATGAGGTCCGGGCTGGCGACCTTTCGGACGAACGTCTCGTCCGCGAATCGGGACTTGAACTCCCGGTAGAGCCGTTTTGCGATGTCGTTCTGGGCGTACTGGCCTGGTTCGACAGTGATGCTCGTCGCCACGTCGTCGGCGATGGCCGCCGGCGGGCCGCCGACGACCTGCGTGCGGTTCTCACACTGGATGCCGACGGCGACGCCGACCGGCGTGTCCTCGAAGTACGTCCGGTCGCCACGGACCGCGAAGCCGCCCTTCTCCAGGTACTCCCCGCTCTCGGGCGTCTTCGAGACCTGGTCGGGGTCGACCATGTAGACGTCACCGGCGAACTTCCCGTCCTTCCAGACCGAGCTGTAGGAGACGGCGAACTGCGCGGCCTGGTCGAGCGACGATTGGGGAAAGTCGACCTCCTTTGCGGATTCGCTGGGTCCGGTGGCCTTGAGCACTGTGACCGGGCCGCCGTGGGCCTGTGCGTGGAAGAACTTGTCACCGCGTTCGAGATACTTCTGGACGAGCTGTTCGTTGTCGTCGGCGTCACGGCCGCCGATGACCAGATAGCCGTCAGCGGTGCGGAACCAGCGGAACTGCTCGTACCACTGCTCGTTCTTCCGGACGGGAATCGACGGCTCGACGAGCCAGTCCGTCGGTTCGTCGTCGGTCTCCTCCGTCGCCTCGTCCCCGCCGGGCTCGCCGTCGTCTGCCTCCCACTGCTCCTTGCGTTCTCTGACCGCTTCGAGGTCCTCGCGGGTGTCTTCGATGGCTGCCAGTGCGCCCTCCTTCTTGCCCTCGATTCGCTTTGCTTCCTTGTACAGTTCGTCGGCGTTCTTCTCGACGCCGGTGCCCGCGTCGACGGTGACGCGCGTCCCGTCGATGTCGAGCGTCACCGTCCCCTCGCTGCCGTCGACGCCGACGACGGCCTCGGCTGCCGGGATACCCCGGTCGGCACCCTCCGCGAACGTCGCTTCGATGTCGTCCCAGGGAACGTCTTCGGCGCGGGCGTTCTGCACCGTCGAGAGCACGTCGTCGACGAGGTCGTAGCGGGCATAGAGGAGTTCGGCCTTCTCGCGTTCGGCCTGCGCGTCGGCCTCGAAGTCGTCGATGGCATCCTGTTGCTGGCGGATGATGTGTTCGTACTTCGAGATCTCGCTCTCGAAGTCGGGCTTGGTCGTCTCGCCGCCCTCGACCTCCTCCTCGCGCTGGAAGTTGTAGAAGTAGTCGTCGAGCGCAGCGTTGAACGAGTCGAAGGGCTCGCTGTAGCGGTGTTCGTACTCCTCTAGAGCGACCGGTGTCGCGTCGACGCGGCGGCGTTCGGGCTCGCCCTCGTCGTCCGTCTCCCCCTCGACCTCCTCGTAGTAGACCCGCGGGTCCAGGGGCCCCTCGCGGAGGACGGTCGCGAACTCCGAGACCACCTCGTACAGCCGTTCCAGCTGGTCGTCGGTGAGGTCCTCGACCGCTTCGTGGTAGTCGATACCGGCGCGGGTACACAGCTCCTCGCCGTAGAGCCCCCCGAAGTTGAGCTGGGTCGCCAGCGTCCGGACGAGGTCGGCGTCGGACTCGCGAATCCGGGCGACGAAGCCGTCGTAATCGACGGTAAGGGGGTTAAAACGGGCGGAGGGGAACTCGTACTGTGACCCCGGTGCGACGGTCCGTGACTTCAGCCGTACCGTCTCCAGACTGTCGATGACGGCCCCCTGACTGTCCAGCACCGCGAGGTTGCCGTCGCCGAACAGCTCCGCGACGACCGTCGTCGAGCCGTCCTCCCGGTCGAACTCCAGTTCGAGGATGCGGTCGAACTCGAACTGTTCGACCCGGACGAGGTCCGCGCCCGACAGCCGGTTGCGAAGCATCATCGCGAAGTCGGGCGGGCGCCCCGGGGCGTCGGGAACGTGGTCCGCCGAGGCGACGTAGGCACCCTTCACGTCGCCGAGTTCGATGATGAACTCGACGCGCCCCCGGTCGAAGTCCCGCATCTTGAGCCGCACGAGGTCGTCGGCCGTGTACAGGTAGGCTTTGTCGAGCTTGGCGCCGGTGTACTCGCCCAGCTCCGTCTCCAGAGCGGCGAGGTCGACGCTCGTCAGCTCCCGCTTGTGATCCATATCGGAGGCTGTCGGCGCCCGCCCTAATGCCTATCGGGACGGTGGGAGCGAGGAAGCGTTACGTCGGTCGACGACCTACCGCTCCCATGGCATCGGAGACGCTGTACGACCGGCTCGGGGGGCGCGACGGTATCGGCGCCGTCGTCGACGAGTTCTACGACGGCCTGCTCGCCGACGAGGACATCGGGCCGCTGTTTGCGAACGCGGACATGGCCGAACTCCGACGCACACAGACGGATTTTCTCTGTGAGGCGGCGGGCGGCCCGGAGCGCTACGACGGCCTACCGGTGCGTGAGGCCCACGCCGACGTTCCGTTCACGCCGGGCCACATCCAGCGGGCCGTCGCGCTACTGTACGGTACGCTCGACGCCTTCGACGTGCCCGACGCGGACGCCGACGCCGTCGTCGGTGCGGTCGCGGCCTACGAACAGGACTTACTCGCCGGGCCCGAGGGCGATAGCTGAGCCCGTAGCGACTCTCGCTACGGAGCGCGACACCACTCCGTCTCAGTCCGGCGACCCGACCACGAGGACACGGAGGTCGTTGACGTTCGTCCCAGTGGGGCCGGTTTCGACGAGCGCGCCGCGCTCCCCGAGGTAGGCGTTGGCGTCGTTGTCGTCGAGCGCTCGCCGAGCGGTCGCGGGGTCTGTGACGAGGTCGCCGTCGACGAGCGCACCCGCGGCGTCCGTGTTGCCGTCGATACCGTCCGTGTCGACGGCGGCGAGCACCGCTTGAGAGGGGCAGTCCAGGCCCTCGTCGAGCACGGCCTCGCCGGACAGGTCCAGTGCCGCGGCGAGAGCGAGCTCCTGATTGGGGCCGCCACGGCCCTCGCCGGCGACGGTGACGGTCGTCTCCCCGCCCGAGAGGACCACAGCCGGCGGCGTGACGGGGTTCCCCGTCGCGACCATCTCCTCGGCGACGGCGACGTGGGCCAGGGCGGCGTCTCTGGCTTCGCCCCGTATCCGCGAGGAGAGCACGAGCGTCTCGTACCCCCGCTCGTTCGCTTCCTCGCGGGCGGCTGCCAGCGCGGTCATGTTGGTGCCGACGAGATGCGTGGTGACCTGCTCGACGGCCGGGTCGTCGGGGCCGGGCGTCTCCTCGAGGTCGCCCTCGGCACCCGCTGCCAGTCGGTGACGAACACTGTCCGGGACCGTGAGGTCGTCGGTGTCGAGGACGTCGAGCGCGTCCGCGTAGGTCGAGGGGTCGGCCACGAGCGGCCCGCTGGCGACGACGTCGAGGTCGTCCCCGAGGACGTCGCTGAGGACGAGCGCGGAGACGCGAGCCGGTGCGAGGGCCCGGGCGAGCTGGCCGCCCTTGATCGCCGAGAGGTGTTTCCTGACGGCGTTGACCTCGTGGATGGACGCCCCGCTCTCCAGCAGCGCGTTGGTCGTGGCCTGCAGGTCGACGAGGCTGATACCGCTCGCCGGGGCCACCATGCACGCGCTCCCGCCGCCGGTGATGACGGCGATGACGAGCGTCTCCGGGCCGACCGACACTGCCCGGTCGAGCAGTTCGCTCGTCGACTCGACACCGCGCTGGCTCGGGACCGGATGGTCCGCCGGGCGGACGTCGACCGTGGCTGTCGGTACCGGGTCGTCGGTGACGACGATACCGCCGTCAAGCGCCTCACCGAGGATAGCTTCGAGCGTCACCGCGACGTGGGCGGCCGCGTTTCCGCCACCGACGACCAGCACCGACTCGTACGTCGACAGGTCGTGGCTCTCGGGTCCGATTTCGAGCCGCGTGCCCTCGACTTGGACCGCTTCTCGGACGACACGCTCGGGATGGGCCGCCTCGATACCGGCTTCGACGCAGGCCAGCGCGGTCTCGTGTGGCGGTGTCCCGGGGAGTGACTCTCGGTTGTGAATCATCTGTGTGATACGTTACCGGTGTTCGTCTCAGAGTTTCTCGACGATGGTCTCGCCGACCTCCAGCCCGTTTCGGACCGCGGCGTGCAGGCGCGGCTCCTCGGCCACCCAGTCGCCGGCGAAGTAGAGGTCGTGGTCGGCCGCAGGGGCGAGCGCGTCGCGGTCGACTGTGTCTTCGGGCTGGGCGTAGCGCCAGTGCTGGTGGTCGGTCCAGTCGGGCTCTGTCAGGTGGTCGTCGTCGAGCAGATGGGCGATCCGCTCGGCGATCTCCTCTAGCAGTCGGTCGGGGTGGGCGTCGTAGTTGGCGACCGACCAGCCCTCGTTCATCTGGACCAGAAGCAACGACTCGCTGTCGGGGACGTGGCCCGGCTTACACTCCTCGCGGGCCAGCCAGCCGATATCGTGGGCCTTGTCGGTGTTGACGGCAGCGTACCACGGGGCGTCGAGTTCGAACGGGTAGTGGAGCATCCCGGAGACGACGGTCCGGTACGGCACAGAGGCGATGGTCTGGCGCAGCCCCCGGCAGTCGTCGTGGTCCCAGGCGGCCTCACCGAGCAGGTCGGCGGTCTGTGGCGCCGGCGGCGTGAGCAGGAGGGCGTCGTAGCGTCCGTGGTCGGTCCCGTCGGCGTCGTGGACGCGCCACCCGTCTGCTTCGCGGTCGAGCGTCTCCACCCGGACGCCGTTGTGGACGGTCGCGTCGCTTTCCGCAAAGAGCCGTTTTGCCAGTTGCGTGATACCCGACTCGTAGGTCCACTTGTGGTCGTCGCTGTCCCGGCCCTCGCCGACGTCACCGTCGCGCCCGAAGGCGTAGATGGGCGCCTCGACGTCGACGAGGCCGTCGGTCGGGAGTGTCTCGGTCACCAGCTCTGTGACCCGCTCGTCGTCGTCCTTGAGGTAGTTCGCACCGTACTCGTAGATACAGCCCTCGTTCCGTCGGGTGGCGGCGCGGCCACAGACGCCGCGGCTCTTCTCGAAGACCGTGACGTCGATTGCTGTGTCCCGTAGCGCGTACGCCGCGGCCGCACCCGCCCCGCCCGCGCCGACGACGGCAAGCTTCGATGTCATATCACAACTGTGGGGCGGCGCGAGTAAATAACCACGAGCCGCCGGTGTCACAGCCGCCCGGCGAGCGACCGGAGCGCCGCGTGGCCGCCGGTCACCAGGGGGTCGCCGTGGCCCATGGCCGCGACGTCGAAGGCCGGTATCCGCCCGGCGAGAGAGCCGACGCTCTCGCGTAACTGTCCCATGTCGTAGGAGTCGCCCCAGAACGGCGTCGTCAGTCCGCCGTCGTCGCCCGCCCAGACGAGGTCACCCAGAAACGCGGCGGAGGCACCCTCCTGGTGAAACACCGTGTGGCCGGGGTTGTGTCCCGGCGTGTGGTAGGCGGTGAAGCCGCCGACGGTGTCGCCGTCCGACAGGGCCTCCAGCGTGAGGTCCGGCAGCGGGAACAGGCGCCGGCTCACCCGGTGGAAGAGCCCCTTGTGGTGGAGCCACTCGGGATGGGCGCGTCGCTCCAGCAGGTCGAGGTCGGCCCGGCCCACCGAGACCGGACCGTCGAACTCCGGGACCAGTCGGTTGAGGCCGCCGACGTGGTCGAGGTCGTAGTGGGTGAGCAGGACGCGGTCGAGGTCGGCCGGCCCGTAGCCCACAGCGTCGAGTTCGTCGCGGATAGTGGGTTCGTTCCACCAGAGGCCGGTGTCGACGAGCGTCAGGCTGTCCGGGCCGGCCTCGAACGCACCCCCGTCGACGAGATAGGCGTTCGACGCCAGCGGTGGAAACAGGCCCAGCTCCAGCAGCCAGACGCCCGGGCGAAGCTCTCGGACCATACGGACAGGAGGCGACGAGCGCGGAAAGTCCCACCGTATACAGTGGGAGAGTGTCTATCGCTCTTCGGTCGTCTCGACACTCTCGAAAAACTGCTCCAGCGACCCTGTCACGGGAAGCGGAGTCCCAGCGAGTGTGCGACTGTCTCTCGTTGCACAGTTAAGCTATCCGAAAACGAGGGAGTAGAATGCAACTGGATAGCAACACGACAGTGAGACGGCGTGGATTTCTCGGATTGATGGCCGCGACAGCGGTAACCGGCTGTGTTGGAGGCAGCGATGGAACGGACGGGGCGGCCTCGCCGAACGGGACCCCGACTGCGACCGGCGATGGGGGGATGCCCACCAGCGACGGTAGCGCGGGCGGCCAGACCAGTCTGGCGGGCAGTTGCGGCGCCGACTTCGGCGACACTGACCAGTCGTATCAGGACTTCTCCCCGCCGTGGGCGGTGAACTTCGCATATCCGAGGGGTGGAGACGTGTTTTCCGCTGGGAGCGACGGGGATGATTTAGTCGCTTCCATCGGGTACGCCCCCGAGAGCAGTTACGGGCACGTACTGATCGTCACGCAGTTCGGCCCAGTCGAGAATCGGATCAGCGCCGACGACCTCATCGGAGGGGCGGGCTGGGAAGCGGGGCAACCCGTCACCTTCGACGGGACCGAGCGTCCCGTCGCAGTCAAACCCGAATCGAACATGATATCGTTCCTGTTCGGGTTCGAGACCCAGGACGGAAACTCCGGCGTCAGGGTCGAGGTTGCCGCCGGGTCCGCCGACCCCTGCCTCGCTACGTACAGGAGCGTCGGTCGGCGCGTACTCGACTCCGTGTCGCCCCGCGCGTAGCTCCCCCGTCGAGGAACTGTCGCCAGCCGTCGCCCTCGGCCAGTTCTCGCAGTGCCTGTGCGTGGTAGTCGACGAGTCCCCGAAGACGTCGCCGGGCAACCGGTTCGCCGAGTCGGCCCAGCGGGCCGAACGGCATCGTGAACCGTACGTCGTCACGCATCACCGTCCCGTCGTCCAGTTCCTCGAACGTGTGCTCGTGGACGAGCGAGCCGAACACGCCCGAGACCTGCTCGTCGGCGAACCGACGCGGGCGGTCCAGCTCGGTCACGTCCGCGGTGAGCGAGAACGGGACCCCGAACTGGCGCTGGTGGAACGTGACGCGGTCGCCCCGTTCCAGCAGTCCGGTCGCCCCCTCGGCGCGCTCGTCGGGCATGGTCGCGACGTGGGCCTCGACGTGGCGCGCGAGGTCGAAGACGCGCTCGCGGGGCGCCGCTATCTCTGTCTCCCTCACTATTTGGCCCATCGAGGGCTACTCCAGCCGTTTGCTCACGTACGGGCCGTCCTGCTTGTAGTCGAGCTTGTTCCGATAGTACTCACGGACGCCGATGCCGGAGATGACCGCAATCTTCGAGAAGCCGGCGTCGCGGGCCAGTTCCTCGGCTGTCGCGAGCAGACGCTTGCCGTACCCCCTGTGCTGGTGGTCGTCGTCGCCCGCGGACTGGCCGAGGCCCACGGAGTTGCCGTAGACGTGGAGTTCGCGGACGAGGGCGGCGTCGTCGAGTTCGCGCCGCACTGGGTCCTTTGCCGCGGACGGCTCCGTCCCGCCGTCCGCGTGGGACGGGAACCGCAGCCGGCAGAAACCCACCAGCACGTCGGTCTCGAAGTCCTCGAACGAGATGAAATGTTCCGTGCCGCCACAGGCCTCGTAGGTCATGACGTTCAGGTCGACGTCTTCTGCGACCTCGTCGCTGTGGCCGGCCTCGCGACAGCGGATGCAGTCACAGGACCAGCCGTGTTTCTCCATCTCCTTCCAGGCCAGTTGCCGGAGATTGGACTTCCAGACGCCGCCCTCGATGAAGTCCGCCGGGATGTCCCGCTGGACGCGCTGGAGGCGTGTGTAGCGGGGAATCATGTCCTTGATCTCGGCGACGAGTTCGGCGGCCTCCTCGTTGTTCAGCGGGTCGAAGTCGTTTTTCTTCCACCAGTCGTAGGTCACCGTTCCGGGCACGACGAGGGTGGGGTATATCTTGAGGTAGTCGGGTTTCCAGCGCGACTCCGAGAAGATGCGCCGGAAGTCCTCCAGACACATCTCCTTGGACATCCCCGGCTGGCCGGGCATCATGTGGAAGCCGACCTTGAACGCCGAGTCTCTGAGCCGGCGGTTGGCGTCGATGCTCGCCTGAACGCCGTGGCCGCGGTGCATCTCGCGGTTGATGCGCTCGAAGGTCGTCTGCACGCCGACCTCGACCTTGGTTCCGCCGAGCCTGAGCATCCGGTCTATCTGCTCGGGGTCGCACCAGTCGGGCTTGGTCTCGAAGGTCGTCGCGACGTTGCGCACGTCTGCGGTCTCGTTCTCCGCGACGACGTCTTCGAGATACCGGAACTCGTACTCCTCCTGGCTCTCCGCGAAGCTGACGCCCTCCGCTGGCTGGGGGTCGGCCTCGGGGTCGAAGTCGTTCATCGCCTCTATCGCGCGTTTGACGAACCACTCCTGGTAGTCGTGGCTCCGGGCGGTCATCGTCCCGCCCATGACGATGAGCTCGGCCTTGTCGACCGGGTGGCCGATCTCCCGCAGTTGATTCAGCCGGAGCGTCACCTGACCGTAGGGGTCGTAGTCGTTCTGCTCGCCGCGGGCCGCCGCGGGCTCGTGGCCGGTGTAGGACTGGGCCGAGGAGAATTCGGAGTCGGGACCGCCGGGACAGTAGAGACACTTCCCGTGGGGACACCGGTGGGGCGACGTCATGATCGCAATCGGCGAGACACCCGACGCGGTGCGGACCGGCTTGCGCTGGAGCACCTCCTCTAAGACCTCGCGGTGTTCCTGTGGCGCGTAGTCGAGCAGTTCGGAGTTCTGGGGGACCTTCGGCGCCGAGTACTCCCGGCAGACGTCTATCTTCGCGCTCTCGACGTCGTCGCGTTCCACCTCGCCGGCGAGGATGCGGTCGACCAGCTCCGCACACACCTGCTGGAAGGCCTCGGTCTCCTTCGGTTCGGTCTCCGTGCTCATCGCTTACCGAAACTGGTCGGCACGGCCGAATAAGGGTGTCGCTCGGCTCCTGAGACCACGCCGGTGGCCCGGCGTGATAGACGCTACCATATATTGTATATATCGTATAATGCTAAGCGTTAAGTAGTTTAGATTAATCGTAGGTGTATGAAAGAATCGTCGGTTCCCCGCCGGTACCAGCTCGGAGTCAGCTCGATTCCGCCCGTCGAGGCGGACCAGACGGACACGGCGGACGACAGCGCGGTTCGAGAGTCGGAGGAGTCGGACACCGACCGGTAGCGGCGGCCTCGACCGGCCGGGACACGGTCGCGCCGTATTGAAGTAGTTCGCGTCCGTAGGGCGGACGTGACCAGTGAAGACACGAGCAGACCGGAGTTCCGCGGCTGCGTGTTCTGTTACTCGGCCGAGTGGGCCTACTACGGCGCGAAGAAGGCTGTCGGCTCGGTCAGACGCGGTCAGTCCTCCCAGTAGTCCAGTTCGGCGTGCCGGTCGAGATACGTCGACAGCGACCGCTCCTCGCTGTCGCCGCCGGGCGCGCTCCCGGCGTAGAGGCCCACCATGTCCCGGTCGGGGTAGACTGTGATGTCCGGTTCCTCCATCGTCCCGCTCATCAATAGTCGGAGCCCGTCGTCGCCGGCTTCGATGTCGTGGGCGCTGGCCTCGCCGGGCGGAAGCGCGACGTAGTCGCCGTCCGTCAACTCGTGTTCGGTCTCGTCCGGGCCCAGAAAGAGCCTGCCGGAGCCGTCGAGCACGTAGATGGACTCCTCGTTGCCCTCGTGGTAGTGGCGCACCCACAGTCGTTTGCCGGCGGGGACCTCGTAGAGACTGGTCCCTAGCTTCTCGCCGCCGGCTGCCTCGGCCAGCTGCTTGCGCCTGAACTGGCGGTCGCCGTGGTCGTGGTCGGTCCAGTCGAGGTCGGCGGCGTTGACGGGGCCGTCGCTCATACCCAAGCGACAGCGACCGAAAGGAAAAGTCCTGTGTCGTTACAGGCCGTCCGCGGCCAGGCGCGAAAGCGTCGCGTCGAGCACCGGCTCGCGCTCACCGGCGAGGTATCGGACGGACCCGTCACGCACGCTTCGTGTCGTCACGCCGCCCTCTGGCACGTCCTCGTCGACGTCGGCGACCAGCGCGTGCAGGTCGACGTCGGCGTCGGTGCGGACGTAGATCGTGTCGGTGGCGATGCCGACGACGGCGTCGACCTCGTCGCGAACCGAGCGGTGGAGCTCGTCCAGCAGGAGCGTCTCCGGCGGGAACTCGTACTGGTGGGAGTAGGCGTCCGTGTCCAGCACGCCGATGTCAGCCTCCCCGACCGTGTGGTACTCCAGGTTCGCCACGGCGGTGCCGACCTCCTCGTCGACCTTCTCGCGGAACTGCTCGGCCACGTGGCCGGCCAGCCCGCCGACGTCGCTCTCGTCGTCACCGAAGACGAGGTCGGTGATGAGCTCGCGCTTGTCCTCGTAGGACTGGTAGTGCGCTTCCAGCGCGACTGCTTCGCGGAGCTGCGTGACCGCCTCGGCGTCGTAGCCGGCCTCGGTCGCGAGGTCGACGTAGGCCTCGGGGGCGTCCTCCCAGAAGCTCACCGCGGGCAGGTGGTGCAGGTCCTCGCGGACGTCGTCGTTGACGTGGGCGGCGACGTTGGCCGCGAGCGTCGTCGCGGTGGTGTCCGGGGCCTCGGCCAGGCTCGGCGAGACGACGGCGTCGACCGCGTCCGTGACGGCGCCGTCGACCTCGATGTCGTCGACGACGACCGTGGGGGCGCCGTAGACGTTCAGCAGGTCGAAGCCGTCGAGGCTCTCGCGGGTGCCGCCCGCGGCGACGAAGACGAAGAGCGGGAGCGCCTCGTCGTGGCGCTCGCGGTTGTCAAGCATCTGCGAGGTGTCCTTGGTGGCGTCGTCCATGTCGTAGACGCCGCCCTCAAGCGGTCGGCGGTCGAAGTAGTGGTACTGGGCGTCGGCGCGTCGGTGCTGGTCGGCGACCAGCGGGAGCGTCGCGCGCTCCAGTGCGGCACCGGCCAGGTAGCCGTCCGCGGTGTTGGTGTGGCGGACGATGACCGGGCGCTCGGTGAGGACGGCCTTTCGAATCTCGGTGGCCGCCTCGACCAGGTCGGTCGAGAGCGCCTCGACCGTGCCGTCGTCGGCCAGGGGGGAAACGGCGTCGGGTCGGGCCTCGTCGTCGAGCGCGTCGGCGAGCCGTTGCTCGACCTCGTCGCGCTCCTCGTCGGCCAGAACCGTGAGGTCCTCGGTCTCGACCTGCAGTTCGCCTCGGCGTTCGCGCACTTCGCCGTCGAGTCGGACGAACTCGCCCTCTTCGACGTCGGGGTAGGCGCGGACGCCGGCTTCGACGAACGCGGCGCAGTCGACCGTGGCGCTCGCGTCCTGAAGCTCGAAGACGGTCGGGCCGGAGGTCTGGCGGATACCGACGACCTCGCCCTCGAGTCGGACGTCCTCGCCGACGTGGTCCGCGAGACTCCCGATGGTGACGGTCTCCAGTTCCGCTTCGACGACGGCCGCCCCACCGCTCTCCGCGTCGGTCGCATCGACAGAGGACTGCTCGTCGTCGCTGTCCTCGGTGGCGTCGGCGTCGGAGACGCGGTTGTCGTCGCCCATCTCGCTCACTGCAGTCGTCTCCGACTCGGTGGTCGCGTTCGCGGGTTCTGCGTCGGACGCGTCGTCTGTCGTGGTGGCCTCGTCGGCAGCGTCGTCCTCCTCAACAGTGTCGTCCTCCTCAACAGTGTTTTCCGGCGCGTCGGCGGACGTCTCGGGGGACTGAGCGGCCGCCCGGTCCCCGTCAGCGTTTCCCGACTCGTCCTCGTCCAGCAGCGTGGAGTGGCCCACGTCGGGGTCGTCCACGAGCACGCCGCGGAACTCGCGTTCGGCCTGTCGGATGGACCAGCCCAGGTCCACGTTGCCGTTGTCGCGGACGTTCTTGACCTGGACGTACACCTCGTCGCCCGGCTCCCAGTCCAGCGAGTCCAGGCGCTGGTCCAGTTCGCTGCGGTGGAGCAGGCCGGTGACGCTGTCGCCGATGTCGACGAAGACGCCGAACTCGGCGAAGCCGTCCACGTTGCCGCGGTAGTATCGACCAACGTTGAGCTGGTCGGCGCTATTCCCTCGGAACTCGAACAACGCGTCCTCCTCGTGGAGGTCGCAGATGTGTCCGTCGACGGATGTGCCGCAGATGATACACGAACCCATTGCCCGATGCAAGCAGGTGGGGCCTAAAACTGTTGTCGAATTCCTCGCGAAGAAAAACCCGTACGTACCGACAGTTTATTCGAACATCTCGCTCTCGGATTCGAGCAGTTCCAGCCCCTCTCGGAGCGCTGTGGCCTGTTCGGGGAACAGCGCGACCTCGATCTCGCTACCCTGTTCGTCCTCGAAGGCGAGTTTGACCCGCTTGTCGCCGTACTCGCGAACGTCGACGCCCTCGACGTCGTACAGCTTGACCGTCGCCTGTTTGTTCGACGGGCCGACGTTCTTGAACGCGCCGTCTTTGAGTTCGAGCATGAACTGGTCGATGTCCAGCGTGAGCATACGCGCCCTTCGCCCTCCGACCTAAAATCCGCTCGCACTCGTACTGCCGGCTACAACGAACTGAAGTAATTCGCCACCCCAGGGTGGCGAATATCTTTACGAACTTACAGCCGGCAGTATCCCGAGCGTCGTCAGCGCGTCGAACCCCCGGAACCCGTAACCAAAGAGTATCGCCGCCGGCAGAGCGCCCACGAGCAACGCCTTCGGCAGGCTGAGTTCGTGGACGACGGCGGTGCCGACGATATACAGCGCCGCGCCCCAGGCCGTGACCAGCACGCGCAGTTCCGGGACGGGGAGCCCGGCGACGATACAGGGCGCCATCGCGTAGCACATCACCTGCACCGTCTCGCTGATACCGCCCCGGTCTGGCGCGGTCGGGACGAGCAGGAGCGTCTGTATCGCCGCGGTCAGGTGGACCGTGATGGGTGCGACGAAGACGATGATACCGAGCAGGGCGAGCACGGCCACACCCGGCGAGAAGTCGCCGATGGCGGGGTAGGGGAACGGGCCGGTCGAGACGATACCGCGGCCGGCCAGCTCCACGACGAGAAAGCGGCCAAGCTCCTCGACGAGCACGACCAGCGACGCGAAGATGAGCCCCGGCGCCTGGTCACCGGGCGCGATACCGGTCCGGAAGAACCGACGCGGTCGCCGGAGGACCTCGGCCCAGGCGCGCACGATGGCCACGGGCCCGCGGTCGCGCCCCGTCCCGGTGGTCTCGACCCACTGTGTCACGACAGTGAGTGAGGACTCGGCCAGTAAGAGAATTCCGAGTCGCGATCGGGCTGCTGTCACCGGGCGCGACGCAGTTCTCGTCTAATCGTCGTCGCCTCCAGACGTGGCGCCTGCGGAGCGAGCGTCGACGAGTTCGGACAGAGCGTCCTCACGGCTAATCGCCAGCACCGACATTTTCCGTGCTCTCCAGACACGGCGGGTCGGGTTCGATGCTGGCGTACTGCACCGCTTCCTCGCCGAGTCGCGCGACGCGCTCGTCGATACCGTCGTCGGTGATCGCCCCGTTCTCGACGACGGTGCGGGCTCGCGGGACGGCCGCCTGATGGGGGATGACCCAGCAGTTCAGCGCCCGACAGACCGAGCGGAGATGCTCCAGCGCGGTGATGGGGAACCCCCCGCCGGCGACGGCCAGCAACCCCACCGTCTTGTTCTCGAACTCGTCGAACCCGCAGTAGTCGAGCGCGTTCTTCAGCGGCGCCGAGTACGAGCCGTGGTAGACGGGCGTCCCGAGCAGTATCGAGTCGGCCTCGCGGATGGAACGGGTGACCGCGAGCGCGTCGCCCGCCTCGCGGTCGTCCGCGTCGAAGACGGGGAGGTCGTACTCGCGGAGGTCGAGCAGTTCGGTGGTCGCGCCCGTCTCGCGAGCGGCTGCGAGGGCGCGTTCGACGGCGATGCGGGTGTAGCTCCCGTCGCGGAGACTGCCGGCGACACCGACGACGTGCGGTCGTGTCATGGGCGGATGCAGACAGCGGTGTGTCATAGGGGTGTCGCCCCGACAGCGCTACGTCCGGCTGAGTGTCGCCACGGTCGTCTCGGTGCCGTCCCTGAGTGTGACGAGCCCGTCGGCTTGCAGGTCCGAGAGCAGCCCCCGGAGCCACTCGCGGCCGTGCTCACCGCCGGGGACGTAGTCGACGCGGATACGGGGCCCGAGTTCGTCCAGGGCGAGTTCGTCGTACTCGTTGAGCACGCTGATTACCCGGCCCCGCATCTGACGGCGCGACCCCTCGAACTCGGGCTGGGTCGGGACGTCCGGCGCGGTGAAATCGCCCGACTGGTAGGCCGAACACCACTCGCGCCAGGGACAGACCGCGCCGTCGCAGTCGGGCGCCTTCCCGCAGGCCACCCCACCGAGTTCCATGATGGCGTTGTTCCAGACCTCGGACTCGCCCTCCGGCATGAGTCGCTGAGCCGTCTCCTCGAAGGCAGCGTCGTCGTCGGGCACGTCGAACGCGCGGTACAGCACGCGTTTGACGTTCGTATCCACCACGGCGTTCCCGTTGTTGAACGCGAACGAGGCGACGGCGTTGGCGGTGTAGGGCCCGACGCCCATCAGCTCCGAGAGGCCCTCGGGGTCGCGGGGCCACTCGCCGTCGTGGTCCTCGACCACTTGCCCCGCCGCCTCGTGGAGGTACTTCGCGCGGTTGTTGTACCCCAGCGAGTGGTCCGTCCAGAAGCCCACCACGTCGCCGCGGTCGGCCGCAGCGAGGTCGTCGACCGTCGGCCAGCGCTCGAGGAAATCTTCCCAGGCCGCGACGACGCGGTCGAGCTGGGTCTGCTGGCTCATCACCTCCGAGACGAGAATCTCGTAGGGGTCGTCGGTCCGACGCCACGGGTAGTCCCGATGGTCGGCCTCGTACCACTCGACGAGGGCGGTCTGGACCGCTGGTACGTCGTTCGGGAGGTAGTCGTCGTCTCCCGCCTGCTCACTCATTGGCGGCTCTTTGGCCCTCGGTGATTTGTGTGTGGTGGTCGAGTCGCAAGGCGTTTTTACGCGCTGGCCCTCCACCCAGATATGACACTCGACGAACTGCAGGACGAGATGCAGGACCGGTACGCCGAACTCGACGACGACCTGCAAGTGTCGCTAGACCGCGAGACGCGCAACGAGCTGTCGATGCTCACGGTGGCGCTGGACCCCGACGACACGGACGAACTCGTCCGGCGGGCGATCCACATGCTGTTCCAGTCGACCGTCGAGCGCGGGACACTGGACTTTCACCTGCGGTCGGGCTACGACTGCACCTACGACGAGTACCTCTCGGGGATGACCTTCGACGAGATGGCCGGGGGCAACCAGTTCCCGCAGGCTCAGGACAACGACGACCGGCGCTACCAGTTCTAGAGGACCAGCGCGACGGTCAGCGCGCTCGCGCCGCCGAGCACGACGGCAATCCAGATAGCGACGCGGCCGGCGAAGCTCCGGTCGGGCCCCGGGACGGTCATCGCGGCCTTGACGACGATACTGGCCGCGGTGGCGAGCAGGATAGCGAGCGTGGCCGTCGTCTCGTCGATGGCGCCGCCGCGGTACAGCAGGACGGCCGACGTGGTCGCACCCGCGCTGGAGACCAGCCCGGAGAGTGCCGAGGTGACGTAGAGGCCGGCGGTGCCAAAGCGGGCGCTGGCGACGCTGCCGACGACGACCACCAGCAAGAAGACGCCGCCGAAGGCCAGCACGCCCCGCAGCGAGAACGGGCTGACCAGGTCCATCTCGACCGCCTCGGACCAGTCGGCGGTGTAGGCCGCGACGGCGACGCTCCCGAGGATGACGGCACCCAGCACGAGCAGCGTGTCGCGTTCGGTGACGGTGAAGACGGCGGCCAGCAAGCTGACCAGGGCAAAGGTCCGGATACCCGCGGACTTCTGGGACCATTCCCGTTCCAGCCGGAGGAACATCCCGAGCGCGCCCGCGAGCAGGATTCGCAAGACGCCGGCGTCGATCTGGGCGGCCAGCTGTATCGGAGTCGACACAGCTCACCTACGGCTCCGAGAGACTGATGCTGCCGGCCGACGAGGTAGCTTTTTCTCGTTTCCAGTGAAACCCCGTATCATGGCCGAGTACGACGTGGATATCAACTGGCCACGCGCGTTCTGGATCGGCTTTGGCGCCGTGCTGGCTGCCGTGGTGTTGTTCGTTACGTACTCGTTTATCGGGACGTTCGTCTTCGGCGTCTTCATCTACTACGCGACGCGGCCGCTGTACCGACGGGTCCAGCGCCGGCTGAAACAGCGGACGATGTCGGCGCTGCTCTCGCTGTTCTTGCTCGCGCTTCCAGTGCTCGTCCTGCTTTACTACACCATCGCCATCGCCGTCCAGGAGTTTACCCGCTTTGCCGAGACGACGGACGTCGGCCCCTTCGCCGACGCCGTCGAACCGTACATCAACGTCTCAGCGGTCGTCCAGGACCCACAGACGCTGCTCTCGGACTCGGCCGGCCCGGGGACAGTCATCGACACGCTGGGACAGTTCGTCGGCTATCTCGGCGTCGTCGGCACGGGGCTCGTCCACGTGTTCGTGATGTTCGCGCTCGCGTTCTACCTGCTCCGGGACGGCCCGCGACTGGCTGAGTGGTGCAAGGGCTTTCTCGACCACCGCGGCGTGCTCGACCGCTACTTCCACGAGGTCGACCGGAGCTTCCACAAGGTGTTCTACGGGAACATCCTGAACGCCATCGTGACGGGTGCCATCGGCGCTATCGCGTTCAGTCTGGTCGACTACGTCGCGCCGGCCGGGCTCTCGGTGCCCTACCCCGCGCTGACGGGCCTGCTCGCGGGTGCGGCGAGTCTCATCCCCATCATCGGGATGAAGATCGTCTACGTCCCGATGGCCGTCTATCTGGCCGTGACCGCCGGACTCGACGGCGAGGGGTGGTGGTTCGTGGCGCTGTTCGTCGGCGTCGCGTTCGTGGTCGTGGACACGATACCGGACCTCGTCGTCCGGCCGTACGTCTCGGGCGGCGGGTCGCTCCCGCTGGGTCCGTTTGGCACCAGTAACACGACACCGGAGCCCGACGCGAACCCCGGGCTCCACACGGGGACGCTGATGTTCGCGTACATCCTCGGCCCGTTCCTCTTTGGCTGGTACGGGCTCTTCCTCGCGCCGATGCTACTGGTGCTGGTCGCACACTTCGCCAGGTTCGTCCTCCCCGTCATAATCGAGGGGGAGGCACCGCCAAGCGGTGTCGACCCGACGAATCTGGTGGGCGACGAGGTGGGGGACCCCGAGATAGATAACGTGGCAGACGAACAGCGGGGCGACGACACCACACCGACGCCGGGCGCCGAGGACCCCTCCTAGGCGTCTGCTTCGGTATCGACGTACTGGTTCTCCCAGTCCCGGCGCGCGTCGAGTTCGCGGCGGCCGCGACGGGTCAGCGTATAGAAGTTGGTCCGGCGGTCGCGCTGACCTTTCTCGACGAGCCCTTTGTCGACGAGCGTGTCGAGGTTGGGGTAGAGCCGCCCGTGGTGGATCTCCTTCTCGTAGTACGCCTCCAACTCCTCCTTGATAGCGAGCCCGTGTGGCTCCTCGTGGCCGGAGATGACGTACAGGAGATCCCGTTGAAACCCGGTCAGGTCGTACATCGTCTACACCTGCTCATATATCAGGGACAGAACCATTTAAATATGTCGGAATAACGAGTAGCCGTCACCAGAACGTCACTGAGACGCCCGGGAACATGGGCGAGCCAGCGGAGCCCTATATATCGCCCAGTTGAAAAGATACGGTGGTTTGCCCTCGTGTGGTACCGACATATCGGCGGTGCTGTAAGCTATCCGCACGGCCGTCGCTCGGTACCTCAGAAGACCCCCCGTTCGAGCGTGAACAGATTATGTGGTCAAAGCCGAGTGCGAGGGGACCGACGACGGCGAGCTGAGCATCGAAGTGGAGTTCGAGTGGCCGGAGAACGCGAGTGCAGGCGGGAGCCTCTCCGTCGAGTAAGCGGGATAGCCGTCGCTGCTGCAGTATCTCACGCGTGGCGTCGCCGCCGCTGTGTGGCTGTCATACATTTCTCAGCGAAGTAAGTGGAAAGCGGCCGCCGAAAATGCGGCCGCTTGCCGCCCTGAATTGGTCCCCGCTGACGCTTCGGCCCTCCAAGCGAAGCGTCATCGGAAAGGAAGTGAGTGAGTGACTTAAAAGTACCGGCCCTCCGGCGATATGGTGATTCGGTGAAACTTTGCCAGTGTGTAATCGGTGACCGAACGGAGCCGACTGGTACACAGGGGGACCGACCGTACAACGCGGTGCCGACAGTCTGGGACGCTCATCCAGTGGGGCGCAGGCCGTTTTCGTGCGGGAAGGAGTTGAGCCATCGCCGGATGGCGACGTCAGATGTCGATACGGCCGAACAGTAATCGGTGGCTTGCCGCGAGCGGGAGCGGTTTTCAACGGCTCTCGCGCTGTTCGACCTTGTTCAGCTCGATGAGCAGTCGGAAGGTGGCCTTCACGAGGTTGGCGTCGACGTCGAACCGCTCGGCGTTCTCGCCGGCGCGGTCCATGACGGCCTGTTCCTGTGACTCGTCGGTCGTCGGCAGCCCCTGTTCCTCTTTGACCTGGGCGATAGTGTCGGCCACGTAGGTCCGCTGGGCGATCTTCTCGACGATTTCGCGGTCGATAGTGCGTATCTCCTCGCGCAGTTCCTCCAGCGACATCTCCTCGGGGTTCGAGCTCATTGTGTCTGTGTTCCCTCCGTTTGCGTGGTCGTCAACAGGGTTCGACCGGGTCGTTCGTCCCAGTACTCCCTGACCTGTTCGAGCGCCTGGCGGTCGCCGACGGCCGTGAACGAGGGGCCCGTGCCCGACAGCGAGACGCCCTCGACCTGCGAGATACCCTCGACTATCGGCTCGGTATCGAACCCGAGCGCGGCACAGAACGCCAGCCCGTTGACCGTCATGGCGCGCTGGTAGTCGCCGTCCAGGGCCAGCTCCTCGACGAGGCGGGCCATCGGCGCTATCTGTCGGCAGCGGTCGACGTCGGCGTCCGCCGAGAAGGACTGTTCGGGCGGCGTCCAGACGAGGACGTCCCAGTCCACTGCTTCGCGGGCCAGCACGTCGTCGCTCTCGTTGTCGGTGACGGTGACGCCGCCCAGCATCGACGCCGAGGCGTCGTCGAAGGCGCCCGTAATCGTGACGCCCACGTCGCGGGCGGCCATCACGCCCAGGCGCGCCATATCCTCGCGCGTCATCCGGTCGGTGGCGTCGAGAGCGGAGAGCGTCGCCATCACTGTGGCGTTGGCCGCCGCGCTCGAACTCTTCAGCCCCGAGGCCATCGGCACCTCGCTCTCGGTGCGAACCGTCCCGCCCGACACCGCGGGCATCCCCACGGCCCCGCCGTGGGCGTCGATAACGTACTCGACGCAGCGCTCGACGAGGCGCGTGTCGGCGTCGGGCGCGCCCGCGACCTCGCCGGTCACGTCCTCGCTTTCCGTCGACAGCTCGACGGTGGCGGTGGTGTACTCGTCGATAGCGAACGCCGACCCGCGGCCCGTCGCCAGCGCGTTCAGGACCGTCCCGGCGGCCGGCGCTCGTGCGTGCCCTTCCATCGCTCGTCTCTCCCGGCCGCCGGTATTTACTATCTGCGAAAGCGGCCGTTCCGACAGCGCGCCGTTTTTGCCCGCGGAGGGTGAACGGCGGGTATGAGCAACCGTTCGGACATCCCGCCCGACACCGTCTCCGTGGAACTGACCGAAGACGGCGTGGCGGTCGAGTATCTCGACGGCAGGACCGCCTTCTACCACGGCGTCCCGACGAAGGCCGAAGAGAGCGTGACCACGGCGCCGGGCAAGGACACGCACGTCCTCATCACCGACAAGACCGAAACGTCGGGCATCATGGTCTACGTCAACGACCTCCGGACTCACGACGACATCATCGAGGAGAGCGGCGTCGGTCGCGTCATCCTCGAGAACGGCGAGGAAGACGAGCTGTTCCCGGGCGTCACGGTCACGGACCGCCAGATGCGCGTCGAGGTGGCCGTCGACTACGACGTGACCGACGGCCGCGTGTTCGTCTTCGAGGAGGACGAGATGGGCGAACGGAGCTTCGAGATAGTCCCCGCGGAGTAGTCACGGCGAACGAGCGACGCGAGTGAGCCCGCGGAAGGCGGTCGGCCCCGCCGGGGCAGTGCTAGGGTGCGTCAGTCCCCTGGTGGGGGCAGTATTTTATTTCTGCCCGCCCAACAGCGGACAATGGCCGTTCAGGTACCGTACGTCTCGGTACTGATGTTCGGGGCCACGGGGTTGATACTGGCAGCTGCCGCCGTAGCACGACGGCACGACTCGGTGCCGGGGTCGCGGGCGTTCGTCGTCTTCATGTCCTGTGCGGCGCTGTGGGCGGTGACCTACGGGATTCAGTTACTGTCTGGCGATCTCGACGCACAGCTGTTCTGGACGAATTTCCAGTACCCCGCCGGGCTCTTCACCTGCGTCACGTTCGGCGTCTTCGTGTTGCGATACACGGGCCGTGACCACCGGCTGACGCGGGGGCGGCTGGCGGCCGCCTCGGCGCTGCCGGTGCTGACGTCGGTCGCCGTCTGGGTGCCGGGCTATCGGTGGCTCGTACACCGCGAGGCGACGCTGGTAGCGGTCGATAGCTTTCTCGTGGCCGATATCACGCACGGACCGCTGTTCGACGTAGCGGTCGTCTACAGCTACCTGGTCGTCCTCGGGAGTCTCGGGCTGCTGGGACTGACGGCGCTGCGGACCCGGCAGCTGTACCAGAAACAGACGGCACTCATCACCGTCGCTGCGTTCGTCCCACTCGTGGGTGGCGCTGTCGCGTACGTCCTCGATATCACGGTCATCGACTACACGCCCGTCGGGCTGGCGGCCTTCGGCGTGGGCGTCGCCGTCGCGCTCTCGCGCTACCAGTTGCTCGACGTCTACCCCGTCCCGCGAAACCGAATCATCGACCAGATAGCGACCGGGGTCGTCGTGACCGACGCCAGCGACCGCATCGTCGACATCAATCCGGCGGCGTCGGCGATTGTCGGGGGCACAGACGTCATTGGCCGGGAACTCGACGCTCTCGGGGACACCGCCGCGGCGATGGCGGCGATGGACCCCGGGACGACCGCCGAGGTGACCGTCGACGACCACACGTACTTCGAGTGTACGAAATCGACGCTGGCCACCGAGGGCGGCTTCGGAGACACGCACTTCTACATACTGACAGACGTGACCGAACGGCGCCAGCGCCAGCAGTCCCTCGAAGCCAAAAACGACCGCCTGGACAGTTTCGCCGAGGTGATCTCACACGACCTCAGGAACCCGCTGTCGGTCGCTCACGGCCGGGCGGAGGTAGCCCGTGCGGAGCCGGCACCGGAGCATTTCGACCGCATCGACGCGGCCCACGCCCGGATGGCCGAGATTATCGACGATATGCTGACGCTCGCCCGCAGCGGTGACCCGGTCGACGCCCCCGACGTCGTCGACATCGAGACCGTCGCGAGGGACGTCTGGGAGAACGTGACGACCCGGGACGCCCAGCTCACCGTCGAGGGGACCCGGGAACTCAGAGCCGACCCACAGCGGCTCAAACAGCTGTTCGAGAACCTGTTTCGGAACAGCGTGGAGCATGGCTCCACGGTCGCTGACCCGTCGGTTCGAGTCCGCGTGGGGACGACGGCGTCGGGTTTTTTCGTCGCGGACGACGGGCCGGGCATCCCGGTCGACGAGCGCGAGGCGGTGTTCCGGTCGGGCGTCTCCTCGGGATCGGACGGGACCGGCATCGGGCTTGCCATCGTCCAGTCGGTCGTCGACGGCCACGACTGGGCTATCGACGTGAGCGAGAGCGAGGACGGTGGCGCCAGGTTCGACGTCGAGACCTGAACGGCGTTCCGGGCCGAGAACAGCAAGAGCGCCGCCACGACAGCGACCCGCCCTCACTGGAGGTACGAGGGGTCCTCGTCGTCGCAGTTCTCCTCGTGTTTCCGCGCGTCAGTCTGGTCGTCGAACATGAGTCCGCAGGTCTCACATTTGTACCAAGTCATCTCGTCGCGCTCGGTAGTGACCACCATGTGAGACACTCTATCGCCGGGAGGTAAATTGTTTTCGCGCGACAGTTCCCGTCAGCTATCCGTGGCCGCGGAGCCGGCCGTTCCGGGCAACGACGCCCCGGATCGCTGACACCACAACGGGAACCCTCAAGGGCGCCGGAGGGCTAGCCGGGGTATGAGCGGGAACGGCGGCGAGAGCGTCGAACTCACGGTCGAGGGCGCCCACAAGCGCGACGCGGGGCGGGGTATCGCACGCCTCCCCGAGTCCGTGCGCAGCGAGCTCGGCGTGTTGAGCGGCTCGCCCGTCATCATCGAGGGCGAGGGGATGACCGTGGTCAAGGTGTGGCCGGGCGAGGGGGACGGGTCGACGGTGCGTATCGACTCGGACACGCGGGCCAACGCCGGCGTCAACATCGGCGATACCGTCCGTGTCCGGGCGGGCTCGGTGACGGAGGCGGCGGATATCAGCATCCAGCCCCTGGAGCCACTGCCCGGCACCGACGAGTACGCCCACATGGTCCGGACGCGGCTGGTCGACCAGATGGTCCAGGCCGGCGAACGGACGCACATCGACGGGCTGGGGACGTTCATCGTCCGGACGACCGACCCAGGCGGTGCGGTCCGTGTCTCGCCCCAGACGGACGTGACCGTGTTGCCGACCATCGACGAACCGGACGACGGCGGCGACGCCGCGAGCGCCGAGCGGTCCACATCGGCCATGGCGGCAAACGCCGGAATGGCCGAGACAGTGACGGGCGTCAGCTACGAGGATATCGGCGGGCTCGACGAGGAACTCGACCGTATCCGCGAGATGATAGAGATGCCCCTCTCCGAGCCCGAGCGGTTCCGCGAGCTGGGTATCGACCCGCCCAGCGGCGTCCTCATGCACGGGCCGCCCGGCACCGGCAAGACGCTCATCGCGAAGGCCGTCGCCAACGAGGTCGACGCCTACTTCGACACCATCTCCGGGCCCGAGATCGTCTCGAAGTACAAAGGGGAGAGCGAGGAACGACTGCGCGAGGCGTTCGAGCGCGCCGAGGAGTCGGCCCCGGCGATACTGTTCGTCGACGAGATAGACTCCATTGCGGGCTCGCGCGACGAGGACGCCGACATGGAGAACCGCGTCGTCGCCCAGCTACTGACGCTGATGGACGGGCTCGAAGAGCGGGGCCGGGTGGTCGTCATCGGTGCGACCAACCGCGTCGACGCCGTCGACGAGGCGCTCCGCCGGGGCGGCCGCTTCGACCGCGAGATCGAGATCGGCGTGCCCGACGAGGGCGGCCGTCGCGAGATTCTGGACGTCCACACCCGCGAGATGCCGCTGGGCGACGACGTCGATCTGGACCGCATCGCCGCCCAGACCCACGGCTTCGTCGGCGCGGACCTGGCCTCGCTGACGACGGAGGCGGCGATGTCGTCGCTGCGGGCGGGTCGCGAGCGCGAACGGAGTGAGCGGTCGGACCGGTCGAGCGGGCAGCGCCCGCGAGATGACGGTGACGACGACACGGCCGAGCCCGAGAACGAGGGCCCCGCAGTGACCCAGTCGGACTTCGAGGCCGCACTCGCGGTCGTCGACCCCAGCGCCATGCGGGAGTACGTCGCCGAGTCGCCCGCGGTATCGTTCGACGACGTCGGCGGGCTCGACGAGGTCAAGCAGACGCTGACGGAGGCCATCGAATGGCCCCTTTCCTACGGCGACCTCTTCGCGGCGACGAACACCGACCCGCCCAGCGGCATCCTGCTGTACGGGCCACCCGGCACCGGGAAGACGCTGCTCGCCCGGGCCGTCGCCGGGGAGAGCGACGTGAACTTCATCCACGTCGCCGGCCCGGAGATAATGGACCGCTACGTCGGCGAGAGCGAGGAGGCGGTCCGAGAGCTGTTCGAGCGGGGCCGCCAGACCGCCCCCAGTATCATCTTCCTGGACGAGATAGACGCCATCGCCAGCCACCGGGGCCAGGGCAACGAGGTTACCGAGCGGGTCGTCTCCCAGCTGCTC